>ERZ1066122.460-NODE-460-length-43160-cov-35.795430_pt1 | contig 43160 bp, 43 predicted proteins | sample MGYA00382769_ERZ1066122 | MGnify/ENA primary metagenome ERZ1066122 (study PRJEB33369, sample SAMEA5778352) | biofilm metagenome | biome: Industrial cooling water; feature: Water cooling tower basin; material: Biofilm | place: United Arab Emirates | collected... | reverse complement strand
GGGCCGTTTCCCTGACCTCTGACCCCCGACCCCTGGCCCCTGTTTCTGTTCAGAGCGGTACGAAGTTGCGGGTGAGGTACTCGACTCGGCCGTGCTCTCCGCGATTCAGGTGCTGGAGGTCGGAGGATTGTTCACCCCGAGTCGAGGAGGCAGCGATCCTCCGGAGCATGCCTGTTAAGGCCGGAAGGTGTGGACCACGACATCGATAGCGTACCCGATGACCGCTCCTGCCACCGCGCCCACGAGAACCATTCCAGCGGTGTCAGTATCTCCCAGCCATCCCTCTCCACCTAAGCCCCAGGCGTAGACCGCTCCAACGACTGCGCCGCTAGCGATCCCAATCCATGCCCCTAGCCGCGGGACGGGCAGCAAACCCGCCGCTGTCGCGGCTACTGCACTCGGATCCGGCGCGACGACGGACGTCTCGCCGCCGGGTTGAAAACGGGACGCATGCGAGTTCTGAACCGTGTGCTTCATTGAGTCCGCGGGTGCACGAGCGATTTGCGCATCGACCCTTGATGGCGTGACCAGCCCGAGAACCAGGAAAGCAAGCAACCAGCATCTCATGAGGTCCATGCCTCCCTTGACTCCGGTAGCGCACCCTCACAATGACATCGACGGTGGGGATTGGGGCGGGGGAGGCCCCCCGCCCCAGTGGCGAACTCAGCGCTTGGTCATGACGAAGGTGCCGACGCCGCCACCGGAACCCAACATGTTCTGCGAGCGCACGGTTCCGGTGATGGTTCGGCCTGCCAAGATGCCGGCGTTTGACAGGTCCCCAGTCACCTTGAAGATCACTGCTCCGGCGTCGCGATCGATCCGCCCCTCATTAACCGTCATCTCGCGCAGCGGCGTCGGGGGAGCACCGTTACATGCACCCGTACCTCCCGAGGCGAACCCGACGAACTGGTCTCCGCGCTGGTAGAGGGTGAGAATAACCCCGGCCAGGGCGCAGGTCGCATCGCTGAACTCGAGGTTCGAGACGGAATACTCCCATGTACCCTCTATCGTGAGGGCATCCGGTTCGGTCGGACTCCCGCACCCGTTAAGGAGGGCGAGAACAGGCAGAATGGAAACCCCTCTGTGCACTGGTACCTCCTCGTATCATTCCGAATGCGTCAACCGAGCGTTTGTGCTATGCGGTGCTGCGCGGTCTGGCCTGGAAGAATCACAGATGGAAGAACACCAGCGACTCCGAGTACGGTCCGGACCCGTCCCCGCTCGGCGTCAGCCACCCCCGGAAGGAGGTCCCGGTCCAGAGGTACTCTATCCCTGGGTACCCTTGCCGGCTCGTGACGCGGTCGAGCAGGCGCACTCCGATGTGGAAACTGTTACCCACATTTGCGGACGCCAAGATGTCGAGTGTCTCACCCGTGTCACGCCCATCATTGCAGTTGTCGGCGTACCAAGCACCTGCATCGCAGACCGACTTCGACCGGTAGTTGGCATGCTTGTCCTCGGCCACCCAGATGCGCGGTCGCCCGCGGAAGGACTCGGGAAATTCCAGGACGTCATACCCGTATGTAGCCGTGTTATCCGTGGGCTTCTGCCAATGCGCAGACAGCGTCGCGCGCGTCAGAGCCCACTTCGCCGCACCCAAGTGCTCCACGTCGATGATGATGAACTCGGAATCGCCCTGATGCGCAGTGAAGCCGCCGTTGGGAGTCCCTCCGTCCTCGCGATACGCGATCAGGTAGAAGATGCGTAGCCAACCCGGCTGGGTAGCATGCCGCGCTACGGCCCAGTATGGCTCACGATCTGCGTTGTCCTCGTCGGTATCGAATGCCAGGCGCGGCCTGAACGCCAGTGCGAGTTGGTACTCACAGGGATCGAGGATGCGGTCCAGATCCTGATCGGTCGACAGGTTCGTCGTGCACTCCGTATGCGTGAACTGACTCGGCAACTGGATGCCCGTCGGTTGGTAGCCGCCTCCTCCACCCGTGCCTGGCTCGATTGGGCACTCGATCACGGCGGTATACGGATCGCACGTGCTCTCCGCCATCAGGGCAAGCTGCTCGCTTTCTCGGGTGGAGACAGTGTTCCTGGTCTGTTTCGTTGCGGCACCCCGCTTCGCTTCAGGGTCAGGGCCGTAACGCCGCTCGGCGGGGGCAATTGCAATGTATGGAAAGGCAGGTCGCCCCCACACGGGCACCTCAACCGCTTGTCCCGCGACGGTGTACCCGACTTCGGCACTCGGAGCAGCGGCTCGCTTCCGCAAGGTAGCTGTGGTCCCGAAGACGACGATGTCGCTGGTGCCTGTCCATTTGATCCGGTCGAGTGACCGGGGCATCGAGATTTCGAGCTCGGGCAGTGCGGCCTCCAAGGCAAGCAACTGCTCCACCTGCATCCCGCTGGCCCGCGCGGCAGCGGTTGCGATGGCGATGCCGCGCCGGCCACGAAGGTAGCTTCTCAGATGCAGCGAGTGCCTACGAAATGGGCTGTCCCGCAGGTCCTCCAGCAACTGACGCCGAACGGCGGGCTCCGCAAGCGCCACGGCGATCCCGCGCGCGAGCGCGTCTACATCTTGGCTTGTCTGGGCAACGCTTCTGTTCGAATTCGTCGATTCGGGTGTCAGCGGAACATCACCCGTGTCGCTGCAGGCAGCAAGCCCGACCAACAACACGGCGAGCCCCATCTGTCGAATTGAGCGGAAATGGGATGAAAGCATGCGGCTGCAACTCCCTGCTGGAGGTGAATACCCACCATCCATCTTCACTGCAACAGACACTGTCTTCGTGTGCGCTGGCGCGCATGAAGCATCGCCGGCACTGTGACTGAGGCGGTTCGGTTAGGAGATGTGGTCGGTGGGCGTTCTCTCAGGGTTGGCGGCTGAGAAGCCGAGAACAGCGAGCTGGCATGCGCGAGTCGCGTGCAGCGTTCGTCTCGGTCTCCGGCGGGAACAGCGGGACGGCTGTAACGTCATCGAGCCTCCAGGAAGGGCGTGAGGAGGACGGAAGGGCACCTGCATACTCGCTGGTGAAGCGCACCAGCGAAATCGGGAGGATGTAGACATTTGTGGGGGGGGTGTTTCCCGACACCGCGCCTTCATGTTTCCCTACAGCCGCCCGCCGGCTGCGGTAGGCTGACGCGGTTCCGGAGATCTTCGCCCACGCGAGGTGCCCGTCGACCGCGAGCGGCCGGACGGCGCGCCCGGAAGCCGCAGTGCGGGGGTGCCGGCGCTCCTTCGTCGCTACTGGCTGCCGGCCCGGGCGCGCGTTAGCATTCCGCCCGGAGCTTCATCTCGTCAACGAGCAGGCGGAGCCATGCACATCGAGCACGTCGCCCTCTGGACGCCGGACCTGGAGCGGCTGCGCGCCTTCTACGCGCACCACTTCGCGGCACGCGCCGGGCCGAAGTACACGAACCCGGCGAAGCAGTTCAGCTCGTACTTCCTGAGCTTCCGCAGCGGTGCGCGGCTGGAGATCATGCACTCCCCGGCCCTCTCCGCGGACCGGCCGGAGCCCGGCCGTCCGGCTGCGGGCTACGCGCACCTCGCCCTGTCCGTCGGCTCGCGCGAAGCGGTGGACGCGCTCGTCGCCCGGCTCGCGGCCGACGGCGTGCCCGTGCTCGACGGCCCGCGCCTGACCGGCGACGGGTACTACGAGGCCGTCATCCTCGACCCCGACGGCAACCGCGTCGAGATCACCGTCTGACCGCTCCCGCGCCCTCACCGCACGCCTGACTTGTACGCTGCGCAGGCGCCGGCGTATCCTGCGTGAGCGGGCGCACGCATGTGCCCGCTCTACGGCAAGCCCCTACCACAGGAGCGCGAGCGATGGCCAGAAAGAAGATCTTCACGCCGTTCAAGATCGCGGACGCGGGCCTGCTGGCCAGCACCTTGGAGTATCGGGAGGACAAGGAGGACGGCGAGTATCGCGGCTTCAAGCCCGAGGACCGCGTCTTCCTCACGCTGGACGCCGACCAGCGGCCCTGCCGGACGGAAGCGCTGAAGGCGCTACAGGCCCCCGACGATCAGCTCTACGTCAACGGCCACTGCACGCGTGGCGCTGAGACGCTCGCGACACGTGAAGACGGCACCGGCGCGACGGTGAACGCGGACGCCGTCGTCAGCCAGCTAGAGGCCAACGGCTTACCGGAGGCAACCCAGGCCAAGATCAAGCTGTGGGCTTGCCTCTCCGCGACGCCCGGGGACTACGGGAAGGAGCCGTTCGTCTTCCACTTCGCGCGGTCGCTGCACGCGGCGCGGTACCGGAACGCGCGGCTGTTCGCGTACACGCACAGCCTGCGGCAGCAGATGGAAGCCACCAAGGACCCGCGCGAGAAGGGCGGGTGGCACAAGTACGGCGTGCTCGAAAGCGTGCAGGACAGCGACAGCGCCGTGCTGCGCAGGTTCCTCTTCATGGTCCAGACGAATCAGTTCGGCAAGGGAAAGAACCTTGCCGCCGGTCTGCTACGCGCGCTTGCAGCGAAGGCACCGGGGTTCAACGCACAGCAGAAGGTGGAGTCCTACTCCGAGGTGGAGCTCCAGCAGCTCGCGGCGGCAGCCGCCGGCGCCAACCTGATGAAGGCGATCCGGGATGTGCTGCTTGCGGAGGCCGAGGGGCTGCCCGGAGGAGCGGGTGTGCGGACGGGCGAGCGCGCCCACACCTACCGGCGTGAGGTGCTGATCTCCGCCGCGCCGATGTGGAAGTGAACACGGGCCCGGCCGCCCGTCGACCGCGCCTGCTCGTCGGCCTGGGCAACCCGCTGGCGGGTGACGACGGCGTCGGCTGGCTGCTCGCCGAGCGACTCGCCGCCGACTCGCGCCTGCCACCCAACGTGGAGGCGCTCTGCGGCGGCGCCGACCTGCTGCGGCTGGCGCCGCGGCTCGCCGGCCGCACGCACGTCTGGCTGCTGGACGCGGCGACCGGCGGCACCGCGGGCGAGCTGGCGATCGTCCCGCACGGTTCCCCTGCCCTGCGCCCCGCGCCCTCGCACGCGCACCACCTCTCCCCGGTCGCCGCGCTGGAGCTGCTGCTCGCCACCACCCCCGAGTTGGCCGCCACCCGCTTCACCTGGCTGCTGGTGAACGTCGCGGAATCCCACGTGCGCGTCTCGCCGGAGCTGTCGCCCGCGCTGCGCGCCCGGCTGCCCGCGCTCGTCAGCGCCATACTCGCCGACCTGGCTGGAGATACCGGCAGCCGTTCAGATGGTCCTTGCGGCTGAAGCAAACGTATGGTAATCTGCGGGAGACTGGAAATCCCCACCGGTCCATCATGGCCCCCGGTATCGGGGCCATGCCTACCTGATCCCTACGGAGGTCCTATGGACCACGACGTCCGGTCGGGTCGGCTCTCAAGGCGGTTCCTCTTTCTCGCGTTGGTGTCGCTCCTCACAAACGGGTGCGTGGACACCTCCGCACCTACCTCGCCAGCCCAGCCTCATCGAGCAGATCTGAGCGTGTCCGACGCGAGCGATACGCCGTTCGCTCCTGACCGTCCGGGCGAACGAGAGTTCATTGAGCTTGCACGCGATGTCGCGAGCTCGGCCGGCTTCTACATCGACGAGCAGGACAACGTGGTGGTGTACGTAGCCGACCTTGCTGACGCGGATGCTGCCACGAGCAGGGTTGCCTCGGTGCTCACACGACTGCGTCTCGCGGCATCCAGTGCAAGGGCAACTCGGAAGGTGTTGGTCAGACGCGCCGATTTCTCCTATCGTCAGTTGGCTGCATGGCGCGACCGCATGACACTGCCCGTCCTCGCTATGGAGGGAGTAGTTTATACGGACCTGAACGAAGGACGGAATCGGCTAGAAATCGGCCTAACCGACCTCACGCTTTCCGACCAGGTGCTGGCAAGACTCAAGGAGTTAGGAGTGCCGCCTACGGCTGTCGAGTTCAGAGAATCCAAAATTCCGGTGCCTGAGTCCGGGTGCGACAGGCTCGATGGCCGCTGTCGGCCGCTGCTTGCTGGCACACAGATCATGGCGACAGGCAAAGGCGAGTGCACCATCGGCGCGACCGTAGCGTACGGGAGCTGGTTCGTGACTGCCTCTCACTGCACGACCACGAAGTTCGGCCAAGACGGAGTGGCAGTGCATCAGGCGTTCAACTGGGATCCCGCTGACTTCGTCGGCACAGAGAACAACGACCCGCCCATCTTCTCCTGCCGCTTTTACCGCTGCCGCTACAGCGATGCTGCCACCGTCCATATCTGGGGTGACCCGTGGCCTGCAGTCGACTTCGGGTACGTCGCGCGAACAACTTACCCGAATAGCGGTGGGCGGGCGGGTGGTAAGGGATCACTCGTGGTAGACCCGAGCCACCCTCGCTTCCGTCTTTCGGCCAAGCATGTGTTCACTCCCCAGGGCATTCGACTCGAAAAGATCGGGCGCTCCACCGGTTGGACCTGGGGGATGGTACGCAATACATGCGTGGATACCTCGCTTGAGAACAACATCACGCTCCTCTGTCAGGATCAGGCGTACTACTATTCAGCCTGGCTTATTCACCACGATCTCGTAGATGCCACGCGGATAGGCATTTCTGCGTTTTCCCGCTTTACCTCTTGGGTGAAGCCCCGAATCGGCTAAGATGTCGTCGAGACAGGCACTTGGGCAGATCTGGTGAATAACCCAGGTTCAGAGGGTGGCGATAGCGGATCACCAGTGGTGGACTGGCAATCTGCGGTCTTTGGCGACCATGTCAACCTAGCCGGCATTCACTGGGGCAGCACGGGTGGAACGGGACCCAATGACTATGCGATCTTCAGCCCCTGGAGCGGCGTCGAACGGGATCTCGGCGTCATGAGCATCAATCCCTACTAACAGCCGTGAGATGATCGGCAGGGGCCGAGTAGGCAAACACACCTGTCGGAGAGATGGCGAGCCAAGCTACCCGCGACGAGGGAGGATCTCATGTGGCGTAGAACCGTTCCGATCATGGCGATGGTGTGGCTTCTGTCCGGGTGCAGTGAGGCCGAGCCAACCAGCGGACAAGAGGAATCGTGGATTCGAGCAACGGTGAAGAGCATGGTGAGTACGTTGCGCTACGAAGCAGAGGGCCAGTTCTACCGCGGACGCAACGACTACTCAGGCGTTCAGGAGTACTTCACGGTGCACTCGGAAGACCGGGCAAACCGCCGGGGTCTGGTGCTATACCGACATGGTGCAGGTATGCCTCCTGTCGGAACGTACGCACTCGGCCCCGTAAACCAGGCCGACCCGCGCAGCCAAGGGTTCACTGCGTGGTACAGCGAAGCCCCGGGAGATGCCTATCGGAGCTATGAAGCGGCAGCAGGAAAGATCGAGATCACCGCATCGTCACCAACCGAGGTGTCCGGTCGGTTCCGATTCACGGGGCGCCTGCGGGCCGCTCTGCCGAACGCGGATGCCGCGCCTACGGTCGAGGTAGAGGGTACGTTCCGGGCGCAGCCCGGGCGAGATCTGCCTGTGATTCTGGAGCTGCGTGGCAACTGATGCGGTTCAGAACCCTGGCACGCAGCCTGGCCGATAGCACCGCGCAACGGCTGAGTTGATTGCACAGACAGCGGCTCGGAACCCGATTCCGAGCCGCTGTCCGCTCTCGTAGGTGCAGGCACCGCACGCGCCGACAGGTGGCGCTCGGCCTAGCGCGCCACTGGCGAGGCGCGCAGCACGTCGTAGGGGTTGAGGTTGACGCCTTCCCAGTAGCGCTTCACGTCCGAGAGGATGGCGATGGAGAAGTGCAGGTGGTAGTTGCCGCGGCCGGCGTTGCCGGTGTCGCCGACGTAGGCGATCAGCTCGCCGCGGCGCACGCGCTGGCCCTCTTTCAGGCCGTCGCGGTAGCGGTCCAGGTGGGCGTAGTAGTAGCGCAGCCGCCCGTCGATGGCGAGCTGGTAGATGGTGACGCCGCCGACGCCGCCCGTGCGCAGCTTGAGGATGGTGCCGTCCGCGGCGGCGAGCACGGGCGTGCCGCGCGGCGCGGGGATGTCGAGCGCGTAGTGCCGGCGGCCGCCGGAGCGCGAATGGTGGAAGCTGTCGCGCAGGTGCCGCACTTGCACGCCCTCGACGGGCACGACCAGCGCCAGCTCGCCAGGTCGGTATCCGCGCTCCACGTGCCGGCCGCCGCAGGCCGTGAGCAGGGCGAGCGCCATGAGCGCCGGGAAGAGCGCGGGCCGGCGGAGGCAGCGTGGGACGGGGTGGCTGAGCGTGCGGGGTGGTCTCATTCCAGCGAATACGAGCCGGCGGGCCGCGGTCCTCCAGGGGGCGACGGCCGCGCCCGGCGCGGGAGCGGCCGGCCCCATGAATAGCGCGCCCGGGGCGGCGCGGGCAAGGGGCGCCTCCACTGCGCCACGGCGCCGGAAGCAAAGCTCTCACCTCTCACCCACAGCTCTCCCCACAGAGGTTGCAGAGCCCTCCCGACATCGTCGCGCCGTCGGAGGTGTAGCTTTAGCAGCAGCAGAGTAGATGCTGCTGCTCGGGCCGTGACCCGCTCGCCTTACCCAGCCCAGGAGTTCCCCATGCTGAGCCCTCTCCCGGCGTTGCCCGGGGCCGCGATCCTCCAGGAAGCCGCGCACGCCGCCGCGCGTCTCGACCTGACCCGCCACTGGGTCGGCTACGCCGCCATCGCCGTCTTCGCCGCGGCGTACCTGATGGTGATGCTCGAAGAGAAGCTGCACATCCGCAAGTCGAAGCCGGTGATGCTGGCGGCCGGCGTGCTCTGGGCGCTGCTCGGCCTGGCGTACGTGCGGGCGGGCGACACCAGCACGGCGGCCGCGGCGCTGCGCGAGGCGATCGGCGAGTACGGCGAGCTGTTCCTCTTCGTGCTGGTGGCGATGACCTTCGTCAACACCATGGAGGAGCGGCAGGTCTTCGACGCCCTGCGCGCCTGGATGGTGCGCAAGGGCTTCAGCCTGCGCACCGTCTTCTGGCTGACCGGCGGGATGAGCTTCTTCCTCAGCTCGCAGTTGGACAACATGACCACGGCGCTGGTGATGGGCGCGGTGGTCATCACCGCCGGGCGCGGCTACCCGAAGTTCGTGGCGCTGGCCTGCATCAACGTGGTGGTCGCGGCCAACGCGGGCGGCGCGTGGAGCCCGTTCGGCGACATCACCACGCTGATGGTCTGGCAGGCGGGCCGCGGCGGGTTCTTCGACTTCTACCGGCTCTTCGTGCCCGCGGCGGTCGCCTGGTTCGTGCCGGCGTTTTTCATGGCGCTCACCATCCCGAAGGCCAGGCCGCGGGCGCTGGACGAGCACGTGCAACCGCGGCGCGGCGCGTTCGGCGTGGTCGGGCTCTTCGCGCTGACCATCGTGCTGGCCGTCAGCAGCTTCAACCTGCTGAAGCTGCCGCCGGTGCTGGGAATGACCACCGGGCTAGCGCTGCTGAAGTTCTACGGCTACTACCTGCGCCGCACGCAGCCCACGCCGGCGCTCGCCCGCGCCGGAGTGACCGCGGCGGCCGTGGCCGCGCCGCAGCGGTCGGCGGTGCCCGCGATGGCGGGCGGCCGGGACCTCGACGAGCCGCTCAGCGGCTTCGAGCCGCCCGCCGCGGCGCCGACCGGAGGCACACCCGCCGGCGCCGCCGGGCACACGGGCAGCGCCGGCGCGAGCGCCGGCTTCGACATCTACGACATCCTGCGCCGCTCGGAGTGGGACACGCTGATGTTCTTCTACGGCATCATGCTCAGCGTCGGCGCGCTGGCACAGATCGGCCATCTGGCGAACCTCTCGCACCTGATGTACGGCGGACTGGGCGCGACGCTGGCCAACACCGGGGTCGGGCTGATTTCGGCGGTGATCGACAACATCCCCGTGATGTACGCGGTGCTGAACATGGAGCCCGCGATGCCGCTCGCGCAGTGGCTGCTGGTGACGCTGACCGCGGGCATCGGCGGCTCGATCTTCAGCATCGGCAGCGCGGCTGGCGTGGCGCTGATGGGCCAGGCGCGCGGCACCTACACCTTCTTCCGCCACCTGCGCTGGAGCTGGGCGATCGCGCTCGGCTACTTCCTGGCCGTCTGGGTGCACCTGCTGGTCAACGGCGGCTAATCATCCAGCTCCGCCTGGTGTAGACGCTCCAGCGCGCGCATCACCAGCGCGGCGACGGCGTCGGCGGGCGGGGCGGCGTGCGCGTAGAGCAGGTCCAGGTTCTGGAAGAAGGCGGCGAGCAGCGGCGCGTCGGCCAGCAGCCGCTCGACCGCCTCGTCCGTGCCGGGCTCCTGCAGCAGCGCGAGCGCGCGCGTGGCCGCCGCCTCGGCGGCGACGGCGTCCGCGCTGGCGTCCGGCTCGGCGAGCCGCGCGGCCTGCTCGGCGACGGCGGCGAGGAACGGCGTCAGGCGGGCGTCGGGCATCGGCTCAGCGCGCCTTCGGCACCAGCACCAAGAGGCGGCCCGGCTGCTTCATCAGCCCCGCCATCTCGTTAGCCTCCTCGCCGCGGCCCCAGAAGAAGTCCACCCGGCCGGGCCCGCGGAGGGCGCCGCCGGTGTCCTGGTTGAAGACGAAGCGCGTGATCGGCGCGCCCGCCAGCGCCGCGCCGGCGGGGCCGAGCTGCGGCCTCGTCGTCGCCAGGAACGCCAGCGCGGCCGGCGGGAAGAGGCGCTGGTCGGTGGCGATGCTGCGCCGCGGCGTCACCGGCTGGCCGAGGTTGCCCTCGGGCGGCCCCGCCCGCGGCCGGAAGAAGACGAACGACGCGTTGTGCCCCAGCACCCGCGCGACCTCGTCCGGGTGTTCGCGCAGGTAGCGGCGGATCCACTGCATCGACATCTGCTCCGCGCTCGCGCGGCCCTCGTCGATCAGCAGCCGCCCGATGCTGCGGTAGGGATGGCCGTTGGCGCCGGCATAGCCGATGCGCAGCTCCGCGCCGTCGGGCAGCTTCAGCGCGCCGCTGCCCTGCACCTCGATGAAGAAGAGGTCCACCGGGTCCTTCATCCAGGCGATCTCCAGCCCGCGGCCCGCCAGGGCGCGGCCCTGCTGGATCTCGCTGCGCGTGTAGTACGGCACCAGCCGCGCGCCCTCGACGCGGCCGATCACGCGCTCGCCTTCGAGCCGGCCGGCGAACGCGCCGAGCTCCGCCTGTACGCGGTCGGCCGGCAGGCCGTAGACCGGCACCGGGTATTCCGCGCTCGGTGTGAGGCTGCCGGGGAACATCGGCTCGTAGTAGCCGGTGACCAGCACGCGGCCGTCGTCCCCGCCGACGCTCTCCAGCACCTCGAACTCGCGTGCGACGTACGCGGCCAGCGCCGCGGGCGACGGGCCGCCGGCCAGGAAGGCGTCCAGCCGCGTCAGCGCCTCGCGCAGTCGCGCCGCCGTCACGGTGTGCGGGCCGAAGGCCAGCTCACGCTCGGGCGGCTGGCCGCCGAGCCAGGCGAGGCTGCGCCCCAGCGCCTCGCGGAGCGAGGCGGCGTCGCCGTCGTCGAGCAGCGCGGGCGCCTCGCCAGCGACGGGGCGGAGCGCGGCACGCGCGTCCGGCTGGGGAGCGGCAGGCGTCGGCGCCGCAGCGCCCGGCGCTGGTGACGGTGACGGAGCCGGCGCCGCGGGCGCCGGGGCATGCGAGCAGCCGGCAGCGAGGCCGGCGGTGAACGCGGCGATCAGGACCACTCGGGCAGAGACGAGCATCGCTCCGGGGGCTGCGGGGTTGGCGACGGGAGAACGCCTATGAGTAGCGGCGGCAGGGTGGGCCGGCAAGCGGGGAAACCCCGACGCCGGCCCGCCTTCCTCCCCTTGCGACCCCGCCAGCCGGAGCGCCATACTGTCCGGAGAACATCCGTTCTCGGGCCGCGGCGTTGGGCGACCGCGCCGTGCCCGGGTGCTCGCAGCAGCTCCCCCCTTCTCGCCGCCTCACCCACCACCCGGAGGAACCGGCATGGCGACCCCGCAGACGCTCCGGCCCCGCGTCATCACCTTCCTGGGGCTCACAGTGGCGCTCAGCTCAGTGTTCTGGTGGCTCGTCATCACCGCCGGAACGGTTTCGGCGCAGGGTGGCGCGTACGTGCCGGGGCTGATGTGGAGCCCGGGCGTCGCCGCGATCCTCACGCAGCTCGTGCACACGCGGAGCCTGCGGGGGCTGGGCTGGGGGTGGGGGCGCACGAGGTAGCAGCTGTGGAGCTATGCGATCCCGTTCCTCTACGCGCTGGCGGCGTACGCTGTCGTCTGGGCGACGGGGCTGGGGGGCTTCTACGACACGCAGTTCGTCTCCGCGCTCTCGACGACGCTGCTGCCGCGCCTGGGGCTCGAGGTCTCGTCGCCGTACGCGGCGATCGCGCTCTTCGTGCTCATCGCCGGCGTGCTGGGGCTGCAGGGCGGGCTCTTCGCGCTGGGCGAGGAGATCGGCTGGCGCGGCTTCCTGGTGCCGCACCTCGCGCCGCTCGGCTTCACGCGCACGGCGCTGATCAGCGGGGGCGTGTGGGCGCTCTGGCACTACCCGATGCTGCTCTTCGCGGACTACAACGCGGGTACGCCGGCGTGGTACGGGCTGAGCTGCTTCACGGTGATGACGGTGGGGATCAGCTTCGCCTACACCTGGCTGCGACTGCGCTCGGGCAGCCTCTGGACGGGCGTGCTGCTGCACACCAGCCACAACCTCTTCATCCAGGGCGTCTTCGGCCCGCTCACCGCCGACACGGGCCCCACCGAGTACGTAGCGGGCGAGTTCGGTGCGGCGCTGGCCGTCGTCGGTCTGCTCGTGGGCTACCTCTTCTGGCGCAGGCGAGGGGAGGTGGCGACGCCCGCCGCGGTGGCTCCACCCTCGCCCGCCGCCGTCGACGAGCGGGCGCTGGCGGTGGCGCGGTGACCGCTCTCTCACGTCGGCGCGGCGCCGCGTGCCGTGTCTCTCGCAGCCGCAGCACACGATGAAGGTGGCAGCCGATCTCCCCTTCCGAGGTGCCGTTCTCGTCCTCGGCCTGGCGCTGGCCGCCCTCGCCGCCGCGCTGCCGCTCGCGGCGCAGCAGACGGACGTGATCCGCGGGCAGGTGACCAACGCCGAGGGGCTGCCGCTGGCAGGCGTGCGCGTCAGCGCCACCTCCATCCCCGGCGAGGTGACGCGCGAGGCGCGCAGCAACCCGCAGGGCCGCTTCCAGCTCGTCTTCCCCAACGGGACGGGCGACTACCTGATGCGCTTCGCGCTGATCGGCTACACGCCGCGGCAGTACCAGCTCAAGCGGCTGGCGGAGGAGGACGTGCTCATCGCCGACGCGCGCCTCGCGGTCCTGCAGCTCGACACGCTGGTGGTGACGGCGCCGGAGCGGCAGCGCGTGGGGCGCGACGAGGCCGGCCGCGAGCCGGGCGCGGCGGACCAGCGCGCGAACCCCGGCGCGCTGCCGCTGGAGGCGCGGGGAGACCTGGCCGCGCTCGCCGCCTCGCTGCCCGGCATCGTGCTGGTGCCGGGGCTGGAGGGCGAGCCGGCCGGTTTCTCCGCGCTCGGCCTGGGGGCGGATCAGAACAGCCTGACGCTCAACGGCCTGCCCGTCGGCGTCGGCGGGCTGCCGCGCGACGCGCCGTTCACGGCCGCGCTCACCACCTCCACCTTCGACCCCTCGCGCGGCGGCTTCAGCGGCGCCAACCTCAACCTGCTGGCCGGCGCGGGCTCCAACCTGCGCAGCCGCGGGATGAGCCTGCAGTGGAGCGGCCCGCAGGTGCAGTGGACCGACCGCGCGGCGCAGGCGCTGGGCGCGGAGCACACCAGCCTCTCGCTGGGCGGCCGGCTCTCGGGCCCGCTCGTGCGCAACAAGTCGTTCTACATGCTCTCCTACGAGCTGGGCCGCGACGCGCGCGAGAACCAGACGCTGCTCGGCACCAGCCCGCTGGGCCTGAAGACGGCCGGCGTCGCGGCGGACTCGGTGGCGCGGCTGCTCGCCATCCTGCAGACGCGCGGCATCCCCGCCGTAGCCGGGCCGGCGCAGCAGAGCCGCTTCAGCGACCAGGGCCGGCTCTTCGGCAGCCTCGACGTCGCGCCGCCCGGGTCCAGCAGCGGGCAGTCGTTCGGCCTCACCTTCCACGGCAACTGGCAGCGGCAGCGGCCACTCGGCGGCGGCGCCACGCAGCTTCCCTCCACCAGCGGCGAGCGCACCAGTTGGAGCGGCGGCCTGCAGGCCCGGCACAGCGAGCTACCTCGGCCTGCTGCTCAGCGAGACCTCCGCGGGGCTGGACGTCTCGCGCGACGCGGGCGAGCCGTACCTGAGCCTGCCCGGCGGCAGCGTGCGCGTGCACTCGCTCTTCGACGACGGCAGCAGCAGCGTGCGCAGCCTGGCGTTCGGCGGCAACGCCTCGCTGGAGACGCGCTCGCGCTCCGCGAGTGCCACTCTGGCGAACACGCTCTCCTGGTTCGACGACGACAACAAGCACCGCATCAAGCTGGCGAGCGAGCTGCACTACCGCGGCGACAGCCGGGAGCAGCCCGGCAACCGGCTGGGCAGCTTCTCCTTCAACTCGCTGGCGGACGTGGAGGCCGGGCAGCCGGCGGGGTTCAGCCGCACGCTGACGACGCCTCGCCGCTCCAGCGGCTACCTGAGCGGCTCGCTCTCGCTGGGCGACTCCTACCGACGCAGCGCCGACCTGCAGATCCAGTACGGCCTGCGGCTGGACGCCGGCCGGCCGACGGTGCGGCCGGCGTACAACCCGGCGGTGGAGGCGGCGTTCGGGCGGCGCAACGACCACGTGCCCACGCCGCTCGCCCTGAGCCCGCGGCTGGGCTTCTCGTGGACGGTCGGCCGCACGCGCGAGGTGGAGGCGTTCGCGGGCGCCGCGCGCCGGCCGCGCGCGGTGGTGAGCGGCGGCATCGGCGTGTTCAGCAACGACGGCCGCGGCGCGCAGGTCGGCCAGGTGCTCGAGCAGACCGGGCTGCCCGGCGGCGTGCAGCAGATCGTCTGCGTCGGCGCGGCGACGCCGGTGCCCCGCTGGGCGGACTACCTGGCCGATCCCGCCGCGGTGCCGGAGCGCTGCGCCGACGGCAGGCGGGGACGGTCTTCGCCAACGCCGCGCCCAACGTCGCGCTCTTCGCGCGCGACTATCGGCCGCAGCGCTCGGTGCGCTCCCACCTGGGCTGGCGCGGCGGCGTCCTGGACGGCCGCTTCCAGCTCAACCTGAGCGGCACCTACTCGCTGAACCTCAACCAGCCGCGCACGCAGGACCTGAACTTCGTGCCCACGGCGCGCTTCACCCTCGCGGACGAGGCGCGGCCGGTCTTCGTGGAGCCGACGGGCATCGTGCCGGCGACGGGCAGCGTCGCCGCGCGCGACGCGCGCCGGGTGCCGGTGTTCGCGCAGGTCAGCGAGCTGCGCTCGGATCTGGAGTCGCGCAGCACGCAGGTGAGCCTGGGCCTCTCGCCGATCCCGCGCGGGCGCAGCCGCTTGCGCTGGAACGTGAACTACACCTACCAGCACCTGCGCGAGCAGGTCTCGGGCTTCCAGAGCACCGCCGGCGACCCGCTGCGCGTGGAGTGGGCGCGGTCCGCACAGGGCCCGCATCAGCTCGGCTATACCCTGCACTACAGCTTCTTCGACGCCGTCGACGTGAGCTGGACCGGCCGCTTCAGCGCCGCCCGCCCTGCCGCGCCAGCGCCGCCGGGCCCGCCCATCCGCAGCATCGCCACCGCCAGCGCGCTCTCCGTCAAGCCGCTGCGCTGGATCGGCCGCGTCCGCGAGCTGCCGGACGGGCGGGTGCTGGTCAACGACATCGGCGCGCGCCGGCTGGTGCTGATGGACACCGTCGCCGTGGTGCTGGACTCGGTGAGCGCGGCGCCGAACGCCTACGGCCGCGCGCCCGGCACGTTGATCCCCTATCGCGCCGACACCACGCTCTGCATCGACCCGAACTCGCAGTCGATGCTCGTGCTCGACGGCCGTGGCGAGATCGTCCGCGTGCGCGCCGTCTGGCGCACCGACCATCTGCGCTTCTTCGGCGGCTTCCGCGCGGAGAGCGGCTGGCTGGCCGCGGACGCGCGCGGCCGCATCGTCTACCCGGTGAGTACGGGGCAGCCGAGGTGGCGGCCGCCGACGGAGCGGCCGCGCGGCCCCGCGCTACGCATCGAGCAGGACTCGGCGTTCCTCGTCGCCGCGGACCTGCAGACGCGCGCGCTCGACACGCTCGCCGTGCTGCGCCAGGGGAAGCGCGGGGTGCTGACGCGGCGCAGCGACAGCGAGCGGGGGCGGCACGAAACCGAGGCCCTGAACCCGCTGCCCAGCGACGACGCCTGGGCGGTGCTCCCGGACGGCACCGTCGCCGTGGTGCGCGCGCTCGACTACCGCGTGGAGTACCTGCACCCCGACGGCCGCCGAACCTCGTCGGCCAAGCTGCCCTTCGCCTGGCAGCGGCTGGCCGACGAGGACAAGCAGCGGCTGGTGGACTCGATGCGCACGGAGATGGCGCGCAGGAGCGCCGCGGCCTACGTGCCGATGATGATCTACTGGGCGAACCTCGCCAAGCAGCCCTTCCCCGCGGACTTCCAGATGCCGGCGGGCTACCGGCTGCAGGCCGGCCTGCCGCGGGAGTGGAAGCTGCCCCCCGGCCTCAGCTTCCCCGCCGACTACGTCTACGCCTGCGCGGCGGGCGAGGAGCCGAAGCTGACACCGCCCCCGACGCCCGCGACCGCATCCACGCCGCCGCCCGGCACGCAGGGCGCGGCTCCGGGCCGACCCTCCTGCATCCCCGCCCCCACCCTGCGGGCCGGCTTCGTACCGCCGAAGCCCACGCGCGAGCAGTTCGAGATGCCGCTGCTGCTCGCCGCCGAGTTGCCGGACTACCGGCCGCCGTTCGCCGGCGACGGCGCCGTGCAGGCCGACGCCGTGGGCAACCTGTGGATCCAGACCACTACCGCGCGGCCGGCGCCCGGCGGCGACGTCTACGACATCATCGACCGCAGCGGCGAGCTGGTGGACCGGCTGCAGCTCCCGCGCGGCTACGAGCTGGTCGGCTTCGGCGCGGGCAGGGTCGTCTACCTGGCGATGCGCGACGCGAGCGGGATGCGGCTGGCGCGCGTGCGCCTGAAGTGAGTTGCGTCCGACCCCGGGGGTCGGGGAGATGGGCTACCAGCTACCGGCTGCCGGCTACCGGCAACACCGGGGGTTCGCCGGCAGCCGGCAGCCGGTAGCTGGTAGCTTCTTCCCCGATCCCTGAAGTACGGTTGATGCATCTGCCGCAGCGCCCCTCCGGCCGGAGGGGCGCTGGCGTCGTATCGCCGCCGTGGAGGCGGCGGCTCGAAGGACCCGCTCCCGAACCTCGCAACCGTCGCCGTATGGAGTCACCGATCCCTGGCGCCGTGCCGGCCGGCACGGCGCCAGCCGCACCGGCCGCCAACCTGCGCACCGTCTTCGCCGGGCTGATGCTCGGCCTGTTCCTGGGCGCGGTGAGCCAGACGATCATCGCGCCGGCGATGCCGCGCATCGTCGCGGAGCTGGGCGGCATGGCGCACTACAGTTGGATCGCCGTCTCGGCGCTGCTCGCCAGCACGGTCACCGTGCCCGTCGTCGGCAAGCTCTCGGACCTCTACGGCCGCAAGGCGTTCTACGTCGGCGGCATCGTCGTCTTCATGGCCAGCTCGCTGGTGGCGGGCTGGGCGCCCAGCTTCAACGCCTTCCTGCTGGCGCGCGTGCTGGAGGGGGTGGGCATGGGCACGATGATGCCGCTCTCGCAGGCGATCATCGGCGACCTGGTGCCGCCGCGCCAGCGCGGCAAGTACCAGGGGTGGATGGGCGCCGTCTTCGGGCTGGCCTCGGTGGTGGGGCCGTTCCTCGGCGGCTGGATCACCGATCACCTGGGCTGGCGCTGGCTCTTCTTCGTCAACCTCCCGCTCGGGCTGGTGGCGCTCGGCTTCATCGTCCCGTTCATGAAGCTGCCGCACCAGCGCCACGAGCACAGCATCGACTACGCGGGCTTCGTCACGCTGACGCTGGGGCTGACCAGCACGCTGCTGGCCACCGTCTGGGGCGGCACCGAGTACGCGTGGGGCTCGCCGCAGATCGTGGGGCTCTTCGCCTTCGGCGCGGCGATGCTTGGCCTCTTCGTGCTGGCCGAGACGCGCGCCGCCGAGCCGGTGCTGCCGCTGCGACTCTGGAAGAACGACATCTTCACCAGCGCGAACCTGGCCACCTTCGGCGTCTCGATGGCGATGTTCGGCGCCATCTTCTTCATCCCCGTCTTCGTGCAGGGCGTGTTGGGCGCCAGCGTGCTGGACTCCGGCGTGGTGCTGATGCCGCTGATGCTCGCCAACGTGCTGATGAGCATCGCCACCGGCCTGCTGATCACGCGCACCGGGCGCTACAAGCGGGTGCTGCTGCTGGGCATCGGCCTGGTGGCGGTGGGCTTCTACCTGCTGACGCGCCTGGGCGCCGACGCGCGCTACGGCGAGGTGGTGCGCACCATGATCCTGGTGGGGCTGGGGCTGGGCGCGGCGATGCAGACGTTCGTGCTCGTGGTGCAGAACGCGGTGGCGCCGCGCGACCTGGGCGTGGCGACGGCGGCGGTGCAGCTCTCGCGCTCCATCGGCGCCAGCGTGGGCACGGCCGTCCTGGGCACGGTGATGACGCAGCGCATGGCGCGCGAGATGGCGCACCTGCTGCCGGCGGGCGCTTCGCTCGGCACGGGCGGCGGTGCGGAGCTGGGCGCCAACAGCGTGCTCGACCCCGCCGTGCTGGCGACGCTGCCGCCGGCGCTGCTGGAGGCGATCCGCACGGCGCTGGCCGACGCACTGCACCCGGTCTTCGTCGCGGCGCTGCCGGCGGTGGCGCTGGCGTTCGTCGCGGCGCTGTTCATCCGCGAGATCCCGCTGCGCCGGACCGTGCACGCCGACGCAACCGAGGCGGGCAAGGAGCTGCTGGCGGAGCTGAACCAGGCGGGCGCCGACGACAGCGCGCCGGTGCTGGGCGCGCCGAACCCGGCGTACCGCGGGCGGGCCGGCTTTGTGGGGCTGGTCTTTGCCCTGCTCGCCGACGAAGTGGCGCGCGACGGGCGCGGCCGGCTACAGGGCATGGTCGCGCGCCTGGGCGGCGGCGAGCCGCAGCGCGGGCGCGAGCGGCTGGACCGCGTCGCCTGCGCGCTGCTGCGCGAGGGCGAGGACGAGGACGACGACGGCAGCGGCGCACCCGCCGGGCGCGGCGGGGTGGGCAGCGTGCGCGGCCGGCCGCCGATCGACGCGCAGGCCGAGTTCGAGCGGGCGCTCGCCGAGCGCTCGCCGGAGCTGCGCCAGCGCCTGGGCCGGCTGCTCACCGAACGCGAAGCCGATCCCGCCGTCGTCCTCACGCCCGACGACCTGGCGGCGCTGGAGCGCATCGGCGTCGCGATGGCGGCGGCGCTGCTGCTGGACCTGGCGGAGGAGGCGCCGGCGTGAGCGCGGCCGTGCTGACCGAGCTGCTGGAGGCGCTCGCCGCGCTGGCTCAGCCCTGGGCCGAGCGCTACCACGCCTCGGACCTGCTGCAGTTCGGCGTCACCGCCGGCCACATCGCGAGCGTCGCCCTCGGCGCGCTCGTCGCGCTCGCCGCCGACCGCACGCTGCTGCGCCTGCGCCGGCGTCCGCCGGCGGTGCAGCAGCGGGTGCTCGCCGAGCTACCGCGCCGGCATCGGCAGGTGGTCGCCGCGACGACGGTGGCCGTGCTCACCGGCGTGCTGCTGCTGCTCAGCGACGTGCGGACGCTGCTGCCGTCGCCCGCCTTCGCGGTGAAAATGCTGCTCTTTGCGCTGCTGCTGGCGAACGGCGCGCTGCTGCGCGAGGCCGCGCGCCGCGTGCGCGCGCAGCCGCCCGCAGAGCCGCAGGCGTGGGAGCGGCTGGAGGCCGCGGCCCTGCGCAGCGCCGGTCTCTGGGTGGCGCTGGTGCTCTTTGGGCTCCTGCTGACGACGGTGGATTGAGCCGGTCTGCAACTTCGCGACGCCTGTTCCCGTACGGAAGGCAGCGGGCCGCCACCAACGCCCGCACGGCCACTCCACCTGAGAGCGAACCATGAAGAACCCCGGCATCGCCGCAGTCCTGAGCTTCTTCATCCCGGGGCTGGGCCAGCTCTACAACGGTACCTTCTGGCGCGGCATCTTCTGGCTGATCGTGACGCCGGGCTTCTGGCTCGGCACGGGCGGGCTGCTGGGCTGGGTCTGCCACCTGATCGCCGCGTACACGGCGTACCACTTCGCGCGCGAGCACCCGCACGGCGGCTGACGCGCGGGCGCCGGTGGGGTGGGCCGCAGGCTCACCCCACCGCGCTGAGCAGCGGTTTCAACTCCATCAGTCGCTTCGGGATCGCACGCTTGAGGTGCTTCTCCAGCCGATCGGCGCAACTGGTGCACAGTGGCAACTGCAGGTGCACGACCTCGCCGCGGCGCTCGTGCGCGAAGTCCAACTCACTGCCGCGCGCCCACGAGCCGCACATCCCGCAGACGTGCGGCATCGCCTGAATCTGCTTGAACGTCAACGGAGAGCCCACGCAGCCCCTCCTCCCTGCTGAGAGTAGTTCGCCCGCGAGCCGACCGCCGCGGCCCGCACTACCGTTGCTCCTGGCAAACCAGAGACCCGACGGCCGCGGCGCCGGCCGCCGGCCGCAGAGCCCGCGCCCGCGCTGGTGTTTCCCGACCGTCGCCGCCGTGGCACCCCCAACAGCTTGTCACCGGGGCCGTTGCATCTTGCCACAGCTATGGCATAACGGCACGGCGCCGCCGGCCGCGGTTGACACTCGCGCGCGCCGGCACTACGCTGCACCGCCGCCCGGCCTCCGCCGGTGCGCCGAACGACGACCTCCGCAGCCACGGTCGAATGCGATCTCTCCCCTGCCTGCTGCTGGCCGGCCTGCTCGCGGCGTGTGATGCCGGCAGCTCGGGCCCCGTCACCCGCCGCGAGGTATACGACGCCTGCGTGAGCCACGTGCGCCAGGCGCTCAACGCGCCCGCCAACGCCGTCTTCGCCGAGGCCGGGCGCGCCGAGGTCGGCCGGCTGCGCGACGGCAGCTACCGGGTGCGCTCCTACTTCGACGAGCCGCAGGCGGGCGCCAAACCGCGCCGCAACCTCTTCACCTGCACGCTCCTCGAGGGCGACGGCGGGCTGCGCGTCGAAGGGCTGACGCAGCCCTGAGCGGCCGCGGCGCCGCGGCCGCCGCCGCCGTCGGCTAGCACGGCTCGTGCACGGTGCGCCCACCCGGTGCACGAGCCCAGCGAGCGGACATGGAACGAGCTGATTTCGTCGAGCACGCCGGCGTACGCATCCTGCACGTGGATCTCTCCGGGCTGCGCGGAATCGAAGAGCTGCAGCAGGTGGCGCGGTATGGCTCGGCCCTCGCCCGCGCCGAGCCGAGCGGCGCCGTGCTCGTGCTGATCGACCTCACGGGGGTGCCGTACAGCCTGCGCGTGGTGCGCGAGCTGGCCGAGATCGCGGCGGCCAACGCGGCGTTCGTGCGGGCGCGCGCCGTCGTCGGGCTCGATGCGATCGCGCTGCCCGCCATCCGCGCCATCGCGCAGTTCACCCGCCGGCCGGTGCAGGCGTTCGCCGACGCCGACGCGGCGCGAGACTGGCTCGTCGCGCAGGCCGCGCCGGCGCCGGGGCGCGCCGACTGAGCCCGCCGTCGCGCCGGCGGCAGCCTGCGGCTCCAGCCCCACCGCTCCACCGCGAACGCGGCGGGCGCGGCATCTCGCGAGATGCCGCGCCCGCCGCGTTTTCACATGGGCAGAACACGAAGCGCGAATCGCGGGGAGTGCCCACCCCTTCACCACCAGGCGGTGGTGGAGGGGTGAGCATTCCGGGCTACGCGCGACCCGCGATCACCGCTCCGGGTTGAGGATGCGGTCGATCTGGGCGCGGGCGTCGAGCAGGTGCAGGCGCGTGGTGCGGTCGCTGGTGCGGGCGACGGCCTGGCGCAGCGCGGTGTCCAGCTCCATCAGCTCGCCGCGCAGCAGCGGGCGCGCGTCGGCCACCGAGCGCGGGACGAAGAACTGCGCCAGCTCCGCGGGCACACCGGCCGGCACCGGCGGCGCGGGCGGCGGGTTGATCTTGCGGCCCATCTCCTCCAGATAGACGCGCTGCAGGCGGCGGCGGAAGGCGTCGACGCGCGGGGCGCCGCCGTAGACCTCGCTCCAGACGCCGCGCCGCACGTCGGCGAGCATGTCGCCCAGCGGGTAGACCGCGGCGGGGCGCGCGGCGAGGGCTTCGAACTCGATCATGCGCGCCAGCCGCGCGTTGTTCAGCAGCGAGCCGAGCACGCTGGCCTGCGCGCGGCCGACGCGGTCGATGGCGCCTTCCACCTCGATCTTGCGCAGGATGCCGGGGTCCAGGAAGTACTCCGGCGTGCGGAACGCCTCGCGGTTGAGGAACTGCACCGCCTGCCGCTGCCGCGCGGGCGCGATGGGCACCACGCGCTCGCCCGGCTGACCGACCCGCAGCTCGCGCGTCTCCGCGCCGCCGACGACCGCCGCGACGTGGCCCATCTCGCGCGTCCACTGGTCGACGGTGCGGCCGAAGAGCTCCGCCAGGTCGGTGTAGTCCTCGCCCTCGCGCGCGGTGGCCGGCTCCAGCAGTTGCAGCACCCGGCGGATGTTGCGCACGCCCAGCGTGGTGCTCTTGACCGCGTCCGCGTCGCCGACGGCCTCGGTCAGCTCGCCGGGGTCGGCGCCCAGCGCGTTGCTGGTCATGAAGCGTAGGTAGGCGGCCGTGTCCTGCATGCGCGCCCACTGGTTCAGCACCGGCTTCTCGGCCTCGGGCGTGGTGGCGCCGGGGATCGGGCGGTAGCCCCACATCGTAGCGTAGACGTCATACGGCCCCACGCCGGGGATCAGCAGCTCCGGCGGCACGTTGTCCTCCGGCTGCGCCACGTAGTTGAAGCGCGAGTAGTCCATGATGCTGGGCGTGTGGCCCATGCGCCGCAGGAAGCTGACGCTGCGCACCGAGTCCGGCTCGTAGGTGCTGCTGGACTTCATGTTGTGCGGGAAGCCCAGCGTGTGGCCGACCTCGTGCGCCACCACGTACTCCACCAGCTTGCCCATCAGCGAGTCCGGCATCGGCAGCTTCTGCGCGCGCGGGTCCAGCGGCGCCACCTGCGTGAAGTACCAGGCGCGCTGCAGGTTCATGATGTTGTGGAACATGCCGATGTCGGCGTCCAGGATCTCGCCGGTGCGCGGGTCGACGATGCTGGGGCCGTAAGCGTTCTCGGTGGTGCTCGGGTACCAGCGCACTACGGAGTGGCGCGCGTCCTCGGGCGACCAGTCGGCGCTGTCGGCGGGCGCCTCGCGCGCGACGATGGCGTGCCTGAAGCCCGCCGCCTCGAACGCCGGCTGCCAGGCCTCGATGCCGCGCTTGACGAACGGCACCAGCCAGCGCGGGGTCGCGGCGTCGACGTAGTAGACGATCGGCTGCACGGGCTCGGTCAGCTCGCCGCGCGCGATCGCCTGCGGGTCCTTCGGCTCCAGCCGCCAGCGGTTGATGAAGCGCCGGCGCGCCACGCGGTGCTCGGCGGTGCCGAAGTCCAGCTTGCTGGTGGTGAAGTAGCCGACGCGGCTGTCGTAGAGGCGCGGCATCATCGGGCGCTCCGGCAGCCGCACCATGCTGTAGTGCATCAGGAACGACGCGGTGCTGCCGCCGCCCATGAAGAAGGTCGCCGGCCCGACACTGGTGGGCGGCGGGGGCGGCGGCGGGCTGTAGGTGTGCGTCGCCTGCACCTCGACGTTGTCCGGGAAGGCGGCGACGCGCTCGATGAAGGCGCGGCTGGCGTCGAACTGGCCGATGCGCTGGCGGTTGGCGACGGCGAGGGAGCCGAGGCCGAACTCCGGGATGTTGGTCGTGTAGAGCCGGGTGACGTCGATGACCGCGGCGCTGTCCGGCGCGTAGGCCTCCACGTTGAAGGCGGCGATGACCGGGTAGTAGTTGGCGTTGGCCACCGCCTGCGCGATGGGCAGCGTGTCGGCCGCCACCAGGTTGTAGTTGATGCCGCGCAGCAGGATGCGGTCGCCCTGCCGGTCCCAGCGGACGACGCGGTCGTCGACCTCCTCGCCGCCGTAGCCGACGCCCTGCGTCGTCTTGGCGATGCGCGTCACCAGCAGCATGTCCTTGCTCTGCTCCTGGCGCGGGATCTCGAAGAAGAGCTTGCTGCCGACGCGGTGCGTCTTGAACAGGCCGCTGCGCGTGACGGCCTTGGCGGTGATGACCTGCGCGTACGGCTTCGGGTTCGGCTCGCCGGCGGTGGCGCCGCCCCCCGTACCGCCGCCCGGCATACCGGCGGTCATGGTGGCCGGCGGCGTGCCCGGCGTGGGAGCGGCACCGTTGGCGCGGGCCGGAGTGGGGCTCTGGGGCGCCGGCGCGGGGCGCGCGGTCGCGCAGCCCGTAGCCAGCAGGGCCAGAAGGACGACGGATCGCTTCATGGTGCTCTGGGGTGGAGGCGGAGCGGAAGGGCAGCGGCAGGAGAGCTGCCCGCGGCGAGACGCGCGTACTATACGCTTGTTCCGGGGCACCTGGCAACCGTCGCATGTGCCGCCGGCGCGCGGGCGATTGCCGCACGCGGCGCGCGGCGGCATCTTTGCTCGCCACGTCGCCCCCGCGCCACCGCGCGGGCGCTCACCCCAACCTACGGACGTTCCGCGCATGATCAAGCCGGTGGAGATCTACCTGCGCAGCACCCCGCCCGACGCCGCCGTCCCGCGCCCGGCGCGCCTCTCGCAGGTTACCTTCGCGGACCTGGCGGAGCCGCAGCACCAGAACGTCGCCGGCACGCTCTTCGGCGGCGCGATCCTCGGCTTCATCGACCGCGCCGCCGCGTTCTGCGCGATGAAACACTGCGGCCGCCCGGTAGTGACCAAGAGCTTCGACAGCGTGGAGTTCAACCAGCCGATCTTCATCGGCGAGCTGGTGGAGGCACACGCGTCGGTGAACTTCACCGGCACCACCAGCATGGAGATCGGGGTGCGCGTGCTGGCGGTCAACCCCGTGACGGGCGAGAAGCGGCACACCAACACCTGCTACGCCACCTTCGTCGCGCTGGACGAGAACGGCCAGGCGACGCGCGTGCCACCGGTGCTGCCGGAGACGGAGGTGGAGCAGCGGCGCTACGCCGCCGGCAAGCAGCGCCGCGAGGAGCGGCTCGCCCGCCGCAGCAGGGGGGCCTGAGGCTGTCGGCTGCCGGCTACCGGCAACAGCGGCCCTCACCCCCGGCCCCCTCTCCCGCCGGTGGGCTGTCTCTTCCCACATCTCGATCGGGCGTAGGCCGCGGCTTCAGCCGCCCGGCGCGAGGCCGGCTTCCGCTTCACCCGGATGTGAGGAAAAGACAGCGTGAGGGCGCCGTTCGCCGGCAGCCGGTAGCCGGTAGCTGGCAGCCGGGGTTACCCGCCCCGGGCCTCCCTCTGCCGGTAGCCGAGCGCGTAGCCGGCGAGGAAAACCTCCAGCGGGTCGGCGCCGGGCTGCAGCAGCTCGCCGGGCGCGGCGGAACGCAGCCGCGCCGCGATCCGCTCCAACTGCTCCGCCACCTCGGCCAGCGGCGCAGCGGCGGGGCTCTCGGCCGCCACCGGCTCCGGCTCCAGGACCGGCAGTTCGGCGGCGGACGCCTCCTCCGCTTCCCACGCGGCCTCCACCCCCTGCGGGGCAGGAGCGCCGGCGACCTCCAGCTCCGCCGGCTCCAGCGGCTCGGGCAGCAATACGCTGATCTCGGCCTCGGCCAGCACCTCCTCGACGCCGTCGACGGCGGGCTCAGGCTCGGCCTCGGGCTCGGTGGCGGGCTCGGGCACGCCGGGCACCGGCTCGTCGAGCAGCAGGTCGTCAACGGAGAGCACCTCGCCGTCGCCGACGCGGCGGAGCGACTCGTCGAGCGTGTCCAGCCAGGCGAGGTCGTCGGCGTCGGCGGGCGCGGCGCTGGGGTTCACGGGCGCCGCGCTCAGCGTCTCGCCCGGCAGCTCCCAGGGCAGCAGCTCCTCGTCCGGAGCGGGTGCCGGAGCGGGCGACGGCACCGGCGACGCCGCCGCGACGAACGGCGGCAGCGGCGCGGATGCGGGGGCCGCCGGGCCGTACGGCGCAGCCGGCCGGCGCGCGGGCGGCAGGAACGGGGCGGCGGGCGGCGTGTGCGGCTCGGTCATGGTCGTCGCGGCGTGGGGTCAGGGGGTCGCGCGGCCGGGCTCGGTCCAGCCGAAGCGGCCCAGCAGGGGGACGAAGGTGCAGTCCAGCACCTCGGTGTACTCGATGCCCTCCGGCCCGCGGCGCACCAGCATGAGGCGCTGCACGTCGCGAGAGCCGACGGGCACCAGCATACGGCCGCCGGCGGCGAGCTGGTCTAGCAGCGGCGCCGGGATGTCGGGCGCGGCGGCGGAGACGAGGATCGCGTCGTAGGGCGCGTAGCGGCTCCAGCCGATGGTGCCGTCGCCGACGTGCAGCGCCGCGTTGGCGATGCGCAGCCGGTCCAGCGCGGCGCGCGCGCGCACCGACAGCTCGCGGATGCGCTCCACCGAGTAGACGCGCTCGGCGAGCTGCGCCAGCAGCGCGGTCAGGAAGCCGGAGCCGGTGCCGATCTCCAGCACCTTCTCCCGCGGCTGCACCTGCAGGATCTGCAGGTAGAGCGCCTGCAGCGACGGCTGCGACGCCGTCTGGCCGAAGCCGATCGGCAGCGGCGCGTCCTCGTAGGCGCGGTGCCAGACGGCCTCGGGCACGAACTCGTGGCGCGGCACCATGTCGAAGAGCCGCAGGATCTCCAGGTCGTCGATCCCGCGCTCGCGCACGCGCTCCACCAGCTCGCGCCGCTGCGCCTGGTAGCGGTCCCTCACAGCCGCAGCTCCCACGCGCGCACGTCGGCCAGCAGCGCGTGGTTCGTCAGGTCCAGGTGCAGCGGGGTGACGGAGACGTAGCCGTCCTGCACCGCGCGGTAGTCGGTGCCTTCGGGCGCCGTCCACTCCACGCCGCCGCCGCCGATCCAGAAGTACTCCCGGCCGCTGGGGTCGTGCGCGCGCGTGATGGAATCGAAGTAGACGCGCCGCGCCAGCCGCGTGACCTGCACGCCGCGCAGCTCGCTCGGCGAGACCGGCGGCAGGTTGATACTGAAGAGAGTCTCGGCAGGAAAGCGCTCCGGGTTGAGCAGCTGCTGCAGCAGGTGCGCCAGCACCGGCTCGTACTCGGCGATGCGCTCCGGCTCGCGCCCGGTGTACGAGATGGCGACCGCCGGGACACCGAGGATCGTGGCCTCCATCGCCGCGGCGACGGTGCCGGAGTAGAGCACGTCCTCGCCCATGTTGGGGCCGTGGTTGACGCCGCTGAGCACGAAGTCCGGCCGCCGCTCCAGCAAGGCGCCGAGCGCCAGCGCCACGCAGTCGGTGGGCGTGCCGTCGACCTGGTGCGTGTCGTCGCCGACGCGGCGCGAGCGCAGCGGGAAGTGCATCGTCAGCGAGTGGCTGGTCGCGCTCTGCTCGCGGTCGGGCGCCACCACGCGCACTTCACCGAGCGTGCGCGCGGCGCGCGCCAGCACCTGCAGCCCACCGGCGAGATAGCCGTCGTCGTTGGTGCAGAGGATGAACATGCCGCAGGGGTCGGGGGTCAGGGGTCGGGGGTCAGGGAATGGACCCCGGCCGCAATCACCAATCACCGCGTCGTCGGGTCGAGCAGCTCGCCGAGGCGCTCCAGCTCGTCGCGCAGGGTGCGGAGGAAGGCGCCATCGAGGGCGGCGCTCGCCGCCGCGCTCACCGCGGCCGGCTGCCACTGCTGCAACTGCCGGCGGGCGCCGTCGATGGTGTACTTCTCCTCGTGCAGCAGCCGCTGGATGAGCGCGATACGCTCCACGTCGGCCGCGCGATAGACGCGGGCGCCGGCGCGGTTCTTCGTGGGCGAGAGGCCCTCGAACTGCGTCTCCCAGTAGCGCAGCACGTGCGGCTTGAGGCCGAGCATCTCGCAGACCTCGCCGATCGCGTAGTACGCGCGCGGCGGGCGGCGCGGCCGCGCGGCAGAGCCGGCGCCCGGGGGCTCGGCGGGCGCGCTCACCGCCAGTGCTCCGGCTTCGGCGCGCGCAGCATCAGGTTCTCCACCGCGTCGCGCGCGGAGAGCCCCTCGAAGAGCAGCCGGTAGACCGCCTCGGCGATCGGCATCTCCACGCCCGTGCGCGCGGCCAGCGCGTGCGCCGCGCGCGCGGTGCGCACGCCCTCGGCCACCTGCTGCATGCCGCCCAGGACGTCGTCCAGCGAACGGCCGCGCCCCAGCTCGTGGCCGACGGAGCGGTTGCGCGAGAGCCCGCCGGTGCAGGTCAGGATCAGGTCGCCCATGCCGGCCAGCCCCGCGAAGGTCAGCGGGTTGGCGCCGAGCGCGACGCCGAGGCGCGCGATCTCGGCGAGCCCGCGGGTGATGAGTGCGGCGAGCGTGTTGTGCCCGAAGCCCAGCCCCTCCACCACGCCGGCGGCGATGGCGATGACGTTCTTCAGTGCGCCGCCCAGCTCCACGCCGCGCACGTCGCCGTGCGTGTAGGTGCGGAAGTAGCCCGTGGTGAACACCTCCTGCACGCGCTCGGCCGCGCCCGCCGAATGCGACGCCAGCGTCACCGCCGTCGGCTGCTCCTGCGCGACCTCCAGCGCGAAGCTCGGGCCGGAGAGGAAGACGGCGCGCGACGCCTGCGCCGGCGGCAGCACCTCCTGCAGCACCTCGTCCATCGTCTGCAGGCTGTCGACCTCGATGCCCTTGCTCGCGCTGACCACCAGCGCAGCGGGCGCCAGGTGCGGGGCGGCGGCCTGCATCGTGCGCCGCACCACGTGCGAGGGGCTGACGGAGACCACCAGCTCCGCGCCGCGCACCGCCTCTTCCAGCGAGCTGGTGGCGCGCAGCCGCGCGTCGAGCGCCACCTCGGCGAGGTAGACGGGGTTGCGGTGCTCGCGCATGATGCCCTCGGCGACCTCGGGCTCGAACGACCAGAGCACCGTCTCCACGCCCTTCTTGGCGAGCAGGTTGGCCAGCGCCGTGCCCCAGCTCCCCGCGCCGACCACCGCCACGCGGCCGGCGCTCATCCGTCCTCCCGCGCGGCCGGCTTCGCGGCGCCGAAGCGGTATTCCTCGCCGCGCCGGATGCGCCCGAGGTTGGCGCGGTGCGCGAAGACGACGAAGCCGGCGATCGCCGCGCCCAGCCCGCGCACCGCCGCCGGGTGCGGCAGCGCGAGCAGCACCGCCAGCAGCGTGAGCGCGGCGACGATGGAGGCGAGCGAGACCATGCGCCCCAGCCGCAGCACCGTCAGCCAGACCAGCAGCGCGACGCCGACGGCGAGCGGCGCCAGCGCCAGGAAGACGCCCGCCGCCGTCGCCACGCCCTTGCCGCCCTTGAAGCGCAGGTACAGCGAGAAGACGTGCCCGACGATCGCCGCCGCGCCGAACGCCAGCGACCAACCCAGCCGCGCCGGCTCCGCCAGCCCGGCCCAGCCGGCGAAGAAGAAGGTGGGCACGAAGCCCTTGAGCACGTCGAAGAGCATCACCGGCGCGGCAACCTTCGCGCCGAGCACGCGGAAGGTGTTGGTCGCGCCGAGGTTGCCGCTGCCGGCCCGGCGCAGGTCCACCCCGCGCAGGCGGCCGGCGAGGTAGCTGGCCGGCACGGAGCCGAGCAGGTAGCTGGTGACGAGCCAGAGCCAGGGGGTCATTCGTCTTCGTCGCGGCGGGCGCGGAGGCGGATGCGCAGCGGGACGCCGCGGAAGCCCCAGTGCGCGCGGAAGCCGTTGTGCAGGTAGCGCACGTAGCTCTCCGGCACCGCGTCCGGCAGATTGGAGAAGAGCACGAACGTCGGCGGCGCCACGGCCACCTGCGTGCCGTAGTAGAAGCGCACCGGGTGGCCCTGCGCCGAGGGCGGCTTGGTGCGCGTCACCAGCTCGCGCAGCACCTCGTTGACCTGGTGCGTGGGGATGCGCCGCTCGCGCTCGGCGGCCACCTCCAGCACCAGCGGCAGCGCGCGCGTCACGCGCTGGCCGGTCAGCGCGCTGGCGAAGAGGATCGGCACCCACTCCAGGAATGGCGCCTTCTCGCGCAGCGCCTTCTCGAAGCGCGGCGCGGTCATCGTCTCCTTCTCCACCAGGTCCCACTTGTTGGCCACCAGGATGAGGCCGCAGCCCGCGTCCCATGCCTTCTGCGCGACCTTGAGGTCCTGGTTGTGGATCGGCTCGGTGGCATCGATGAGCAGCACGCAGACGTCGGCGCGCTCGATGGCGCGCTCGGTGCGCAGCACGCTGTAGTACTCGACGCTCTCGTCGATGCGCGCCTGCCGCCGCAGGCCCGCCGTGTCCACCAGCACCAGGCGGCGGCCCTCGTAGGTGAACGGCGTGTCGATCGAGTCGCGCGTGGTGCCCGCGACCTCCGAGACGACCAGCCGCTCCTCGCCCAGCAGTCGGTTGACGAAGCTGCTCTTGCCGACGTTCGGCTTGCCGATGACCGCCACGCGCAGGCCGGGGTCCTCGTCGTCGCCGTGGGCGGCGGGGAGCAGCTCCACCACGCGGTCCAGCACGTCGCCGCTGCCCTTGCCGCTGAGGCTGGAGAGCGGCAGCGGCTCGCCAAGGCCGAGGCCCCAGAACTCGTGGTGCTCGACCGCCAGGTCGCTGCCCAGGCGGTCCATCTTGTTGACCAGCACCAGCGTCGGCTTCCGGCTGCGCAGCAGCAGCTCGGCGGTCGCGCTGTCCAGCGGATGGAGGCCGGCCTTGCCGTCGACGAGCAGCACGACGACGTCGGCCTCCTCGATGGCGACCAGCACCTGCTGGCGGATGAGCCGGTCCATCGGCTCGTCGGAGCCCTCCACCATGCCGCCGGTGTCGACCAGGTAGAAGCGGCGGCCGTTCCACTCCGTCGCGGCGAAGTTGCGGTCGCGCGTCACGCCGGGGCGGTCCTCGACGATGGCGACGCGCTCGCCCAGCACGCGGTTGAAGAACGTCGACTTGCCGACGTTCGGGCGGCCCACCACGGCGACAACGGGTAGCTTCACGAACGGTATCGGGCTGGAGCCAGGAAAAACGCGGCCCCGGGCCCGGCCCGGGAACCGCGTGGAAAGGTAATCGGCCCCCGCCCCGCGGGGCCAGGGGTTCAGGGCTGCCGGCTTCCTGCTACCAGCTTCCGGCAACCCCCGGGGCTCGCTGGCAGCCGGTAGCTGGCAGCCGGCAGCCCCTAACTCACCAGCGCCGCGCCGCAGCCGGTGCACTCGCGGGTGCCGGGCTCGTAGGGCTCGCCGCAGGAGGGGCAGGCGAAGGTGACCTCGCCCTCGGTGTCCATGTGCGCTTCGATGATGCGCAGCGCCTGGGCGTACTCCCAGACGGGCACGAGCACCCGCACGATGCTGAGATCCCCGATCTCGACGGTGAAGATGCTGTCCTTCTGCGAGTAGGGCTGCGCGTCGATGCCCTCGGCGCGCAGGTTCTCCACCACCAACTGCGCCTCGTATTCGGTGGGCGTGGTGTAGACCTGCGCCCAGCCCTGCATCACCACCACCTCGTGGTGCTGGTCGCAGAGGCAGGCGCGAGTGTCGCCGGGCCGGCAGTCGTCACAGACGGCGAGGCCACAGACGACACAGCGGCCGGTGGCGGTGCGCTCGGGGTGCTCGGCGCAGGGTACCGGCTCGCGCAGCGTACCGCAGGCCGGGCAGGCGTCGCTGCCCTGGTACTCCGCATCGCAGGTGGCGCAGTGGAACGTCTCGCCCGTGCCGGCCTCGGCGAGCGCCACCCCGCAGTACGGGCAGTAGGCGGTGTCGCCGGCGACCTCGCGGGTGCAGTTCGGGCAAGTGGCGGGCATGCGCAGTCCGGGACGGGTACGGGGCAGCGACGAAGCGAGACATGGCGGGGTGCAAGAAACATGCTGCCCACGTGCAGGATTCAGGATTCAGGGGGTTGGGCTGCCGGCTGCCAGCTTCCGGCTGCCAGCGAGCCCCGGGGGGTGCCGGAAGCTGGTAGCAGGAAGCCGGCAGCCTCTTCCCCCTGAATCCCGAATCCTGCTTACAGCACGCTGTAGCTGTAGCCGGTGACTGCGCCCGGCGTCTCCAGCGTCGCCTCGAAGCGGGCGGAGGCGTCCTTCGCGGGAGCGTTCACCGTCACCGTCTGGGTGCCCACCTCGCCCTGCGCGCCGTAGAACTTCACCTGCAGGCGCACGGGCGAGCCGGCGCGCGCCTGGTTGCCGCGCACGGTGCCGCTCAGCGTGGCCTTGCCCTGCGCGTTGCGCAGCTGCAGGTCGTCGACGTAGACCGGCATCTTGACCAGACGGTCGACCATCTGCTGCGCCCGCTGCGTCTGCTTGGTCTCGTTGTAGGCGCGCGCCAGGATAGCGCTCACGTTCTCGTTGAGCGGGTCCATCTCCAGCAGGCGCGTGGCCGGCGCGATGATGTCGGCGTTGCGCTTCTCGGCGTACAGCGCGTTGACCAGGTTGTACCAGGCGTCGCGGTTCGTCGGCTGCAGCTCGGCCACGCGGCGGAACGCCTCGGCCGAGCGGGCATACGCCTTGGCGTTGAAGAGCCCGACGCCCACGTTGAACAGCTCGGTCGCGCCCAGGTTCGGCTGGCTGAGCAGCCGGTCGTAGATGGCGTTGGCCTCGGCGTTCTTGTTCTGCCGCGCGAGCGCGGAGGCGAGGTTGGCCTGCGCCTCGACGTTGGTCAAGTCCTGCTGCGCGATCTGGCGCAGGATCGCCTCGGCCTCGGCGAACTGCTCCGTCTCGGTGAGCAACTGGGCGAGCGCGGTCTGCACCGTGGCGCGCGACTCGGTGCGCTCCTGCTGCTCCTCGGGCGTCAGCGTGCGCAGCGGCTCGCGCTCCAGTGCGGCGAGCGCGGCGCGGTAGGTGGCGATCGCCTGGTCGTTCTGGTCCTCCTGCGTCTGGATGATCGCCAGGTTGATGTACGCCTCGGGGCGCTTGTCGTAGATCTGGTTCGCCTGCTGCCAGGCCTCGGCCGCCGCGCTCATGTTGCCGGCGTTGTAGGCCGCGATCCCCAGGTTGAAGGCGCGCGCCCAGGCGGCCTCGCGCGCCGGGTCCGTCTCCTCGGCGTAGGCCGGGTAGAGCTGCTCGGCGCGGTCCCACATGCGGTCGGCTTCCTCGAAGTCGCCGAGGCCGGCGTGCGCGCTGCCGGCGAGCAGGTAGTGCTGCGCGTTGGTGGTGTCGGACTCGATGCCCTGCTGCGCCTGATCGAGCGCCTGCTGGTAGAACCCGCGCGCACGCGCGCTGTCCTCGCCGGCGCTGCTGGCCTGCGCCAGGAAGAGCTGCGCGGTCTGGCTGAACTTGGTGTTCTTCGGCTGGATGCCCGGCGCGTACTGCCGGCCGGACGGCGCCGCGGCCGGGCCGCTCGCGGGGGTGCCGGCGGAGGCGCAGGCACCGAGCGCGAGCGACGCGCCGAGTGCGAAGAGCAGGCCACGTCCAACGTTCATGGGAATCCTCCAGTGGTAGTGACACGAGCGGGCACCCGTGAGGGGTGCGAGACGATGATCTCCGCGCCGCGAGGGCGCTCTATCGCTCCCGCGCCAGACCTGCGTCGAGCAACGCGCGGAAGACGGCGTACGCGGGCACGCCCAGCGAAGCGGCGGCGCGCGCAACGTCCTGGTACTCCGGCTTCACCCGCTCGCCCCCGCCGGGGAGCTGCGAGCGCTTGAGGCGGATCGACTGGCCGCGCCACTCGACCGTCTCGTCCTGCCGCGGCAGCGCCTCGCGCTGCACCGCCCAGCCGCGCACGCCGAGCGTGGGGCTGGCCTGGAAGAACGCGGCCTCCACCGCCGCGCGGGCGGCCGGCGGCAGCAGCGCCTCCACGCGCACGCCGGGCCGGCCCTTCTTCATCAGCAGCGGCGTGGCCGTGGCGTCCAGCGCGCCGGCGCGCAGCAGCTCGTCGAGCAGCGCCGGCACGTACTCCGGCGGCAGGTCGTCCACGTCGCTCTGCAGCAGCAGCAGCTCGTCGGCCGTGCGCTCCAGCTCCACCGCCAGCAGCCGCAGGCAGTTGGGCCGGTCCTGCGGGTCGCGCGCGCCGGCGCCGAAGCCGGTGGCGAGCGGCGTGAACGTCGCGGGCGCCGCGCGCCCGCCGGTCAGCACCCGTAAAAGGATGGCGCCGGTGGGCGTTGTACACTCACCCTCGAACTCGGGATCCCGCACGGGCATGTCGCGCAACAGCTTGAGCACCGCCGGCGGCGGCACCGGGTAGGTGCCGTGCTCCATCTGCACCCAGCCGCGCCCCAGCGTCACCGGGCGCGTGTAGGCCTCGACGAAGCCCAGCTCGCGCACGCCGGCGAGCGCGCCGAGCACGTCGAAGAGCGCGTCCAGCGCGCCGACCTCGTGGAAGTGCACGCGCTCCGGCGTGGTGCCGTGCACCTCGGCCTCGGCTTCGGCCAGCCGCGTGAACGCCTCGGCGGCGCGGTCGCGCACCTCGCCCGGCACGTCGGCGCGCTCCACGATCGCCAGCACGTCGCGCAGGTGGCGGTGCGCGGGCTCGGGCGGCAGCGTCAGCCGCAGGCGCGTGCAGGCGATGCCGCAGCGCTGCACGCGCTCGGCGCCGACCTCGATCGGCCCCAACGCCAGCCGCCGCGCGAAATCCTGCAGCCACGCCAGCGGCAGGCCCAGGTCCAGCAGCGCGGCGATAGTCATGTCGCCGCTGATGCCGCTGAACGGGTCGAAGATCAGCGCGCGCAACCCGGCTCCCGTCTGGGGTGAACGAATGGCCGCAAGATAGGCCGCCGGCTACGGCGCGTCAAAGGCGTCTTCCGCGAACTGCGCGTCCAGCAGCCGCAGCGCGCGCTCGCGGCCGAGCACGACGAGCAGCTTCGCCAGCTCCGGCCCGTGCTCCTCGCCCGAGAGCGCGAGCCGCACCGGCTGGAAGAGCGCCCGCCCCTTCGCGCCCGCCTCGGCGCCGGCGGCACGCACGGCCGCGTTCAGCGCCTCCTCCTCCCAGGCCGGCAGCGCCGCCAGCCGCGCGCGCACGGCCGCCAGCACGGGGTGGGTGGCGGCGTCCGCGACGGCGCGCGCGCGGGCCTGCCACTGCTCCGGCGTCCGCGGGCCGAGCAGCAGCGGCAGCACGTCGTTGAGTTCGCCGAGCGTGTGCAGCCGCGCGCGCAGCGCGGCCACCGCCACGCGCAGCGCCTCGGGCGGCAGCGGGAAGCGCTCGCGGTCGAGGAACGGCTGCAGCCTCTCCAGCAGCTCGTCCAGGCCGAGCGCCTGGATGTACTGCGCGGACATCCAGCGCAGCTTCTCCCAATCGAAGACCGCGTCGCTCGCGCCGACCCGCGCCAGGTCCACCTCGGCGATTAGCCGCTCCTGCGAGAGCAGCTCCTCGCCCGAGGGCGACGACCAGGCGAGCAGCGAGAGGTAGTTCAGCATCGCCTCCGGCAGGTAGCCGGCGCGGCGGTGCGCGGCGACGCTGGTGGCGCCGTGCCGCTTGGAGAGCTTCTGCCGGTCGGCGCCCAGGATCAGCGGCACGTGCGCGAAGACGGGCGTCGGCCAGCCGAACGCGGCGTAGAGCAGTTGCTGCTTGGGCGTGTTGACCAGGTGGTCGGCGCCGCGCACGACGTGCGTGATGCGCATCGCCGCGTCGTCCGCGGTCGCGGCGAAGTTGTACGTCGCGCGGCCGTCGGAGCGCAGCAGCACGAAGTCCTCGATCGCCGCGCGCGGGAAGGCGACCTCGCCGCGCACCACGTCGTGCACGCGGACCTCCGCGATCTCGTCCGGCACGCGGAAGCGCAGCGACGCACGGCCGGGCGCGGGGTTCGCGAGCGCGCCTGTCCGCTCGGCGCAGGCGCAGCGCGCGCGGGCGGGCGCGCCCTCCGGCGCGACGTCGGCGGGCGCGGGCGGGCAGGTGCACCAGTAGGCGTGGCCGGCGGCGAGCAGGCGCTCGGCGTGCGCGCCGTAGAGCTCGCCACGCTCGCTCTGGCGGTACGGCGCGAAGTCGCCGCCGACGTCCGGCCCCTCGTCCCAGTCCAGCCCCAGCCAGCGCAGGTCGGCGAGCAGCTCGGCCTCGGCGCCGGGCCGGTTGCGCTCCGCGTCCGTGTCCTCCACGCGCAGCACGAACGCGCCGCCGTAGTGCCGCGCGAAGAGCCAGTTCAGGATCGCCGTGCGCGCGCCGCCGACGTGCAGGTGCCCCGTGGGGCTGGGCGCGAAGCGGGTCCTGACGAGTGCGGCTTGCGGATTGCGGCTTGCGGATTGGCCCTCACCCCCGGCGCTGCGGACCCACCCCGCCCCTCCGCCCCGGCCCTCACCCCCGGCGCTGCGGACCCACCCCGCCCCTCCGCCCCGGCCCTCACCCCCGGCGCTTCGCGCCACCCCCTCTCCCGCCGGCGGGAGAGGGGGAACCACGCCGGTTTCCTGCCGTTCTCCCCCGCTCCCGCCTGCGCGAGCGGGGGCCGGGGGGTGAGGGCGCTGTTCAATCCGCATTCCGCAATCCGCAATCCTTCAGTGCCGGAAGAGCCGCCGGCCGGTGAAGACCATCGCGATGCCGTGCTCGTCGGCGGCGGCGACGACCTCGGCGTCGCGCACCGAGCCGCCGGGCTGGATGATGGCGCGCACGCCGGCCTCGGCGGCGGTGTCCACGCCGTCGCGGAAGGGGAAGAACGCGTCGCTCGCGAGCGCGGCGCCCTGCAGCTCGAAGCCGTTCTCCCTCGCCTTCCTGACGGCGATGCGCGAGGAGTCTACCCGGCTCATCTGCCCGGCGCCGATGCCGAGCGTCATGCCGTCGCGCGCCAGCAGGATCGCGTTGGACTTCACCGGCAGCACCGCGCGCCAGGCGAAGCGCAGGTCGCGCCATTCGGCCTCGGTGGGCTGGCGGCGCGTCACCACGCGCCAGGCGCCCTCGTCGTGCCGCGGCGAGAGCCGCTCCTGCAGCAGCACGCCGCCGCGGATGCGCTTCAGGTCCGGCTCCGCCGGGGCGTCGACCGGCTCGGCGACGGGCAGCGCCACCAGCCGCAGGTTCTTCTTCTCCTGGAGCAGCTCCAGCGCGCGCGGCGCGAAGCCGGGCGCCACCACGACCTCGAGGAACTGCCCGTGCATCAGCGACGCGGTGCGCTCGTCGACCTCGGTGTTGAAGGCGACCACGGAGCCGAAGGCGCTGGTCGGGTCGGTGGCGAGCGCGTTGTGGTAGGCGGTCGCCGGGTCGTCGGCGACGGCCAGGCCGCAGGGCGTGGTGTGCTTGATGATCGCGCAGGCCGCCGCCTCGTCCGCCGGCCAGGCGCTGACGGCGAGCAGCGCGCCGTCGACGTCCAGCAGGTTGTTGAACGACAGCTCTTTGCCGTGCAACTGCCGCAGCCGCGCCAGCCCGGGCCGCTCGCCGTCGACGGCGTAGAGCGCGGCGCGCTGCTCCGGGTTCTCGCCGTAGCGCAGGTCCTGCACCTTGCTGAGGCCGAGCGTCAGCCGCGCGGGCAGCGCCGCCTCGGCGGCCGGCTCGGGCGCGGCACCCGCGGCGCGCTGGGCCGCGAGGTAAGCGGCGATGGCCGCGTCGTAGGCGCCGGTGTGCGCGTAGACCTTCGCCGCCAGCTCGCGGCGCAGCGCCGCCTGCCGCTCGGCGGGCGCGTCGAGCGCGGCGAGCACGCGCGCGTAGTCGGCCGGGTCGACGATCACCCAGACGTGCGCGTGGTTCTTGGCCGCGGCGCGCAGCATCGCCGGCCCGCCGATGTCGATGTTCTCGACCGCCTCGGCGAAGCTGGCGCCCGGCCGCGCGATCGTCTCGCGGAAGGGGTAGAGGTTGACGGCCAGCAGCTCGACAGGCGCGTAGCCGAGCGAGCGCATCTGCTCGGCGTCGGCGGCGTGGTCGGGGCGGCCGAGCAGCCCGGCGTGGATGGCAGGGTGCAGCGTCTTGACGCGGCCCTCCAGGATCTCCGGGTGGCCGGTGACCTCGCTGACGCCGGTGACGGGCAGGCCGGCGGCGCTCAGCTCGCGCGCCGTGCCGCCGGTGGAGAGCAGCGCCCAGCCGCGCTCGTGCAGCGAGCGGGCGAACGCCGTGAGACCGGCCTTGTCGGAAACGCTCAGCAGCGCACGCGGCATAACAAGTAGAACGCAAGCGATCAGGTGGTGAGCGGCTCGGCCAGCACGCGGTGCACGCGCGCCTCGCCGAGGAGCTGGCGGATGCCCGCCTCGCAGGGCGCACGCCCGGTGACGAGGCTGAACGACTCCGCGACGACGGGCGCCTCGGGCACGACGGCGCCGACGACCGCCTCGATCGTCGCGGGCAGCAGCAGGTGCTCGACGGCGAGCACGCGCGCGGCCAGCGACTCCGGCGTGTCGTCCGCCAGCACCGGCACCGGCCACTGCGCCACGATCTGGCCGCGGTCGTACTCTTCGTCCACCCAGTGCACCGTCGCGCCGGAGACGCAGGCGCCGGCGGCGAGCACCGCGCGGTGCACGCGCAGCCCGTACATCCCGCGCCCGCCGAACGCCGGCAGCAGCGCGGGGTGGATGTTCAGCACGCGGCCCGAATAGGCGCGCACGACGGCCGCCGGCAGCAGTTGCAGATAGCCGGCGAGCACCACCAGGTCCACCTCGTGCTCGGCGAGCACGGCCAGCATCCGCTCGGCGAGATGGTCCGCCTCCACCTCGCGCGCGCCCATCTCGCGCTCGTCGAGCACGTGTACGGGCACGCCGGCGCGCTCCGCGCGCGCGATCGCGCCGATGCTCGGCCGGCTCGCGATGACGGCGGCCACCTGCGCCGCCGCCTCGGCGCCCGGCGCGAAGCGGTCGAGCAGGGCCTGGAGGTTGCTGCCCCCACCGGAGACGAACACGGCCAGCCGCGCAGCTCGGGTGTTCACATGCCCTCCTTATGTCCGCCTGGGTGCACCGGCGTTGCAGAGCCGCGGCAAGATAGGCGCGGCGGCGGCGCTACGCCACCCCGCCCCAGCCGTAGCTGGGCACCAGGAACGGGTTGGTGGCGCGCTCGTGGCCGACGGTCGTCTCGGGGCCGTGGCCGGGGTAGAGCAGCGTCTCGTCCGGCAGGGTGAGCAGTTGGGAGCGGATGGCGGCGATGAGCTGCGCGAAGTCGCCGCCGGGCAGGTCGGTGCGGCCGATGGAGCCCTGGAAGAGCGTGTCGCCGACGAGCGCCAGCCCGTCGCCGACCAGCACCACGTGGCCCGGCGCATGGCCGGGCGTGTGCCGCACCTCCAGCGCGCACGCGCCGAAGCGGACCACGTCGCCGTGCGCGAGCTCCGCGTCCACGGGCGGCAGCGGCTGCATGCGCAGCCCGAACCACTGCGCCTGCGTGGGCGCAGCGCCGTAGAGCGCGCGGTCGGCGGGGTGCAGGTAGATCGGCGCGCCGGTGGCGGCCTTCGCCTCGGCCAGCCCGTCGACGTGGTCGACGTGCGCGTGCGTCAGCACGATGCGCTCGACGGTCGCACCCAGCGCGCGCGCGGCGGCCAGCGCCCGCCCCACCGCCGCGCCCGCGTCCACCAGCAGCGCCGCGCGCGTCTCGGCGCAGACGGCGAGGTAGGTGTTCTGCGCGAACGGGCCGCCCTCGAAGCCGCGGATGATGGTCTCGCTCATGGGATGGAATACCGGGCTACGCACTCTGCCGCGGGCGCGGTGCCGGCGCTCCGGCCAGCATCCCGCGTGCACTGAGGTCCTCGTCCACATCGGGCCAGTGCACACCCTGGCCGGCGCCGATCAAGCGGAAGTTGGCGCGCTGCTCCGGGGTGGCTTCCGAGAGCCGCCACGACCAGGCCCACGGCACGCTGATCGTGCGCCCATCCATCAGGTGCGCGACGAGCTCGTCATCCGTGACGTGAACGCTCCGGATCAGCGGCTCGGCGTTAGCTGCAGTGTTCATCCCCTGCCTCCTCGATGCGCGCGCAGTGCTCCTGGATGGCCGCACGGACGCGGCCGAGTTCCCGTGCCGAGACGCCGTGGTTCACCGCCAGCGAGAGCGGACGGAGCCAGAACTTGCACGTCGCACCCTCCCGCTCATGCGCAGCCGCAGCCGCCCGGCCGCACGCCCGCCAGCTCCAGCGCCTCCTCCTCCGCGCTCGGCGCGCGCCAGCCGCCGGAGAGCTCCAGCATGCGGCGCAGCGCGGCCTCGGCGCGGCGGCGCACGTCTTCGTCCAGCATCACCTCGTGCTGCTCGTGGTCCAGGCACCAGGCGAGCTTGGCCAGCGTGTTGAGCTTCATGTTGCCGCAGACGGCCGCGCCCGAGAGCGGGATCAGCGTCTTCTGCGGGAAGCGCTGCTGCAGCCGGTCGATCAGGCCGCGCTCGGTGCCGATGATCAGCGCGTCGTGCCGTTCGGCGATCTCCACCATGGCGGCGGTCGAGGCGACGTAGTCCGCCTGCGCCAGCAGGTCGCGCCGCGCCTCGGGGTGGATGACGACCTTCGCCTCGGGATGCGCGGCCCGCGCGCGCGCCAGCTCGTCGAGCACCAGGTCGTCGTGCACGTAGCAGTAGCCGTCCCAGGCGACGATGGTGCCGGGGTCGGCCAGCCCGTCGGCCCCCGGCGCGGCGGAGGTGGTGACGCAGGCGCGGCCGGTGCGCTCGGCGACGTAGCGCGCGAGGTTGCGGTCCGGCACGAACAGGATCGGCCGCTCGCGCGCGATCGACTCGACGACGGCCACCGCGTTCGCCGAGGTGCAACAGAGGTCGCTCTCGGCCTTGACCTCGGCCGTCGAGTTCACGTAGGCGACGACGACGGCCTCCGGATAGCGCGCCTTCATCGCGCGCAGCGCCGGTGCGGTGACGAAGTCGGCCATCGGGCAGCCGGCGCGCAGGTCCGGCATCAGCACCGTCTTGCGCGGCGAGAGGATCTTCGCCGTCTCGGCCATGAAGTGCACGCCGCAGAAGACGATGACGTCCGCGTCGGTGGCGGCGGCCTCCTGCGAGAGGCCCAGCGAGTCGCCCAGGTAGTCGCTGACCTCCTGGATCTCGGAGCGCTGGTAGTTGTGCCCCAGGATGACGGCGTTCAGCTCCCGCTTGCGCCGCTGGATGCGCTCGCGCAGCTCGGCGGGCGAGAAGCGGCTGTACCCGAGGGCGGTGGCGGGCGCGTCGGCACGGATCGGCGTCAACGGTCACCTCGTCGGCAGGGGCGGAGAGCGAGGCGCGGCCGCGAGGGCCGCGCGCCAGAAACCGATGGGTATCACACGAACTTCGGGTGCTCCGTTCGCGATTGGGGGCTTCTCCGGAAGCCGCTAAACTCGCTGTGCTCAGACAAAGCGGCTTCCTGCGAAGCCCCCAATCACTCACTGCTCACCCGAAGTTCGTATCAAGCTACCAAGAGATCGGCCCGCGGGGGAGGCTCCCCCGCGGGCCGATCTCTTCGGGCCACCCAGCTCAGGCGGTGAACGAGCTGCCGCAGCCGCAGCCGCCGCTGGCGTTCGGGTTGTTGAAGGTGAAGCCCGAGCCCTGGAAGGTGGTGACGTAGTCGATCTCGCAGCCGCCCAGGTACTGCATGCTGAAGGGGTCGACGAAGAGGCGCACGCCGTTGGCGTCGAGCACCAGGTCGTCCTCGGCGGCCTCGTCCTCGATGTTCAGCCCGTACTGGAAGCCGGAGCAGCCGCCGGGGAGCACGCCCACGCGCAGCCCCGCCGTCTCGGCGACGCCCTGCTCCTCCATGTAGCGGCGCACCTCGGTCGCCGCGGTGGCCGTCAAGCTGATGGGGCTGACCGTGCTCTGTGTCTCCATGACGATCCTCCTGGCGATGTGCGCGGAAGGCAGCGGCCCCGCCGCGTCCGTAAGTGCCGGCCGCGGCCGGAATTGCCGCGAATACACCGGGCTACAGCGAAAGGTTCGCGCTCAGCCGGCCGCGCGCGCCGGCTGCAGCGCGCGCAGCACCCGCTCGGCGGCCTCGGCCGCGTCGGCCACCGGCAGCGCGCCGGCGGCGAGCGCCTCGGCCCGGCGCTCCGGCTCGGGCGACTGCACCAGCAGCAGGCCGGTGCCGCCGAGCGCGAACGCCGGCTCCACGTCGCGCACGCGGTCGCCAACGTAGAACGAGGCGGCGAGCTCCAGCCCGTGCTCCTCGGCGGCCTGCCGGTACATCCCGAGCGCGGGCTTGCGGCACGCGCAGGCGTCGTCCGGCGCGTGCGGGCAGGCGTAGACCGCGTCCAGCCGCGCGCCGGCCGCGGCGAGCTGTCGCTCGAACTCGGCCTGCACCGCCCGGTACTGCGCCGGAGAGAAGTAGCCGCGCCCGATGCCGGACTGGTTGGTCACCACCACCACCGGCACGCCGGCGCGGTTCAGCCGCGCCACCGCCTCGGCGGCGCCGGGCAGCAGCCGCACGCCGGCGGGGTCCGAGGGGTAGTCCTGGTCCTCGATGAGCGTGCCGTCGCGGTCGAAGAAGACGGCGGGACGCGGCAGTGCGGGCATCCTCAGCCGGCGGTGATGTTGAAGCCGGCGTCGACGTAGAGCGTCTCGCCGGTGATGCCGCTGGAGAGCGGCGAGGCCAGGAAGAGCGCGGCGTTGCCGACCTCCTCCACCTCCACCGGGCGGCGCAGCGGCGCGCGCTCGCCGGTGATCTTGAGCAGGTCGCGGAAGTGCGCCACGCCGCGCGCGGCCAGCGTGTTGACGGCGCCGGCGGAGATCGCGTTCACGCGGATGCGCTGCTCGCCCAGGTCCACCGCCAGGTAGCGCACGCTCGCCTCCAGCGCCGCCTTCGCCACGCCCATCACGTTGTAGCCCGGCACCGCCTTCTGCGAGCCGTAGTATGTCATGGTGGCGATGCTGCCGCCCTCGGGCATCAGCGGCCGGGCGGCGCGCGCCAGCGCGACTAGCGAGTAGGCGCTGATGTCGTGCGCGGTGAGGAAATCCTCGCGCGCCGTCTCGACGAACCGGTTCGCCATCGCGGCCTTCGGCGCGAAGGCCACCGAGTGCAGCAGGAAGTCGAGCCGACCCCAGCGCTCGGAGATCGCGGCGAAGACCGCCTCGATCTGCTCGTCGCGCGTGACGTCGAGGTCGTGCAGCGCGACGTCGCCCAGCTCGGCCACGGTGCGGGTGACGCGCTCGCGCATCGTCTCACCCTGGTAGGTGAAGGCCAGCTCCATGCCCGCGCCGGCGAGCGCGCGCGCGCACGCCCAGGCGATGGAATTCTGGTTGGCCACGCCGACGATGAGCCCGCGCTTGCCCTGCAGGAGGCCGGTGAGTGCCGTCGAGTCCGTCATCTTCCGCTCAGGTTGGGGGAGAAAGCGTGCGTGCCGCGCCGCCGCGCTCAGCGCCGCCGCGGCGGCGTGGGCGCCGGGGCCGGCGTCGGTGCGGGCGGCGGCGGCGTGGTGTCCGCCGGCGTCGGCCGGGGGGCGGCAGGGGCGGCGGGCGTCGTGAACTTGATCTCGCTGTCGCCCGTCAGCCCCACCACGTTGCGCAGCCCGCTGGCCCGCACGGTGTACACGGTCTCCGGCGCGGGCGCGGCGGCGAGCGCCACCACCAGCGTGCGCGAGGGCAGCGGCCCCACGCTGTCGGCGGCCGCGGTATCG
>ERZ1066122.459-NODE-459-length-43175-cov-14.155056_pt1 | contig 43175 bp, 33 predicted proteins | sample MGYA00382769_ERZ1066122 | MGnify/ENA primary metagenome ERZ1066122 (study PRJEB33369, sample SAMEA5778352) | biofilm metagenome | biome: Industrial cooling water; feature: Water cooling tower basin; material: Biofilm | place: United Arab Emirates | collected... | reverse complement strand
GTTGAATAACTACTTACGGGACCAACGCCGATTTTAGACCGGACACGCCTGAGTTTCGAGTTCTGGGTTCAGGTTCCGCGTTCTGGGTTGGTGCGACACCCAACTCAACGCTCACAGCTGACCGGACCCAAGACGCGCGTCAACGCCATCGAGCAGTAGTGCAATAGACCGCCTCACCGCACGTTCGCTGGCACCAAGCGGCGCCAGCGCCGCTCCGTGGACCAGGTCCGCCAGCGCATCCGCCAGCTCGCGCTGTGCCCGCCGTGCCAGTCCCGTGTCTGCCAGCGCCCGCCGTACGCCGTCCTGCCACCGGGCCGCCAATGCGGCCGAGGCCTCGCTTCGCGCCGTGAGGGCCAGCACCAGCTCAGGCTGCCCGGCCACCCCCCGCCAGTAGGCCAGTGCCAGCGCCTCGATTCGCGTCCGCCAACGGCCACGTCGCCCCATGGCCGCGGCCAGCCCTGCCCCCACCCGCCGCTCAGCCAGCGCCGCCACCACCGCGTCCCGCGAACCGAAGTACCGGTACGGGGCCATGGGGTCGACCCCCAAGGCCGCAGCCAGCGCACGCATGCTGAGCGCGGCAGCCCCACGGCGGCGCAGCAAGCGCTCGGCGGCATCCAGAATGCGCTCAGGCGAAAGTGACGCGGGACGTGGCATGCCGGTAAGTCTACAGTGTAGACTATCAACTGTCATCATCGCACGAGGTCATCGCATGCCCATATCCCCAGTCGCCGTGCCCCGGGTCTCCGCCTATCTGGGCGTCAGTCTGGACGGATTCATTGCCGAAGCCGATGGTGGTCTCGGATTTCTGGCGCCGTACCAGGAGGCCGGGACCGACTACGGCTACAACGCCTTCATGAGTACGGTGGACGCGGTGGTCATGGGGCGCGCCACCTTCGATGTGCTGCGCGGTTTCGATGTGCCCTGGCCGTTTGCCGAGCGCCCGGTGGTGGTGCTCACCCATCGGCCCCTGCCCGCCACGCCGCCCGTTCCGTCCACCGTGTCCACGCACGCAGGCCAGCTGCGGCCCCTGCTGGAGTCGCTGGCGGCGTCGGGAGTCGCGCATGTGTATGTGGACGGCGGGCAGGTGGTACGACAGGCCCTGCGCGACCAGTTGGTGGACGCGCTCACGCTGTCGGTGGTGCCGGAGTTGCTGGGGCAGGGGCGCCCGCTCTTTGGTGCCGAGGTGCCGCGCAGTCACTGGCAGCTGATCGGATCGGAGTCCTGGGCCAGCGGGCTGGTTCAGCTTCGCTACGGGAGGCGAGCGGTGAATCAGGCGTCGTAAACTTGCCGCTCAGTGCTTTCGGATGGATCGGGAAGCGGTGAGCTTTGAGTTCAAGTGTTGAGTTCGCAGTCAGGCGAACTCACAACCCGGAACCTGAACCCAAAACTCGAAACTGATCAGTCTCGGGTGCCGGGTTCGAGTTCCGGGTCTTGTGTTGGTGCAACGCACCACTCACCACTTCAACGCAAGGCTCGCAGCCTCCCGCCATGACCGACTCCCGCGCCGAGCAGTCCGCCGATACGCCATGGCGGCGCAAGCTGCACACCATCGTGTTCGAGGCCGACACACCGGCCGGGCGCTGGTTTGACGCTGTGCTGCTGGCGCTCATCGTGGTGAGCCTGGTGGTGGTGATGCTGGAGACGGTGCCCAGCATGCCGGAGCCGTGGCGGCGCGGGCTGCTTGCGGCGGAGTGGGCACTGACCGGCGTTTTCTCGCTGGAGTACCTGCTGCGTCTCGTGATCGTGCGGCGGCCACTCGTCTATGCCGGCAGCTTCTTTGGCTTGGTCGACTTGCTGGCCATTCTGCCCACATGGGTGAGTCTGATCTTTCCCGGTGCGCAGGCACTGCTGGCAGTGCGTGTGCTGCGTCTGCTGCGCATCTTCCGCGTCTTCAAGCTGGCCCGCTACCTGAGTGAGGCACGTGTCATTGGTGACGCATTGCGCGCGAGTTCGCGCAAGATTGCGGTGTTCCTCTTCACGGTATCGACCGTTGTGGTGGTGGGGGGGGCACTCATGTATCTCATTGAGGGGCCGGCCAACGGCTTCACCAGCATTCCCGTGAGCATGTACTGGGCCGTGGTCACGCTCACCACGGTCGGCTATGGCGACATTTCGCCGGCCACCGGCCTCGGGCAGGCCGTGGCCTCACTGGTGATGATTCTGGGCTACGGCATCATTGCCGTGCCCACGGGCATCGTGACGGCCGAGCTGGCCAACGCGGGCCGGAAGCTCGAGACGCAGCACATCAATACGCAGATGTGCGCCCACTGCGGCGCCGACGATCATCGCAGTGATTCCAAATTCTGCAGGCATTGCGGAGCGGCCTTGCACTGAGGCACCACACTCAGCCGTTTGCAGGACGGCCGTGACGGGGCGGCGGACACGTGAAGTAAGTCTCACGGGTGATGTGAAAGATTTCACGCCCCAATTGCGCTGAAACTTGTGCAGCAGGCGTGCACGTAGGCGCAGCATGCTGCAACGTGAGAGTGCGCACAGCTCGCGCGCTCCCGCCCCATCGAACAATCGAGGTCAACGATGTACTCCCTGATGCTCCGCGCCGCGGCGGGGCTGGGCGCCGTGCTGCTCACGGCGACCCCGGCTGCGGCCCCGCTGGTCGATCCGTCCATTCCGGGTGCCAATGTCGTCGACGTGGTGGCGCTCGACTATGCCTTCGAGATGCCGTCCAGCATTCCCGCCGGCCTCACCACCCTGCGACTTACGAACAAGGGCAAGGAACTGCACCACGTGTATGTGGTGAAGGTGGACGCGGGCAAGACGGCCAACGATGTCATGGCCTGGTTCAAGGCTGGCGGCCCGCCGCCGGCGTGGCTCAAGCCGGTGGGTGGTCCCAATGCGTCGGTGGGCGCGTCGCTGTTCACCAGCACGCTCGACGCCGGCAAGTACGTTGCGCTCTGCGTCATTCCGAGCCCGGGCGGCCCGCCGCACGTGATGAAGGGCATGATCAAGGAGTTCACGGTCACGCCCAGCAACCGCAAGGCGCCGGCGCCCAAGGCCGACATCACGCTCACGTTGAGCGACTACTCGCTCGAGTTCTCCAAGCCGCTGTCGGCCGGCAAGCACATCGTGGCGGTCACCAACACCGGCAAGCAGCCGCACGAGTTCTTCTTTGCCAAGCTGGTGCCGGGCAAGACGCCCATGGACATGGCGATGTTCGCCGAGAATCCCAAGGGTGCGCCGCCGGGCATGCCGATGGGTGGCATCACCGACATTCTCCCCGGTGCCACGGTCTATCTGGAGATCGACGTGCCGGCCGGCGAATACGGCTTCATGTGCTTCACGCCCGACGCCAAGGACGGCAAGCCGCACCTCGCGCATGGCATGATCAAGCAGGTGTCGGTCAAGTAAGGCGACCGACGCGAACCCGTTGGTGTGGTCAGCGCGTGATGAACAACCAGAGCGCGCTGGCCACGCCAATGAGCGTGACCGCCCCGCGTACCCAGGCCTGCGGGACACGCTGCGCCAGGCCTGACATGGCGTAACCGCCCACGCTCGAACCCAGCGCCATGACCAGCGCGATGGGCCAGTTCACGAGCCCCTTGAAGGCGAAGGTGGCAGCCGCCACGCCATTGAAGCAGATGCCATTGAAGTTCTTGAGACCGTTCATGCGATGGATGTTCGTCATGCCCATGAGGCCGAACACGGCGAGCATGACGATGCCGGCACCGGCGCCGAAGTAGCCCCCGTAGATGGACACAAGAAACTGTGCCGCCATCATGCCCCGCGTGGGTTCAATGGGCGACTCGCCATGCGGCTGTTCCATGTAGCCTCGCAGCCACTGCATGACACGGGCCTGAAAGGCAAAGAGCAGCGTGGCGCCAAACACCAGCCAGGGCACAATCTTTCGAAACTGCTCGTCGGTGGTGGCCATGAGCAGTACGGCGCCCAGCAAGCCACCGGCGATGCTCGGCAGCGCAAGCCGCAGCGCCCAGCGCTCGGCCCCGGCCAGTTCACGGCGATAGCCCAGCATGCTGGCCAGCGACCCGGGCCAGAGCGCCACGGTACTGGTGGCATTGGCGGCCACCGGTGGCACACCAAGCCCCAGCAGTGCGGGAAAGGTGAGCAGCGTGCCGCCGCCGGCAATGGAGTTGACCATGCCGCTCACCGCCGACACGGCGGCAATGGCCGTCAACTGGGAGACCGAGGGCTCGGTCAGCAGCACGCGACGTCGCGCCCCTGCGTGGTCACCGGATGCGCGAGATCAGGAATTGCGAGCCGCCAGGGCCAGGCAGAGCCAACCGGCAATGAAGCACACCCCGCCGATGGGGGTGATGGCACCGAGGGCGCGGATGCCGGTGAAGGTCATGGCGTACAGCGAGCCGCTGAAAATCACGGTGCCGGCCACGAACAGCCAGCCACTGGCCGTGGTGAGCGAACCCGGAAAGCGCGTCGCCGCCCACGCCACAGCCAGGAGGGCCAGCGCGTGAAACATCTGGTAGCGGGCCCCGGTCTCGAAGACCTCGACGAGCCGCGGCTCGACCCGGCTCTGCAGGGCGTGCGCGCCAAAAGCGCCGGCCGCGACCGCGATGGCTCCCGAGAGGGCACCGAACATGAGGAAAGTGCGTTCCATGAGGGCAATCTAGCGGAGCGGCAGGCTCGAGGCAGCGGCCGGACCGTCCCCCCGATTACACTGCACGGAGCCGTGCGGGCGAACGTGCGGCGCGGACCCCTTACGAGATCGGCAAATGGCGACTTCGGTATTCCAGGCAGGCATGGGACTGACCACCACCAAGGCCCCGTACATCGAACAGGCCGTCTCCAACGGCGAGATGTACATCGAGCAGCCCTACGAGCTGTACTCGGCCGACAACCATGCCACCTGGCAGCGCCTGTATGCGCGCATGCAGGATCACTGGGCCCGCTATGCCAACCAGCGCTTCCTCGATGGGCTGGAGACGCTGTGCTTTGAACCCACGCACGTGCCACGGCTCGAAGACGTGAACCGCTTCATGGCACCGCGCACCGGATTCCGCGCCAAGGCCGTGAGTGGCTTTGTGCCGGCCTTCGATTTTTTCGATTGCCTGAGCCGCCGCGAGTTTCCCACCACCATCACCATCCGTGACGGGCAGTCGCTCGACTATCTGCCCGAGCCCGACATCTTCCACGACATTGCGGGTCACGTGCCCATGCACACCGACCCGGCCTTTGCCGAGACGCTGGTGCGCTTCGGCGCCTGCGCGCATCTGGCGGCGGACATGGTGCGTGACATGAGCGATCGGGAGGAGCGGCGTCGGCGCCTGTCGAGCATTCAGAATGCGCTGCAGCGCTTCTTCTGGTTCACGGTGGAGTTCGGCCTCATGCGCGACGCGAGCGGACAGCGCGTGACGGTGTACGGATCGGGCCTGCTGTCGAGCTACGGCGAGATCGTGCACAGTGTGGAGAGCCCCACGGTGCAGCGCTATCCGCTGCAGCTCGAATGGGTCATCAACCAGCACTTCGAAATCGACCACTATCAGCCGCTGCTGTTCATCGTGGACAGCTTCGACCAGCTCTACGAACAGGTGTCCACACTCGAAGCCTGGATGAAGGCCGGCAAGCTCGACTACGTCACGCCCGGCTGGCGTGACATGAGTCAGGCCGACGTGGAGAGCTTCCTCGAGGCCAGCCTCCGGCCGCGGTAAGCTCGCGGGACACAACGTGGTACGACCTGCTGACGGGCGAGCCTGAGCGGCTCGTCCCTCGTGGTCTGATGTTCCGAGGTGACGGGACGGGCGGTCGTGGCGTATTCTATGCCTTACGTATGCCTTTTTCCCATGGAGCATCCCCGATGCATTCAGCGACTCGTGTTGTTGTCCCGAGGCTGACCGGTCTGGCCCTTGCGGCGCTACTGCTCACGCCCGGCGGGCCTCTCTCAGCGCAGGCGTCGCCCGCGGCGACGCCACCTGGCGGTCCTGCGGCCACGCTGCCGCTCAAGGCGGCACGCACCCACACCTTCACCACCACCAAGGGCACCTGGATGAGCGTGGACGTCTCGCCCGATGGGCAGACGCTCGTGTTCGATCTGCTGGGTGACCTCTACACCATGCCCGTCACCGGCGGCAAGGCCACGCCGCTCACGCAGGGCATGGCCTACGACGTGCAGCCGCGCTTCTCGCCTGACGGCAAGAAAGTGGTGTTCGTATCCGACCGCTCAGGCGGCGACAACGTGTGGATCATGTCCCTCGACAAGAAGGACACCACCCAGCTCACGAAGGGCAACAACAATCTGTACGTGTCGCCCGAGTGGACGCCCGACGGCAAGTACGTGGTGGCTTCGCGCTCGGGTGGGCTGGGCGGCACGTCCAAGCTGTGGATGTACCACGTGGATGGCGGTTCCGGTGTGCCGCTCACCATGCAGCCCGCACCGGCCCCCACGCAGAAGCAGCTCGGCGCCGCGTTCGGCAAGGACCCGCGCTACATGTGGTTCGCGCGACGCACTGGTGACTGGCAGTACAACAGCATCGGACCGCAGTACCAGCTGGCCGTGTGGGACAAGGACAACGGCCGCGTCTCGCAGATGACCACGCGTTTCGGATCGGGCGCGCGCCCCACGCTCTCGCCCGACGGCAAGTGGCTGGTGTACGTCACGCGCTTCGAAACCAAGACCGGTCTCATTCTGCGCAATCTCGACACGCAGCAGGAAGAGTGGCTGGCCTTCCCGGTGCAGCGCGACGACATGGAATCGCGTGCGCCCATGGATGCCTATCCGGGCTACACCTTCACGCCGGATTCGCGCGCGGTGATTGTGAGTTACGGTGGCGAGATCTGGCGTGTGCCGGTGGACAAGTCGGCGCCCAGCAAGATTCCCTTCGAGGCTGAAGTGAAGCTGGAGATGGGTCCGGAGGTGAAGTTCGCCTATGCCATTGATACGGCGGCCACGTTCACGGCGCGGCAGATTCGCGACGTGCAGCCGTCGCCCGATGGCAAGTCGCTGGCCTTCGTGGCGCTGGCGCGGGTGTACGTGATGAGCTTCGCGGACATGAAGCCGGTGCGCGTGACTACGGCCAGCACGGGCGAGTTCAATCCGGTGTGGTCCCCCGATGGCAAGTCACTGGCCTACGTGACCTGGGAAGACGCGCGTGGCGGGCAGATCATGCGTGCCGATCGCGATGCGCGCGGCAGCTGGCGTACGCGTCCGCTGACGGGCATGGCGGGTCTGTACACCGACCTCGCCTGGTCGCCGAGTGGCACGCGCATTGTGGCGTCACGCGCGGCCGCGCGTGAGATGCAGGAGGCGGGTGGTGCGTTCTTCGGGCCGGCGGCGTCGGAACTGATCTGGGTTCCGGCCACGGGCGGTACGCCCACCATGATCATGCCGGCCGGTGGTTTGGCGGCGCCGCACTTCACGCGTGACACCTCGCGCATCTATGCCTACAGCTTCAGCGGCGGGCTGCAGTCCTTCCGCTGGGACGGCACCGATGTACAGACGCATCTGCGCGTGACGGGTCCCATGCCGCCCAATGCCGGCAATCTCGACGCTGCGCTGGTGGCAAAGGAGGCGCAGTTCAATTTCGGTGGACGTGCCGCGCGTCCGTCGAGTCAGGGCATGCATCTCGACGACGATCACGGCATGGAGCCCACGCCCTCGGCACCGCCCGCGAGTCTCATTCTCATGGCGCCCACGGGTGATCAGGCGCTGGCCACCGTCGGAATGGATCTCTACGTGGTCACGGTGCCGCAGGTGGGCGCGTCGGCTGCCACGGTGAGCGTCGCCAGCCCGGCCAACGCGCCGGTGCCGGTGAAGAAGCTCAACACGGTGGGTGGTGAGTTCGGCACCTGGAGCCACGACGGCCGCAAGGTGCACTGGGGGCTGGGCAACGCGCTCTTCACCTACGATCTCGACCGCGCCAAGGTGGTGGAGGACTCGCTCAAGGTTGAAGACCGTCGCAAGGCCGCGCTTCGCGCCGACACCACGAAGGCGGTGAAGGACAGCATTGCGCGGGCCGACAGCATTGCCAAGGCCGACACCACGAAGAAGACACCGCCGGGCTACAAGGCCGAGGAACTGCGCATTGCGGTGAGTGTGGCGCGCGATCTGCCCACAGGTGTGGCCGTGCTGCGTGGCGGCAAGGCCATCACGATGAAGGGCAAGGAGATCATCGAGAACGCCGACATCGTCATTCGCGATCGCAAGATCGTGGCCATCGGGCCGCGTGGCAGTGTGGCGGTGCCGGACGGTGCGCGCATCATCGATGTGTCGGGCAAGGTGATCATGCCGGGCATGGTGGATACGCACTACCACCCGCAGTGGCTCACGCCCAACATCCACAACACGCAGACCTGGCAGTACCTGGCCACGCTGGCCTACGGTACCACCACCACGCGCGATCCGCAGACGGCCACGACGGACTTCCTGTCGTACAGTGACCGCGTGGAGAGCGGGGACATGATCGGCCCGCGCATCTACACGACGGGCCCGGGCGTGTTCTCGAGCGAGCCGGTGCGTGACCTGGCCCATGCACGCGAGATTCTCACGCGCTACGCCAAGTACTACGACACGAAGACGCTCAAGATGTACATGAGCGGCAATCGTCAGCAGCGGCAGTGGATCATCATGGCGGCCAAGGAGCTGGGCATCATGCCCACCACCGAGGGCGGCCTCGATCAGAAGCTCAACATCACGCACGGCATCGACGGCTACCCGGGCATCGAGCACACGCTGCCCATCACGCCCAAGTTCGACGACCTGTTCGAGTGGTACAAGGCCACGCAGGTGGTGAACTCGCCGACGCTGGTGGTGGAGTACGGCGGTCCCTTCGGCGAAGGCTGGTTCTACCAGTCGGAGGATCTGCTCGGTGACCGCAAACTGCGGCACTTCACGCATCCGGTGGACTTTGACAGCAAGGTGCGGCGGCGTGGCTCGGGCAATGCGCCCGGACCGGCAGGCTTTGCGGTCAAGGAGGAGTACGCGATGTGGCAGCACGCCGAGGATCTCGCGAAGACCGTCGAGAAGGGCGGCCGCATTGGCGTGGGCAGCCACGGGCAGCTGCAGGGGCTCGGCATGCACTGGGAGCTCTGGCTCATCCAGTCGGGCGGCATGAGCACGCACGATGCACTGCGCGCGGCCACCATCGTGGGCGCGGAGGCCATTGGGCTTGGCGCGGAAGTCGGCTCACTCGAAGCGGGCAAGTACGCGGACCTGCTGGTGCTGAACGCCGACCCGCTGGTCAACATCCGCAACACGAACACCATCGACAAGGTGATGGTGAACGGGCGCATGTACGACGGCAATACGCTGGATGAGGTATACCCGCGTCAGCGGCCGCTGGCCAAGCAGCCGTGGAGCTACACGGTGCCGGTGGCGGGCGCAGGGATCCGGCCCTGATAGGGGAACTGGGTTGAACTGACAACTCAGAACTTTCACTCAAAGCGCAGAGCTCACCGACAGTCCGGTCAGCTCTGAGCTTTGAGTTGAAGTATTGAGTTTGGAGTTGAGACGACCTACAGCTCGAAACCCGAACCCAATACTCGGAACTGATCAGTTTCGAGTTCTGGGTTCGGGTTTCGTGTCTTGAGTGCTCATCGCCTTACGGTGCCAACACCTGCGCCGAGGATGGCGCCGAGTCCGGCAGCGACTCCGCCCATGCTGAGAATTATGTTGCGCCGTCTGGCGTAAGTTGAACAACTAGTGTCAACGGCGTCGCAGCCGGTTCCGATCTGCGAGCCGCCTATGCTGCCGACGGCGAATCCGAGCACTGCGCCGACGGCCGCCGAGCGCAGGATACGGGACTTGCGACTGCGCTGAGGCTTGGGCTCTTCGGGTGGTGTCGGCGTGGTGCGCTGCGTGGGCAATGGCGTATGAGCCGCAATCGCGAGACTGAGACTGGGCTCCGGCGTCAGTGCCTGCAACGCGACCGGCCGCGGCGCACTGTGCGGGGCGAACGATTGGGCCGACCCGCTGATGGCAGTGGAAGCGAGCAGCAGGAGGACGGCGGAGATTCGGCGCATGGCACACCTCAATGGTGAATCGGGCAAACTGACAACTCGTAACCCGAACTCAGAACCCGAAACTGATCAGTTTCGAGTCTTGTGTTCGGGTTCCGAGTTGTTGGTTACTCCGTACCGGGCCTCAAGTTCACTTCGGCCCGATCTGGTACTCCTTCGGCGGCGTGGCGCCCATGAGGTGCTGCACGAAATAGTCCCAGCGCCGGCGCATCATGTAGTTGCTGGCCGCACCAAAGCCGTGGGCGGCGTTCGGTATCATCAGCAGGTCAAAATCCTTGCCGGCCTTTATGAGCGCATCCACCACCAGGTAGGTGTTGTCTGGCGGCACGTTGTCATCGAGCGTGCCATGCGCGAGCAGCAGCTTGCCCTTGAGGTTCCTGGCCAGCGTCTGATTGGCTTCGGCCTCGTAGTTGTCGCTGTTGCCCTGCTTGACCAGCAGGCCATGGTAGCGCTCGCCCCAGTCGTCTTCGTAGTTGCGATTGTCGTGATTGCCCGACTCCGCGATGCCCACCTTGAAGAAGTCCGGGTAGCGGAACATCGCGCCGGCCGTTGCGAAGCCACCGCCCGAGTGGCCCCAGATCCCCACCTTGTCGAGGTCAATGAAGCGATGCCGCTCGGCCAGCTGCTTCATGGCCGCGATCTGGTCGGGCAGTGTGTTGTCGCCCATGCGGCCGTAGTAGGCGTCATGGAAGGACTTGGAACGCGTGGGATTGCCCGTGCCATCAATGGCCACGACGATAAACCCGAGTTCGGCGAGTGCCTGATTGTCGCGCGTGGCCGCCGTGAACTGGCGGCTGCCCACCGACCCACCCTGCGGGCCCGGGTAGATGTAGTTGATGATCGGGTACTTCTTCGTGGAATCGAGCGTCGTGGGCGTCCACATGAGGCCATGCAGATCCCACTTGCCGTTGCGATCCTTGGTCACGATGCGCGCGGGCGGCTTCCAGCCCGTCGCCACCAGCTTGCTGATGTCACCTTCTTCGAGCGTCGCAATCAGCTTGCCCGTCTTCGCATCACGCAGCACGGCCACCTGCGGCTTGTCGGGACGTGACCAGCTGTCCACAAAGCGCAGCCCGTCGGGCGAGAGGAAGGTGTTGTGGTCGCCGTCTTCCGGCGTGAGCAGCGTGAGGCCCTTGCCGTCCATCCCGATGTGATAGAGATGCCGGAAGTACGGGTCGCGTCCCGCTTCCTTGCCCGCCGCCCGGAACCAGATGCGACGGGCCTTGCTATCGATGCGCACGATGTCGAGCACCGTGCCCTCACCGGTGGTGATCCTGTTCTTGAGCTGACCGGTGCTGAGGTCGTAGAGGTAGAGCTGGCCCCAGTCGTCGCGCTCGGAGAACCAGATCACTTCGTTGCTGGCCGGCAGCACCCGCCAGTTCTGATCGCCATCGCCACTTTCGAACTGCGTGGCGACTTCCTCGCGCAGCACGTCACGTACGTCACCCGTGCTGGCGTTGGCCACACGCAGCGTGGCCACCTTGTGGTCACGAGAGTTCGACAGGAAGGCCACGTGACTGCCGTCCGGGTACCATTCGGTGTCGGCCAGCTTGCCGCCGCAGGCAATGTGATCGCAGACCGAGCTGCGGTGCTGATCGGCGGGCATCTTGAAGCGCACGACGCGCGGCGTCGTGGCCGACAGGTCGATGACCACACGCTCGATCATGGTGACCGCACTGTCACCGGGCAGCGGGTACTTCCACTGCATCAGTTCGGGGTGCCCCACCTTGTAGCGCACGAGGTACATCTCGCCGGTCTTGCGCTGATCCTGCTGGAAGGTCGCGATCTTCTTCGAGTCGGGCGACCAGAGCAGAATGGCGCGATCGGAGTGCACCCAGCCCGCGTTATCGGTGGCGTAGCCGTAGTCCTTCACGCCATCGGTGGTGAGCTGGGTCTCCTGATTGCTGGCCACGTCGCGCACCCAGAGGTTCCAGTCCTTGATGAACGCGGCCTTGGTGCCGTCGGGTGAGAGCACTTCGGGCCTCCGGCCACGCGCGGCGGCTGGCGGGCCTCCAGCGGGCGCGGCCGGCGCGGGCGGGCAGGCGGCGGGCGTGACAACGCAATTCGTCTTGCGGCCGCGCGTGTCCACCAGCATGAGCGGCGACGAGCCATCGGGCTGGCGCACGCGGTAGGTGAAACGTCCGTCGGGCAGCCAGGTCGGGCTCACGCCCGTGTTGCTCACGAGGTTCTGGGTGTTGAAACCCAGGAACTTTTCGGCGCGGGCGTAGTCGGCAGCGGTGACGACACGGGTCTGCGCGCCGAGCAGCTGGGCGGAGGCGGCGAGCGGGACGAGCCAGAGGGCGGCCGGGGCGGCCAGTCGAGCGAGTCGGGGCATCAGCGGTTGGGCTTGGGGGGAGGAACCGTAGAAAACTGGCCGCCGTGTGGGCCCGAGGGAACGGGCCAGCCGTACGGAATGCGGTCGTCTGTGGCCGAGTTGTGGCTTGCCTCTTGGCGGGCCAGTGGCGAGCGTGGGAGGTGGTCTGGCGCGCCCGGTGGCGTGCCCTCGGCCCATTCACCGCCTTTGCCCGAGGTTTTCATGATTCGCACTGGTTCGGCCGTGTGGAACGGCACCATCAAGGACGGCAGCGGTTCGCTCACCACGCCCAGCGGGGTGCTGAGCGGCACGCCCTACTCGTTCAAGATGCGCTTCGAGGACGAGACGGGCCGCAGCGGCACCAATCCGGAAGAGCTCATCGCCGCCGCGCATGCCGGCTGCTTCTCCATGGCCCTGTCGGGTCAGCTCACGCGTGCCGGCTTCACGCCCGAGTCGCTGGCCACGTCGGCGGCGGTGACGCTGGAGCAGAAGGACGGCGGCTTTGCGATCACCAAGGTGCATCTGACGCTCGAGGCCAAGGTGCCTGGCATCACGGAAGCGCAGTTCCAGGAACTCGCGGGCGCGGCCAAGGCGGGCTGCCCGGTGTCGAAGGTGCTGAATGCGGAAATCACGTTGGCGGCGACGCTGGCGGGTTAACAGCAAATAGCGGTAGCGCGGTGCCGGAAGCCTGAGTACCAGAAGCACTCGGCGGGAGCCTGAACCGCAGAAGGCGGTGCAAGGCTTCTGCCGTGTGGCTTCTGCCGCGTGGCTTCTGCTTCGGGGCTTCCGGCACCGCGCTACCGCAGTTTGCCTTTAGTGTATATATTCGTATGTCTGCATATTACCCGTAGCCCGGAGTGTCCATGGCGTCCAAACGCATGAGTCCCGAACTGCTGGAGATGGTGGCCGAGCGCTTCAAGGCGCTCAGCGACCGGGCCCGGCTGAGTCTGTTGCAGGAGTTGCGTGGCGGCCCGCGCACCGTGAACGAACTGGTCGAGGCCACCGGCATGGGGCAGGCCAACGTGTCGCGTCATCTGTCGCAGTTGTTTGCCAACGGCCTTGTGGCCCGTGAGCGTGACGGCGTGTATGTGCGCTATGAACTGGCCGACAAGGACGTGCTCCGGCTCTGCGAGCTGGTGTGCGGGCGGCTCGAGTCGGAGTTGACGGAACGGCGCAAGGTCGTGATCGGTCGCTGACGTCGAGATGCGGAAATGCAATGGCCCGTGGGTTACGATGCTCTTGTGCCTGGGATTCGCAGCTGTAGGTAGTCTTCGAGCGCAATCATCCGGAACAGTCAGGCTTCGCGCAGATGCGCCATCCTGCGGATCGTGCAGTGTGCGGTTGGCGCCTGTGCGTCGGTATGGTGATCCGTCGGGCAGGGGAGCCTTGCGCGGCACGGTTCGTCTGGTCGTGCGCGACTTGGCGCAGCGACTCTGGGTGACTTACGAGGATGGTGGCCCACCGCAGGTGTTCCATTCGGACGGCAGCGTGGCAGCAACAGCATGGCGTTCTGGCGATGGCCCCGGTGAGTTCAGGATGCCTGCGGGCATCGTGCCGAGTGGCGATGGCGAGACACTGGTTTTTGATGCCATGCTCAAGCGGGCCAACGTCTTTGATGCCAAGCTACGGTTCAAATCCGGCAGCACGGCCGTCGCGGCGCCCTATGCTGCCGTGTCGTTCCGGGCTGGCGTGTTTGCCACTGCGCAGATCCATTCAGGGCAGGGCGCAGGCCATCGCCTTCATCAATTGAGTCGGAGCGGCGCTGTGACCGAGTCGTTCTCTTTTCCAGGGCTCGAAGCCACTGACCCGAATGGGCGATACGAGCGTTATCACGTCGCAGCGACCTCCACCGTTCGGTGCGCGGTACGTGAGTGGATGCTCGCACTGGCCTGTCAATCTCCAGGCTCCTCCTCGTTCACCATGGGCATAGAGGCGCCGTGGTTTGATACGAAGCCTCGACGCACGGGAACCGCCAACGCCCCGCAGTCGGCGCATATCAAAGCATTGGTGGCATTGGACGAGCGTCACATGGCGCTGGCCGTGCTCAGGCCATCCTCCACGTGGCGACAGCACATTGTGACGCGCAACGGACCGGACGGGCCGTCGCTGGAAATCGAGGACTACGACGGTTACTTCGATACGGTCGTGCTGGTGATGGACATTGTGAACCGTCGTCTGGTTTCGACAACTCATGTACCTCAGGCCGTGCTCTATGCGCCGTCACGAGGTTTTCTTGCCTGGCTGGCTATGGCAGACGACGCAGAGCAGGTCGTATTGTGGCGCGTAGAGGCAACCCTGCCGAGGTAGTGCTGCCACACTTGGCGTGCCGGCACCGGCCAGACCGATGCCGGCATTCCAACGTCAACCGCGCGGCGCCGTGCTGCAGCCAAACCACCCGAAGCGCGCGAACAGCTTCTCGGGCAGGCAGAAGTTGGTGAAGCTCGACTGCAGCAGATTGGCACCGATGAAGGCGGTGAACCAGAAGAACTTGTCCGACACCATGAAGCCCAGGGCCACGGACAGCAGCACCATGATGCCGGCCATGCGGCGGATGATCTTGTCGTTGCACATCAGTTGTCGTGCTCCGTATGCAGGGGTGAGTCCACAGTGGGCGGCGCGTTCTTGCGCAGCTCCCAGTACAGCAACGGCACCACCACCATCGTGAGCAGCGTGGCCACGACGGCTCCACTCATGAGGGCCACGGCCAGACCCTGGAAGATCGGATCGAGCACCATGACCAGGCCGCCCACCACCACCGCGGCCGCAGTGAGCGCAATGGGCCGGAAGCGCACCGCGCCCGCTTCCAGCACGGCGTCCACCAGGTTGCGCCCACGCGCCTCCTCGAGCTGAATGAAGTCCACCAGCAGGATGGAGTTGCGCACGATGATGCCGGCCAGCGCGATCATGCCGATCATGCTCGTGGCCGTGAAGAAGGCGCCGCTGAGCGCGTGCCCCGGCAGAATGCCGATGAGTGTGAGCGGGATGGGTGCCATGATCACCAGCGGAATGCTGAAGCTCTGGAACCAGCCCACCACCAGCACGTAGATGAGCAGCAGCACGATGGCGAAGGCGAGACCGAGGTCGCGGAACACCTCGATGGTGACCTGCCATTCGCCGTCCCACTTGATGGCCGTTTCCGTGAGCGACTCGGGCGGGACGGCGTTGTAGATGCCCACCGACGCGCCGCCTACCCGCAGCGCTTCGATCTGCCGATTCATCTCGAGAATGGCGTACACCGGCGCTTCGATTTCGCGCGCCACGTCACCGGTCACGTAGATGGCCGGCCGCAGATCCTTGCGAATGCGCACGCCCTCACGCACGCCGTCCACCACCGTCACGAAGCGCCCAAGCGGCTGCGGCCCCGCGGCCGTCGCCACCGGCAAGGCCAGCAGCGCCTCCACACTCGAGCGCTGCGCCTCGGGCAGCCGCGGCACGATGGGCACCGCCTCACGCGCCGTGGCCGAGGCCACGAGACTGCTGCTGCTGCCGGACAGCGCCAGGTACAGCGTCTGCGTCAACTGCTCCACACTCGCACCGCTTTCCGCGGCGCGCACGCGGTCCACCTTGAAGGTCTTGCGGTGCTGCGGGGACTCCACCGTCCAGTCCACGTCCACAACGCCCGGCGTCTGCTCGAAGATGGCCTTGACCTTGGTGGCCGCCTCGAGACGCGCGGCATCGTCGGCGGCGTACACTTCGGCCACCAGCGTGGAGAGCACCGGCGGTCCCGGTGGGATTTCGGCCACCTTGGCCGAGGCACCGTAGCGCCGGGCAATGGAGTCCACGGCCGGGCGCACGGCCACGGCGATGTCGTGACTCTGGCGATCGCGCTCGTGCTTGGGCGCCAGGTTGACCTGCACATCGGCCACGTTGGGACCGCTGCGCATGAAGTAGTGACGCACGAGTCCGTTGAAGTTGAACGGCGCCGCCGTGCCCGCGTACACCTGCGTGCTCACGACTTCGTCCACCGTGCCCAGATAGGCGGCAATCTCCGATGCCGCGCGATTCGTGGTTTCGAGCGACGTGCCCTCGGGCAGGTCGAGCACCACCTGGAACTCGCTCTTGTTGTCGAACGGCAGCATCTTGACCTGCACCGCCTTGAGTCCGACCAGCGCCATGCTGCCGAGCAGCAGCACGCCCACCACGCCGTAGAAGGCGAAGCGCGTACCACGACGCTCGATGAGCGGAGACATGATGCGGCGATAGAAACGCCCCGTGCCCGTTTCGGTTTCAGCCGGATGGGCGATGGAACCGTGTCCGGCCACCACATGCCCCTTGAGCAGGCGGTAGGCCATGTACGGTGTGACGATGAACGCCACGGCCAGCGACGCCAGCATGGCCACCGACGCGCCCACGGGAATGGGACGCATGTAGGGACCCATCATGCCACTCACGAAGGCCATGGGCACGATGGCCGCAATGACGGTGAACGTGGCGAGAATGGTGGGGTTGCCCACTTCATCCACGGCATCGATGGCCGCCACGTCGGCCGGGCGGTTGCCCATGGCCAGGTGACGATAGATGTTTTCCACCACGACAATCGCGTCGTCCACCAGAATGCCGATGGAGAAGATCAGCGCAAAAAGCGTGATGCGGTTGAGCGTGTAGCCCAGCGCGTAGTACACGAAGAGCGTGAGCGCCAGCGTGACCGGCACCGCGACCAGCACCACGAGCGCCTCACGCCAGCCCAGGAAGAGCCAGATGAGCAGCGTCACGGACACGGTGGCGATGATGAGGTGCAGAATGAGCTCCTGCGCCTTCTCGCCAGCCGTTTCGCCGTAGTCGCGGGTGACATCGAGCTGCACACTGGCGGGCAGCAGACGCCCCTTGGCCTGATTCACGCGCTCCAGCACGGCGTGCGTGACCTCGGTGGCGTTGGCGCCCTGGCGCTTGGCCACCGCCACCGTGACCGCAGCCTCGGCGGCGGCATCGCCGGCGCGATGCGACACGTACGACGTCACCTCGCCAAAGTCGTCGCGCACCTCGGCCACACTGCGCAGATACACGGGGCGGCCGGCGCGGGTGGCCACCACGACACTGCCCACTTCACGGGCGTCGGTGAGTGGCGCGCCCACCGCGATTTGTACCACACTGTCGCCGGTGGTGAAGCTGCCGGCGTCGAGGCGTGCGTTGGCGCTGCGCAGGGCCATGGCCACCTCGCCGGGCGATACGCCGGCCGCAGCCAGACGCGCCGCGTCGAGCTGCACCGAGATCTGTCGCGGCGCCCCGCCGGTCACAAACGTCTCGGCCACTTCGGGCACCGTGCGGATTTCGTCTTCGAGGTGCACGGCCACCTGACGCAGCGTGTTGGCGTCCACGTCCTTGCCGTGCAGCGTGAGCGCCATTACCGGCACGTCATCGATGGAATGCGACTTGACGATGGGCGGCAATGCGCCAAGCGGCGCGCGGTCCATGCTACCCGCCAGTTTGGCCTGCACCTTGGTCACGCTGCGTTCCTGATCCTCGCCAACCTTGAAGCGCACGGTGACCATGGCGTAGCCGTCGCCCGACATGGTGTAGACGTGATCGACGCCGGGAATCTCCATCATGCGCTGCTCGACGGGACGCGCGAGCAGATTCTCCGCTTCAGATGGCGTGGCGCCTGGCATGGCCGTGATCACGTCGATCATGGGCACGGAGATCTGCGGTTCCTCCTCGCGTGGTGTGGCGAGCATGCCCAGCACACCCACGGCCAGCGACGCCACAGTCACCAGCGGCGTGAGCTTGGAGTTGAGGAAGGCCTTGGCCACGCGGCCTGAAATACCCCAGGACGTGGACATGATCAGTTGCCGCCAGTATTCGTGGCGGCAGGCACCACGATGGTTTCACCGCTGCGCAGACCACTGGTGACTTCCACCAGGGCGCCACGGTCATCGCCAATGCGAATCCAGCGACGCTCATCGGCGCCGTTGTGTCGCACCACGACGCCCACCAGGTCACCGTCGCGCACGAGGGCGCGCTGCGGGACGGCGAGCGCCTGCCTGCTGCCCGTGGACAGCACGAGTGTGACGGCACTGCCGGCGCGGCGCGTTCCGTTGCGGTTCTCGAGCAGCGCGTTGACGGTGTAGAGACCGCCCGCACCGGCCGGCACGACGCCCTCGATGCGCGCGGTGGCGCTGTCGCCGTCCACGGTGGCCTGCACACGCTGACCGCGTGCGACGTGGCGCGCCACGTCGGCCGGAACGGTGACGCTGAGGCGCAGCGAGGAGATGTCCTGCAGCGTGATGAGCGGTGCACCCGGCGCGGCAAAGCTGCCCGCATCGACCATGCGCAGCGTCACCATGCCGCTGAAGGGGGCACGCACCGTGGCGTAGCTGCGCACGGCCGCCAGTTCACTGTTGCTCGCGCGCGCCGCGCGCAGTCCGGCGTCGGCCCGGGCCAGACCGGTCATGGCGGCGTCGTACTGCGCTCGGGTGGCAGCCGAGTCCTGATAGAGTGCGGTGAAGCGGGCGGCGTGTGTGGCGGCCTCCTTCTGCATGGCCTCGGCGTCGGCGATGGCGGCTGCCACCTGCGCGGCTTTGGCCTCGAGGTCGCGCGCATCGATCTGCACGAGCGCCTGCCCGGCGCGCACGATGTCGCCTTCCTGCACGAGGACCGCGTTGACCGTGCCCATCAGCTTCGTGCTCACGGTGGCCTGCTGCAGGGGCTCCGCCACACCGGCCGCGGCAAAGGACGTGGTCAGTGTGGTGTCGGCGACCACGAGCGCGGTGCCAGCGAATCTGGTAGAGGCCACGCCCTCGTTCGTGCCGGTCGCAGCCTGTTCGTCACTCTGACCACAGGCTGCGAGGGCAAAGGCTGCCGCCAGCCCAGCCGCCGTGAAGCGGAGCGCTCGCGTGGAGGAGATGGAGCGCGGCGTGGACCGCGCGGCCTGAAGCAGCGTCGTTGTATCGGTCATCGGATTACTCCCGAGCGGTCGAAGTGGTGGAGGAGACGGCGGACGAGCTGTTGGCGGCGTCGGAGGGCGCAGGGTCGAGTGCGGCGAGCTGTCCCGGATCGACGCCGATGGCCAGGCGGTGGGCTGCCGCGGCCACAATGACGTCGTAGCGCGCGGCTGCCTGCTGCAGGCCGGCGCCGGTGGCGCTCGTTTCGGCGGCCAGCAATTCGGCGATGGTGGCGAGGCCCCCGGCGTAGCGCTTGTCTACCAGTCGCAGGGCCTCGCGGCTCTGCGCGGCAGCCTGCGTCATGAGGTCGAGTCGTTCGAGCGCCACCTTCAGGGCACGCTGCGTCTGCGAGGCCTCCAGTTCAGCCTGGGCACGCGCGGCTTCCTGGCCTACCGCGGCCTGCTTCGCGCGGGCGCGGGCCCCCGCAATGTCGGCGAGCTCACTGCCGCCGCCGAACAGCGACCAGGACGCCATCACGCCAACCGTCCAGTTGGGGCGACCGGCGTACAGCGCCGTGGGGGCGTTCCAGTCATAGCGGGCGAAGCCGTTCACGCGCGGCAGCAGGGTGGCCCCGGCGCGCCGTGCATCGAGCCGCGCGGCATCGAGACCGAGGGTGGCAGCCTCCACGTCGGCGCGGGACGCTGCCTGCGCCTGGCGGGTGCCGTGGTCATCGGGCGTCGTGGCCGTGCCGGTGGCGTCCACCAGCATGGCGCGCAGAACGGAGTCGGCGGGCAGGCTGTCCGGAAGACGGATGGTCGCGGCGTCGGCCGCATTCGCGCGGCCCAGCAGCATCGCGAGCTGCTGCGCGGCGGTGGTGGCGTCGTTGCGGGCGGCGCTGAGCTGCGCGGCCACATCGGCGGCACGTACACTGGCCTGCAGGGCATCGGCCTTGGTGACGAGGCCCTGTTGCACCATACGCTCCACCTGACGAACGCCGGCGGAGGCGGCGACCTGGGCTGCCGTGAGCATGCGGACCTTTTCTTCGGCGAGCACTGCGCCGTAGTAGGCGCGCACGACCTGATGACGCACGGCGTAGTGCGCCCAGTCGGCCGCCGCACTGCTGGCCCGCGCTGCGGTGCGTGCCGCCCGCCATCCCACCAGCGCGTCGGCATTGAGCACCGGCAGCTCAAGCACCACGCCGCCCTGCACATTGTTGATTGGGGCGGGGGAGTTGAGGCGTGCGGGATCGAAGGCGGCCGGCGTGACCTGTCGCTGACGGAGCAGGGTGCCGAAGGCGCCGATGGGGTCGGTGGTGCGGACGAACCCGGCTTCGACGCGGGCCGAGGGCAGAATGCCCTTGAGCGGCAGTCCGGCGCGGGCCTGCTCGGCCTCGGCGCTGGCGCGGGCCTGACGATTGGCAAAGGCGCGGTTCTGTGCTTCGGCCAGGGCCTCGCTCAGCCGGAGCGGGGTCTGGGCCTGGGCCGCGCGGCCCGCCACGGCCCCCGCAAGGGCGAGGGCGAGGAGGGCGGCTGGGAAATGGAATGGAGTGCGCATATCAAGATATTACCATATGCGTATATAAAGGACAAGGCCTGTCTTTCTCCTGGCCGTTTTCCTGCCACCTGCACACGAGCCCCGAACCAGTTTCCCGGTTCGGGGCTCGTGACCTCAGGCTCCCGGCTAACGGCTTCTGCCCAACGGCTTCTGCCGTACCGCTTCCGCCGTTTGCTGTTCTTCCCTAGTTCTTGCCCAGATGCTTCTCGATGAACGCCCAGGTCAGGTTCCAGGAGTCGATCTGCTCGGGCGAATCATCCCGCTCGAGGGTCTGGCGATTGACGCGGCGGTTGAAGGTGTGGCCCACGCTGGTCGGGCCGGGCGTCGGGTTCACGTACACCTTGGTCTCGGCCAGCTTGGGCTGCCGCGCCTGCAGGGCGTCGATGAGCGGACGCGCCTCCTCGAAGTTCACGTCGGTGTCGTTGGTGGCCACGTGCACGAGGAGGGGATACTTGAGGCTGTCCACCCAGTAGTAGGGCGAACGGCGCACGTACTCCTCGCGCTTCTCAAAGGGCAGACCACGCACCGCCGCCTGCGTGGAGAAGGAGCGCTGATAGGACGGGCCCTTGTAGGACAGGCGGAAGAAGAGGTTCGTGACCGGCACCATGGCCACGCCCGCCTTGAACGGCGAGCCCTGCGCCTCGCGCGTGAGCAGCAGCGTGGTGATGTAGCCGCCGTGGCTCCAGCCCATCACGCCGATGCGGTCCGGGTTCACGTAGGACAGGCCCTTGAGCACCGACACCGCCGACTCCACGTCGTCCACTTCCATGCCACCGTAGTCGATGGCATTGTGGTGCTCCTTGCCGAAGCCGGTGCTGCCGCGGTAGTCGGGCGTGATGATGACGTAGCCCTTGGCCACCGCCTCCTTGATGAACGGGAGGTAGTTCTGGTCCATGTTGCCGTGCACGCCACCGTGCACCCACACCATGGCGCCATGTGCCCGGGCGCCCTTGGGGTTGAGTGGCTCGAAGAGATACGCCGGGATGGTCATGCCGTCGGCGCTGCTCTTGTAGGTCACCTTCGAGAACTTCATGTGCCCCTTGCTGCGGGCCTCGAAGATGCTGTCGGTGACTTTCTTGGCGCGCATGGCGCCCTCGTAATCCGACACCGGGTGATCTTCCGGCCGGTTGCTGACATAGAGCAGCGAGTCACGACCGGGCACGATGGGGACCACCTGACGGGCGCGGCCACTGTTTTGCGCCTCGGCGGCAGTGGGCGCGAGAGGCAGCAGGGCCAGCGTGGCGCCGAGCACGAGTGGCGTCACACGACGCGGCGCGGCGGACCATGAGGAACAGAACATGCGCATGGGGCAGGGGATGGCAGGAAGGGGGCGGCCGCCTCACCGTCGAAACGGCCTCCCCTAATTGAACGCACAGCGGGCCGCTTCGCTGAACCCCTGCCGCCCACAGCCTCCCCCTAGCGCGCGATCCAGCGCGGACTCTGCTGGCGCAGCATGTCGTCCGTCAGCCGGGTGAGCCCCGAGCCGTCCGGGCGCACCGTGTACAGCTCGAGATCCTGGTTGTCGGTCATGTTGGACACGAAGGCGATGCGCTGCCCATCGGGTGACCAGGCCGGCTGCCGGTTGCGCCAGGGAAAGCTGAACGCGCGCTCGGCGCCGGTGCTGAGGTGCCGGATCATGATCTGCGACTGCGACGGCGACACCGTACGCACATAGGCAATGGTCTGGCCATCGGGCGCCCAGGCCCCGTCGATGTCGCTCACGCTGGTATCCGTGAGCTGCCGGAGCCCGCTGCCGTTGGCGTTCACCACATGCAGATGCAGACGCCCCGGCTCACCAGCCGAGAACAGGAGACGCGTGCCGTCGGGCGACCAGGCCGGGGTGCTGTAGCCGTAGCGCAGTCCGGGGGCGAGGGCCAGGGACACCGCGGTCTCATTGCGGCCATCCACGTCGGCCACGTAGAGCTGAGTGTTGCCTTCCTCGGTCATCTTGATGAAGGCCAGGCGCTGCCCGTTGGGCGAGAGAGCCGGCGAGAACTCGGGACCAGTGGCCAGCGCAATGCGCCGCGGGGCGCTCGTGCGCGTGACCAGGAAGAGATCCTGAAAATCGTAATCGTCGAGCGAGCGAATGGCGGCGTACACCACACGCTGTCCGTCGGCGGACACGGTGGGCTGTGCGCCGGAGATCGTCTGGCCGAACAGGTCACGCACGACGCCGGTGCGGTCGTCGCGCACCTTGAGTTGAGATTCGTTGATGTTGCCAGGCACCGCCTGCTCGAAGAGCAGGTCATGCGAGGCCTCGAGGGTAGGGCCTGGCTCAGGTGCCGCAGGACTGTCATACGCGCAGGCCGTCAAGCTGGTCGCAGCACTCAGCGCCAGGACCGGCGCGATGCGACGTAAGGCTGTCAGGTTCATGGAGACTCCGGAAAGTGGACGCCTAGCCATACCGGACGCCGCTCCCGGCCGTCACCGGCCCACAGGGCCAGCACCGGTGGCGGGGCCTGCGTAAACTTCTCCGCGTCCCTCCGCCGCCGGTTGTCCTCCGCGCCGCGGACGGTGTTTTCCGCCCGCCTCATCCCATTCCATGTCCCTCCCTTCGTCTTCTCACGCCACCGCGTTGCGTACCACGGCTACGGCAATCGCCGCCTGGGTCGCGTTTACTGCGCCGCTTTCTGCCCAAAGCCTGCCGGCGGATTCCCTGCTCGTGCGCAGTCTCGTGGCGCGCAACATTGGCCCGGCCAGCATGAGCGGCCGCATCGTGGACATTGCCGTGGCGGAAGCGCCACGCGTGCTGCGCGGTGGCCGACTTGGCACCACCATGTACGTGGCCGTCGCCACCGGTGGCATCTGGAAGACCACCAACGGAGGCCTCAACTGGTCGCCAGTCTCTGACGCCATTGGTGTGGGCTCCATTGGTGCGGTGGCCGCCGCACCTTCCGACGGCAACGTGGTCTGGGTGGGCAGCGGCGAGTCCAACAACATGCGCAGTTCCTCCTGGGGCACTGGCGTGTTCAAGTCCACCGACGGTGGACGGACCTGGTCCAAGCCCATGCTGCCGGGTACGCAGCACATCGGTCGCATCGTCATCGATCCGCGCGACCCCGACGTGGTGTACGTCGCGGCCAACGGCCCACTCTGGGGCCCGGGCGGTGAACGCGGCCTCTTCAAGACAACGGACGGCGGAAAGACCTGGACCAACACCAAGTCGCTGTCCGAGACCGCGGGCTTCACGGAAGTGGTCATCGACCCGGCCAATCCCGACGTGCTGTATGCGGCGTCGCAGCAGCGCGAGCGTCGTGCCTATGGCTTCCTGCCGGCCGGCGCCGAAGCGGCCGTGTGGAAGACCACCGATGGCGCGAAGACCTGGACGAAGCTCAGCAGCGGTTTGCCAACCGGTGAATTGGGACGCATTGGCCTGTCCGTGTGTCGTTCACGGCCCAACACCGTATACGCGCTCATTCATGCCAAGGGCTCGGCCAACGGGCTCTATCGCAGTGACGACGCGGGCAGCAGCTGGCGGCAGGTCAACAACAGCAACGGCACGGCATGGTTCTATGGGCAGGTGCGCTGCGATCCGACCGATGCCGAGCATGTCATCAAGCTGAATGTGGGCAGCACGGAGTCGTTTGACGGTGGTCGCACCTGGCGGCCCTTTGCGCAGGGCGGCGGCGTGCACGCTGATCATCACGCGCTCTGGATCAATCCCGAAGACGGCGATCACTACGTGCTCGGCAACGACGGCGGTGTGGATATTTCCAACGACCGCGGCCGCAGTTGGTACAACGTGGAGAACATCGTGGGCGCGCAGTTCTACGCCATTTCCACCGACGATCGCTGGCCGTTCTATCACGTGTATGGTGGTCTGCAGGACAATCAGACCTGGGGTGGCCCCAATCGTACGCGCAATGCCTTCGGTCCGACCAATGCCGACTGGTATCGCATGGCCGGCGGCGACGGGTTCTTCAATGTCGTGGATCGCTTCGACCCGGATATCGTGTACGCCGAGTCGCAGAACGGTGGCATTCAGCGCTTTAATGCGCGCACGGGGCAGCTCAAGGGCATCAAGCCGCCCGCCCGGGACGGCGAGAAGCACCGCTACAACTGGAGCGCGCCCATCGTGCCCTCGCGGCACCAGAAGGGTGTGGTGTACTTCGCCGCGAACCACCTGTTCAAGAGCACGGACATGGGGGATTCGTGGAAGACCATCAGCCCTGATCTCACCCGCAATATCGATCGGGACCAGCTGCCCATGCGTGGCAGCGTGCCGCCCAAGGATGCACTGGGCCTGCACGAAGGCACGGCCGCGTTTGGCAACATCAGTGCCGTGAGTGAGTCGCCGCGCCGCGCGGGTGTGCTGGCAGTGGGCACCGACGACGGTGTGGTGCAGGTCACGCGTGACGACGGCCGCAGTTGGCACAAGGTCACCAGCTTCCCGGGTGTGCCCGACACCACCTATGTGAGTGGGGTGCAGTTCTCGCGGCATGCCGAGGGCACGCTGTATGCCAGCTTCGATGGGCATCGCAGCAACGACTTCAAGCCTTACGTGGCGCGCAGCACCGACTACGGTCGTACATGGACCAACATCAGCGGCAACCTGCCGCCCATGGCCACGGTGCAGGCGGTGCGCGAGCACCATCGCCAGTCCAACCTGTTGTTCGTGGGCACGGAGTTTGGCGTGTATTTCACGGTCGATGGCGGCGCCAACTGGACGGCACTCAAGGCCGGCATGCCCACCGTGCCGGTGTGGGACCTGCAAATCCAGGAGCGCTGGAACGATCTCGTGATCGGCACGCATGGACGCGGCGTGTACATCATCGACGATCTGTCGCCGCTCGAGCATCTGGCCGAAGCCAAGCGCGCGAGCGTGGCCTATCTCTTCCCCGCGCGCAACGAATTGGTGTATGCGCCCAACACCAGTCGCAACTCGGGCATGGGCTCGACCGGCTATGTGGGGCAGAATCCTGAGCATGGTGTGCGACTCGCCTACCTGCTGAACAGCGTGTCGGCCGGCGATTCCGCATTCATGGACATCGTGGATGGCCGAGGTCGTGTGGTGCGGCGTCTGGTGGTGCCGTCGCGCGCCGGCCTGCACCGGCCGGTGTGGGACATGCGCGTTGGTGCGCCGCTCACGGGAGACATGCCGCGCACGTCGGCGCCAACGGGTGGGCAGGGCGGCGGCGGTGGTGGCGGTGGCGGTGGTGGCGGTGGATTCGGTGGCGGATTTGGCGGCTTCAATCGTGGCGCGCCCACCTATCTGGCGGTGCCGGGCACCTACACGGCGCGACTCACCCTCAAGCCGGCCAGCGGCACGGCGACGGTCCTCACGCGCAAGTTCACGCTGCTGCCCGACCCAGAGCAGCAAATGGCTCAGGGGGCGCTCGAGGAACTCGATGCCTTCCGTCTCGAGGTGGTGCGCTTCCAGAAGTCGGTCACCACGGCGCAGCAGCAGGCCGACAGCGTGATTGCGCGCTATGCGGCGGTGCGCAAGGCAGTGGAGGCTGCCAAGGACAAGGTCACGCCGGCGCTCAACGAGCAGTTGTCGGGCATCGAGCGTGAGCTCAACGCCTTCGTGCGTGAAGTGGGTGCCTCGGCGGCCTCACGGTCAGCGCTGGCGCCGCGCGCCGGTGCCGTGCCGGCAGACGACGAGGATGACGAGAATCGCGCCGCCTCAGGCGCGCCGGACATGAGCTTCAGCGGGCGGGCCGGTACGCTGAACAGTGTGCTCAACTCCACCTTCCCGGTGGCGCGGGCGCAGCGTGAACTCGTCGCGCAGCTGCGTCGTCAGCTGGTCACGGAAGAGAGCAAGCTGCGTTCGGTGTCGGAAAGCAGCCTGCCTGACTTCGTGAAGGCGCTCGAAGCGGCGGGAGTCACGGTGGCGAAGTAGGGCCTACGAGGCTTTATCGCCGGCATGTGACAACGGGCACGACGTGGCAAGGTTGCCGTGTCGTCCCCGTTGTCTTTCGCCGCAAAGGTAAATCAACGGAACGCGCGCGCCTCCACGCCGCCGTGCGCTACCGCCTCACCGGCCGCCGCATCGTCGCCGCCTTCTCCACCAGTCGCCGCAGCTCGGCAATCGGCTCCGGATTGTCGTCCACCTGCAAGCGCAGCACGACGTCGTTGTTGAGCCACACGCCACCGTTCTTCTTCACGATGAGCATGGCCGCACTCTGCATGCCGCGTGTATCACCACCTGCGCGCTGACCGGCCTCGAGCGCGGCCAAGAGGCGCAGTGACAAATGCCCCGTGGTGCTCTCGAAGGCCTTCACCATCTCCGCCACCACCGCCGGACCAGCCAGAATGTTGCCCTGTGCGCTGCAGTAGGCGCCCTGCTTGTCGCCGGCCCAGGTGGAGGCCTTGGGTCCCGTGAACGCCGCCACGCGCCCCTGGGCGTCCATGACGGCAAACTGCCGCCCCTGTTTGGTCCAGTTCTCCGGCCGCGGGTCGGGATCGCGCTCCCACACGGCCTTCACCACGGCGTCGGGCGCCATGCCGCTCTTGAGCAACGCGAGCGCCTGCGGGCCGTAGCTCACGTCCACAATGGCCTGGGTGGCCACCACGCCCACACCGGCCTCGGCCCAGAGCACGCCGTTGCCCACGGAGAACACCCGCGACTGCACCGCGCCACCCACCTCGCCGGTTTCCGGGTCATAGCCGAGGATGGAGAAGGTGGCCACCGGCGGCCAGGGCAGCGGCGTGGCCGTAGCCGAAGTGGGCGCGTCAATCGGGCGTTGAGCCTGGGCAACAGACGCGCTGTACACGAAGGCGAGAGTCAGGGCCCATGCGGCACCGGCGCGGAGAATCGAAGTGTGTGGCATGCGTATAAGTGGCCACCGGAAACGCCGCCGAGCAAGGTGACTGGCTGCCGCGTATGATGGGAAAGACCCGTCTCCCCACACCCGGAGTATCCCGATGTCGCGATGGCGCCCGTACGCCGCGAAACGCGCTCCCCGCGTGACCATGTCTCTGGCCACGACCTTCGCTGCCCTGGCACTGCCTGCGCTGCTCAGCGCCCAGCCCACCCAGGCCATCGATCAGGAGTACACGGCCAAGATCAAGGAGTTCCTGCAGGACCCGCGCATTACCACCGAACTGGTGGATCATCTGCCGGCGTCCAGCACGGTACCCACGCCGCTCAAGTTCCACGGCCGCATTGTCGGCACGCCGGGTGAGCTCACCTACGCCAAAGACATTCACCGCTACTTCGAGGCGCTGGCCAAGGCCGCGCCCACGCGCGCCAAGTACTGGACCATCGGCAAAACCGAAGAAGGCCGCGACATGGTGGTGCTGGCCATCGGTGACGAGCAGGCCATCGCCAATCTCGACAAGTACAAGGGCGATCTCGCCGCGCTCACCGATCCGCGCAAGACGAGTGAGGCCGAGGCGCAGCGGCTCATCCAGACCACGAAGCCCATCTACTGGCTGACGAGTGGCATGCACTCGCCGGAAACGGGCGGTCCGGAAGTGCTGCAGGAGCTGGCGTATCGGCTCATCGTGTCGGAGTCGCCGTACATCCAGGCCATCCGCAACAACATCATCACCTTCATCACGCCGGTCATCGAAGTGGACGGACGTGAGAAGCAGGTGGACACCTACTACTACAACAAGAAGCTGCCCGCCGGCGCGCCGCGTCTGCCGCTGATGTACTGGGGCAAGTATGTGGCCCACGACAACAACCGCGATGGCATGGGGCAGTTCCTCGCGCTCACGCGGCACGTGAACGACTTCTTCCTGCAGTGGAAGCCGCAGGTCATGCACGACCTGCACGAGTCGGTCACCTATCTCTACAGCAGCACGGGCACGGGCCCGTACAACGACGCCATCGATCCCATCACGGTGACCGAGTGGTGGACCATGGCCCAGGAAGACGTGCGCGAACTCACCAAGCGCGGCGTGCCGGGGGTGTGGACCTACGGCTTCTACGACGGCTGGACGCCCAACTACATGTTCTTCGTGGCGCACACGAAGAACGCCATCGGTCGTTTCTACGAAGTGCAGAGCTACGGACCGGACAACTACGAGGTGCGGCCGCCGGCCACCACCACGAGCCGCGAGTGGTTCCGCCCCAATCCGCCGCTGCCGTACATCAAGTGGGGCCCGCGCAACAACGCCAACATCCAGCAGTCGGGTGTGCTGGTCTCACTCAAGCACTTCGCCGACAATCGGCGCAGCTACCTCGAGAACTACTGGATCAAGAACAAGCGCGCCGTGGAGAAGGGCACCACGGGCGCTGGTCCCTACGCCTGGGTCATTCCGTCCACGCAGAAGCGCAAGGCCGACGCCGCCGACGCGGTGAATGAACTGCGCAAGCAGGGACTCGAAGTGCACGTGGCCAACACGGCGTTCTCGGTGGGCGGCGTGAACGTCAAGGCCGGGGACTGGATCGTGCGAGGCGATCAGCCCTATCGCACGCTGGCCGACATGTACTTCGGCATTCAGCGCTACTCACCGCAGAACCCGCGGCCCTACGACGACACGGGCTGGACGTTCCAGTACATGCGCAACGTGGCCATTCTGCCGGTGGGCGACCGCGCGGTGCTCACGCAGCCCATGACGATGGTGACCGACAAGGTGAAGGCCGCCGGTGGTGTGGAGGGCACGGGCCCGGTGCTCATCGTGGCCCACACCAGCGACAACAACCTCATGAAGTTCCGCACGCAGTTCGCCACCACCAGGATGCACGCGGCGGAAGCGGACTTTGAGGCGGGGGGACGGCAGTTCAAGGCGGGCGCGTTCATCATTCCCGCCGGCGACCGCGCCAAGCTCTCCGCGGCGCTCACGGAACTCGGACTCAGCGCGCAGGCCGTGGCCACCATGCCGTCGGTCAAGATGCACGAGCTGGACCTTCCGCGCATCGGTTACGCCCACGCCTGGCAGCGCACACAGGACGAAGGCTGGGTGCGCGCGGCGCTCGACACCTACGGCGTGCCGTACAGCTACTTCGGCGACATCGAGCTCAAGAAGGGCAACCTGCGCGCGAAGTACGATGTCATCATCTATCCGCACGTGGGCGGCAGCGCGCAGTCGCACATCGCCGGCATCATCAAGAACGGCGACACACCGCTGCCGTACCGAAAGACGGCATCCACGCCCAACCTGGGCGCCATCGACGCCGCCGATGACATTCGCGGCGGCCTCGGCATCGAGGGTCTCACGGAGCTCTACAAGTTCGTACAGGCCGGCGGCACGCTAATTGTGGAAGGCAGCACGTCCACCATCTTCCCGGCCTACAACCTCACCAGCGGCATCACGCTCGAGTCGCCGCGCGATCTGTTTGCACGTGGCTCGGTGATGCGTGGCGTGGTGACGGACAAGACCAGCCCGCTCGCCTACGGCTTCGACGCGCAGGTGCCGGTGTACTTCAATCAGGATCCGGTCATCAACGTGGGCGGCTCCGCAGGTCTCTTTGCCGGTGGCGGCAGCGGCGCGGGCGCGGCGGCGCTGATGCAGAACACCACACCAAACGCCAACAACCCCGTTGCCATCTCGCCATGGAGCTGGGGGACGGGCGACACCACGGGCACGCCAACACCACGCCCCAGCGGCGCTGGTCTGGCTGCGGCCGCCGCGCGCGGTGGAGCAGGCGGTGCCGGTGGCTTTGGTGGTGGGGCGGCGTTTGGTGGTGCCACGAGCATTGACGGCACGCGGCCTCGCGTGATTCTGCAGTTCCCGTCCAACCCGAATGACATGCTGCTGTCCGGCACGCTGGCCGGCGGTGAGGCGCTGAGCAACCGCGCGCAGCTGGTGGACGCGCCGCTGGGCAAGGGTCATGTGGTGATGTTTGCCATTCGTCCGTTCTGGCGCTGGCAGACGCAGGGGACGTACTTCCTCGGCTTCAACGCGATCCTGAACTGGAACGATCTGGACGCGGGGAAGTGAGGGGATAGTCACAACTCACAACTCGAAACCTGAACTCAAAACCCGGAACTGATCAGTTTCGAGTTTTGGGTTCGGGTTCCGAGTTGGAGGTTCGTGCGAACTCACCACTCGATACTCAAACTCAAGACCCGGAACTGATCAGTTTCGAGTTCTGGGTTCGGGTTCCGAGTCGCAAGTAGTCGTAAACCCAAGACTCAACACTTGAACTCAAAGCTCAGAGCTTACCGACAGTCCGGTCAGCTCTGAGCTTTGAGTTGAAGTTTTGAGTTTTCAGTTTTACGGCGGCTACGCGGGCGGAACCGTGCTGTCCCGCTTCACCGTGCTCGAGTCGGCGGGCGCCGCGGCTGCGGTCGCCGTATCCACCGGCTTGGTCACAGTCGTCGAGTCCGCGCGCCGCCGGTTGCGACGGGGCATCGGGGCCGCCGCCGGCTTCTCGGCGGCCGCCGTGGTGTCGGCCACCACCGCCGTATCGCTCTTGCCAATGAGGCCGCCCGCCCAGCTCTTGAACGACGAGGCGTAGGCGCCGATGGTGTCGGCCGCCTCGCGCGCAGGGCCCGCGGGTTTCTGCGAGCCGTACCACCACACCCCGTAGGTCATCGCGCCGAGCATGACCAGGTAGGGGAAGACCGACCGCCGGCGACCGAGCGAGGCCGGATCCTTGCGCCGCGGGGCGGCGGACTTGGCCGCCTTGGTCTTCTGCGTGGCCACCGCGGCGGCCGGCGTACGCACACTGTTGTTGTCGATGGGCGTACGCGCGCCCACGCTGGACATGCGCTGGCCCAGCGCGTGCCGGTACATCTCGGCGGTCTGCGTCGGTGTCATTTCGGACACCGCGTTGGCCAGCGTCATGCCAAACTCCGCCACCGTGGGGAAACGGTCGGCAGGGTCGGGCGCGAGCGCCTTGTCGAACACTTCCTGAATGGACTCGGGCCACTCGAGATCGCTGCGCACCTCGTCCAGACGCCGTGGACGGCTGGTGAGGCGCGCGATCAGCGACTCCTTGCTGTTCGAGTTGGCGAAGGCATCGTGGCCGGTGAGCGTTATGAAGGCCACGAGTGCCAGCGAGTACTGATCGGAGCGCGCATCGAGCACATCACCCGACAACTGCTCAGGTGACATGAACTCCGGGGTGCCCACGGCAAAACCGGTGCGCGTGACCTGCTGCGCGCCACGATCCATGGTGCGCGCAATGCCGAAGTCCACCAGCTTGACGACAAAGGTGCCGTCATTGCGCTGCGACACCATGACGTTGTCGGGCTTGATGTCACGGTGCAGGATGCCGAGGTCGTGCGCCGCCTGCAACGCGTCGGAAGCCTGCGCGATGATGTCTGCGGCCACCACCGGATGCATGGCCACTTCACGCTTGAGTGTGGCCGACAGGGACTCGCCATCGATGAACTCCATGGCGAGGTACACCAGCCCCTCGTCGGTTTCACCGAAGTCGAAGATGCCCGCCACGTTGGGATGCGAGATCTTGCTGGCGTTTTCGGCTTCGCGCGTGAAGCGCTGCAACGCCTCGGGCTCGTGCACCAAGGCGGGGCGCATGATCTTGATGGCACTCTTGCGCTTCATGCGCACATGCTCGGCCAGATACACCTGGCCCATGCCGCCTTCGCCAAGCTGCTTGAGCACCTTGTAGCGGCCGCCGACCATCTTGCCGATGAGATTGGCCTCACCGGCCGGCACCAATGAGGTGCCGTCCTTCGCGCAGAAAGCCACATCCGCGTCGTAGTCTTCCCCGCACTGGGGGCAAACCTTTCTGGTGCTCACAGTCTGCCAAGCTATGCCCAGGCGAAGACTTGGCAAGCGGGAGGTATATAGGGAGGTTGCCCCTGGGTATCTTGGTACATGCCCATTACATCAGCATTCCCGGGACTGGGACCGCTGCGTCGCGTCGGGACTCTTGGCCTCGGGCTGGTCTGGACGATCGGCTCGATGGCCATTCCACTCGGTGCACAAGGCGCGGCACCATCCGTCGCGTCCCGCCCCACTTGGAATACCGCCGGTACCCAGGGGGACGCCGTCTGGAAGGAGGTGGCCTTCGCCAATGGCGAGCGTCTGGCTGAGCTGCGTCTGCACTACACCACACTGGGCACGCCGCGGCGCGACGCGGCCGGGGTGGTCCGCAATGCCGTGCTCATTCTGCACGGCACGGGCGGAAGTGGACGCAGCTTCATGTCAGCTGGGTACGCCGGCGAGTTGTTTGGTCCCGGTCAACTGCTCGACAGCAGCCGCTACTACATCATTCTGCCCGACGGCATCGGGCACGGCGGCTCCAGCAAGCCCAGTGACGGGCTGCGCGCGCGTTTCCCGCACTATGGCTACACGGACATGGTGACGGCCCAGCATCGCCTGCTCACCGAGCATCTCGGCGTCAACCACCTGCGGCTCATCATGGGCACGAGCATGGGCTGCATGCAGGCCTGGATGTGGGGCGTACGTTGGCCCGAGTTCATGGACGGCCTCGCGCCGCTGGCCTGTGTGCCCACGCAGATCGCCGGCCGCAATCGCATGATCCGCACCATGGCCATGGACGCCATCCGGCTGGATCCGGGGTACCAGAACGGCAACTACCAGAGTCAGCCTCTGGGCCTGCGTTCGGCGCTCGGTCTCCTGTACATGATGGGCAGCGCACCGCTGCTGCAGCAGGAGCAGGCGCCCACACGCGATCAGGCGGATTCGGTCATCCGCGCGTATCTCGACAGCCGCATGCGAAATACCGACGCGAACGACTTTCTCTATCAGTTCGACGCGTCGCGGGACTACGATCCGTCGAAGGACCTGCAGCGTGTGTCGGCACCGGCCCTGTTCATCAACTCGGCCGACGACCAGGTGAACCCGCCGGAACTCGGGCTGGCGGAACGCTATGCGGCGATGATGCCGAAGACCCGATTCGTGCTCTTGCCCATCACGAGGGAAACCCGGGGCCATGGCACGCACTCGCAGCCGCGCATCTGGGGTGGCCTGCTGCGGGAGTTTCTCTCGACCCTTCCCGAACGCTGAGCAGCTCATGACCCCGGCAACTCTGGCCGCGTCGTCCGCCACCGCTTCTTCCGCCGTGTCTCTGCAGACACCCGGTGTCACGCGCCTGCTGGCGCGGGCGCTGCGCCTGTCCTGCCCGCACTGCGGCGGCCGCGGCATCTTCCAGTCCTTCTTCGCGCTGCGTGCCACCTGCCCAAGCTGCGGACTCCGTCTCGAGCGCGGCGAAAGCGACTACTTCGTGGGCGCCTACCTGTTCAATCTCATCGCCGTCGAACTGATTCTGTTCTTCTGCGTGTGCGGCTTTGTGTGGTTCACCTGGCCCAATCCGCCCTGGGACGCCATCACCTACATCACCGGCTTTCTCATGCTGGCCGGCTGTCTGCTGTGCTATCCCTTTGCCAAGACCACCTGGCTCGCGGTGGATCTGGCCATTCGCCCACTGACTGCCGAGGAGCTGGCCTGGCACCGCGAAGGGGGCGAAATGGGAGAGCGGGAGCTGCCGCATCTCTGAGGCCGCTCCCGCTCTCTGTTGCTGCTGTCTGCCGAGGTCTTACTTCTCGGCGATGATCAGGTACTTGGACGAGGCCCAGAACTTGGACGGATCGGTGATGCGGATGTTTTCGCCGCGGAACGATCCGTCCTTTTCCTTCTTGGCCACCTCGATCAGTCCCACATCGTGGCGTGACACGATGCGATAGGCGCGATCGGGGCGAGGCAGCGGGATGGTGAGCGTCTGGCGACGATCGGCCATGGTGAAGCGCGCCGCGTCGAGCGTACGCGCGGGCACCAGTGTCTTGCCGAGCTTCACAATGAGCAGACCGCGTGAGCCGCCTTCCTCGGCCACCACGCCGTCGGCGAGGAGCTGGCGGCGCGAACCGACGGTGTAGAACACCTGATTCTCGCGCACGTCCATGGCCTTCACCGTGTCCGTGAGCACGGCCTTTTCCGCCACCAGGGTTTCGTTGGCCTGACGCAGCTGACGGACTTCGTCCTGGAAGACCGCGATTTCCTTGTCGCGCTGCGCGAGGCGCGCGTTGAGGTCGGCCAGCAGCGTGGCCGCCGCCGTGGAGTCCTCACGCAGGGCCTTGAGTTCCTCGAGCTGCTTCTGCACCTGCGCCTGACGGGCCGCGAGCCGCTGGCGCATCTGCCGCAGGCGGTCGAGAATGTCCTTCTGCGCCGCCGCCGCCTCGGTCTTGCCCGATTCGTCGCTGGTGTTGACGCCCACCTTGGACGACAGGCCGCGCACCTGGCGGAGCTCCTTGTCCACCTCGTCGGCAAACTTGGACGCTTCCACCACCTGGGCCAGCGCCCGGTCCCGGTCGGCGGCGTTGCCGTTCACCAGGCCCTGCAGCGAATCGCGCTCGGTGGTGGTGGCGGACAGCACGGCCGCCAGCGAGTCGGCACGGGCGCGTGAGGCGGTGTCGGTGCACGCGCCCGTCAGGGCCGTGGCCAGGACGGCCGACAGCGCAACGAGACGGGGGCGAAGCAAGGGTCGGGACATGGCGGAGCAGGGAGTGAGAGTGGAACGACTGCTGAGGAACGTAGGGAAGCCGGCAGCCGGGAGAAAGTGGCATGGGTCACCGTCCGCATGAGGAACGGTGACCCATATCACGACCAGCGCCTCCGGCACATTGGACAGCCGGAGGTGGGCAATCAGTTGTCCTGCGTGACCCGCGTGGTGGGCGGCTGCTGGTACTTCTCGAACCAGCTGCGCAGGAAGAGCTGGGTGCGCAGGAAGTTGGACGGCGTGCTGCTGGTGCCGTGCCACTCGTTGTTGAAGCGCACCATGGCCGTGGGCACCTTGAGTACCTTCAGCGCCTCGTAGTATTCCTCGGTCTGCCCCATGGGTGTGCGCAGGTCGTTGACGCCGGTCATGAGCATGGTGGGTGTCTTCACGTTGCCCACGTACATCAGCGGCGAGCGACGCAGGTGTTCGCTGGGATCATCCCAGGGATACTTGGCGAAGTTGTTGTACCAGCTGTTGCCGTCGGTGGTACCAACGAAGCTGAGCCAGTTGGTCACCGGGCAATTGGCGCTGGCCGCCGCAAAGCGGTTGGTGTGACCCACGATCCAGCTGGTGAGCACGCCGCCACCGGAGCAGCCGAACACGTAGAGGCGATTACTGTCCACGAAGCCACGATTGATGACCGTGTCCACACCGGCCATGAGGTCATCGTAGTCCTTGCCCGGATAGGCGTTCTTGATGGCATTGCCGAAGGCGCTGCCGTAGCCCGTTGAGCCGCGCGGGTTGGTGTAGAGCACCACATAGCCATGCGCCGCGTGATCCTGACGCGCAAAGCTGAAGCCCACGTTGTACATGCTGTGAGGGCCGCCGTGAATCTCCAGCATCAGCGGATACTTCTTCTTGGGGTTGAAGTCCGCCGGCTTTACAATCCAGCCCTGAATGCGGAAGCCGTCCACGGAGGTGTACCACACCTCTTCGGTGGTGGCGAGCTTCTTGCCTGCCAGCACGTCGGCGTTGACTTCGGTGAGCTGGCGCGGCGTGGGCGTGCGCACGTCGAAGGCCACGATGTCCGTGGGCTTGTCCGCGGTGCTCATGGTGCCGACCGCAAGGAAGTTGCGGCCGATGTCGCTCACCGACAGCACCTGCGCGCCCTTCGTCACCTGCTTCACTTCGCCCCTGAGCGAGGCGTGATACAGGTGACGCGAGCCCTCGTTCTCGGCGTTGAAGTAGATGCCACTGCCGTCGGGCGCCCACATCATGCCGCTCGGGCTGCGATCAAGCTTCTCCGTCAGCGCGCGCGGGTTGCTGCCGTCGGCGTCCATCACGTAGAGAATCGCGTCCTTCCACGTGGCATCGGTGCTGTCGTAACCCGTGTAGGCCACATGGCGGCCATCGGGGCTCGGCACCGGATTGTTGTCGGGCCCGTTGCGCTTCGTGAGCTGCACGATGCTGCCGGAGGCCACGTCCACCTTGTAAATGTCGCTCTGGCGCCACGAGTACTCGGCGTCGCTCACCCGATTGCTGGTGAACAGCAGCGCCTTGCCGTCGGGCGTCCAGGTATTGCCGTTGGCTGGCCAGTCACCCGTGGTGACCTGACGCGGCGTGCCGCCATCGGCGGGCACCGTGAAGAGCTGGCGCACGCCATTCTCGAGGAAGCCCTGCCGATCGGCGCGGTAGCGCACCTTGGTGACCACACGCGGCGGCTCCACCCACTTGGCGCCACGCGGCGCGGCGGGCATGGGAATGCGCCACTGTTCGTTGTCGCGCACCAGCATGCCGAACGCGAGCGTCTTGCCGTCGGGGCTCCACTCCACGTCGCTGGGTGATTCGGTGAGCCGCGTGATCTGCGTGGTGGCGCCTTCGGCGTCCATGTAGCGTACCCAGATCTGGGCGCCGCCGGGTTCACCGGGCGCAACGAACACGATGCGCGAGCCATCGGGACTCCAGCGCGCATTGGAGCCCTTCACGAGGAAGCGGTTGCGGGTGCCGTCGGCGTTCATGATCCACACCGACGACTCGCGGCGATCGTTCAGCTGATCGATCCAGGTGCGCGTGTAGAGCACCTGTTTGCCGTCGGGTGAGAGGGCCGGTGCGGACACGTCCTCCCAGTTGAAGTAGTCGTGGATGGTGAGGCGGTCGCGGAGGGCGTTCGCGGATTGTGCGGACGCAAGGCGAGGGGCGACGGCCGGGACGAGGAGGGTGGCGACGAGGAGGGCGCGTCGCCACGGGATGCGATGGCGCATCACTGGCTGCATCTGGTGCTCCTGAGGGAAGGTGGAACCCCTAGAGGATATCATCCGACACACGTGAGTGCGAATGAAACGCCATCGTCATGTCCGGCGGGCGTCACGTTGCGGGGCATCGCGGCATGGCCCCGGAAGCGCTGGGCAAGAAAAAACCCCGTACCGGTTGGCACGAGGCGGCGGAACCACACGAGACGTCCTGCGCTAGGGCAGGGAATCGGCCATGGCCAGCAGACTGTCACGCAGCGCCAGCGTGGAACTGTCCACCAGGCGCCGCACACCCAGCCACTGGCGGATCAGCGGATTGCGCTTGGTGATGGGCGTTTCGATCACCCGACGCTTGCTGGTGCTGGCGTGGATCATCTTGCCGTCGCCGACATAGATGCCCACGTGCGAAATGCGCTTGCCGCGACCGAAGGTGAGCACGTCACCCGGCTTGAGGGCGGCCACGTCCTTGGGCACCTCGGTGCCGACCTTGGCCTGCCCCTGCGCCGTGCGCGGCAGCACCACGTCCAGCACACTCATGGCGTAGCGCACGAGGCCACTGCAGTCGAGCCCCACTCCGGGCTTGCTCCCCCCGAGCTTGTAGCGCGTACCCAGGGACAAGCGCGCCTTGGCGACAATGCTGTCGCGCATCTTCTCGGCGGAGGCGCTGAAAGCCGCAAAGGGCTTGCGCGACTCGAGCGTGCTGACGTCCTGCGCCGAAGCCGTCGGTGCCACGACACCCGACGCGGCCACGCAGGCAGCGACGAGCACAGGCACAAAGTGACGGCGGAGCAGGGGCACGAGGGGCGGGTTGGAGACGGTCGCGGTGGGGGGGCGAGCGGAGCCGACGCGGGAAACTAGTTCGGAGTCGGGGCTCGCACCAGCCTCGGCCGTCACGCTGCGGGAAACATTCGGGTCAATTCGTTCGGTCAGCGAATGCCGAGGGTCTTGTGGGTCTGGACCGACAGGCGCCAGCGTGGATGCGCCAGGCAGTAGGCCAGCGCCGCTCTGGTGTTGGCCGCCTGCTCGGGGCCATCCATGGGCTGGAGCAGGAAGTGCCGGAAGTCGAGACCGGTGAAGCGCTCCGGCGGCGCCTTGTCCTGCGGATAAACCAGCTTGAGTTCATGGCCCGAGGTCAGCACCAGCGGCGCGTCGGCCTTGGGGCTCACGCAGATCCAGTCGAGGCCGGGCGGGGCGGGCTGTGTACCGTTGGTTTCCACCGCCACCTCGAAGCCGGCCGCGTGCAAGGCGTCCACCGCCGCCGCATCCAGCTGAAGCAGGGGCTCGCCACCGGTGCACACCACGAAGGGGCGCACGTCGGCCGGCGCGTCAGCCGGCCAGCGGGACTTCACGAAGGCCGCCAGCGCCTCGGCGGTGGCAAACTTGCCGCCGTCAGGCCCGACACCCACAAAATCGGTGTCGCAGAACGTGCACACGGCCGACGCGCGGTCGGCCTCACGTCCCGTCCACAGGTTGCAGCCGGCAAAGCGGCAGAACACCGCCGCCCGGCCTGCGTTCACGCCCTCGCCCTGCAGCGTGTAGAAGCACTCCTTGACCGTGTATGCCATGGGGGCGGCGCTCAGCGGTCGGCGTAGGCGATGGGGTCGGCCGACCCCGCCTCGGCGAAGCCGCGCAGACGCAACTGGCAGGCGTCGCAGTGGCCGCAGGCCGTGCCATCCGGCGCGGGGTCATAGCAGCTGGTGGTGAGGCTGTAGTCCACGCCCAGCTCGCGGCCCAGGGCCACAATCTGCGCCTTGGTGAGGTGCTGCAGCGGCGCATGGATGCGCAGACGCTGTCCGCCCTGAACGCCGGCGGCGGTGGCCAGATTGGCCATGGTCTCGAACGCGGCCACGTACTCCGGCCGGCAATCCGGGTAGCCGGAGTAGTCCAGCGCGTTCACCCCGATGAAGATGGCGTCCGCCCCCAGCACCTCCGCCCAGGCAAGGGCGAAGGACAAAAAGATTGTATTGCGGGCCGGCACATAGGTGACCGGAATGGCGTCACTGGCCTCCTGAGCGGACGGTGACACGTCCCGATCCTTGGGCACCTCCACGTCGGCCGTGAGGGCCGAGCCGCCCCAGAGACGGAGATCGATGTCCACCACGACGTGCCGGGCCACGCCCTGGGCGGCGGCCACGCGGCGCGCGGCGTCGATCTCGACCAGATGGCGCTGGCCATAGCGGAAGGTCATGGCGTAGGGCGTGTAGCCCTCACGGCGCGCCACGGCGAGCGCGGTGGCCGAATCGAGGCCGCCCGACAGGAGCACCACGGCCGGCGGGCCGTCGTTGGGCGAACCGCCAGCTGGCTGGTCGGGAGACGAAGAGCGGAGCGTGGACATGATCCGGCAAAGATAACCGATCCGGAGGGTTCACCCGGGGGGAGTTCAGTTCCGCTCGGCGAGGCTCCAGCTTGCAGGCATGTTCGACTGGCTCAGCGACCCGCAGGCGTGGATTTCCCTGCTCACGCTGTCGGTGCTCGAGATCGTTCTCGGCATCGACAACATCATTTTCATCTCGATTCTGGCCGGCAAGCTGCCGCCGGCCGAGCAGCCGCGTGCGCGGTCGCTCGGGTTGGCCGGCGCGTTCGTCTCGCGCATTCTGCTGCTGCTGTCCATCACCTGGGTCATGCAGCTCACGCGTCCGCTGTTCGGGTTGTTGGGGCGCGAGTTTTCGGGGCGTGATCTCATCCTGCTGCTCGGCGGCCTGTTTCTGATCGGCAAGGCGACACTCGAGATTCATCACAAGCTCGAGGGGCCCGACGAGCACACCGAGCAGGCGGCCAAGGCGCGCAACACGCTCTGGGCCACCGTGGCACAGATCATGGTGCTGGACATCGTGTTTTCGCTGGACTCGGTCATCACGGCCGTCGGCATGGCCGACGATGTGAGCATCATGGTGCTGGCCAATGTGGTGGCGCTGGCCGTGATGCTGTTTGCCGCGGGCTCCATCAGCGCCTTCGTGGACAAGCACCCCACGGTGAAGATGCTCGCGCTGGCCTTCCTCGTGCTCATTGGCACGAACCTCGTCGCGGAGGGCCTGGGACAGCACATTCCCAAGGGCTACACCTACTTCGCGATGGCGTTTTCGGTGGCGGTGGAGATGCTCAACATCCGCGTGCGGCGCCGGGCCTGAGGCTCGCCGCCGCGTTGGCCTGACTCTTGCCCCCATGGTGGGCGACCCTTTTCCCGGAGTGCCTGCATGACGTCTGTCTTCGTCACATCCCGTCGCCTGCTGGCGACGCTCGTGCTGTCCGTCACCGTGGCCGGTGAGGCCGTGGCCCAGTCGTCCGGCAGCAGCGGCCCCGCCGCCGTGGGCGCAACTCTCACGCCCTATGCGGGGTACCTGATCACCGGCAACTGGTACGACGGTCCGGTGGGAACCAGCATCAGCACCACCAACGCGCCCACGGTGGGCGTGCAGGGCAGCATTCCGCTGGCCCGAGGTCTCTCCCTGGTGGGCAATCTCGCCTATGCCTCGGGCGACCTGCGCATCGGGTTGCCCCTGCTGGGCGGTGTCAACGTGGGCAGTGCCACGACCTGGATGTATGACGTGGGGCTCGAGCTCGGTGGCCTGGGTGGCACCACGCGTGGTTTTGCGCCGTTCATCCAGGGTGGCATTGGCGGCATGACCAACGACATCAGCGTGAGTGTGCTCGACACCCGCTCCACCAGCGTGGCCTATACGCTGGGTGGCGGGCTGGATGTGGGTATCACGCCGGGTATCACGCTGCGTCTGCAGGCCAAGGATTACATCAGCCGTTTCAACTCCGAGGATGCCGTGGGTTTCCGGGCCGAAGGCAACCTCGCGCACAACCTCGCGCTTACGGCGGGCATTCGCTTCGTATTCTGACCTCGTAGTCATGTCGGGGCGGACACGTGTGATGTCGGCCGGAGCGATCGCGTGCTAGACTACGCGATCGTCTGATCCTCCAGCTGAGCATTGCCGTGTCCGCATTCCGTTTCTTCCCTCGTGGCCCGCAGGGGCCAACTCCGCGGTGGCCGCTTGCGGCTCTCGCGCTTGCCGTCGCGACCCTCGCCGGCGGCTTGCCCGTGTCCACGCTGCCGGCCCAGTCCAGTGGCCAGGGCAATGCGGCCGGCGCCGCCTCGGTCCTGTCCGATACGGCACGCAGTGTGCGCGCGGGGGTGGACCCGCTGCGTGGCAACGTGGGCGCGCTCAGTGCGCTGAGTGCACAGGCGCGCTCACAGCAGGATGCGTTCGAGCGCAATCACCGGCTCGGGCTGCGTTTCTACAATGGCGGAGCTGACGCGAGCTGCGAGGTACCGCTGGGCCGCATCTGCTACTGGAACAACAACGGCGACGTACCGCCGCCGGCCGAGCGCAACGATGCGAAGATCGAACGCGAGCAACTGCTGGATCTGCTCGCGCGGGCGCAGAGTGCCGACCCCAAGGATGACTGGGTGAACGGCATGCGCGTGCGCTATGCCATTGAGGGGCAGAAGCCGGAGCTGGCGGTGGAGGCGGCGCGCGCCTGCGGCGGCACGAGCTGGTGGTGCGACGCCCTGCAGGGACTGGCGCTGCACAATGCCAACCTGCACGGCGAGGCGCTGGCGGCCTTCGAGCGTTCGCTCTCGGCCATGCCGGCGGCGCAGCGCTGCGAGTGGACGGATCTCACGCCGTGGCTCGACCCGTCCACGCACGGGGCGTACAAGGCCATGAGCTGCGATGCGCGCGTTTCCTACAACACGCGCGTGCTGCGTCTTGCACAGCCGCTGTGGATGTTGCCGGGCAATGATGCGGCCAGTGAGTTCTACGCGCGGCACACCATGTCCCGTGTGCACTCGCTGGGCCGCATTCCCTACGATCTGCAGTGGGGCGATGATCTGCTCGAGTCGCAGCTGCGCTATGGCTGGCCGATGTCGTGGTCGGTGCAGAATGGCGGCGTGGCCGATCCGCGTCCGCCGCAGGTCATTGGCCATGAGCCCACGCCCAGCTACGACTTCATGCCCGTGCCGGCGGTGATCGACAACCCGCTGGCGGCAAAGGAAGAATCGTGGGAACCCAAGCGTCGCCGGGCTCGCATGCGCTATGCCACGCGCTACGCGGCGGGTTACGGTGAACTGCCGCATCAGTTCGCGCGCTTCAAGCGCGGGGACAGCACCCTCGTGGCCGGGGGCTTCCGTCTCATGCGCGAGCTCGAGATGGGGCGCGCACCCTACAACGCCGGCCTGACGCTCGACGGGTTGAATGGCCAGACGCCGGTGCAGGTCACCAAGGATGATGCGGGCGCCAATCGGGCGTTGTTGGCGTCCATCACCGCGCCCATGCTGGCGAGTCTCGAGGTGCTGGCGCCCACCGGCAAGCGGGCCGCGCGTGTGCGTGCGGCGGTGCAGCCGCTGCCGGCCGATACACGCCTGTCGGACTTCCTGCTGCTGCAGCGTGGTGACCCGTCACCCACGCCCAGCCTCGAGCGCAATGCCGAGCAGGCCTATGGATCGCTCGATATCGTGGGCGGGACGCAGATCGGTCTTTACTGGGAGATGTACCGTCCGGCGAGTCCGCAGTCACCCCTCCAGGTGTCCGTGCGGGCCACACGACTGGGCGCCAGCTTCATGCAGCGCCTGGGCAGCAGCATTGGCCTGTCCAAGGCGCTGCAGCCGATCTCCATCAAGTACAACGACAACGGGCGGCCGGATGGCGGGCCGGGACGCAGCCTGACACTCAATTTCCCGAGTGTGCCGGCGGGAGATTACCGGCTCACGCTCATCGTGAGTGGGGGAGGAATCACGGACAGCACGACTCAAACAATACGCGTGAGGTCGGGGAGGTAGCTTCTCGTTTCTCGCTTCTGGTCTCTGAGATCTGAGATCTGAGATCGGACAGATGGTGAGGATCGGAGTTGAGATGGCGAGACAGAAATAGAAAATGGGAGACGAGCAACCAATGAGATGAGAGACGGGACCGTATGCGACTGGGGCCAGCGGTCGGGGCTTGGGTCGACCTCGGTCGGGGTTGGGGTCGGGGTTGGAGGGTGTCGGAAATTCTGTGTATGAGCCATAACTCTGTATCACGACGGAGGAT
>ERZ1066122.458-NODE-458-length-43187-cov-9.607739_pt1 | contig 43187 bp, 37 predicted proteins | sample MGYA00382769_ERZ1066122 | MGnify/ENA primary metagenome ERZ1066122 (study PRJEB33369, sample SAMEA5778352) | biofilm metagenome | biome: Industrial cooling water; feature: Water cooling tower basin; material: Biofilm | place: United Arab Emirates | collected... | reverse complement strand
GAGCGGCGGAATCATAATCCGTAGGTCGGGGGTTCAAGTCCCTCCTCCGCTACCAAAAACAAACTCAGTAATATCAGAAAACGACTCTAGGTCAGGTGTGTCGCAGAGATTCCTATGTGGAGTCGTTCGCAGCCCGCTACTTCAACCGTTCTCTGCAGGTATCCAGAGCGGCCCTGCCAAAATTAGCAGCACCACCACATTGAAGCCGGCATTGCTCGCATTGCCCGACGCGATCGATCCGGCGCTGTCGAGGACAAACCAGGCCAGCAATCCTGCAAGAACAGCCTTGCGTGTCGGCTCCGGTGCCAGCGCATGGACCCGGGTTGCCAAAAACCAGATAGTGACACCCCAACCCAGCAGAAACCCCCCGGTCAAGGCGGTTAAAAATCGGCTGGTTGGGGCATCATAATTTTGTGCGCCGTCCACGGGCCAGCTCAGCAAATCGAGCGACCACCGGGCAGGTTCGTCAAATGCTGCCATTGTGGCCAAGGCAAAGATTGGCCCGAATATGCCAATCCCGATTGCAGTGAATTTCATCCAATTGCGATGCTGTTCCGTCGTCATGGGGACTCCTCACATAGCTGCCAGATATTGTAGCAATCACTACATTTAATGCTGTCCTGTCAATCCAGATAATGGATAAGCGAGAGCCGGCTGTTGCATCGAGGGCTCATACGTTGCCAACGGTCGTGCTGGGGCGATTGCCAGACTTTGGTTGATTGCGGCGTCAGATTTAGGCAGCGCCCATCTGCCTGTACCGCCATTCGGCTTCCTCGATATAGTTGCGGGTCAATGGAAGCGTATCGCGTCGTCTGGTCAGCTGGATCTGGGCATTCATGTGCCCGTCGTGGAAGAAAGCGCTGGCCGCGGCGGCAAGATAAAACATCCACATCCGGTAAAAGCGCTCATCATAGGCGGAGACGATTGCATCGCGGTTGGCCTTACAGGCATCGTACCATTTGCGAAGGGTATACCCATAGTGCAGCCGCAGTATTTCTATGTCGGTCGTCCAAAGCCATGCCTGCTCGATATGCGGCATGATTTCGGAAAGTGCAGGCGCATAGCCGCCCGGAAAAATATATTTGGCAGTCCACGGGTCAGTCGTTCCCGGTCCGTCGGCGCGGGCAATGCTATGCACCAAGGCCACACCTTCCGGGGTGAGAAGCGCACGAATCCTGTCGAAAAAGGCCCGATAATTCGGTTTGCCTACATGTTCGAACATGCCGACTGAGACGATCCGGTCGAAACTCCCTGGCACATCACGGTAATCGACCAGTTCGAACGTCACAGCATCGGCTTGGCCCGATGCTTCTGCCCTTGCCCTCGCAACCTGCAATTGCTCTTGCGACAAGGTGATCCCGGTAACGCGGACACCGGCAACGCGGTTGAGGAACAGCGCAAGTCCGCCCCAGCCGCATCCTATGTCAAGCACATGCTGCCCGGCTTCCAGACGAAGCTTGGCGGCTATATGGGCCATTTTGGCGATTTGCGCCTCGGCAAGTTCGCGCGAGGGATCATCGAAATAGGCGCAGCTATACTGCCGCGCCGGATCGAGAAAAAGGTCGAACAATCGGTCGTCGAGATCATAATGGTGCGCGACGTTGCGGCGGGAACGGATGCGGCTGTTCAACTGCGCAAGGGGAGCCAGCCACCGCTGGGTTCGCCACAAGGCGACACGTGCCTCATTGTCATGGTCCCACCGCATATTATGGCCCACTAGATCAAGCAGCGCCATGATGTCGTCGTCTTCGACCTTTAGCGTGCCGTCCATATAGGCCTCACCTGCGGCGAGGACCGGGTTGAGCGCGATGCGAAGCGCGGTCGAGCTGTTACTGATCGATGCCTTTACCGGGGCATGCCCCTCGCGCGGTCGGCCAAATATCTTGCGGCCAGAGGGAAGAGAGAGGTCCAGTTCACCGGACCGGATGATTTTTGCAATGAAACGTTCTACAATCGACATTGTCTCATTTTCGGTGGAACGCGGCAAAAAGTTTCAATAGCTCCATAACCTGTCCGCAGGCGGGCCGAAAGCTGCCATCCGGTCATTTGTCGAACATGGCACCGATGGCATCGACCGCTTGCGCGACACGATCGGGTCCTACGCAAATGTCGATGAGCGCCAGCCCATCGATCAATGCCAAAATGGTCGTCGCCATGGCATGCGACTCGTCCCTGTATTTGGGGTCCAACCGCGACTCGATCCAGAGCTGGAAGCCGCCCATCACTTGCTGGGCCATATCTGCGTAAGGCTCTTCGTTGCGGGCAGCCGCTGCGACGATTTGCACCCAGAGGCGCATGAAGGGCCGCATCGCCTCGCTAGTTGTCAGTTGCGCGGCGCGTACTGCCAGTTCGGCGGGCTTCAGCGCGGCGCCTTCCGGCAAAGCGTTCGCCAATGTCGCCGCAAGGTCGCCTGCCAACCGCTCCATGACTGCAGCAAGCACGGCATTCTTGTCGGCAAAATAATAAAGCAGCATCCGGTCGCTGACCCCGGCTGCTGTTGCCAGTTCGCGCAATGTGGTTTGCGCCAATCCGGTTTTGGCCAAGTGAACGACGAGCGCGCCGATCACCCTTTCGCGTCGCTGATCGCGGATGCTCATAAAATACCGAAGGTTGCGCGCAGCGTGAATCTGTGTATGTAGCAATTGCTACAAAACGAATCGCTATCCGGACATTTTGCGCAGGAGTTCAACATGACGCTGTTTCGCCTTTATCTCGTTGCAGTTATCATCACGATCGTCAGCTACACGTCAATCGTTGTTGCCAATCACGGGCTGGACCTCTTCCCGATTTTCTTTGGCGACATCGCCACCATGGCCTGGCCGGGGCAGTTCAATCTCGATTTCTTGAGCTTCCTGATGCTCGGCGGCCTGTGGCTGGCCTGGCGCCACCATTTCAGCGCAATCGGCATTGCGTTCGGCCTGTTCATCTTTGTCGGCGGCATGCCGTTCCTGGCAACCTATCTGCTCGTCCAGAGCTTTCGGACACAGGGCAATGTCGAGGCGTTGCTGCTGGGAGAGACGCGGGCCGCGCAGCCCTGAACAGCCGCCCCGGCACAGGCAACCAACGCGCCGCCGCCTTCAAAGGTCCGAAGCAGCAAGATAGGCGAAAAGTCCTCAAAATCGACGGGTTGAACTTTTGCAGATGGGGTGCAAGAGGCGCGATCATGACTGCGCACAAAGCCGGAGACCCGCTCACCCTCAACCGCCTCTATGGCCGTTCAAAGGGCAAGAAACTGCGCACCGGGCAGGCTGAACTTGTAGAGACGCTATTGCCGCAGATTGCCGTTCCGGTCGAGGGGCCGGTGACCGCGCAAGGCCTGTTTGGCGAGGATTGCCCGCTGCATTTCGAAATCGGCTTTGGCGGCGGCGAACATATGGCAGCGCGCGCCGACATGCTGCCGGGGCATGGCTTCATCGGCTGCGAACCCTTTGTCAACGGCGTCGCCCAAGCGCTATCGCATGTGCAGGACTGGCAGGGCATGGGGCCGCTCGCCAATATACGCATCCATATGGGCGATGCGCTCGAGGTGTTGGCGCGCATCCCCGACGGTGCGCTGAGCTTCGTCTATCTGCTCCACCCCGACCCCTGGCCCAAGGCGCGGCATGCGAAGCGGCGGATGATGAATGACGGGCCATTGGACCTGATTGCGGCAAAGCTGAAACCCGGCGGCGAATTCCGTTTCGGTACCGACCATGCAATCTACCTGCGTCACGCGCTGATGGTGATGCAGCGCCACCGGCATCAATTTGAGTGGCTGATCGAAGGCCCCGCCGCATTCCAGAAACGCCCCGGCGGCTGGCCCGAAACGCGGTACGAGGCAAAGGCACGCAGCGTTTACGGGCATGAGGTCTGGTATTTCCGCTGGAGGCGTATTTAGGGATACCTCTGGCGTAGAATTACCGCGTTATTGCAATGGGTTATCTACGCTATCGTTTTCGTCCCTTGGCGGCAATTTCCGCCCTGGTGATTACCCGGTGATTGCTGGGTGATTGCTGGGTGATTGCTGGACGCCGGGTCTGGAGGCGAAAAAATGGCGAGTGGAAAGATCACAAAGAAGACAGTCGATGCCCTGATCGCATCGCGCAAAGAAGGCTTTCTCTGGGATGATGGTATCAAGGGTTTTGGTGCCAAGATCACCAAAGGCGGCGCCGTATCCTACATCCTGCAATTCCGCATGGGCGGGCGCGAAGCAAGCACGCGGCGGTATACGATAGGCAGTCACGGCTCTCCCTGGACGCCGGCAACCGCCAGAGAGGAGGCGCAGCGCCTTTTCTTGCTGATTGCCCAAGGCATCGATCCCGTAGAGGTTGAAAAGCAGCGTCGCCGCGAGGCTGTGGATTTGGCTTTCAGCAACTATGCGGATAGGTTCGAGAGGTCATGTGCCGGGAAGGGTTGGAAGGTCCTGGTCGCTCGCTCGTTTCGCATTCACGTGAAGCCTGTACTGCGCGACAAGCCTCTGCCCCAAATCACAAGAAGCGATGTCGTGGCCGTTTTTGATCGGATGCCCGAACATCAGGCAGCCAATCGCCGCAACGTCTTTGCGGTACTCCGGCGTATGTTCCGCTGGGCAGTCAGTCGCGGCGATATCGACCGCAGTCCAATGGAAGGGATGGAGACGCCACCTGCCGTCAAGGCGCGCGATCGTTGGCTCTCGGATCGGGAGCTGGCACAGATTTGGAAGCATGCTCCCGACACCCACCCCTGCTTTGGACCGATCGTCCGGCTCCTTATTGTGACAGGGCAAAGACGCGAGGAGGTCGCTTCCCTAACTTGGGAGGAATTAGACCGGGCCGAGCGCTTGTGGACCTTGCCCGGAGACCGGGCAAAGAATGGCGAACCCAATCGCATCCCACTCAATGACCTCGCAATTTGCGTTCTTGACACAGTTGCCGGACGAGAAGTTTGGCCGAAGAGAGGTAAAGTCTTCTCGACTTCAACGGGCGGGGGCTTCACGGGTTATCACAAGGGTAAGGAAAAGCTCGACAGGCTGGTTGCCGAAGCCTGCGGCGAAGGATTGCAGCCTTGGAGATTGCATGATCTCCGCAGGACGCTCGCAACAGGCTTTCAGCGCCTTGGGGTCCGCTTCGAAGTAACCGAGGCCGTGCTGAACCACGTGGGCGGCTCGCGCGCCGGCGTCGCTGGCATTTATCAGCGGCATGATTGGAAGGTCGAGAAGCGCCAAGCCCTCGATCTTTGGAATGATCACATCGCCGCTCTCTTGGGTGGCGCTCTCGCTTCACCCATCGGGTAGAGTAATTCGCAATTGCTTCCGCTAATAAATTCGAATGACGAAACGTGGTCGCCCTCCGCATCCAGACATTCTCACTCCAGCCGAATGGAGGGTCGTCGAAGGTGTTCGGCATGGGCTGACCAATCCGGCCATCGCCGCTCGGTGTGAGCTCACGCTAGATGCCGTCAAGTTTCATGTCAGCAGCGCATTGGGCAAGCTTGGCCTGAGTTCGCGTCAAGAGCTGCAGCAATGGTCCGGTGTCCGCGCCGACAGCGCTCTTGCCACAGCGAAGTTTCCAGATCGATCGGCTGATTGGTCTTTGGGACAAGTGTCACGCACGACCCCCAATCTGCCAGCAATGGCGGATTGGCTTCGTGACGTGGTCGGGCTGTCGGAGGTAATGCGCTTCGAAAGCGCGGCGTTTTTCGATTGCGGAGGAGTTAGGCTTTATCTTTCGGTTGGCGACCCGGCGAACAACTCAATTCTGTATTTTCGTGTCGGGGATATCGAGGCTGAGGTTGAGGAGCTGCGCGCCAAGGGCGTGACCATAAAGAGCGCGCCGCACCGCATCCACGTCCATGATGACGGAACAGAAGAGTGGATGGCCTTTTTGACTGACCCGGACGGAGGTCATTTGGGCTTGATGAGCGTCATTTCCAAGAAAGATGGAGAAAGTGTATGAAAGGCCTGCTTGCCATTCCCCTGTTTCTGGCAGTGCTCCCAACGACAGCGACAGCCCAGAGCTCAGCCGCGCCAGTGCTGAGTGAAGCCCGCTTCGAGCAGGTTGCGCTGACGGTTACCGACGTAGATGCCGCACGGACATTCTACCGCGACCGTCTGGGGCTGCGTCTGATGTTCGAAGCGAACAATATGCTGTTCTTCGATGTCGGCGGAACGCGGCTGATGATTGCAAGAGATGAGGCGCGGAAGCGCCCGGAACGGCCTGGTGGCATTCTCTACTTTCATGTTGAAGATTTTGCGGCCGCCCTTGTCCGCCTGCAAGGCACGCGTGCGACCTTGGTTGGTGCGGTCGAAACGGTGCAGACGACAGGATCCGGATCGCTCAGGCTTCAGCAATTTGAGGATGCCGACGGCAACATGCTCGCAATCATGGGCTTCGTGCCGCGCTGATCGATACTCTCCGCAGGGCGCTTGCTTTAAGCGCAAGTTGCGGGACGTGAATTGTTCAACGCTTTGCTAGCCGGGGTGCATGAAGCCCAAATCTACCCTCTTTCGCGCCGCAGAACATGCGGCATCTTATCTCGATGGCCTATCAACTCACCCAGTCGGAGCGACAACCACTGCTGATGATCTGCGCCAACGCTTGGCGCTCGCCTTGCCAGAGACCGGCACTGATCCAGCCCGCGTCATTGACGATCTCGTCGAGCAAACGCGCGGTGGCCATCTAGGTTCGGCTGGTGGACGCTTCTTTGCATGGGTGATCGGAGGAGCGTTGCCGTCAGCTCTGGCAGCTGATTGGCTCACCTCGACGTGGGACAATAACGCGGCCCTTTATGCTTGCGGGCCTGCCGCAGCAGTTGTTGAGGAAGTTGCCGGAAGTTGGGTCAAACAACTTCTAGGCCTCCCAATGAACGCGTCCTTCGCTTTCACTACAGGCTGCCAGATGGCGCATGTGACTTGCCTTGCTGCAGCGCGCCATTCGATTTTGCGTGATGTTGGGTGGGATGTCGAGGCAGACGGACTGCAAGGCGCTCCATCGATCCGTGTGATCGCGAGCGAGCATTGTCACGGTTCGATCGAGCGCGCTGTTCGCTTTTTAGGTCTGGGCAAGAATAGCATCGTTGCACTCGCGACGGGCGCAGATGCGCGGGTCAGGCCCGATACCCTCGAGGCGAGCTTGGCTCAAGGCGAGCCTACCCTTGTGGTGCTTGACGCGGCAGACCTCAATGTCGGAGCGATCGACCCGTTCGACGAACTTATACCCATCGCAAAGGCCCATGGGGCCTGGGTTCATATCGATGGTGCATTCGGTCTATGGGCGCGGGCCAGCAAGCATGCACCCAGGCTCGCAGGTGTTGAGCTTGCCGACTCATGGGCGACGGACGCTCACAAATGGTTGAACACGCCAAAGGACAACGGAATCGCCATTATCCGAGACAGCTCGGCCCATCGCGCAGCGATGAGCGTGAGCGCGGCCTATCTTTCGTCACCAAGCGGGGTTCGCGACCAGATCGATTGGACGCCCGATTGGACCCGGAGGGCGCGAGGTTTCGCAGTTTATGCAGCGATCCGTGAACTAGGGCGAGATGGGATTGCCGACCTTGTCGAGCGCTGCTGCCGTTTCGCAGAAGAGTTAGCTAACGGATTTGCTTCAATTCCTGGTGTCGAGCTCGTAGCAGCGCCCACACTGAATCAGGCGCTTGTGCGATTCATTCATCCCGACCCCTGCGCCAGTGTAAACGAGCAAGATGGATGGAATGACAAGATCATAGACGCCCTCAATCGCGAGGGGACAGCGTTCTTCAGCGGCTCGCGCTGGAGCGGGTTGAGGGTGATGCGCATCAGTGTAGTCAACTGGCAAACAACAAGCGATGATGTCGTAAAGACACTCGAAGCTGCTGAGCGCGTTATTGAGACAGAGCGGGGCAATGCGATCGTTCCTCGTCCTGCTTAGTCACTGAGCAAGAGTTGCGCCGCAAGGGCTTCATCAAAGCCGTTGACGATCAAGTCGCCGGAGAGCTTCAAACGCTTGTAGTCACGGGGCGAAATGCCCGTGAACCGGCGGAACTCGCGACTGAAATGCGCATGATCGGCAAACAGGTTACTTGCTTCGCTTATTGAGCCTGTGTCGTAGAGCGAAATCCAGCCTTGCTCGATCCTTAGCAGGGTCAACAGCTCTTTGGGTGCTAGGCCGATCTCGTCACGCATGATCGTACGAAATTGCCGCGGACCCAGATCGAGGCTTTCAGCAAATTGCCCGATCTCGCCAAAAGGCAAGGCGCGCATCGTGCCGTGCAATGCGGACAGGGCTGAAACCCTGGCTCGCGATGGAGATCGGGCTAGTCTAGTTTTGGCCCATTGCTCAAAAATCAGCAGGCGGCTGTGAAAGTCGCCAGCTTCCTCGATAGCATCGACGAGGCCATCGCTGTCAGCGAGCACAGCGGCGAGGTCTGCGTCAGAATTCACCAGAGCAGCGACCGGGCAGTCGAGCAAGGTGCGCGCGCCCATAGGAGTGAGCTGAACTAGAAACCAGTCCGTCACCGCGCCAACCCGGTGTTGGTAGCAGGCAGTCTTTGGGCCAAAAACGGTAGCTCTTCGAAGCGGACGGATATCGTCTCCGACTGATGTATTCACTTCATGATCGCCGAAACTGAAAAATATCTCGCAGTTCATGTTTGGAAAAATGCGGTACGTGGTCGGCTCATTTTGCGACCTTCGACCAATAGCGTTGATCACCCAGGGACGAAGCCAGTGCTGCGGTGCCCTTCGTACATTTCGTGGGTTGATTGCCGATTTGTTCAAGACTGGAAACTCCCGCTTGGTCTATGACATGCTATGGTTTTATGGTTGGAAAGCAAAATAATATGATCCTGAGCTTGGTTCTTGCCGCAACGTCGTTACCGGCTGAGCCACTCATCCCTTTCGATACTCTTGCCAGGGGACCTTCCATCTCGGCGGTTGCAGTGTCGCCGGATGGCGTGAGGGTCGCAACCATCGAAATGAATGACGGTCGGTCGTCAATCTACGAAGGCGAGCTTGGTGGCACTCGTCGGCTCCTCTACCGCAACCCGGCAAGGTCCATCGACAATGTCCGTTGGTCGGCCGATGGACGCTGGCTGTTCTTCCTTCAGGACAGCGGTGGAGATGAAGGGTATCACCTGTTTCGATTAAATCCCGCAAACCCGGGTGAGGCTACCGACCTGACCCCGTTTGCGGGCGTTGCCGTAGAACTGGTGTCGACGCCAAGAGGATATGCAGGGCCGGTACTGGTCGCCATCAATCGCCGCGATCCACAGTTTTCAGATGTATTCTCGGTTGATCTCACGGACGGACAGGTAACTGAAGTCTTCAGGAACGATGCGCAATACACCGAGTTTTTTGCTGACGCGCAGGGCCGCATCCGTGCCGCGGGTCGGATTGTGGCCGACGGGTCGCTTGAGCTTTGGGGCCGGGCTGACGGAACAAGCAGCTTGCGCCGCCTGTACACCGCACCTGCGAATGAACGCTTCAAAGCGCTGGCAATGCATGCCGACGGGCGGTCGATTATCGTAAAGTCCAATCGTCAGTCCAATTTCGAACGGGCGATGCTGATTTCGCTCGCCGACGGAAGCCAACGCCCGCTACGAAACGGAACTTGTGGCCAGTACGACGTCGACGATGTTTTGCAGGACCGAGGCGGGCCACTGGCCGTTGTCTGCACTCGCCTCGCAGGTGAACTCGATCCGCTACGTCGTAGTTTCGCACGCGACGTTCGGGCCGTCCGCCCGCTCGTTGGCGCGGGCAGCCTCAGTTTCGAGTCGCAGTCCGCAGATGGTGCCACGACCATCTTCTATAGCGATGCAAGCAATCGGCCTGGCCGTTTTCTGATTGTTCGGAGCGGCGTTGCCTCAGTTTTTGCAGAGACCCGTCCCGAGCTGGCGGGCTATCGTTTTGCGCCGTCTGAGCCGTTCAGGATGCGCGCACGCGACGGCATGCAACTCCTTGGCTATGTCACCCGACCGCTTGGCCAGAGGGTCGCAGGTCCAGCGATCGTCGCGGTTCATGGCGGGCCATGGACCCGCGATGCTGGCAGCTTTGAGCGCGAAACCCAGTTTTACGCCAATCGCGGCTATACCGTCATCCAAGTGAATTTCCGGGGCTCGACTGGCCTTGGCAAGCAACTGTTCGAAGGCGGCATAGGAGAGTTTGGCGGCAGGATGTCCGACGATGTCGACGATGCTGTGCGCTATGCCGTTCGGCACGGCTGGGCAGACGCTGACCGAGTGTGCATCATGGGCGGTTCTTATGGTGGGTTTGCTGCGCTGACCGGAATTTCGCGCGCGGGCGGATTTAACTACCGATGCGCCGTTGCTTATGCCGGTCCTGCTGATCTCGAGACTTTGGTGCAGGCTTTTCCGCCCAGTTGGCAGCCATTTTTGCCCAGATCCTGGTATCGCTTCGTCGGTCGACCCGACCAACCTGGCGATGTGGAACGGATGCGCGCGCGCTCACCTCTGACGCATGTCGGCAACATGCGGGCGCCCCTGCTAATATTTCAGGGAGCCAATGACCCGCGTGTTCGTCAGGACCAGTCGGACCGGATCGTTTGCTCGCTTCGTTCGCGCGGCGTCGATGTCGATTATCTGTTGGCGAACAATGAAGGGCATAGCTTTGCCAATGAGGAAACGTCGCTCGCCATAACGCGCGCGACTGAGGAATTTTTCGGACGCCATTTGGGTGGAAGAGTTGGTGATGGAACCACGCAAACAGCCAACGACGCACTTCGCGCCTTCCGGGCCGCCGGACGAAACATTACTTGCTGACGCCGCGCAAACCATCAAAGTGCGCGACGGAAAAATCGCACCATCCTTCGCCATGCGTCTGCCGTCGCACGGCCGTCTTCGTCGAGGTCCGGCCTTCGCGGATCAGTCGATTGGTCTGCCCAGAGGTGCGTCGGATAGGTGCCATCGCCACAAATCGCGTGGCTTGCTCGCGGATAGACGAGCAGTTCCGAATTCCGCGCTTTGTGCGCTTGTGTGAGTTGACGATCGTTCCGCTGCGCCATCGCTCCGGACGCCCAGGTTTCGTCGCGACCGCCCCCGATCCACAGAAACCGGGCATTCGAACGCTCAACTGGAATGCGTGCTGCAGCTGCAGCTTCTGGATCCGCGTCGCGACGCGCTTCATAATAAGCGGTGTTATTGAAATAGCGCGAGCGATCGTCACTCGCAGGCAGTGCGATATATGGCAGTGGTCGGCCCTGCCAACTCCACGACGACAGCTGAGCCGGCATCACCTGATTTGGGTTTGGCCGATTGCGTGGGTCGCCAATGCCATATCCTTCCCAAACGGAATCGCTGGGAACACAGGCGGCTACGGCGTCGATCCAAGGCAAATAGGTGGCTGCAACGGCCGCGTATTCGGCTCCTTTGGAATGTCCATAGACTCCCATCCGCTCCGTATCCGCCTCGAGCTGTCGAGCTAGCCAAGCGCGAACCTGATCCAACAATTCTATCGGCTGGTTCACGTGGGCGTTTGGAATTCCCGACAGGCCCTTTAGATCCCAAGCGAAATAATTGAGCGCAAAAGCCGCAAAGCCTTGGCCTGCGAAGCGTTGAGCGATTGCCTGGGCTGCATCGCGGTCACCGCCTTCGCTTCCGTGCAGAAGGATGATGGTTGGGTGGCGACGACCATCAGCCGGTGCCGCAAAAGCTCCATTGATCGCACCATCGGCAACCAGCACTGTTCGCAATCCCCCGGGCGCCCGGCCTACCGCGTTCACCGAGGCGAGGGAGTCGCCGTTCCGCGTTACGAAAATACGTGATTGACCATCGCTGATCGAGTTAGGGTCAAAGCCGTTTACCGTTACTCCCGCTAACAAGGCATCGCCGGGCTTGCGCCCGGACCACCAAAGTCCGTAGGCATCGCGCCCTCTATAGGTACCGGCACTCGATGATGCTCTTGCGAGATCGATGGTGCCGCGCCGGTCAGCGCGGACATCCGCCCAGGCATGCAACGTTATCGGCACAGGCCTCCACCCTGAGCGTTTGGTCGGATCGTCTGTGTCCCAGCGGACAAACCCACGAAACATGTGAACGCGAACATTCTCGCGGGGCGCAAGCCCGGTGACCCGAATGACAGGCTCAAAGCCCCAGATAGCCGGTGGCGCTTCTACGCGGACTGCAGCGTACGATGGAGTCGAGACGAGCAAAGTCGCAAGAATTACCACGTAGGATTTCATAGGAAGCCCTTCAATAACAGGAGCCCACGACGGCGCGGCACATCACTATTCACCGATAGCGGCCCTAAGTTGCGGCTCCATGTTTGCGGCAGCTTCCGTAAGTCGACGAAGGTCGTCGAACAGCATCGGGTCGGCCTTCTTGAAATTGAAGCAGGTCTTGCCTTGCCGCCGTTTTTCCAGGCTGGGTGGAACAGCGCCGTTAAGGTCGGACAGTGTGTAGAGCGGCATGACGTGATAGGCGACATACGACTTTTTGATCGCGATCCAGCCAAACCAGGCAGGCTCCTTGGTTCGCGCCTCAATCCAAGAGGTCTTGAGTGTAAAGTTGGTAGGTGTGTCGTCCGTAACCACCATTCCTGGGGCGGCTTCAATCATGAGGCTACGCAACTGGGCAAAGATCGCTTGGAATTCATCACTCATTTTGCCGCATCTCCGCGCGTTCTCATAAATAGGCCCGCGACAGCGGAGAGAAGGATTCCGAATATGAAGGATCCCATGACCACCGCCGTCAGCTGAGTTGTGATATCGACTTCCTGCCCTCTGGCTCTCATCGCGTCGAGAAACGCAGGATTGATCGACGTGTAATAGACATAGAAGAATATGACGCCGATGGCAGCACTAATTGCGGAAACCGCAACGCCGCACATCAATGCCTGCTTCAGGGTCAAGCGGTCGCCGTTCGAACGCTTGGTCGCGCGCAATGCCCAAAGGATCGCGGCGGTTGGGAAGATGATGGCGACAAAACCCGTCATGGCCCCTGTTTCGAGATGTTCGTTATGCCAGCCCATCGCATATTCGAACATCGTCCAGAGCGCTGCGCCAATGCCGGCAAACATGCCGGCATAGGTTGTGATTGGATTGAAGCGCATGGCGGTCCTTTCAGTTTTGTGGATGCGCGACGGGGACGCAGCAAAGCAGGTCGAATTCCGTCCAGCCGATGTCCTCTGGCAATTTGAGATAGACTTCCTCGGCCGGCTCGTCCCTCAGGTCGAGACCAGAGGCGGGCAACCAGCTTTTGAACAGCATTGACCATGCGCGATCAACGACATCCAGCCCGCCGGCGACGGGTGCAATGGCCCAAAGGCCCGCCCTGCGTTCGGCGATGGAGAAATGGGTCGGCGGCACGAGCCCATCTGGCAACTCGATCAGGAAATCGTAGCGGCACCTAGACAAAGGCGTGAGGTCAGGATCGTCGCGCGATGCGCCCGAGATTTTGCCTCCGTGGGCTTCTATGCCCGCCTTGTCCGCCCAATTGCGTAGCCGATTGTAAGCCCCAACCAAGCGCTCGGGATGAAGGTATCCGCCCCAAGCTCGTGATACGGCTAGCCGCACCGCCGGCCGTTCCACCACATCAACCTTAAACTCTGGATCGAGGGGTGGAGCAGGCCTCAGAAAGTATGAGGAAACCTTGAAGGCGTCGCCGCGATCATTGCGCTTGTGCCACCATGCGGCGAGGTCGAACTCAGAAGGCGGCACGCTGAATACGCGCTTGAACGCCCGGGTGAAGCTGATGGGCGACCTAAAACCGCACGCGGCTGCAGCGTATTTCCAAGATTTGCCTTTGTTAGCGAGGGCAATCGCATGCTCCAATTTACGGCGCTCAACAAATTCCCGGACGGCCTCTCCAGTCAAAGACCTAAATATCCGATGAAAGTGAAAAGGCGAAAGGCAAGCAATCGCTGACAACCTTTCCAGTGATATGTGTTCAGCCGGATTTTCATCCACATAGGATATCGCTCGCGCAATTCGCGCTTCGTATCTCTCGCCGAAAATCCCCCTATCAAGCATAATTGTACCGTTCTCTCGGGTCCCGATTCTGATCGCAACTGGGGATCGGTGCGTCAAACACCCTGACCAAACAAATCTTGCTTAATGTCGCGGATGGGGACGATCCAGATTCCGGTCACCATACATTTCTTGCTATGGCACCGTGGATAGCAAGTCGTGGGGGCGCCTAGATGCGGGTTAGCGGGAAGTGATTGAACGCATCGAATTGCGCCAGCTTCGGTATGCGGTGGTAACTTCGGACGCGCAGAGCTTTTCGCGTGCGGCTGCTACGCTAAATGTGAAACAGATCACATTAAGCAGGAAAGTCCAACAACTGGAGGAACGCCTTGGGGTGAAGCTATTCAAGCGCTCCACACGGGGTGCCGAAATCACCGAAAATGGCCGTCCTTTCATTGAGCAGGCTCGCCGTATTATCACCGACGTCGATAATCTTCGAACAACCGCTCGCAACGTCAGCTACGGACTGCAAGGCCGAATTGCCGTCGGCTATTGCTCACCACTTATGGCAGGCCACCTTCGGTTGGCGATTTCGGACTATCTGATGAGATTTGAGGACGTTCAATTCGATGGTGTGGAGGCTGGCTTGGAGAAGCTCTTTCACGGGCTCCAATCGCACGCTGTCGATGTCGCTGTCGCACCGATCGGCCATCGGGAGGAGGGCATTTCTTCACGTTACATTTGGTCCGAGCGTCTCTTCGCAGTTCTGCCAACAGGCCACACGCTGGCGGAGAGGGAGCAAATTTACTGGCAGGACCTGCGTCGCGAGATATTCGTTGTGCCGAGCGGAGGGCTTGGTCCGATCTTTGGCAACGTGATTGCAGCCCGGCTGACGGAGCAAGGCAAGCGTCCAAACATCATTGTCCAGGATACTAGCCTCGAAAGCGTGCTCAGCATGGTCGCTGCTAAGCGTTACATCTCGATAGCGACCGAGGCGTCGCAGGGCGTGTCGTGGACCGAACTGCGTTTCCAAGAAATCCATGATCCGACCGGTCCGGCACGCCTCGAGTATGCCCTTTATTGGCGACGGGACAATGACAATCCTGCACTCAAGCGCTTCTTCAAGTTGATTGACGAACGCTATCCTGGTTGAACCGTGCGGCGTGCTTTCGCGTAGCTTCGGTCCGTCGCGATGAAGCGCTCGATCATCGGCGGGATCAGCCGCTCAGGCGTCGGTGCGCCCTTGGCATCGCCGCCATTCAAAGCGGTCGCATAAGCCAGCAATTCCCGGTGCAGCCGCGCTGATACCTCGACCGTCAGCCGCACCGGCTTTTCATCGGCGAGATCGGCCAGCTTCAGCCGCGTCATTGTCCGCCTCCCAGAACCAGGTCGCGCGTCACCAGAACCCGCACCGGAAAACCCGGTCGGATGGTCAAAGTCGGGCGCACGTTGAGTTCGCGGCTGACGATCTGTTCGCCGGCACGATTGATGCTGTCCTGCGTGCCGCGGCGGAATGTGCGGGCGAGATTACCGTCGTCACCCGAGCCCAGTTCCGAACCTGCGCCGAGTAAGGTCGAAACCAGCGCCGCCTTTAGAACGCCGCCCCAATGATAGTCGGTGCTGTCCTGCAATCCCGCGAACCCGCGTGGGTCGGACGCAGGCTGACGTTCCAGCACGATCGAGCGGCCATCGGGCAGGATCAGGCGGTTCCAGGCGAGCAGGATGCGGCTCTGCCCGAACGCGACATCGGCATCGTAGTCGCCGATGAGCCTCGAGCCTTGCGGGATGAGCAGGATGCGACCCGTCGGGCTGTCATAGATGTTCTGGATGACCTGCGCGGTCACCAATCCGGGTAAGTCCGAACGGATTCCGGTGATCAGCGCCGCCGGAATGACCGAACCAGCCTGCACTATCGAAGGCGATGCCAGCCCGGTCAGGCGCTCGGCGGAGACAGTGCGTCGGTCGGCTGCGCGTTCCAGAAACGCCTGTTTGCGACCCGTTTCGCTCTGCGGCGCTGCCGAAGGTGTTGCCGCCGGAACCTCGGCGGACGGCGGCAGTCCGGCAAAGCCAGCACTCCGGCTTGCCTGCGATCCGCCGCCGAAGAACAGGCGACTGCCGCGCGCGGCCTCGCGTTCCTGTTCGGTGCGTTGGCGGGCTGCCTCGGCGGCTGTTGCTGCGGGATTGACAGGAGCCGCAGGCGGCTGCGCGCCGATCGGCGGCAAGGCTGCTACATCGCCGCGCCGCTGGGCATCGAGGATCGGCTTGCCGAGATCGCCGGGAAGTGGCGCACCGAGCTTGGGCACCTGGCCATAGTCCTTGGGAGCACCGGCGAGATTGTCGGCCACCGCAACACCGTCGGTATTGTAGAGCTCTTCCGCCCCCTTCTGGCCAGCAGGCTGGAGCGCGTAGATCAGCGCGCCGCCGACCAGCGCGAAACCGCAAGCCGAAGCGATGCCGATGGCTTTCCGCGACAGGCGCATCACGCGCGGCGGATCGCCGCGTAGCTTGACAGCGCTTGCAGGATCGACGGGCGGCGCTTCGGGGCGTTCGTCCTTGTCCTCCACGTTCATGCCCGCCCCCTGCGATTGGAGACGATCCGCACCGTCTGCTGGCCCTTGCGCCCGCCGAGCCGCAACTCGGCGCGAGCGAACAGCCGATCGATGATCATGTAGCGACCCGATACCCGGTAGTTGACCAGTTCGGCCTCGCCCTTGGCGCCGATCACGAACAGCGGTGGCAATTCGCCCTGCGCGATGCTTTCGGGGAACTCGACGAATACACGCACGCCGTCGTCGAAGGCACGCAGCGGTCGCCACTCGGGCCGGTCACCCTCGATCGCATAGCGGAAATTGAGCAGCGACAAGTCCATGCCTGCCACCACCGGTGCCGCGCGTTCGGCTTCGGCGCGCGCCTGTCGCAGCGCGATCAGCTGGTCCAGCGGGTAGGTCCAGGAGACCGAAGCCATGTAGACCGACGGGTTGGCGCGCAGTTCGAGATGGTAGGTGCGCCGGTCGGTGTTGATCACCAGGTTGGTGGCGATGTCGGGGCGGATGGGTTTCACCAAGATGTGAACCCGGGCGGCGGGGCCGATCCCGCTCACCGTATCGCCGATCATCCAGCGCACGGTGTCGCCGGCGGCGACCGGACCGGAGCCGACCAGCTGCTCGCCTTCCTGCAGCGCGATGTCGGTCACCTGACCGGGCTTGGCGTAGATCTGGTAGAGCGCGCCTTCCGTGAAGGGGAAGACCTGGATCGCGTTGATGAACCCTGTGCGCTCGGGCTGGATGCGTGCCGCCTCCATCGCCGCCCCCACCCTGTCCTGGAGAGTGGGGCGACTCTGGGACGGGCGGGAGCGGCCCGCGGCGTGGGGAGGGAGGCGCCGCGGAAGGGACTGGAGCTGGCCGGGAAGCGGCAGCGGCACGGGGATCGCAACAACCTCGGGCTTGGGATAGGTCGCCTGCGGTGCCTCGTTGGGAACCGCAGGCGATGCGGGCTGGTCCTTGGCCCGCGTGGGCGATGCCATAACGCTGGCGGAGAGCAGCGCGAGGGACAGGATGCGCGCAGTGCGCTTGGTGTGGCTGATCATGATCCGAGTTCCTTCGACCAGTTGATGGCGTTGACGAAGATGCCGAGCGGGTTCTTGCGGACGGCATCGGGGGTGCGTGGGGTCTGGACGACGATGGTCAGGATCGCGGTCCAGCGACTGGTTTCGGCGAGGCTGCCGTCGCGGTAGCGGCGCTCGACCCAGGCGACGCGAAAACTGGTCGGCGAGGCTCGAATCACGCTGGTGACATCGACCCCGACCTGTTCGCGGCCGATCAGAGCGAACGGATCGTTGGTCCGCGCATAGTCGTTGAGCGCAAGCGCGCCCTTGTCCGTGGCGAAGTCGTAGGCGCGCAGCCAGTTCTGCCGGACAACGATCGGATCGTCAGGCACGGCCCGGACCTGCTCAATGAACCGCGCAAGGTGGAAGGCGATCTGCGGGTCCGAAGGTGTGAACCCGGCATCGGCGGGGGCGACGGCCTGCGCCTCGCCGAGCTTGTCAACCTGGACCACCCAGGGGATAATCGACCCGCGTGCGCCCTGCCAGATGATCCCGGCGGTGAGGCAGGTCGAAAGACCGAGCGCGCCGAAGAAGGCGAGCCGCCAGCTGCGCGCCTGGACACGGGCCGAACCGATCCGGTCGTCCCAGACCTGCGCGGCGCGCTGGTAAGGTGTCTCGGGTTCGGGGGTCTTGCCGTAGCGGATCGAGGGTCGTCGGAACATGGGATCAGTCCTTTTCGGAAGTGTCGATGGAAGCCCCGCCGCCGTGGCTGTCGCCGGACTTGAGGGTGTGGGCAGCGATCGTCGCGCCGTGCGCAATGGTCTGCCGGTCCTTCATCGCCTTGGCCCAGGCGGGTTGGCCCTGGTCGGGATCGGCAGGCGGCGCGGGCGGCGTGTTGGGTCCGGGTGTGATGCTGCCGCCGGTGTTGGTGATCGCCGCCCGACTGCCATCGCGGAACGATTGACGCACAGAGTCGCCCGCCTTGCGCAGCGGCGAAGTCGCAGCTCCGGCGGCGGCATCGCCGACAGCGGCCATGCCGGAACCGACTGCGGACGCGCCGGACTTTCCAGCCGAGCCGAGCGCATAGGCCATGGTCGCGCCGCCTGCGGCGCGCGAAGTGCCATGCGCCACGTTTGATGCGGCGCTGGCGACCGCGCCGCCTGCCATCCGCGCCCCGGCAACCGCACCTGCTGCGGCTCCGCCTGCAAGCAGAGCGGTTCCGGCGGCGGCACCTGCTCCCAACTGCGGCCCGCCCGAGACGATGCCATTGGCAATGCCGGGACCGAAGATGCCGAGTCCGAGCAGCGACAGGCTGGCCAGCACCACTGAAAGCGCGTCCTCGATGGTGGGTTCAGGCCCGATCGCGCTGGTGAACTCGGTGAATATGGTCGAGCCGATGCCGACGATCACCGCCAGCACCAGCACCTTGATGCCCGACGACACGACATTGCCGAGCACGCGTTCGGCCATGAAGGCGGTCTTACCGAACAGGCCGAACGGGATCAGCACGAACCCGCACAGCGTGGTCAGTTTGAACTCGATCAGCGTGACGAACAGCTGGATCGCGAGAATGAAGAAGGCGATGATGACGATCGCCCAGGCCAGCAGCAGAATGACGATCTGCAGGAAATTCTCGAAGAAGCTGACAAACCCCATGAGGTCCGAGATCGCTTCGATCATCGGCTGCGCGGCATCCATGCCAACCTGCGCGACCCGGCCTGGTTGCAGCAGTTCGGCAGCGGTGAACCCGGTGCCGCTGGCCTTGAGGCCGAGCCCGGCGAAACTCTCGAAGACGATGCGGGCGAGATTGTTCCAGTTGCCGATGATGTAGGCGAAAATTCCGACGAACAGCGTCTTCTTGACAAGCCGCGCCAGCACATCGTCGGCCTCGCCCCAGGACCAGAACAGCGCGGCAAGCGTCACGTCGATCACGATCAGCGTGGTCGCGATGAACGCGACCTCGCCCGAAAGCAGGCCGAATCCGCTGTCGATGTAGCGCGAGAAGATGTCGAGGAAGCGGTCGACGACGCCGGTGCCACCCATGTCAGAGGCCCTTTGCTGGTTGGGGTGCGGAAGAGGGAGCCGGAGTTGGTGCCGCATTCGAATCGACGGCGGGTTCGCTGGCAGGTTCGCTCGCTTCGCCCTCTTGCCCGAGGAACCGCCGCCGCTTCTCGGCCCAGGCCGCGCGGCAGTCGGGAGAGGACAGCGCGAGCTCGCCCATGGCCGTACAGGCGCGCAGCTGCCCGGGCAGCGGATCGCCGTCGGGCTCGAACACAGTGACGACTTCTGGCAACGGCTTCGGCCGCTCTTCGCGCAGCTGGAGCGCGGACATGGTCAGCGCGATGGCGACGAAGGCCCCGGCTCCGATCTGCGCGAAGAGCTTGGTGTCCATCGCCTCAGTTCCGGAACATCTGAGCGGTGGTGGGGACGTAGCCGCGCCCCGGCGCGAGGAAGCGGCGGAGCTGCTCGCGGGCCTGGGCCTTCGCCGCCGCGGCACTGGCGGCATCGAGCGATTGCGCGCGGCCGAGGCTAGCGACCGTGGCGGTCAGGTCGGCGAGCTGCTGCGACTGGAGCGCGAGCAACTGGTTCCCGGCCTGGGCGGCCTGCAGCGCGCCCGTCGCCGACTGACTGGCGGTAACGATCGTCTGCACGGCGCTGCGCGCACCCTCGATGTTGCTCACTGCTCCGGCCTGGACCTTGAGCGCATCCTCGAAGGCGGCGACGCTGTTGCGCCAGCGTTCCTCGGCGCCTTGCACCATCTCGCGCTGGCTGCCGGTGAGGCTCTGACCGGAATACTGCCGGGTGAACTCGCGCTCGATCTGCTGGACATCGAACGAGATGCGCTGGGCTTGGGCCAGTAGCTGCTGGGTCTGGCGGATCTGCTGCTGGAGCGGGTCGAGAATGCTGATCGGCAGGCTGGCGAGATTGCGCGCTTCGTTGATCAGCGAGGTTGCCTGGTTCTGCAGCTGGCGGATCTGGTTGTTGATCTGCTCGAGCGTGCGCGCCGCGGTCATCACGTTCTGCGCGTAGTTGGAAGGATCGTAGACGATCCCGCCGAACTGGGCATAGGCCGGTACGGGGACGAGCGCGGTGACCGTCATCGACAGCACCGCAGCACCGGCGGCGAGCATATGACGCAAACGGTGGGACTTCATGGCATTACTCCTTGGGTTGGCCCAATTGGGCGGGGGGAATGGGATCGGCGGTCGGGAGCATGTCAGCGGCCCATGCGAGGCCGCGCTGGCGCAGCCAGCGGACCGCGAAGTCGCCGGTGCCGTGCGCTTCGGTGATCTCCCCGATCGTCAGCTGGTCGGACTTCGACGAGGTGGCGGTGAAGGCGAGTGCGACTTCGCCGAGGCCCAGTTCGAACAGCCGGTTGCCGCGCGCCGACTGGCAGTAATAGTCGCGCTTGGGCGTCGCCCGTGCGACGATCTCGATCTGCCGGTCGTTGAGCCCAAAGCGGCGATAGATCGCAAGGATCTGCGGCTCGACCGCGCGCTCGTTCGGCAGGAAGATGCGGGTCGGGCAGCTTTCGATTATGGCGGGCGCGATCGCGCTGGTCTCGATGTCGGCGAGGCTCTGGGTCGCAAAGACCACGCTCGCATTCTTCTTGCGCAGCGTCTTCAGCCATTCGCGCAGCTGCGCGGCGAAAGCCGGGCTGTCGAGCACCAGCCAGCCCTCGTCGATGATGATCATCGTCGGCGAGCCGTCGAGCCGGCCTTCGATGCGGTGGAACAGGTAGGACAGCACGGCGGGTGCCGCCGAGCCGGTCAACCCCTCGGTCTCGAAGGCCTGGAAGCTCGCTTCGCCCAGATATTCGACCTCGGCATCAAGCAACCGGCCGAACGGCCCGCCGATGCAATAGGGCGCGAGGGCCTGCTTCAGCGCCTGGGACTGCAGCAGCACGGCGAGCCCGGTCAGCGTCCGTTCGGAGACCGGTGCTGTCGCCAAAGAGGTCAGCGCCGACCAGAGATGTTCCTTGGTGACCGGATCAACCGTGACGCCTTCGGACGCGAGGATCGCCTGGAGCCATTCCGCCGCCCAATTGCGTTCGGCGGGTTCGTCGATCCGCGCCAACGGCTGCAGCAGCACCGCGCCCGCACCGTCGTCGGCGAGACTGGTTCCGAGATCCTGCCAGTCGCCACCGCAGGCGAGAGCTGACGCCCGGATCGAACCGCCGAAGTCGAAGGCGAAGAGCTGCGCGCGATCGTAGCGGCGGAATTGCAGCGCCATTAGCGCGAGCAGCACCGACTTGCCCGCCCCCGTTGGCCCGACGATCAGCGTGTGGCCAACATCGCCGACATGGAGCGAGAAGCGGAATGGGGTCGAGCCCTCGGTCCGCGCATAGAACAGCGGAGGCGCAGCAAAGTGTTCGTCCCGTTCCGGCCCGGCCCACACGGCTGAGAGCGGGATCATGTGAGCAAGGTTGAGCGTGGAGATCGGCGGCTGCCGGACATTGGCGTATACATGGCCGGGCAGCGATCCGAGCCAGGCCTCGACGCCGTTCATGCCCTCGACGATCACGGTGAAGTCGCGGCCCTGGATCACCTTCTCGACGAGGCGCAGCTTCTCGGCCGCGAGGCTCGCATCCTCGTCCCAGACGGTGACGGTCGCGGTGACATAGGCCTGGCCAACATGATCGGCGCCGAGTTCCTGCAGCGCCGCATCGGCGTCGGCGGCCTTGTTCGAGGCATCGCTGTCGAGCAGCGTCGAGGCCTCGTTGGTCATCACCTCCTTGAGGATCGCCGCAACCGACTTCCTCTTGGCGAACCACTGCCGCCGGATTTTCGCGGTCAGCCTGGTCGCATCGGTCTTGTCGAGCATCACCGCGCGGGTCGACCACCGATAGGCGAAGGCGAGCCGGTTGAGCTCGTCGAGCAGGCCTGGGAAGGTGCTGCTGGGGAACCCGACCACGGTCAGCGTGCGCAGATGGGCGCGGCCAAGGCGGGGTTCGAGCCCTCCGGTGAGCGGCTCGTCGGCGAGCAGCGCGTCGAGATGCATCGGGGTCTCGGGAACCCGAACCAGGTGGCTGCGCGTCGAGATGCAGCTGTGGAGGTAGGTCAGCGTTTCGCTGTCATCGAGCCAGGCGACCTCGGGTACGAAGCCTTCGACCAGGCGTAACAGTCGGTCGGTCCGGTCGACGAACAGGTCGAGCAGTTCCTTGGGGTTGATGCCTTTCTCGGCCTTGCCCTCGTAGAGCCAGCTTTCAGCCCGCGCGGCATCCTCGGCCGGCGGCATCCACAGCAAGGTCAGGTAATAGCGGCTCTCGAAATGCGCGCCTTCCTCGGCGAACTGTGCTGCGCGTTCGCGCTCGACCAGTGCCGACGCCGGATCGGGAAAGTCGCTGTCGGGATAGTCCTGCGCCGGACGGCGCACCGCCTCGACGAAGATCGCCCAGCCCGAGCCAAGGCGCCGCAGCGCACTGTTGAGCCGTGCGGTGGTTGCGATCAGCTCTGCAGGTGTTGCGCTATCGAGGTCGGGGCCGCGAAAGCGGGCCGAGCGCTGGAAGCTGCCGTCCTTGTTGAGCACCACGCCCGACGCGACCAATGCCGCCCAGGGCAGGAAGTCTGCGAGCCGGTCGGCTTTGTTGCGATATTCGCGAAGCGAGAGCATCGGCTCAAACCCTCAGGTAGGTGGGAAAACGCAGATGCCGCCGCGCGACATCGACGAACTGGGGATCGCGCCGCGCCGCCCAGACCGAAACCGCGTGACCGAGCGCGAAGATCACCACGCCGGCGATCCATAGGCGCAGGCCAAGCCCGATCGCGGCGGCCAGCGTGGCATTTGCGATCGCAAGGCCGCGCGGAGCGCCGCCGAGCAGGATGTGCTCGGTCAGCGCGCGGTGGACGGGCACCACATAGCCGGGGACGGCTTCGGGCAGCGCGCCGTCCATCAGATCAGCGCTCCGCCGCCGAACGAGAAGAACGACAGGAAGAAGGACGAGGCGGCGAAGGCGATCGACAGGCCGAATACGATCTGGATCATCCGGCGTGCGCCGCCCGAGGTGTCGCCGAAGGCGAGCGCGAGGCCGGTGGCGATGATGATCATGACCGCAACGATCTTGGCGACCGGACCCTGGATCGATTCGAGGATCGACTGGAGCGGTGCTTCCCACGGCATCGACGAACCGGCGGCATGAGCGGGCGCAGCGACGGAAAGGGCAACGAAGCCGCCGAGCATGGCTGCGGACAGGCGGGCACGGGCGCGCGAAAGGGGCTGGATCATGAGTTCAATCTCCTTGGTCTTGGGGGGTGATGGGGAGGATGCAGTAGTCGCCGTGGGCATCGAGCCCGGTGACTTCGGCGAGTTCGGCAAGCCGCCGTCCGGTGCCGTCGCGGACCAGCACTGCGATTACGTCGATGGTCTCGGCAATCAGCGCGCGCGGCACCGTGACCACGCTTTCCTGGATCAGCTGTTCCATGCGCCGTAGGGTGCCGAGTGCGGATCCGGCATGGATGGTGCCGACACCGCCGGGATGGCCGGTGCCCCAGGCTTTGAGCAGATCGAGCGCTTCAGCGCCGCGCACCTCGCCGATGGGGATTCGGTCGGGCCGCAGCCGCAGGGCGGAGCGCACCAAGTCAGAAAGCGTGGCAACGCCGTCCTTGGTGCGCAGCGACACAAGGTTGGGCGCTGCACATTGCAGCTCGCGCGTGTCCTCGATCAGTACCACCCGGTCGTCGGTCTTGGCGACCTCCGCGAGCAGCGCGTTGGTCAGAGTGGTCTTACCGGTCGATGTGCCGCCAGCGACCAGGATGTTCTTGCGGGCGGCAACGGCGGCAATCAGCGCCTCGGCCTGCCACCCGGACATAGTCTCAGCCGCGACATAATCGGCGAGCGTGAACACAGCGACGGCGGGCTTGCGGATCGCGAAACTCGGCGCGGCCACTACCGGCGGCAAAAGTCCCTCGAACCGCTCACCCGTATCGGGAAGCTCCGCCGAAACGCGCGGCGCCTTGGCATGGACCTCGGCCCCGACATGGTGCGCGACCAGCCGGATGATCCGCTCGCCATCGGCAGCAGGCATCCCGCTCCCCGTATCGGCGATCCCGGCTCCCAACCGGTCGATCCAGAGCCGCCCATCGGGATTGAGCATGACCTCGATCACCGAGGCGTCTTCAAGCCAGGTGGCGATCTCCGGCCCGAGCGCCGTCCTCAACATGCGCGCGCCGCGCGACGATGCTTCGGACCGGATCGGAATGACGCTCATGGGATGCCCCGTTCAGATGAGGCAACCGACCACCGGCTGCGCTCGCGAGGCAGATCAAAGAGACATCAGAATGGGGGATGGCAACAGGTTGTTATCGTCGGGGCAGTATGGCGAGAAGGAAGAAAGGTTAGCGTAACGGCATTATTATTGGACAAAGCGAAAGTCGTTTGTTGGAGCGTGGAATCGTTGAACTGCCCTTCATTCACGATTCGATGGCAGGTCGCTTTTGCTCCATTTTTTTCCCGACTTCACATCAAAATGCCGCCCACCTTGTGAGCTTCCAGTGTGTCCGAACGGTTTTGAGTTTGCGGGAACAAAAATGTAGCGGCTTAGACATCGTTTAGGTACCATACCCGCGTTCGCCCGGGCATCTGGACAACACCTAGGCGTTTTGTCGCTCGAGACATAGCGACAAAACGAGAAGAATTCAGCTCGAATGGGCTAGTCAAAGTGGGCAGGTAGGTTAATATAATTTAATGTTCTGGAGGAGAAGGGCTTGCGTTCCTACCACAGGCTTAGTTGGGGGCCAAATTGAATAAGAATATTCCCGGGCAGCAAATCTACCGTTTTGGCGGACACCAAAGCTTCGCACTGCGGACCGCCTGGTTGCCCAAGGCCGCGCAGGCGATCCAGGACAGTGAAGACGTATTCACCGACCCGTTGCGCGGCGTCGTACGGCTCGGGCTCGGCAAGAATATGGTCGAAGCCTTGCGGGCATGGGTCGAGGCGTATGGGATTGCCAAACGCGAGAAGGGCGTCTGGCATCTGACCAAATTCGGGCAGGCGGTATTCGGCGCGGGCGGCTACGACCGATATCTCGAGGACGATCAAACACTCTGGCTGCTGCACTGGAACATCTCGACCCTTACGCCTAACCCGTTCTTCGCCTGGGAGCTCCTGATCAATCGCTGGAGCGAGCGCTTTTTCACCGCAAGCGAGGTGCTGACAGGGTTTCACGCCGAAGCCGAGCGCACGGCGCGAACGCTGTCGGGTGTAAGCGCGCGTCAGCATTTCGACGTTTGGTTGCACACCTACCTTCCCGCGCGGAGCGGACGCGGCGAGGAGGGTATCGACAGCCCGTTGGCGTCGCTCGGACTGGTAGTCCGCGCCGGCGACCGCGAAACCGCGCAAGGGCGCCGGGAGCCGGTCTTTGGCTTCGACATCGACCATAAGCCTTCGATCTCGAATGCCTTGTTCGCCTACTGCCTTCACGAATGGTGGGCGCGGGCTTACGAGTTCGAGGAGACCGTTCCGCTCGCGGCGCTAACGTTCGGGCACGGCGCGCCAGGCCGGGTGTTCCGGCTCCCTGAAGACGAGGTTCTGACGCGGGTAACGCGGCTGGCCGACGCTCCAGGCGCAGCAATCGAACTCATCGAAAGCGCAAATCAATATATGGTGCGCCAGCTCAGGCGGCCGCCAGCCCGGCAGCTGCTCGGCCGTGTTTTCGAGCAGAGTGATGCCTTGGAGCTGGCCGATGCTTGATACGCGGACCCGCCCCACACCAACGACTTTCGACGCCCTGCTGCAGGTGCGACCGCACCATTTGCGTTCGGTGCAGATCGAGCGGGACTTCGCCGATCCGCGCGCCACGCTTCATTACGTCGTCACCCCGTTCATCGAGTCAACTATCGAGCGACTAGCCGATGGGTTTCAAGCCCAGTCGACGCGGCGTGCTTGGCGTCTGACCGGCGATTACGGCTCGGGCAAGTCAGGGTTCGCACTTGCGCTGGCACGGCTCGGCCAAGGCGACGAGGCGTCCTTGCCGACCGCGCTCCATGAATTCGGGTCGCCGGTGCGGCTCGAACCAGTGCTCGTGGTGGGCGAGCGCGAACCGGTCGGCGTAAGTGTGCTGCGCGGACTGCGCGCGGCCGCCGCGCGCTGCTATACCCGCGTGCCCAAGCCGCTCGCCGCAGCGCTCAGCGCGCCCGAGGAACCGCGCAACGTTGTGGCTGCGCTCGAGGCGTTTCGCTCAGCGCTGATCGCCGACGGTCTGGCCGGGGGCGTGCTTTTGATTCTAGACGAACTCGGCAAGAATCTCGAGTTCGCGGCCACGCGCGCCGAGACCGACGACGTCTATCTTCTACAGCACCTGGCCGAGACCGCGGCGCGGAGCGGAGCCGCGCCGGTGATGGTGGTGGCGATCCTCCATCAGGCGATCGCAGGATATGCGAGCCGTCTGACGACCGCTCAGCGACGCGAGTGGGAGAAAGTCGCAGGGCGTTACGAGGAGGTCGTATTCTCGCCGCCGCTCGAGCAGGCGGCGATCCTGATCGCGGCCGCGCTCGACCTTGACCTGGAGGGCTGTCCGGCACCGATCCTGCGCGCCGCCGAGCGGACGATGGCGCAAGCGCTCGAGCAGAACTGGTACGGTGGCGGAGCAGCCCGGACGTCGCTCATCGAACTGGCCCCAGCGATGCTGCCGCTCGATCCTACGGTTCTTCCCGCAATTAGCCGTGCGATGCGCCGCTTCGGGCAGAATGAGCGATCGCTCTTCAGCTTCCTCTCGTCGACGGAGCCGTTCGGCCTGATGGCCCATGCCGAGCAGGCGCTCGCCACATTCACGCCCTATCGCCTACATAATTTCTTCGACTATCTCCGGGCCAATTTCGCCAGCCTGTTGTCGGCAGGCGCGCACGCCACCCGCTGGAACCAGATCCAGGAGATATTGGGTTCGGCTGGCGTCCAGAGCGAAGTCGAGACGGCGGTGCTGAAGACGGTCGCTCTCCTCAACTTCATCGACGATCCTTCGCTTGCCGCCACCCCTGAGGCCGTGGTGCTGGCCGTGGCCGGCGTGGATAAGCGCGTCAGCAATGAAGCGCGAAAGGCCGTCGCACGGCTCTCAAACGAGGTGCGGGTCCTGTACGATCGCGGCGCCGGCGGCGCTTTGTGCCTGTGGCCGCACACCAGCGTCGATCTGGACGAGGCGTTCGTGGCCGCCGAACGCGCGCTTGGCCCGATAACAAACAGCTTCGACCATCTGAAGCGACTGATGCGCAGCGACCCGCTTGTAGCGCGCCGCCATTATGTCGAGCGGGGCACGCTCCGCCACTTCGAGCTGGTCTGTCTCGACGGCCGGAATTTCGAGGATGATGTCACCGCCAAGATAGCGCCGGGTGCCAATGCTCCGGACGGTCGCGTAGTGTTGCTACTCTCGGCCACCGATCACGCGCGCGACGATGCCTGGGAGCGTCTTGCGCGCTGCGAGTTGCCGCTGACCACACTGGTGGGGGTGCCGCAGCCAACCGCCAAGCTTGATCCGTTGCTGCGCGACGTCCTGGCGTGGCGGTGGGTGCGCGATCATGTTCCCGCGCTCGCCGGTGACCGTCTCGCGCGCGCTGAGGTGTCGCGGCAGCTGGCTCTGGCCGAAGAGCGGCTGACGCGGACAATGGGCGCTTTGCTCGACGTTCGCGGCGCCGCTGCAACGGGAATACGGTGGCGGGGGGCGCAGGGCGAGCGCGCATTCGCTTCGTCGCGCAGCTTCATGGCGCACTTGTCCGACCTGTGCGACGCGGCGTTCGATTCCTGTCCGCGCGTCAGCAACGAGCTGATCAATCGGCGCACGCTAAGCTCGGCGGCGGCGCGTGCGCGCCATCAGCTGATCGAAGCGCTAGCGAATGCGCCCGATCAGCCGGGCCTCGGAATTCCAGCGCACAACACCCCGCCTGAGCGGGCAATCTACCTGTCGGTCCTGCAGGCGGGTGGCATCCATGTCGAGACGGGCGGCCGCTGGGAAGTTCGCATCCCGCAGGCGGGAGCCGATCCGCTCAAGTTTGCGCCCGCACTCGAATGCATTGGCGACTTATTGAAGGCGGCCGACGCGCCGGTGCGTTACGAAGTGCTCGCTGACCGCCTGCGTGGCGAGGGCTTTGGTCTGCGCGACGGCCTAATCCCGCTGGTGATGGCGATCTATCTGCGCGCGCGCTGGCATGAGACCGCGGTCTACGAGGACGGGACCTATCTCGAGCAGGTGGGCGGGCCTGAGTTTACCCGGATCAACAAGGAGCCCGAGCATTTCGAATTCCAGCATTGTGCAATCGAGGGGGTTCGCGCGGAACTCTATGTTCAGCTTGGGGCTGCGCTCGAAACGCGGGTGAGCGAGCGCCCAGCGCTGCTCGACATCGTCCGGCCGCTGATGACCTTCGTGGGCAAGCAATTGCCGGATTATGCGAGGCGAACCAAGAAACTGTCTCGCGCGGCATCGGCGGCGCGCGGCGCGCTGCTGAGCGGCCGTGATCCTAGCGCACTGCTCTTCACCGACTTGCCGCGTGCTTTCGCGCTCGATCCGATCGCAAACGATGTGCCGCCCGATGGCCCGTTGGTGGGATCCTATGTCAAGTCGCTCGCCTCTGCGGTTCGCGAGCTGCGCGAGGCATATCCACGCCTGCTTGATCGGCTCGCGGCAGCGCTCGGTGCCGCGCTCGAGACCGAAAGCGATCTCGAACGGCTGCGACCGCCCATTCTTCTGCGCGCGCGTACGCTTTGCCCCGTTCTCGTGGAGCCGGAGCTCAAGACATTCGTGCTGCGGCTCGCCGACGGAAAGCTCGACAATCGCGAGTGGCTCGAATCCCTGGCCAGTTTCGTCGCACGCAAGCCGGCCGAACGGTGGCTCGACAGCGACGAGGATGCCTACCATCAGCGGCTGACCTTTCTCGCGCGCCGGTTCCGCCAGGTGGAAGCTATCCACTTCCCCGGTCAGGGAGAAGACGACAGCGCTTATCGCATCGCCGTCACGTGTGCCGATGGTCGCGAGACAGAGCGGATCTACCGCACCACTGCGGACGAGGAGGCTGCGATCGAGCAGGCTGCGGCCGAACTTGCGCCCTTGCTGGAGCGCAGCGGTCGGATCGGCCGCATCGCCGCGGCGCGCTTGTTGCTTGCCGCTACCGACGGGGATGACGCGGACGATGCAGTCGAGGCAAGCGGCGGTTCGAGCAGCGCGGGGTCGAGCCGCCTATGACCGACTGGAACGACCCATCTGTGCGCCACATTCTCAGCTTGTCGGGGGGCAAAGACAGTACGGCGCTGGCCGTCTATCTGCGCGATCGTGTCGACAACATGGAGTATATCTTCCACGACACTGGCAAGGAGCTGCCCGACACGGTCGAGTATATCGAGCGGCTCGAATCCTACCTCGGTCAGCGCGTCATCCGGACCACTACCCGCCAGGGGTTCGACGACCTGCTGCGGACCAAGGGCGGCGTGCTGCCGTCGAACCGTCGGCGCTGGTGCACCGATTACCTCAAGCTCAAGCCGTTCGAAGCGTATATCGGGGACCAGCCCTGCGTGAATTACGTCGGCATCCGTGCCGATGAAGAGCGTGTGGGCTATGTCAGCCACAAGCCGAATATCCGCGCCGTCTTTCCGTTCCGCGAAGATGGGATCGACTATGCCGGCGTTGTCCGCATCCTTGAGGATGCGGGCCTCGGTATGCCCCCATACACATCGTGGGGCCGCACTCGGTCTGGCTGCTATTTCTGTTTCTACCAGCAGAAGATCGAGTGGGTGCGGTTGAAGCAGCACTATCCCGAATTGTTCGAGAAGGCCAAAGCCTATGAGAAGCCCAATCGGGTCAATGGCCAGATCTTCTATTGGACCGACGAACCGCTCGCCGATCTCGAAAAGCCGGAGCGAATGGCGGCGATCGAGGAGAATTGGGAACGCAGCCAGGCGCGCAAGAAGGCGCGGCGCAGCAACCGCTCGCTCGTGGATGTGCTAGCCGGGCTCGAGAGCGAAGCGCCGCCGCGCGACGGCTGCATGATCTGCCAGTTATGACGACGCCAACGGCCGGCCTCGCGACTCCAGGTGAACGCTGGGTGGCATTCCTGCGCAGTTATGGGCCGATCAGCAAAGCCGATGGAATGTTCGCCGAAACCGTGTCGCGTCAGGCAGACAGGCTTGGCCTCACGCCGCTGACCTTCGCTCATCCCGAGACGGCCGCGCTCGACGAAGCGCTCGACCCAGCCCAAGGGCGACTGACCAACGTCATCCTGACCGGCACCGCCGGCGACGGCAAGACGACGCTCTGTAACGAGCTGTGGTTTCGCCTAACTGGCGACGACAGCCGACGCGCCGGTCGCGATCGGGCGAATTATCGGCATATCACAGTCGACACCCCGCAGGGGCAGCGGACGCTTCACTTCATCTTCGAGTTCAGCGGCTATACCCCCGAGCAGAACCAACCCTGGGAGCCCGAGCAGCTCGATCTGCTCGGCCGGCTGGTGCGTTCTGTGCTCGATCCGGACCCGGGCGAATATTTTATCGTGGCGGCCAACGACGGCAAGCTCGTCCAGGCGTTCGATTCACTCCCGGAAAGCGCCGATCGCCGACTCGCGCCGCTTATCGAACGTCTCCTGACCAGTGACAAGCGCGGCGAGGACGGGGCCGCCTTGCTCTTCCTCAATCTTAGCCGGATGGCGACGCGCGATCTTCTTTGTCGCGCGCTCGACTGCCTGATTGGCCGCGCCGAGTGGGATTGCCTGTCGAGCGAGGCGGCCGACCCGGCGTTCGGCCCGGCGTCGCCCCTCGCCAAGAACTTCGCGCTCTTGAGCGATCCTCGTATCCGCGAGCGGCTCGAGGCGCTTGCTGAGCTGTGCGACGCCAACGGACTTCATGTCTCGATACGCGAGATCCTCGTCCTGCTCGTCAACGGGCTTCTCGGGTGCAAAGGCGCCGACGGGGTCGCGCGCGCTGAAACGCTTCGCGAGCTGGTCCGCGACGGCCGCCAACATGAAGCCTGTTTCTACGATAATCTGCTCGGTGCGCACATTCCCGAAAGCCGGCGCGAACGGCTGGCGGTCTATCGATTCCTCACCGGCTTCAGGATCGGGCTCGAGACATCCAATGCGCTCGACACGCTGCTGGTGTTCGGACAGGACGATGACGACCTCAAGTCGCATCACGCCCGATTGCTGGCCAGCGACACCTATTATGGCGTCAACCCGGGCTTCGCCCGGCTGCGAGAGGCTTATCTCGAAGCCGAGGACGACCGCGACAGCGCCGAGGCTTTCCATGAAGGCTTGATCGCCGAGCGGCGCAGATTGTTTTTCCGCTTGGGCGAGGACGATCCACGCTTCGACCCATGGCAGTTGAGCGTTTTCCAGTCAGCCGGATTGTATCGCCGCAAGCTGCTCGCGCCGCTTCGCGACGGAGGCTCAATCGACTCGACCTTGCTCGCGAGCCTCGTGCAGGGGCTGAATCGCGTCTGGACCGGCATGCTCGCCGGCACGCTCGACCGGCTGTATTTGACGACCGGCCTCGACTTCACCACCGCGCGCGTCAGCGACCTGTACTTGTATGCGGTGCCGCTCGAACTAGACTTTCAGGGCTTGGGCGTTGCGCTCGCCTTCGATCCCGATCGCCACATGCCGATCCTGCATGTCCATCTCGGTCGGGACTTTGCCGCCGCGCTGCCACTAACCCTGACGCGTTTTGAGTTCCTGATGCGAGTGGCGCAGGGCGCCCTGCCGTCGAGCTTCTCGAAGGAGTGCTACGAAGACATCATCTCGTTCAAGACAAAGGTCCTCTCCGAATATTATCGCGCCACGCGCGGTCGCCAGACGCAGTTGTCGGTGCTGATGTCGGGGCACGATGGCGCGCTGACCCCGCGACCGCTGGGTATTCGGCTATGAATTTTCTCGACCCGGCCAACCGCGCGGCGGTCGCCAGCGCGTCGGGCGCACCATCGCAGGCCACGGCCTGGGTCGAGGAGGCGCTGTTCGGTCATCGGCTGTGGCCGCGGCAGACGCCTTGGTTGCTGTTCCTCGAGTTTCTCAACGTCGCCGAAGCTTTTCATCGGGAGGATCCGGACACGCTGTTCGCCCCGCTGGCGCCCGACGCCCTCCACCCGTTCAAGATGCGGTATCGGCTTGGGTTGCGCGCGATTCTGTTCAGCAACGATGAGATGGAGCGGATTGCCGCCGCGTCTGAGGACAGCGACTGGCAGTGGACTGAGTGGCTGGCATCGATGGAGGGTTTGGGCGCTGGAACCGACTTTTCCTACCTGCGTGAGCGCTTCAGCCGATTTCGCGACTTCGCTGAACTGGTGAGCTTGGTCCGTCAGACGACGCTCGAGAACGAGTCCAATCGCCGCAGCTCGTCCCGCTTTATCTTCCCGTTTGGCGTGGATGCGCTCTACAGCGACGCTATCTACAAGGAGAAGGACGGCTCGGTTTCGGCCGATTTCAACAATTTCGGGCGGACCGGCGAGCTGCTTTACATGATGGCGAGCCGTGCCGAGCGCGGCGCTGAGTTGCGACCCTACTTTGCATCGCTATTCGACCCTGGTCAGCCCAAGAACAAGCTCATCGCGCGGCTGTCGGCACCGCACGATGGCGACACCAACCGCGACCAGAAGGGCGAGACCTATCTTCCCTATCGTACCCATCCGACATTCGACCGACTGGCGGCTGACTGGCTGGCGATCTTTGCACTCGAGCTGCCCGAGCAGGACGCATTCGCGCATCTCGTGCCGCTCGGAGCCCTTCATGTGTTGCTATACAAGCTCGAGACAGCCGCAGCCCTTATCGGACGCGCGCAACGCCCGCCGCTGATCTGCGAGCTGATCGCTCCGCGCCGCGAATTTGTCCGCCAGCGCTCGATCATTTCCTATCAAGACAATGACAGCCTGGCGCTGCGGGCGTTAGACGCCGCAATCGACGACTTCGAGCAGAGTGAGCCATGGCGCACGCTGCTCGTTGAGGACTTGTCCGACGCCGAGCGTGCTGATCGGGCGGCCGAGTTAGTCGAGGCTGAGTTCCACTACAGCGAGCGCGGGGGCAGGGGATCGGCGCCGCATGATCTCATCGCCAACCTCCGCCGCGAGGTCGAAGACAAGCACGAAGTGGGTGCGGGCAAGGTGCACAGCGCTTATGCCCGTCAGATCGGCCTCGCGTCGGCACGCGGCACCAATCGCGTGCGCTATGCGCCCAACGACACGCTGCTGAAAACTTTGGTGATCACGCGCGTGGCCGAGCGGATGGAGTTCAAGCGCTTTCTCGCCGACCTTTACGCGCATTACGGGCTGGTGTTCGGCGAAGTAGAAGCGCGCGAAGCGCTCGAGGCGGTAGCGTTCGACGCACCGCCCTTCGAGCGCAATCGTGCACGGCTTGAGGCGCGGCTCGCCAGCATGGGCTTGCTGCAACGCCTGTCCGACGGCTGCGCCTACGTGATCAATCCGTTCGCGCGGGATCATTGACCATGGATGGCCTCAGCCTCATCGGCCGGGTTGGCCGCGACATTGTCCGCCAGGGTCTCGATCGCAGCACGCGGGATGCCGGAGTCAGCCGGTTCGTGCTGCACGGTCTCGAGAGCGAGGAGATCGCGGCGATCGTTATCGCGATTCAGGAAGATGCGAGCCTCTGTCAGCGGCTCGACATCTGTCTGCCGCGTTATGAGTTTGGCGACGTGCCGGGCATCGCGCCCGAGCATCTGACCGACGTCAACACAACCGATCTGCGCCATGCCGAGTGCGACCGGGAAGGCCGGCTGCTTGTCCTGCTCGATGAATCGCAGGCGCAATCACTGTCGCAGGTCGAGGCGATAGATGCCGCGAGCCTGTTGTCGGTAGGCCAGCTGGACCTTTGGCGCGGCTATAGCGGCGCGGCGTCCGAGCTGGCGGAGGACGGCCAACTTCAATGGCACGCCGCGATCCGCGCGCTGGTCGAGCTCGATCGCGTGTCGATGCGTCAGTTCGCCGACTATCTGGTGGCGGTGGCCCAACAGCTGCAGGCGGGCTCTTCGCTCACGGCCGCGCTGGGCCACGCATTGCCGCACCTACGATTGCCGCGCTTCGACGGACTGTTCGATGACATCGCGCCCGCGCGGCGAGGCCACTATTCGCAATGGCGACAGCGGCTGGTGTCGCATTGGAAGCGCGACTGCTTCATCTACAAACGCGACACCGGGCACACCCCCTTTTCGACGACGCGGCTCCGCGAAAAGCTGGCGGCGATGGCGGATGCCCTTGGCGAAGACGTCTACGCAGTGCTCGCGGCCTATGTCGAAGCGCCGCCGGGCAGCGGCCCCGCATCATTTGCGCCCTTCGAGCTCGATTGGACCGATGTCCGCCCGTTTTTCGAGGAAGCGCAGCGCGCCGACGCCAAATCGATCGGATCGGAGACGCGCGCCTTCTACAAGCTCGCGCGCGAAGACCGGCTGACCGACAGCGAATGGCGTTATCTCGACGAGCTTGCCGACGACCGTGGCCGCAACCCTGACAAGGACGAGCGCGACGTCGAATTCTACGAGACCCACGTAGCCGAGATCCGCCAAGAGGCTCGGCTAGCCTCGCTGTGGGACCGCTTCATTTTTGGCCCCGAGGTGCCCTGTACCGACTTTGTCGACGGGTTGTTGACCTGTGTCCGCCGGCTGTATCGTCCGCGCGCCACGGGTCGACAACTGCTGGTGGTGGAAGCAGTTGAGGACGAGAAGCGCGCCTTTTTGGCGCTGAACGAAGATGTCTGCGCGCTGTTCGAAGCGCGCTATCGCGGGCTCGAGGCAGCGCTCGAAGGCTTGGTCTCGTTCAAGCGCGTACTGGCGTTCCGCCATGGTAGCTTCGCCGAAGAAATCGCCGGCAAGCGCCGCGCTGCACAGAGCAGCGCGCGCAAGGCGCGTCAGCTGCGCTTCAAGGTTCGGATGGAAGAGGAAGGCAGTAGCGGCGCCTCGGTCCGACTGGTTTGGGAAACCTCACTCGACGCTGTGGGCATCGGACTGCCCGGTGACTTGGGGCGGCTGCTCGACAACAAGACGGGAACCCCACTGGTCCGCTGCTCGGCGGGTTATCGCCGCCAGCGCACCCGCGCCTCTCAGGCGGGGATCAACCTTGCCGACTTGTCGGGACTCGATCCAGCTGCTCAGCGGAACCGCGGTTCATTCGTCCCCGCCAGTTCGCGTTGTGAATCGCTCGCGATCGGGTGGCGGCGGGCGCTTGGCGACGCGCGCAAAGCGGGCGCGGTCGATGGTGACGCCGCCGACCAGTTGAGCCAGGCCTTCGAGACGTTTGAGCAGAGCTATGCCAAGGCGTTGACCGAATGGTCGACATTGGGTGCGCGTTCGGACCTGCTCGCGACGCAGGCGACGACCTATGGCGCCTTGCTCGACGCGGTCTGCTCGCTTGCCGGTCAGCAGCCGATGGTCGTGGAAGGGTTGCTGCGTCCGATCTTCGAGATCGGCATCGCGCCAATCAACGGCGTCGCTAGCGGCCGCCCGTCAGTCATCCTTTGTCCTTGGCATCCCCTGCGGCTCGAAACGCAGCACGCTCGCCTGGCTAAGTTCCGTCGCGCGCTCACCCAATTGTTCGCGCCCAACGCTCCCGAGTTCGCCGACGGCGGCGCGCTGTTCTTCGACGAGCTTGCGCGCAATCTGCGCGACCCGGCGCGTCCCGATGTGGCGATGACATGGCCAAGCGCCCAGGCTGTGCTCGTGGCGGAAGTCGACGCTCTGCACGACTATTCGCTGCTCGAGCCGCCGGTGACCCGAGCCGGCGCCAGCGCGCAGAGCAACGAGAATGTCCTCCCGACCGCGCGGCAGATCGCCGACCTTGCGCAGGACTATCTGAAGCTCCAGCCGCATGAGCGCGACAATCTCTCGATCGTCCTCTTCAACTGCGATGCCGCCGCGCTTCCGCAGGCGGTTGTCGATGCGGTCCGTAAGGACGCCGAGCGCAACGACGAAGAGGCGATGTGCCAGGTGGTGCTGCGCCATACCGATGGCGATCAGCTTCGCGCGCTCTACCAGCAGCTCGTCCAGCGCGAGTTGCAGCAGGACGGCCTTCATGCCAGCGAGGCAGCACGCGACTTCATGTCGCGCCTGCGAATCTCAATCCTCGTCAACGAGCAGCGCCCGAGCCAGAACGGTGAGGGCCCGCCGTTCGACATCGTCTTCTGTCACGACGTCATTTCGCGACAGGCCGAGCTCGGCTGGTCCGACATCCCGCGCATCGCTAGGCCGGCGGTTGACATCGATCCGGCGCAGTGGTCGCGTCGCAAGCCGATCGGCCGCTTCGATCGCGATGCCGTGCTCCACCTCGTCTGTCCTGCACAGACCGAGGCGGGCTGGCGCTACCTCGATGCAGTCGCGATGCTGGCAGAGCCAAGCTTGGCGCTCGCTGCCCGCGCGAAAGATGAGTGCCGCGTTCCGGATCGCCGGACGGTGCTGCAGTCCGACGTCACGCGCCAAGTCATTGACGAAACCCATCGCCTTGGCGCCTGGGTCGTAAATTTTGACGATCTGCTTGACCGTCGCCAGCTGATTAACAGCGGCATCTCGGTCATCCGTTACAAGCACGCGTCCTGCGGCGATCGCTCGCTGATCATCTCCTCCAAAGCCTCCGACACCTTGCTGCGCGCGACCTTGTGCAATCGCCTGCGCGGGCTCGATGCGAGCTACGACACGCGAGCCGCGGCCGAGATGGCGAGCCGGCTCATCGGCGACGCCAACGACGTCTCCGGCGACATCGTCCTGCGCGCCGCGCGCCGTGGCACCAGCGCGGGCGAACTGATCGGGATCGTGCTCAGCAAGTATCTTGTCAACCAGGAGCTTGGCGACCGCCCCAAGGCGTGGCTCTTCCTCGACGACTATGCGAGCTGGCTGGGTCAGGCCGAGGGTCGCATGGCCGACCTACTATGCTTGGCCCCCAGCATAAGCGAGAGCGGTGAGCGGGTGCTCGACGTGATCGCAACCGAGGCGAAGTTCGTGAAGGCGACCAATGCGGGTGAGAAGGCCGATCACAGCCAGATACAGCTTAAGGCCACCCTGCGCCGGTTCGAACGCGCGCTGATGGGCGCGTCGCTTCCGGCCGACAGCATGATCTGGCGCGCGCGGTTGGCCGAGATGCTGCAGGACGGCCTGCGTGACGCCGCCGGTATCAACCAAAGCTGGCGCACCGCGATCAGAGACGGCGACTGCACGATCCGGGTTGCCGGCTACAGTCACGTCTTCACTCACGGTTTTGGGGACGCCGAGCTGACCTCAAGCGACCAGATGACCGGTGTTGAAGGAACGACGTCTGGTTATCAGGAGCGCTATTCGCCCGCGAGCGTACGCGAGATCGTTCGGACCTATGCCGAAAAGCGCGACCCGACTCCGTTCCGCCGCCAATTGGGCGCGGTTGTGCTGGGCGACGAACCGTCGCCGGCGGCCTCGCCGCCTGCTCCCGCAAGCGCGCAAAATGCCCAACCAATCGTCGCCCAGCCCGTAGAAGCGCATGGTGCCGGGCAGCCAGTGGCGGCGACTTCCCCTGAAAATCCCGAGCCGCAGCCACCAACCGACGAAGCGCGGCTGGGCTTCCATGCCCTGCTGCGCAAATGGGCCGGTGAGGTGCCGACCGAGGCGACCGATGCGCTGTGGCTCGCCGACACGGCGCAGCGCTGCCGGGCGGCGCTGATGCGCTACGGCATGTCGGCGCGACTCGAGCAACAGATCCTGACCCCGAACGCGGCGCTCTTGAAGTTCCGCGGGTCTGACGACCTCACCGTCGCCAAGGTCGAAGCGAAGCGAGTGGAACTCGAAACGACGCACGGGCTTGAGCTCATTAACGTGCGCGCCGAGCCGGGCTTTGTGGTTCTGTCGATCAAGCGGCCGCACCGGATGACGCTCGAGCTCCCATCGGTCTGGCAGGACTGGGAGGGGCGGTCTGACGGTGCCAACGCGCGGCTCCTGATCGCGGTCAAGGAAGACGACGGCTCGCCGATGTTCCTCGAGCCCGAGCCCGCTCCCCATACGCTCGTGGCGGGAAGCACCGGCAGCGGCAAGTCGATCCTGGTTCAGAATATCATTCTTGGCATCGCCGCGACGAACCGGCCGGACCAGGCGCAGATCGTGTTGATCGATCCCAAGGCGGGGGTGGACTATTTTGCTTTCGAGGAACTGCCTCATCTCGATGGCCCGATCATCGACAACGAAGAGGAAGCGCTTGAACGGCTCGACGCCTTGGTCGCTGAAATGCAGCGACGTTATGCACTCTTCAAGCAGGCGCGGGTCTCGAACATCACAGCCTATAACAAGGCAACCCACGAACCACTCCCGCTGATCTGGCTGATCCACGACGAATTTGCGGACTGGATGCAGCTCGACAGCTATCGCGCAGGGGTAGAGGCGGCGGTGACACGGCTTGGCGTCAAGGCGCGCGCTGCTGGCATCTACCTGATCTTTGCCGCTCAGCGCCCCGACGCCAGCGTGTTTCCGATGCAGCTCAGGAGCAACCTCGGCAATCGCCTGATCTTGCGCGTCGACAGCGCCGGCACGTCAGACCTGTCGCTCGGCATCAAAAATGGCGGCGCCGAGCGACTTCTCGGCAAAGGTCACCTCGCCGCCATCATCGGCGGCGGCACGACTGCGACCTATGCTCAGGTCCCGTTCCTTTCAACCGAACGGTTGGAATTGCTGGTGGCGGCGTTGGCCCGCGATCTTACGGCGGTGGTATGACGATCCGCGTCTACCTCGACAACAACGCCACCACGCGGCCGCATCCCGCAGTCATCGCCGCGATGCGGAAGTACGAAGAGGAACTGTACCTCAACGCCTCGTCGGTCGCGGGGGAGCTGCTTGGCGCGTCGCGGCCATTGGCCGACGCCCGGCGATCGATGGCGCTGCTCCTGGGCGGAAGCGACGACGACCGCATCGTGATCACCTCGGGTGCGACCGAGGCCAATGCCTGGGCCTTCCATGCGACGCCAGCGGGCGGCCACATCGTCACCTCTCAGGTGGAACACACTTCAATCTTGGCGGCGAGTGCCGCGGCACGACAACGCGGGCATCCGGTCGAGATGGTTGGCGTGGACTCGGCCGGTTTAATTCGAAGCGAGGATCTGGCCGCCAAGCTCCGCCCCGATACCAAGTTGGTCTCACTGCAGCTCGCCAACAATGAGACCGGGATCATTCAACCGCTGGAAGCGCTCGCGCGGATAGTCCGAGCAACGGCGCCATCGGCGCTCATTCACACAGACGCGACCCAGGCAGTGGGGCGCGTTGCGATCGACTTGGCGGCCGATCTTGCAGAGATCGATCTCCTTTCCTTCTCGGCCCACAAGTTTAACGGTCCCAAAGGCATTGGCGGGCTATTCATTCGTGACGGGATCGAGATCGAGGCTTTGATCCCTGGCGAGCAGGAAGGCGGCCATCGCGGCGGCACGTCGAACGTGCCGGCAGCGGCGGGCCTGGCCGAGGCTGCGCGGATCGCGCATGCGCGGCTGGGCCTGTGGCCAAGCATCGCGGCGCGGCGCGATCGCCTTGAATCGGCTATTCTGAGCGCGTGTCCGGGAGCAGGGATCAATGCGGTACATGGTCCACGCCTCCCCAACACAAGCTCGTTCACGATCCCCGGGATCGATGCCGATGATTTGGTAGAGTGTCTCGCATTGCAGGGCATTTGCATCGCGACGGGCTCTGCCTGCACTGCCGGCGCAACGGCACCCTCGCACGTTCTGACCGCAATGGGCCTTTCACAGGTGTCCGCGCGGTCGACGCTTCGTGTCAGTCTCTCAGGCGACACCACCGATGCCGAGCTTGAACAGTTGCTTGACGCAATGTCGCAAGAGCTCGGATCCTTGTTCGCTAAGACCAGTCTTTCTCAGTTAGACGGTCGGGCATCGGAACCCTGGAAGGGGCAGGAGTTGACACGATGACGGAAAAGGAGGCGCTGGTCTACCAGCAGAACTGCGAGGAGTTCCGATCGCTCAACGGCTTTTTCTGGCAGATCCCGTTGATCATGATGACCTTGAATGGAGGGCTTTGGTATTCGGTTGCCAGCCTTGACCTATCGGAAACGGCGCAACGCGGCGTTCTCTGGTTCGCGGTGCTAGCGAATTTGGTCATGGTGGCGGGACTCTGGCGGCTGCGCAACGTGATGGCGGGTCTGCTCATCCAAATACATCGCTATCAAGGCACGGCAGCCACCGGCCGGCCACGTATCATTCAAGTGATGTTTTCGATGCTCCTAATCGCGGCGGCGTTCGGTGCCGCTGTTGTCAGCTGCAGCCCGCGCGAGCATTTCACGCGCAAGAGTCAGGCCGACGCACCTGCGAAAGACGCGACGGCAGCCAGGGCGTCGGGCAACGTCACAGCAGGTCCAGATCAGAAGGCAGCACGTTGATCGACGAGCCGCCCAGCGCGGTCAGTCAATATGACAGCGCGCCCGACGTCTTCGGCGCCCGTTACTCAAGCGCTCGCTTCGAGGACATCCATCACAACCTGCTGCGCTACCTCCCAGAAAGTGGCGCGGCCGTTCTCGACGTTGGCGCAGGGATTGGTCGCGACGCCGCCACTTTGGCCTCGCTTGGATATCTGGTGACCGCAATTGAGCCTTCGCTCGAGCTGTACCGCTGGGGCCGCGACCATTACAACCTGAACGATATTACATGGATAGCGGATTCTCTTCCATGGATTGCCAGTTTGAATGCAATAAATCAGGGGTTCGAATTTATCTTGTGTTCGGCAGTTTTGATTCATGTCGCTCCCGACCAAATCGACGACAGCTTCAACACGTTCGCTCGACTTCTTACAGCCGGAGGGAGACTGGGGATTTCAATTCGCAATGCGATTGCTAATGACGTTCCCGGCGTTTTTTTCGACCATGATGATGCGATGCTTATCTCGGCAGCACAACGGGCAAAGCTTCAACTCGTTGAGCTTGCCCAAAGCGCGGACGCGCTTGCGCGACCGGAAGTCTACTGGCGCACTTTCGTTTTTCAGAAGACCTGACGTTGGCAGATGATTGATGCGTGCAGATAGAATTCATTTCGTTGGCCTGGATTGACAGCAATATTAGCTCATGGTTGTGCTGCAAGAGAACTCAGGGGACGCCTCTCTAAAACTACAAGATCAGTCTGCTCAAATTTAGTCGCTTACATCAGCCTCCGCATTGCCAACCGTAACGAGAATGACGAGGCACGCTACGGTGTGGCTTGCTTGGGGCCAGTTTGCCTGCCTGATCCGAAGGGCCGGTCGGGGTGAGCATCTGCTCCAGTCAAGCATTGGGTGACCCTCACGCTGATGCTAGTGAATGACGGGCAAGATTTGAAGGGCGTCTACCCAGGGTCGTATGTCCGGATAGTAGGCGGTCATCGCTATTGAGCCTGAAAATCCCCCAACCGCGACCGCCCTTCCAGCCGCCGCGCGAGTGCCTCGACAAAGCCGTCATATCGCTCCTTTCCCTGCGCCTGCGCTGCTGCCAGCGCGCCGTCCGGGAGTGGCGGATTGGCGGTCAGCCAGAAGCGCACGAACAGGGCCAGGGCCTCGGTTGTGATCTCGGTCTGCTGATCAAGCGCGGCAATGCGCCGGTCGATGCGGTCGAGGCGACGGCTGAGCGCAGCTTCGAGTTGTTCCGGATTATCAGGCGACATGAACGAGCGAAGCGCGGCCTCGACGATGTCGGGCTGGCCCACCCGCCTGCGCGATGCGAACTCAGCAAGCTGGTCGATCACGTCGGGAGGTAAGCGGAAGGTGCGTTTGAGCTTCACATGTCGATCCCATCACCCAGATCGAGCGAGGCTTGTCTGGCGCTGCGCTCCATTGTCCGGCGGATCCGTTCGCTATTGGCGGCGGCCTGATCGTCTTCCACACCATCGACGTCGGAAAACTCGAACTCCGCCGTCGGTGCTTTGGGTTTGGCAATGACCTCGACATGTTCGGGCAATTCCGGTTCGCGCCGCAATCCGCCATTGGCGGAATCGAGCTCGCGCCGATGTTCTGCGGCCAAGTCGGGGTCGGCCTCAATCGGGGGAAGCGCACTCCAGTCGTCGGGCGAGCGCAGAGTTTTCGCTTGGCCGCAGCTGGCGGGTGCCTTGACCACACGGGCCTTAAGCCGACGATCCATGTAGTAGCGCGCCTTCTTAGCCTTGATCGGCGGAGCGCCCGACATCAGCACGACCTCATCGGTCTCGGGCAGTTGCAGAACCTCGCCTGGAGTCAGGAGTGCCCGCGCGGTTTCGGAGCGCGAGATCATCAGGTGGCCGAGCCAAGGTGACAGACGATGCCCGGCATAGTTCTTCATCGAGCGTTGCTCGGTGGTCGTCCCGAGCGACTCCGACACGCGCTTGGCGGTGCGCTCGTCGTTGGTCGCGAAGGCGACGCGGACGTGGCAGTTGTCGAGGATGGCGTTGTTCTGGCCGTAGGCGCGTTCGATTTGGTTCAGGGACTGCGCGATCAGGAAGGCCTTGAGGCCGTAGCCCGCCATGAACGCGAGCGCGCTCTCAAAGAAGTCGAGCCGACCCAATGCCGGGAACTCGTCAAGCATCAGCAGCACGCGCTGGCGCTTGGTCTTGGGATCGAACTCTTCGGTGAGGCGGCGGCCGATCTGGTTGAGGATCAGCCGGATCAGCGGCTTCGTCCGGCTGATGTCAGAGGGCGGAACCACCAGATAGAGCGAAGCCGGAGGACCCTCCACGAGGTCTGCGATCCGCCAATCGGAATGGCTGGTGACCTTGGCTATCACCGGATCGCGGTAGAGCCCCAGGAATGACATCGCGGTCGAGAGCACGCCGGAGCGCTCGTTGTCGGATTTGTTGAGCAGTTCGCGCGCCGCGCTGGCGACCACCGGATGTGGTCCGGCCTCGCCCAGATGCGGGGTGTTCATCATCGCATAGAG
>ERZ1066122.454-NODE-454-length-43388-cov-10.621489_pt1 | contig 43388 bp, 38 predicted proteins | sample MGYA00382769_ERZ1066122 | MGnify/ENA primary metagenome ERZ1066122 (study PRJEB33369, sample SAMEA5778352) | biofilm metagenome | biome: Industrial cooling water; feature: Water cooling tower basin; material: Biofilm | place: United Arab Emirates | collected... | reverse complement strand
GTGCAGCGCGCCGTCTTCAACGACATGGTCCGCCAGTTCGACTTCGCCGATGTGCCGGAACCGGAAAGCTGGGCGCTGATGCTCCTCGGCTTCGGCATGGCCGGAGCCGCGATCCGAAGGCGGCCACGCGTGCGCGTCCGCTTCGGCTGACCGCCCGGCCCGTCGGCCCACGCGAACGCGGTTAGCACTCTGTCAAAGTTTCCAACCTATTCACATCTGCCGACCGGAGGTGACGGAAGGCGATGAGTGCATTCGGCAAGCGCGGCGGCGTCAATGGCCTGCCCAACCGCCCATCATTCGGGATTGCTCGACCCATGCAGGGCGGGTCGGGCCCGGCGCCGGCGAGCGCCCGTGCCGGCGATGCGGCGCCCGAAAGCAGTGCCGTCCCGCTGCCAGAGACGGAAACGGTCGCCGTGGCCGGGCCGGCGATGGATGCGATGGCGCGCCTCGCCAGCCGCGAGGCCGCCTCGGCCGACGCTGCCGTCTCCCGCCAGGACGGCTTCGAAGCCTCGATCCACAAGATCAAGGAGCAGGTGCTGCCGCGGCTGCTTGAACGCGTCGATCCGGAAGCCGCCGCCGCCCTCAGCAAGGATGAGCTGGCCGAGGAATTCAGCCCGATCATCGGCGAAGTGCTCGCCGAGCTGAAGCTGACCCTCAACCGCCGCGAGCAATTCGCGCTCGAAAAGGTGCTGGTCGACGAGCTGCTCGGCCTCGGACCGCTCGAAGAGCTGCTCGGCGATCCGAACATCTCGGACATCATGGTGAACGGCCCGAACCAGACCTATGTCGAGCGCAAGGGCAAGCTCGAGGTCGCCAACATCCAGTTCCGGGACGAGGAGCATCTGTTCCAGATCGCCCAGCGGATCGTGAACCAGGTCGGCCGCCGCGTCGACCAGACCACGCCGCTCGCCGACGCGCGCCTGAAGGACGGCAGCCGCGTCAACGTGATCGTGCCGCCGCTGTCGCTGCGCGGGACCGCGATCTCGATCCGTAAATTCTCGGCCAAGCCGATCACGCTCGACATGATGGCGGGCTTCGGATCGATGAGCCAGAAGATGGCGACGGCGCTCAAGATCGCCGGCGCCTGCCGCTTCAACATCGTGATTTCGGGCGGCACCGGGTCCGGCAAAACGACGATGCTCAATGCGCTGTCGAAGATGATCGATCCGGGCGAGCGCGTGATCACCATCGAGGACGCGGCCGAACTGAGGCTGCAGCAGCCGCACTGGCTGCCGCTCGAAACCCGGCCGGCCAATCTGGAAGGCCAGGGCGCGGTCACCATCCGCGATCTCGTGATCAACGCGCTGCGTATGCGCCCGGACCGCATCATCCTGGGCGAAATTCGCGGCAGCGAGTGTTTCGACATGCTCGCCGCGATGAACACCGGCCATGACGGATCGATGTGCACCCTGCACTCCAACAGCCCGCGCGAGGCGCTGGCGCGTATGGAGAACATGGTGATGATGTCCGACATCAAGGTGCCGAAGGAAGCGATCAGCCGGCAGATCGCCGATTCGGTCGATCTGATCGTCCAGGTGAAGCGCCTGCGCGACGGCAGCCGCCGCGTCACCAACATCACCGAAGTGATCGGGATGGAAGGCCCGGTGATCGTCACCCAGGAATTGTTCAAGTTCGAATATCTGGACGAGACCGCCGACGGAAAGATCATCGGCGAGTATCGGGCGATGGGCCTGCGCCCCTACACGCTTGAAAAGGCGAAGCAATTCGGGTTCGAGCAGGCCTTTCTGGAAGCCTGCCTCTGATCTGAGCGGGCGGCCGCCGGAGCGCCGCCTCAGCAGGGGCGATCATCCCCGGCGAGAAGCGCGAGAAGCAGGTCGATCCGCGCGGCCTGGTCCGGTGCGCCCGGCGCTGCCGTCGCTGCCTCTCCAATCACGCGGTCGACGAAATGGGACACGCCGGAATAAGCGAGCCGCCAGCCGCCGATGCGTCGTTCCTCCCGCCATTCGACGCGCACGGTGCGCAGATTGCCATGGCGCGGATCGGCCGCGATCCGGCGCATCATCAGCTGAACCGAGGCGTCCGGCCCCTCGATCAGCTGGCAGAAGCGCGAACGGCTGCAGACCAGCGCACCGGACAAATGCAGCCAGCCATTGTTGCGCAGCGTCGAATCGACGATCCGCGCCAACTCCCGGCTGCGCGCGGCCGGCGCGATCCTGCTGTCACTGACGAAAAGCAGCGAAAGATGCATCGGCCCTGGTCCCGTCCCGGTCCGCGCCGGGGCCGCGGCGACCCCGGAGCAGAAGCGCCGCACACCGGCCGGCGCGACAGCCGGCGACGCAACGGCTAGACCTGCCGGACGCTGCCGACCAGTCCTCCCAATGGATAGGACGACTGCTCTTCGGAACAGGCCCTCAGCCGGGGGCCGGCCATCGGCAGCGGGTGCATGCGGCGAAAAATCGGGTCGATTCGGTCGGGTGACTGGGTTCACATCAGATTTCGTCCGGATCGGATGGATCAATTCCTTCCTTCGGAAATAGTCCTGCAGCATCGCGTCAGACGTCAGCCCGATCATATCTCTCTATTTTTTGTGGCTGGACTTGAAGAGTCTTCCAGCGGCGCCAATCATCATCGTTGGCGACGCGGCCCACCCGGCAGAAAGCTCGTGGCGTCGGCGGAGCTGTGATGCGGAGATCGGATGCGCTCGATCCATATCGTCGATGACGAGGAACAGCTGCGAACCTCGCTGTCCGGCCTGCTGGGCCTGGCGCCGGACGTCTCCGTCCGCACCTTCGACTCGGGTGACGCGTTTCTCGAGCGGCGCCCCGCCCTGCCCGCTGGCGTCGTGCTGCTCGACCTGAACATGCCCGGCGCCTCCGGCTTCGACGTCTTGGCCGCGTTGCGCGGCGATCCCCGCTTCCTGACCGTGATGCTGACCGGCCAAGGCAACATCGCCGCGGCGACGCGGGCGATGAAGGCCGGCGCTTTCGACTTTCTGGAGAAGCCCTATGCGCACGAGACGCTGACGGCGACGCTCGATGCGGCGTTCGAAAGGCTCGGCGCGGAAGATGCGGCGGCCGCCCGCATCCGGCGCGCACAGCAGCTCGTCGCCCGGCTCTCTGCGCGGGAGCGGGATGTGCTGCGCGGGCTGATCGACGGACAGGCGAACAAGATGATCGCCCACCGGCTTTCGATCAGTCCCCGGACGGTCGAGATCTACCGCGCCAATCTGATGAACAAGCTGAACACCCGCAGCCTGTCGGAGGCGCTGCGGATCGCCTTCACGGCCGGCCTGTTCCCGGAGGAATGACCGGGGGCGCGGCCGGCGAGCGACCAGGCGACCAGGCGGCCGGGCGCAACGGATGCGGGAGTGACGATCGCACGGCAGCCGCTCCGCTCGAGCATCCGCCGCGCATCTCAAGGCCGCGCGCCGCCTAGCCGACCGCTTCGGCCGGGTTCCGCTCCAGTTCTGCAAAGGCCATGCGCAGCACCATCTGCAGCGTCTCGACCGTATAGGGCTTTTCGAGGAAGTCGCAGGCGCCTGCCTGGAGCGCGCGGACCGCGACCGTCACGTCCTCGTGCGCGGTGACCATGACCGTTGCGAAGCGCAGCTCGGTCCGCTGCAGCAGGTCGATCACGTCCAGTCCGTTCAGACCGGGCATGCAGTAATCAAGCAGCACCACTCCCGGCCGGAGTTGCGGCGCCTGCCGGAGGAACGCGTCGCCGGAGGCATAGCCGGCGATCTGCGTCTCGGCGTCGGTGGACAGCAGCAGCTGCAGCGAGTCGCGGACATTGGGATCGTCGTCGACGATATAGACGTGCCGCATCCCTCCGCCCCCGCTGGCCCTGATCGAGCCGTCCCGCTTCAGAGTATCCGAGCTCCATATCACCGGCAAGCCAGGTATTGATCTGGCTTTTTCACGCGCTTCAACGGTCTGAATTGAGACAGAACCGGCTGCTTTTTCTGGAGCGCTGCCGCGCATCATTCGGCCGACTGGAGGAGAGAGGAGCGCTCTTGACCGAACATCCCCCAACTCGGCTCGCGACACGGCGGGGCCGCTGGTGGCTGGATCTGGAGTCCGGCCATGCCGGCTGGGATGCGACTGCCGGGGCGATGCTCGGCTGGTCCGCCCGGCCAGCGACCGGGGATCTCGTGCACCATGTCCACCCGGAAGATCAGGCGGTCTTCGCGCGGCATTGCGAGGACGTGGCCGCTGGGCTGTCGGTCGGCGTGGCGACGTTCCGGGTCGTGCCGCGGCGGGGCCCGCCGCGCTGGCTGCGGTCGCTGGCAGCGCTTGCCGCGGACGGCTCCGGCGCCGGCCGCATCGCGGGGACGCTGCGACCCGGCGTGCCACGCCCGCTGCCGGCGACAGCCGCCGGGGCGGCCAGCCCGACGCCGCCGCCAGGGACGCACCGGATCATCGTCGAGACCAGCGGCGACATGATCCGCCTGCTCGATCGGGACGGACGAATCCTGTTCGCCAACAGCGCCGGCAGCGGCGCGCCGGCGGCACTGATCGGCCGGCGCTGGACGGAGCTCCTCGAGCCGGGATCGGCGGCGACCGTCCAGCGCATGCTGCCGCGCGTCGCAGCCGGCGAGCCGGGACGGTTCACGATCCGCGAGCGCACCGATGCCGGCGTGGCGCGCTGGTGGGACGTGATCGCGTCGCCGGTTCGCGGCGGCGCCCAGACCAGCACCTGCACCGACCTGCCCGGCGATCGCCCGGCGATCGTCGTCGTCGCGCGCGACATCACATGCCAGAAGCGCGTCGAGGAACGCGCGACATGGCTGGCCCGACATGATGCGCTGACCGAACTGCCGAACCGGCTCTATCTCCAGACCCGGCTCGACGAGCACATCGCCGGCCCCGATCCGACGCCGATCGCGCTGCTGCTGCTCGATCTCGACCAGTTCAAGCAGATCAACGACACGCTTGGCCACGACGCCGGGGACGAGCTGCTGCGCGCTTTCGCCCGGCGCCTGCGACAGGCGGCGCCGCCGCCGGCTTTCGTCGCCCGGTTGGGCGGCGATGAATTCGCCGTGATGATCGAAGCGGCCGGCGAGACCGGCCAGGCGACGCGATGCGCCGACGCGATCCGCGCGGCGCTGCAGGCGCCGCTGGTGGCGGCCGGCCGCCTGCTCGATTGCCGCGCGAGCATCGGCGTCAGCCTTTTTCCCGGCCTCGCGACCAGCCGGTCCGAGCTGATGAAACAGGCCGATCTCGCGCTTTACGCCGCCAAGGCCTCACGGGCCGGCACCGAGCTGTTCCGGCCAGCGATGCGCCAGCGGATGGAGCGGGAAATGGCCATGCGCTCGCTGGCGCGCGGCGCGCTGAGCGACGGCCGGATCGAGGCCTACTACCAGCCCCAGGTGGAACTCGGCACCCGCCGGGTGATCGGCTTCGAGGCGCTGCTGCGCTGGCGCGACCGGGCCGCCACGGTGCGGCTGCCGGGCGAGATCGCGGCGGCGTTCGAGGATCCCGATCTGGCGCCGGCGCTCAGCCGGTCGATGTTGTCGCAGGTGACGGCGCAGATGCGCCGCTGGCAGGATCAGGGCTGCCGCTTCGGCCATGTCGCGCTGAATGTCGCGCCGGCCGATTTCCGCGACGAGGAGGCCGCCGATCGGATCCTCGCCGCGCTTGCCGACGCCGGGATTCCGAGCGGCCAGCTGCAGCTCGAAGTCACCGAAAGCGTGTTTCTCGGCCCCGGCGCCGAAGGCGTCGAACGCACGCTGCGCCGGCTGAGCCGGTCGGGCGTCCGCATTGCGCTCGACGATTTCGGGACCGGGCATGCCGCGCTGACGCATCTGATCCGCTATCCGGTCGATGCGCTGAAGATCGACCGATCCTTCGTGCGCGCGCTCGACCAGTCGGGCGAGGCGCGGGCTGTGGTCGCGGCGATGATCGATCTCGGTCGGACACTCGACCTCGCCGTGATCGCCGAGGGGATCGAGACGGCGGCCCAGGAAGCGGCACTGATCGGCCTTGGCTGCCGCCACGGTCAGGGCTTTCTGTACGGCGCCGCGATGCCGGCCGATCAGGCGACGAGCTGCCTGCCGCCACCATGAGCGATCGCGCGGCAGCGTCTGCCTCGGTCCGAAAGGGAGCGGCTTTGCTCCGTTTCGGGTTCGAATCTTTCCCTCGCTCCCGCGTGAGCGCGTAGAATATTGCGCCTGACAGGCGGAGGGAGGCGATGAACGCGCCGGTGCGGGAGGACAGCCTGATCGATTCGACGCTGCTTCCGGCGCGCGGCGTCCGCGATGCGCGCGAGCTGGCGCGGCGGGCCGCGGTCCAAGGCTGTCTGGCCATCGCCGCACGGTCCGCACGGGACCTTGATCAGGTGGTCCGCTTCGCCGCCGAGCTGTGCGGGACCGCAACCGGCTTCCTGGCTTTCGACGATGGCGCGCAGCTGGTGGTTGGAGTCGCCCATGGCAGGCTGCCGACGGTCCTGCCCCGCTGCCGGTTGATTCTGCAGCGGTCCCGGCGACGGCCGGTGTTCGCGGTGCCGGACCTTGCGCAGGCGCCGGGCTGTGCGGCCGACTGCGCCCCTCCGTTCCGTTTCCTGGCCGGGGCGGCGCTGATCGACGCGGCAGGACACCGGATCGGCGCCCTGTGCGTCGCCGATCCGGCGCCGCGTCCCGCCCTTGCCGCGCCCGCCCGGTCGGGCCTGGCCGCGCTGGCCGGGCAGATCATGACCCAGCTCGAACTCGCCCGGCAGCTGCGCCGCCATGCCGACGGGGAGGCGCGCCTGCAGACGGCGCTCGACTCGCTCGGGCCGAGCGGCGCACTGCTGGATGCCGTGCTCGATGCTCTCCCGGTGGGCGTGGTGATCGCCGACGCGAGCGGGCGCACGGTGCGGGACAATGCCGCCCATCGCGCGCTCTGGCAGCTCGCGGGACCAGCGGACAAGTCCGTGAACGACCGCGGCTGGATCGGTTTCTGGCCGAAAAGCAACCGCCGCATCCGTCCCGCCGAATGGCCGCTCGCGCGCGCGCTCGCACGCCGCGAAACGGTGCAGGCGGAGCTGCTGGAGCTGCAGCCGCCGGGCCGTGGCCGGCGTCGGCACAGCCTGACGAGCGCAGCGCCGGTCTGTGACGACAAGGGCCGCTTGCTCGGCGCGGTGGCCGTCGAACATGACGTGACGGACGCCATTTTCGCGGATCGCCGGCTGCGCGAGACCGAAGAGCGCTTCCGGCTGGCATTGGCCGCCACGCGCGATGTGATCTGGGATTGGGATCTGGAGCGGGACGTCGTGATCTGGAACGACGCGCTGACGACGCTCTTCGGCCATCGCATGGCTGATATCGGCCACTCAATGGCCTGGTGGCGCGGCCGGGTCCATGTCGAGGACCGCGCCCGCGCCGACCAGGAGCGGCAGGATGCGATCGCCGGCGGGGCGAACGGCTGGAGCACGGAGTATCGGTTCTGCCGGGCCGATGGCAGCTACGCCCATGTTCTCGATCGGGCCACGCTGTTGCGGGACGCGGGCGGCGGCGCGACCCGCGCGATCGGCGCGATGCTCGACCTGAGCGCCCGCAAGGCGGCCGAGACCGAGCTTGCCCGGGCGCACGAGGATCTGCTGCGCGTCTCCCGGCTCGACGCGATGGGCGCCGTTGCGAGCACCCTTGCCCATGAACTGAACCAGCCGCTGACCGCCAGCCTGAACTTCATTGCCGTGCTGAAGCTGCGGCTGGGCGAGCTTGCCGGTGCCGGGGAGGACCTGCGCCAGCTGGCCGAGCGCGCCTCCGGCGAACTGATGCGCGCCGGCGAGATCGTGCGCCGCATCCGCCGCTTCGCATCGACCGGGGAGCTGAGCCGGCGGCCGGAGCTGCTGACGGACATCGTGACGCGCGCCTGGCAGTCGGTGCGCCAGCTGCCGGCCGCCCGGTCGATCGCGCCCGCGATCATGATTGCCGCGGATGCCGATCCGTTGGACGTCGATCGGGTGCAGATGGAGCAGGTGATGTCCAATCTGCTGAAGAACGCCGTCGAAGCGATGGCGGGGCAGCCGGAGCCCAGCCTGTCCGTCACGGGGCGGCGGCGGGGCGCGCGCGTCGAGATCGAAATCTGCGATTCGGGCGCGGGCCTCAGCGAAGCGGCGATGGCGCATCTGTTCGAGCCGTTTCGGAGCAGCAAGCCCAATGGCATGGGGCTCGGCCTGCCGCTCTGCCGCACCATCGTCGAGGCGCATGGCGGGCAGATTGCGGCGGAGCGGCGGCCAGGTGGCGGCACCTGCTTCCGCCTGACCCTGCCGGCCCCGGAAACCGGGTGACCGAGGCCGATCGCAGCGCCTCCGCCGTTAGGGAGTATTGCGGATGGGAGCTCGCGGCCGGGGCGCCTAACCGGCAGACATGACACGCAAAAGAGGATCAGCGCGGATCGGGCTGGCCGCCGCGCTGGCCGTCTGGGCGGCGCCGGCGGCGGCCGCGCCGCTGCCGCAATGGGATGCAGCAGCCGCCCGCGCGCTCGTTGGCGCGATTGCCGCCGCCGGCGCGGATGGCCTCGACCCTGCCCATTACGACGCCGCGCGGATCGAGGCGGCGATTGCGGCCGGCGATCCGGCGGCGCTGGCCCGGACGGCGACCGACGCCTTCCGGCGGCTCGCGCTCGATCTGTCCGGCGGTCGTGTCGCCGCCGCGCGGCGAGCGGGCTGGCACATCCCCGAGGCGGCGACCGATCCGGCCATGATCGACGCCGCGCTCGATCAGGCCGTCGCCACCGGCCGGGTCGGGGACACGCTGGCGGCGCTTGCCCCGCGCCACCCGCAATATCGCGCCCTTCGCGCGGCGCTTGCCGCCACACCTGCCGCCGCCGCCGCCCGGCGCGAGACGATCCGGGTCAACATGGAGCGCTGGCGCTGGCTGCCGCGAACGCTCGAGGCGCGCCACCTGTTCGTCAACATCCCCGGCTACACGCTCGACCTTGTCGAAGGCGGCCGGCCGGCGGTGCGCCACCGGGTGATTGTCGGCAAAGCCGGCACGCCGACCGCCCGGTTCCGAACGGTCGCCACCGCCGCCATCATCAACCCGTGGTGGAACGTGCCCGCCAGCATCGTCGCCGAAAGCGTCGGCGCGCTCGTCCGCGGCCGGCCCGCCGTGGCGGCTGCCCGAGGCTATCGCTGGACCCGCGACGGGGCTGGCCATCTGAGCGTTCGTCAAGCGCCCGGGCCCGGCAACGCGCTCGGCCGGATGAAGCTCGACATGCCCAATCCGTTCAGCATCTTCATCCACGACACGCCCGCAAAGGCGCTGTTCGCGCGCAATGCCCGGGCGTTCAGCCATGGCTGCGTCCGGGTGGACGGGGCGCTTGAGCTCGCTGCCGCGCTGACCGGCCGGTCTCGCGCGGACATCGACGCCGTGGTTGCGTCCGGGGAGACGGAGCGGATCGCGTTCCCGCCCCTGCCGGTCTATGTCGTCTATCTGACGGCTGTCGCCGATGCGGATGGCGCTGTCGCGGTGCTGCCGGACATTTACGGAGAGGACGAAGCCGTCGCCGCCGCGCTTGCCGATCAGGTCGGCTGAAACCGTCCGGCGAGCAGCAGCCGGCCGGCGCCGAGCCGCTCCATTATCTCGGGCAGATCCCGTTCGCTGAACGCGAAGCAGCCCTCGCTGCGGCCGATCTTGCCATGGTCCGCAACCATTTTCGGATCCACATACCAAGCCGCGTGGATCACGATCGCGCGCCGTTCCGCGGCCTCGTTGCTGGGCTCGAGCCCGTGCAGTCGCCGCGCGCTGCCATGCTGGCCGACATATTGGTGCGCGGTCACATAGGCGCCGGCCGAAGTGGCGGCCGAGCCCGGCTCGTTCGAGAACCGCTCGAGCCAGCCGCTGTGCCGCGGATCGGAGCCCCGGCCGTGCGACACCAGATGCGCCGTCACGCCGCCGCCGATCATGTCGAGGACGAAAAAGCGCGGCGCGCGCGACGGCAGACCGAAATCGGCGATCGCCACGCGATCCCGGTGAACGATGCGATCGGCATGGAGCTCCAAGGCCGCCCGGGCGGCGGCGAAGCGATGATCGACGCCCGATCCTGCCGACGCGCCGATCGCGCGCGCCCACGCCGGCACCGGCGCCGCGGCACCGGCGAGAGCGGCCAGGAGGAGCTGCCGGCGGGTCGTCTTCACCGGGAAAGGATAACGCCGCCCGGAGAAAGGGGCAATCGTTGCGCGCCCGCTAGGGAGGTTTGCGGATGGCTGGCGCGCCGATGCGGGCCCAGAGTCGGCCGAGCAAAGCAGCACGAGGCGATCCGATGAAGACCATCCTGATGCTCGCCCATGACGATGACGGGCAAGAAGCGCGGTTCCAGACCGCGCTCGACCTTGCGCGCGCGCTGAGCGCGCATCTGACCTGCCTCGATCTGGCGCAGCCGCCTGTCTGGGTGTCCGACTATGTGACGACGGCCGGCGCGATGATCGCCTTTGCCGAGGAAGAGACGCGCGAGCAGCTGAATGTCGAGCGGCTGAAGCGGCGCCTTGCCGAAGAAGACGTGGCCTGGGATGTGCAGACGGCAGTCGGCGATGCCACGCCGGCGCTGATCGCACAGGCGGCCTTTGCCGATGCGGTGATCGTCGACTGCAAGGCGGAAGGCGCCCGCATCACCGATCCCCGCTCCGTCGCGGCCGCGACCGCAGCCGGGGTGCGGGGGCTCGTCATTGCGGTGCCGGAGACGCTGCAGCGCTTCGACGTGTTCGCGCCGGCGCTGATCGCCTGGGACGGCTCGGCACCGGCGGCGGCCGCCGTCCGGCGGGCGATCCCGCTTCTCGCGCGCGCCAGCCGGGTGGCGATGGTGACGGTGGGAGAGGAATCGAGCCGCGGCTACCCGGCGGAAGCGGCCGCGCGCTATCTGTCCCGTTACGACATCCATGTCGATCTGATGCGCCGCGATCCAGGCGCGGGCGGCATCGACGGCGCGCTGCGCGAAACGGCGCGCAGTCTTGGCGCCGGCCAGATCGTGATGGGCATTTACGGCAACTCCCCGCTCGCCCAGGCAATCTTCGGCGGCGTGAGCCGCCGGATGCTTGCGACGAGCGACGTGCCGCTGCTGCTTGGCCGGTGAGCGGGCTCGTCGCGACAATGCGAGCGATGCAGCTCGCACAGGTGGGCGATGCGCTTCACGAAGTCCGCCGCCTGCGGCCGTCGCCCGGGGTCGGCGAGCTGCTGATCGAAGTCAGGGCATGCGGTGTCTGCCGGACGGACCTTCATGCGATCGACGGCGACATCGCCGCGCGGCTGCCGATCGTGCCGGGCCATGAAGTGGTCGGCCGGGTGGTCGCCCGCGGTCCCGGCGTCACCGAATGGGCGGTCGGCGACCGGGTGGGCGTGCCGTGGCTCGCGCGCAGCTGCGGCATCTGCCCTTATTGTCGGGCGGGCCGCGAGAATCTGTGCGACGATCCGCGCTTCACCGGCTGTGACGTGGACGGCGGCTTTGCCACCCACGTGATTGCCGATGCCCGCTTTTGCCTCGCACTCCCCGCCGGCTATGACGACGCGGCCGCCGCGCCGTTGCTCTGCGCCGGACTGATCGGCCACCGCGCTTACGCGAAATGCGGCGATGCGCAGCGCATCGGCCTCTACGGGTTCGGGGCGGCCGCGCACATCCTTGCCCAGATCGCCGCGGCAGAGGGGCGGGAGCTGTTCGCCTTCACGCGGCCCGGCGACGAGCTGGCCCAGGACTTCGCGCGCACGCTCGGTTGCGTCTGGGCAGGCGGCTCGGACCGGCCGGGGCCGGAGCCGCTCGATGCCGCCATCATCTTCGCGCCCGTCGGCCCGCTTGTCCCGCGCGCGCTCCGCCAGCTGCGGAAAGGCGGTCGCCTGGTCTGCGCCGGCATCCACATGACCAACATCCCCGATTTCCCCTACCGGGATCTGTGGGGCGAACGGGAGATCGTGTCGGTTGCCAATCTGACTCGGGAGGACGGCCACGCCTTCATGGCGCTCGCCGCGCGGGTGCCGATCGCAACGCAGGTGACGCGCTATCCGCTCGCCCGCGCCAACGACGCCGTCGCCGACCTGCGCGCCGGACGACTGCGCGGCGCGGCCGTGCTGATCCCGGAGCAGGCGGCATGACGCGCCGCATCCTGATCGTCGACGGCCATCCGGATCCGGATCCGGCGCGGTTCGGCCACGCGCTTGCCGACGCCTACGCCGCGGGAGCCGCGGCGGCGGGACACGAGGTCCGCCGGGTGGTGGTCGCGGAGCTCGACTTTCCGGTGCTGCGCAGCCGGGCGGCATGGACGGACGAGCCGCTGCCGCCCGGGCTGGCCGACGCCGCGGCGGCGATTGGCTGGGCCGAGCATCTGGTCTTCCTCTATCCGCTCTGGCTGGGCGACCTGCCAGCCTATTTCAAAGCGTTCCTCGAACACGTCGCCCGCCCCGGCATCGCCTTCCGCTACGGCGAGAAACGGATGGAAAAGCTGCTGCATGGGCGATCGGCCCGGATCTTCGTAACGATGGGAATGCCCGGGCTCTGGTACCGGCTGGTCTACCGCGCCCATTCGTTGAAGAGCTTCGAACGGAACATCCTGAACTTCGTCGGCATCGCGCCGGTCGCGACCTGCGTCGTCGGCACCATCGAAGGCTCGGCGCCCCACCGCGCCGAATGGCTCGACCGTGCACGCGCTCATGGCATGGCGGGCGACTGAGCCTCGCCTTCGCCGGCCGCGGCCGCTAGATTCCCCCCGACCAGGGAGGGATCATGATCGAGAGCCTGCGCACGCCCGACGAGCGGTTCCGGGGGCTTCCCGGCTACGGCTTCGCGCCCAACTATCTTGACGAGCTGCCCGGCTATGCCGGTCTGCGCCTCCATTATCTGGACGAAGGACGGCAGGACGGGCCGGTGTTCCTTTGTCTGCACGGCCAGCCGAGCTGGTCGTATCTTTACCGCAAGATGATCCCGGTGCTGGCCGAGGCCGGTCGCGTGATCGCGCCCGATCTGTTCGGCTTCGGGCGCTCCGACAAGCCGGTCGACGATGCCGTCTACACGTTCGATTTCCACCGCAATGCGCTGCTTGGGCTGGTCGAGGCGCTTGATCTGACGGAAATCACGCTGGTCTGCCAGGATTGGGGCGGGTTGCTCGGCCTGACCTTGCCGCTGGCGGCACCACGGCGCTACGCCCGGCTGCTGATCATGAACACCGGCTTCGCGGCGGGAGACCGGCCGCTCGGCCCCGGTTTCGAAGCGTGGAAGCTGTTCAATCGGGCGCAGCCCGATCTCGACATCGCCGCGCTGATGCGGCGAGCGACGCCGATTCTGAGCGAAGCCGAGGCGCAGGCCTATGCGGCGCCTTTTCCGGACCAGCGCTACAAAGCGGGCGTTCGCCGCTTCCCGGAGCTGGTCCCGGACCGGCTCGACGCACCGGGCGCCGAATTGTCGCGGCAGGCGCGCGACTGGTGGGAGACCGCCTGGGACGGGCCGAGCTTCATGGCGATCGGCGGTGCCGATCCGGTGATCACGCCGGAGGCGATGGCCGCCGTGCGCCGCCACATCCGCGGCTGCCCGGAGCCGATGATCGTGCCAGAGGCCGGGCATTTCGTGCAGGAGTGGGGCGAGCCCATCGCGCGCGCGGCGCTCGCCCATTTCGCCGCCTGCCGATGACGAACGGCAGCGATTCCGGGCAGAGGGGCACAGGCCTCGTGCCGGCGGCGGCGCGGCCCCGATGAACGGCAGCCGGCTGCCTGCCGATCCGCCGCGCGGCAGTTCGGCCAGCTGGCGGGAAGCCGCAACGATCACTGCATCGCTGTGGGTCTTCGTCCTCATCATCTATCTGCCGCAGATCCTGGACCGCCACCGCGGTGCCGGCTGGACCAGCGTGGTGCTGGACTGCGCAACGATCCTGCTTTCGATGCTGCTCGCGCTGGCGCTGTTCGCGCTGTTCAGACGGACAGCGCTCTGGCCGCTGCCGCGGCGCGGCGCGGCGCTCGCTGCCGGGATCGCGCTCGTCGCGGTCTTCCAGACCGCCTTCGATCTCCTCTACACCGGCTGGATCGCCACCACCGTCGAGGCGGCCTGGTCGCGCTTGCCCCGCGATCTCAGCCGGGCATCCGTCACCGTGTTCAACTATGCGTGCGTGTTCGGCGTCAATGTGGCGCTGTTCCAGTTGCTCGACGGGCGCCGGCACGAAGAGGCGCAGGAGCGGCAGCTAGCCGAGGCGCGGTCCGCGGCGCAACAAGCGCAGCTGGCCGCGCTCCGTTTCCAGCTCAATCCGCATTTCCTGTTCAACACGCTGAACGCGATCTCCGCGATGATCGTCACCGGCCGCAACGCCGAAGCCGAGGCGATGACCGACAAGCTGTCGAGCTTCCTGCGCGCGTCGCTCGCATCGGATCCGATGGAGCTCGTGCCGCTTCAGCAGGAGCTGTCGCTGATCGAGGATTATCTCGACATCGAGGCGATCCGCTTCGGCGCGCGACTTGCCTGCGAGATCGATTGCTCGAGCGACGCCTGCGACGTCCGCATTCCCAGTTTCCTTCTCCAGCCGCTCGTCGAGAACGCGATCAAGCACGGCGTCGCGCCGTCGCGCGAACCAGTGCTGATCCGCGTGATCGGGCGGCGGACCGGGGAGGCGCTGACGGTCACGGTGTCGGACAATGGCTGCCCGGGCACAGCCACGGTGAAGGCGGAGGGCGCCGGCGTCGGGCTGGAGAACATCCGGCGCCGGCTGCGCGCGCTTTACGGCGATGCGGCGGAGCTGACGGCCGGCGCCGGCCAGCGCGGCTTCGAGGCGGCGATCCGGCTGCCGGCGCGCGGGGCACGAGGCTGACGCCGGAACCCGCTTGAGTGGCAGACCACGCTGATGAATAAACAACGTCAATCAGCGGGATGAGAACGCATGCGTGTGCTGCTGGTGGACGACGAGATCCTGGCGCTGGACCGCCTGCGCGCGCTGTTCGCGCTGATCGACGGCGTCGAGGTCGTCGGCCAGGCCACCAATGGCGATCAGGCAATCGAGCGGATCCGCGCCCTCGAACCCGATCTCGCCATTCTCGATGTCCAGATGCCCGGCTGCAACGGGCTTCAGCTCGCGGCCGAACTCGATCCCCAGGCTCGCCCGGAAATCGTGTTCGTGACCGCGCACGAGCAATATGCAGCAGACGCCTTCGCAGTCGACGCTGCCGATTATCTGCTGAAGCCGGTACGATCGGACCGGCTGCAACAGGCGGTCAACCGCGCGCGCCGGCGACGCGAGCTGCGCGACCGGGCGGCCGAAACCGGCCGGCTGGCAGAGGAAGTGGCGCTGCTGCGGGCGCGAACGGCCGAAGCGCCGCGCGGACAGAAAGGCTTCTGGGTGCCGGAGCGCGGGGGCCAGCGATGGGTTCCGGTCGACACGATTGGCTGGATCGAAGCCGCGCGGGACTATGTGTTGCTTCATACGGACACGCGCAGCCACATGCTGCGTGCGACCATGTCGGCACTGGAGGCGGCACTGGAAGGCACGCCCCTCACCCGGGTGCATCGATCGGCATTCGTCCGGCCATCCAAGGTCGCCGAAGTCAGGCGGGCGCACCGAAGCGTCATGCTGGTGCTGGACGATGGCGCCCATATCCAGGTCGGCCCCAGCTATGCCGATGCGCTGGCCCAGATGCTTGGCCTCGATCAGCTTGGCTGCGCGCCCGCGCCCAGACACGCGGCCGCCGATCCCTGACCGGGGGCCGCGCGCCCAGCTCCTGCGCGCGCGGCCGCCAATCCGTCAGTTCGGATACACGCGGTTGCCGTTCCGATCGATATAGTAACGCCGGCCATAATCGTCCGTGTACCAGCGCCCATCGCCGTCCGAGGTGCCCGCGCCCACCGCCGCGCCGCCGGCGGCGCCGACCGCCGCCCCTTCGAGCGGATCGAGCCCGGGCACCACGGCGCCCGCGATCGCCCCGCCGGCAGCGCCGATCGCAGCGCCGCGGCCGGCGTCGCGCAGCCGCGGATCGGTGCCGGCGCAGGCCGACAGGCCGAGCACGGCGGCGGCCGCCAGCGGAAGAGAAAGCCGTTTCATATCAAGTCTCCCAAAGTCATCAGGAGACCTGACGGTCCACACCCGTTTCGGTTCCGCCGCGGGAAGGCGACGGCGCCCGTCCGGCACCGGCGTGCGGCGACCCGGTCCCATTCCGGACCGAGCCGCCGACCCGCCTTCAGAACGTCGCGCGCACGCCCATCTTCGCCGTCCAGTTGTAGCGTTCGAACTGGAGCAGGCGGCGGGAGCCTGGGCCCCGCTGATAGGCGATGAACTCGGCATCGTTCAGGTTCACCATCTCGGCGAACACCTGCAGCGCACGGGTGACACGGACGCGCGCGGAGAGATCGACCTGGAACAGCGGCCGGATCAGGCGGTCGTCAAGCGCATCCTCGCCCAGCTCGTCCAGATATTTCGACCGGTAGGTCCCGGCCGCACGCAGGCTGACCGGCCCCTTTTCGTAGCCAAGCGCGACGTTGAACGTGTGGCGCGAGGAGGCGGGCAGGGCGAAGCGGCGGTCCCCCAGATTTCCCTCCGCGTCGGTGAAGGTGTAATTCGCGTTCACCAGCAGCCCGTCGAACGGCGCCGGCAGCGAGCGGAACACCTGCGCATAAGCCAGTTCGAAGCCGCGCACCTTGGCCTTGTCGCCATTGATCGGGATCACCGCTTCGTCGGCAAAGACGCCGTTGAACGTGATGTCGTCAAATTCGCGTGCGACGATGAAGTCCTCGATGTCCTTGTAGAAGAACCCCGCCTGCAGGACGCTCGATCGCGCGAAATACCATTCGACGCCGACATCCAGGTTCCAGGCACGGTACGGACGCAGATTGGGGTTGCCGAACTCGCCTTCGCGGTCGCCCTCGTCATTCTCCTCGACCAGGAATCGGGGCGCGAGCTGGCCGATGTTCGGTCGCACGATGCTCTTGAACACACCGCCGCGCACGAGCAGCTTCGGCGTCGCTTCCCAGCGCAGCGCGACGCTCGGCAGCCAGTCGGTATAGTCGCGCCGGGTGCGGAGCGGCGAGACGAACAGCGTGTCCTCGTCCAGCTCGACGCCGTCGCGGATGCCACCTTCCTCGACGAGTTCGACGAGGTTGCCCGCAATGTCGTTGCGCGTGTGCTCCATGCGGACGCCGCCGACGATCCGGAGCGGCCCTGCTTCATAGCGGCCGAGCAGGTAGCCGGCATAGATGTCCTCATCGACGCGGAAATCCTGCACCGCCGATTCAAAGGCCGTGTCGAGCGGATTGAGCTCGAAGCCGGCAAGGTTGCTGCGGAAGAAGCTGCGGGTGGCGCGCTTGCCGACTGCCGGCTCGATATCGGCCAGGCCATAGGTCTGCGGCCCGGTCACGTCGGCCAGCGTGAAATCGCCATCGAAGCCGTCGAACACGTCGAGCTGAAGGTTGAAGGTCTTCCGCCGCAGCCGGGCCTTGCCGCCAAACTGCACGTCCAAGGTGCCGCGGGACAGTGCAAAGCTGCGCTTCACATCCGCGCGGAATGACCATTCCCGGTCCTTCGCGTCGCTGAGCGTCGTGCGCTCGACCGATTCGAACTCATATTCGCTAGGGTCGAGGAACGCCTCGTTGCCCGCGTTGATGGCATAAAGCGGCCGCTTGTAGCGCGCATAATCGAACGTGACGCCCAGTTCGCCCGGTTCCTCAAAGTCGCGGCGGAACGCGATCGGATCGAGCGAGCCATTCTCCCGCTCCGACGCGCGCGAATAGGCGCCGAGGAAATTGAGGGTCCACGGGCCGGTCACCGTTTCGCCGCCGACCTGATAGGACTGGATCGTCTGCGCTTCGAACCGGTCCTTGTTGTCGCGCTCGACCCGGATCTGGCCATCGTCCGAAACGAAGCTCGCTCCGGTCGCCGTTCCGCTCGTCGGCTCCCCATCCATCTCGAAGATCAGCCGGCGGCGGAATTCCTGATCGGAGAAGCGGTTGTAGACGCCGCGGGCAAACAGCTTGGTCGCGGTCGACGGCCGCCAGTCGAGCGACAGCGACGCGCCGGAGCGGGTGCGTCGCACATCATAGTCGCGATACTCAAGCGTCCCCGCATAAGCGACGCCGTCGTCCGTCTCCGCCCAGTCGTCCGCCTCGATGTTGTCGGTGGCGAAGAAGCGGCGGTAGTAAGAGAGGCCGCCGGCAATGCCGAAAGTGTCGGTGATGCGGGTCGAGAAATCGATGCTGCCCTTCGGGCTCAGCCGGTCGGCCAGCTCGTTGTAGGTGCCCTCGGCCGAAATCGCGAACAGGTCCTTCTTCCGGTCGAACGCGCTGGTCGTGTAGATCTCGGTGGTCGCCGTATCATTAAAAAAGTCCATGTCGGGCGGCAGCGTTTTCTTGATTTCGATCGGTTCGACGAGTTCCACCGCGACGACGTCGAGCGCGACCGAGCGGATGTCCGATTCCGGTGCCGGCACGCGCACCCCGTTGATCGACGAGGCGTTCAGGTTCGGATCCAGGCCACGCACCGCGATGAAGCGACCTTCGCCCTGATCATTGAGCACGTTGACGCCGGGCGCGCGGCGCACGGCCTCGGCCACATTCTGGTCGGGAAACTGGCCGATCGCGTCGCGGGTCAGCACCGACTGGACGCCGTCGGCGGCGCGCTGGCGAGACAAGGCGCTGGCCAGCGTTGCCTGCTGGCCGACGACCAGGATGGTGTCGCCCGCTTCGCCGATCGCGATGTTGCGGACGAGCTCGCCGCTCGCAGGAACGGTCACGCCCTGCTCGACCCGGCTCGCGCCGGCGAAGCGCGCGCGCAGCGTATAGGTGCCGGCAGGAATGTCCGTGAACCGGTAGCGTCCGTCCGTATCGGCGACGGCCGTGCGGCCGAGTTCGACGAGCGACACCTCGGCGCCGGTCAGCACGCGCGTGTCGCTGCCATCCGATACAATGCCGGTCAGATCGGTCGCCAGCGCCGCGCCGGGCACGGCAATAAAGGTCGCTCCGGCCAGCAGCCGGCTCAGCATGTGCGTCACCATCGGTGAAAATTCCCCCTTCAGCCCGGTCCGCGCATGGCGCGCGAGCATGACCGGCGCGCGACTCATTCGTTGCACGTGCGTGACGAGATCGTCATGTCGCTGTCGCAATCCGGGCCGATCAGGAGCCGCACCAACAGGGGGGCATCGGGATGGGAACAAAGGTTCGGAGCCAGGCCGCAGCGATGCTCGTGCCGCTGACGCTGCTCGGCGCTTGCGTCAGCACGCCGGCCGATTGGGACACGGTCGCCCGGCGCACACCGGCTCCAGTCGTGGTCGCGCGCGGCGAAACCGCCGCCGTCGCGACGATCGCCGCCGATGCCGCGGACGATCCTGCCATCTGGCGCAACGCAGCGGCGCCGGCAGCGAGCCTGATCGTCGGCACCGACAAGAAGGCAGGGCTACATGTCTACGATTTGCAGGGCGCCGAACGCGCTTTCCTTGATGCCGGGCTGGTCAACAATGTCGATCTGACCGAAACGATGATCGCCGGCAGCCCCGGGATCCTGGTCGTTGCCTCGGATCGGAGCGATCCGCTGGCAGCCCATCTGGCGCTGTTCCGCCTGGATCCGGCTCGGGCGACGCTCCACCGGCTGGCGCGGCTGGCCGCCGGGCCGGGCGAGGCCTATGGCCTTTGCCTTGCCGCCCTGTCCGACGGCGTCGACGCTTTCCTGGTGCTGAAGGACGGCACGATCCGCCAGTTCACGGTCGATCTGGGCGGCGCGGCGCCCGCGCTGCGCCTGCGCCGGACGCTGCGGCTCGCCACCCAGTCGGAGGGCTGCGCCGTCGATCCGATCAATGCCCGGCTTTATGTGGCCGAAGAGAATGTCGGCCTCTGGCGGTTCGATGCCCGGCCGGACGGCAGTGCGACGCCGGTCAGGATCGCCGCGGTCGACGGCCGCCGGCTTGTCGCCGACGTGGAAGGCGTCGCGGTGGCGCTGGACGAGCGCGGCCAGGGACATTTGATCGTGTCGAGCCAGGGCGACAATGCCTATGCCGTGTTCGCGCTGCCGGACGAACGCTTCGTCGGCCGCTTCCGGATCGGTGCTGGCCGCTATGGTGCGACCAGCGAGACGGACGGCATCGACGTCCGTCTCGGGGATTTCGGTCCGGACTATCCGGACGGCCTGTTCGTCGCGCAGGATGGCGACAACGCGCCGAACGCCCAGAACTTCAAGCTGGTCGACTGGCGCTCGATCCGGGCGACGCTGGAGCCCTGATCCGGCCGCCCGGCCGCCCGGCCGCCTCAGTCTCCGGCACGCGCATTCCCCACCCGGCTGCGGGCGGCGCCATAGGCCAGATAGATCAGCAGGCCGATGCCGTTCCACAGCAGGAAGTAGGTCTGCGTCTGGGTGGGCAGGCTCAGGAAAAGATAGGCGCAGCCGCCGATCGCCCCGAGCCCCACCAGCAGGCCCGCCGGCGCGCGGAACGGCCGCGGTGCCTCCGGCGCGCGCCGCCTGAGGATGACCAAGCACAGGCCGACCGCCATGAACGCGATGAGCGTGCCGGCATTGGCAAGCGCGGCAATCTCGTCGATCGGGAGGACCCCGGCGATCACGGCGACCAGCGTCGCGGTCAGCAGCGTGATGCGGACGGGGGTGCGGCGGACCGGGGAGATCTTCGCCAGGCCCTGCGGCAAGAATCCATCGCGCGCCATCACCAGGAAAATGCGGCTCTGCCCGTACAGGAACGCGAGCAGCACTGTCGGCAGTGCGATGACCGCCGCGCCGGCGACGATGGTGGCGATCTGGCCGCGCCCGATCTCGCGCAGGATCAGCGCCAGCGGTTCCGGGCTGTCGGCGAAGCGCGTAAAGGTCAGCGCGCCGACCGCGGCGGCCGCAACGACCACGTAGATCAGCGTGCACGCAATCATCGAGCCGACGATGCCGATTGCGAGGTCCCGTTCGGGTCGCTTCGTTTCCTCGGCCGCGGTTGAGATCGCATCGAAGCCGTAAAAGGCGAAGAAGATGATCGCCGCCGCCGCCATCACGCCGCGTTCGACGCCGTCGGGCGCAACCGCCTTGCCGAAGCCGAACGGCATGAACGGCGACAGGTTGGCGGGATCGAAATAGGGCAGCGTAACCGCGACGAAGAGGATTAGCGTCGCGATCTTCACCACCACCAGGGCAGTGTTGAGCCGGGCGCTCTCGCGCGTGCCGAGCATCAGCAGTCCGGCAACGACCGCGATGATGAACACGGCCGGCACGTTGACGAGCCCACCGAGTTCGGGACCCTTCGTCAACGCCTCGGGGAAGCCCCAGGGCGCCAGCAGCGGGGCGGCATAGCCGGACCAGCCGACCGCGACGGTCGAGACGACGAGCGAATATTCGAGGATCAGGCTCCAGCCGACGATCCAGGCGAAGATCTCGCCGAGCACGGCATAGCTGTAGGTATAGGCGCTGCCGGCGGCCGGCATCATCGTCGCCATTTCGGCATAGGCCAGCGCCGCGCAGGCACAGATGGCGCCGGCGATCACGAAGGACAGCAGCACGGCCGGGCCGGCACGGTCGGCCCCGACGCCGATCAGCGTCAGGATGCCGGTGCCGACAATGGCGCCGACGCCGAGCGCCAGCAGATGCGGCCAGGAAAGCGTGCGCGCCAGCCGATGCTCAGCGGGCTGATCCTCATGCGCGACGATCGTTTTGCGGCGAAGCAAGTTCTTCAAGCGAAAACCCCTTTTCTCTCCCATCCGGCCGATCGCGATCCGATCCCGGCCGGGCCGTCTCGGCCTTGCCATACCGCCTAGAAGGAAAAGCGGGCGATCGACAAGCGTGGCGGGCCGCCCCGTCGGCGGCGGCCCGGACCGCCAGTCGGCGATCAGCGATACTCGGGATCGTCGAGAAGCCCCGGCCAGCGGGGGAGGTCCGCACTGACCCGGTCCGGAAAGGTGGCCGCGCGCTTTTCGAGGAAGCTCGCCACGCCTTCCCGCGCGTCGGCGCTGCGGCCGCGGTCCCAGATCGCGCGGCTGTCGATCCGGTGCGCATCCATCGGATGGGGAGCGCCCAGCATCCGCCACAGCATCGCGCGGGTGAGCGCGACCGATACCGGTGCGCTGTCCACGGTCAGGTCGCGGGCGAGCGCGCGCGCCGCGGGCAGGAGATCGTCCGGTGCATGGACCGCGCGCACCAGCCCCGCCCGCTGCGCCTCTTCGGCGCCGAAGATCCGGCCCGAATAGCACCATTCGAGCGCCTGGGAGATGCCGACGAGGCGCGGCAGAAACCAGCTCGAGGCCGCTTCCGGCACGATCCCACGCCGCGCGAAAACGAAGCCGAAGCGCGCCGCCTCGCTCGCCAGCCGCACGTCCATCGGCAGCGTCATGGTGACGCCGACGCCGACCGCGGGGCCGTTGATCGCACCGATCACCGGCTTGCGCGACTGGAAGATCCGCAAGGTCAGCCGGCCGCCATTGTCGCGCACGCCCGGGTGCCCGTAATCGACCGCGCCGTCGGCCCCGATCGGAGAGCCATGCTCCAGCCGATCCGCCCGCTTGGCATAATCGAATGTCGCGCCGCCCGCGCCGAGATCGGCGCCGGCGCAGAATGCCCGCCCCGCGCCGGTCACGATGACCGCACGGACAGCGTCATCGGCATCGGCCGCGTCGAAGGCCGCGATCAGCTCCGCCATCATCTGCGGCGTGAAGGCGTTCAGCCGGTCCGGGCGGCTGAGCGTGATCGTCTGGATCCCCTCCGCCACCTCCACCGCGATGGTCGTCTGCGCTGCCATGACCGCCCCTTTGCCTCCGCACCGTCTTCGACCTAAGCGCAGAAGATGACATCCGACAACCGCCACCGCCTGCGTGCCATCCTCGGCGGATCGGCCGGCAATCTCGTCGAATGGTATGACTGGTATGTCTACGCGGCGTTCACGCTCTATTTCGCGCCGGTCTTCTTCCCGGCTGGCGACGCGACCGCCCAGCTGCTGCAGGCGGCCGCGGTGTTCGCGGTCGGCTTCCTGATGCGGCCGATCGGCGGCTGGCTGATGGGCGTCTATGCCGACCGCCACGGCCGCAAGGCGGGGCTCACCCTTTCGGTCAGCCTGATGTGCGCGGGCAGCCTCGCGATCTCGGTTACGCCCACCTATGCGCAGATCGGCTGGGCCGCACCGGCGATCCTGCTGGCCGCCCGCCTGGCGCAGGGCCTGAGCTTGGGCGGCGAATATGGCGCGAGCGCCACCTATCTTTCCGAAATGGCCGGGCGCCGGCACCGCGGCTTCTTCTCCAGCTTTCAGTATGTGACGCTGATCGCCGGTCAGCTGACGGCACTCGCGGTGCTGCTGCTGCTGCAGCGGACGATGAGCGAGGCGGCGCTGGAGGCCTGGGGCTGGCGCATCCCGTTCGCGATCGGCGGGGTGCTGGCGGTGGTCGTCTTCTGGCTGCGGCGCCGGCTGGTCGAGACGCAGAGTTTCGTGAACGCGCAGGGCGGGACCCAGCCCCGCTCCGGCGCGCTCGCCCTGTTCCGTGATCACCCGCGCGCGGCGCTGACGGTGATGGCGCTGACCGCCGGCGGTACCCTCGCCTTCTACGCCTACTCGATCTACATGCAGAAATTCCTCGTCAACACGACGGGCTTCAGCCGCGAGACGGCGAGCTTGATCATGACTGCGGCGCTGGCGCTGTTCATGCTCGCCCAGCCGCTGGCCGGCGCGCTGTCCGATCGGGTCGGGCGAAAGCCGCTGATGGTCGGCTTCGGCCTGCTCGGGCTGCTCTCGACATGGCCGATCTTCACCGCGCTGGAGACGGTGCGCGATCCGTACATCGCCTTCGCGCTGGTGCTGGCGGCGCTGCTGATCGTGACCGGCTATACCGCGATCAATGCGGTCGTGAAGGCGGAGCTGTTTCCGGCCCACATCCGCGCCTTGGGTGTCGCTCTCCCTTATGCGCTCGCCAACACGATCTTCGGCGGCACTGCCGAATATGTCGCGCTCTGGCTGAAGGATCAGGGGATGGAGCGCGGCTTCTACGCCTATGTGACGGCGATGATCGGCCTCTCGCTGATCGTCTATCTGCGGATGAAGGACACGCGCGATCACAGCCTGATCATCGAGGATTAGGCCGGCCGCTCCCGGCCCTGCGCTGCCAGCTGGGCTGCGGACACGGAAAAGGGCGGCGCCGGACCAGGCGGCGCCGCCCTTTCGGGTGTCGGACCGGCCGATCAGTCCGCCTTGGCGTCGGCCGCCTTGGCCTTCTTCTTCGGCCGCTTCGGCGCTGCCGGGGTGATCTCGAAGGCGAGCGCGTCGTCCTTCAGATGCACCTTCACTTCGCCGCCATGGACGAGCTTGCCGAACAGCAATTCCTCGGCGAGCGGCTGCTTGACCTTCTCCTGGATCAGCCGGCCCATCGGCCGCGCGCCATAGAGCTTGTCATAGCCGCGGGTCGTCAGCCACGCCTTGGCGTCGTCGTCGAGCTGGATGTGCACGTCACGGTCGGCCAGCTGAAGTTCGAGCTGCAGGATGAACTTGTCGACCACGCGCGCGACCACTTCCGGCGGCAGATAGCCGAACGGCACGATCGCATCGAGACGGTTGCGGAACTCCGGCGTGAACATCCGCTTGACCGCTTCCTCGTCCTCGCCTTCGCGGGTGACGTTGCCGAAGCCGACCGCCTCGCGGGCCATGTCGGCCGCGCCGGCATTGGTGGTCATGATCAGGATCACGTTCCGGAAATCGACCGTCTTGCCGTGGTGATCGGTCAGCTTCCCGTTGTCCATCACCTGCAGCAGGATGTTGAACAGGTCCGGGTGCGCCTTCTCGATCTCGTCGAGCAGCAGCACGCAGTGGGGCTGCTGGTCGATCGCATCGGTCAGCAGGCCGCCCTGATCATAGCCGACATAGCCGGGCGGGGCGCCGATCAGCCGGCTGACCGAGTGGCGCTCCATATATTCCGACATGTCGAACCGCTGCAGCGGAATGCCCATGATCGACGCAAGCTGGCGAGCGACTTCGGTCTTGCCGACGCCGGTCGGGCCGGTGAACAGATAATTGCCGATCGGCTTGTCGGGATCGCGAAGGCCGGCGCGGCTGAGCTTGATCGCCGAAGCGAGCTTCTCGATCGCGAGATCCTGGCCGAACACCACTCGCTTCAGATCGGTTTCGAGGCTCTCGAGCGACTTCTTGTCGTCCGAGGACACGGACTTGGGCGGGATGCGCGCCATGGTCGCGATCACCGCTTCGATTTCCTTCGGCGTGATCACCTTGCGGCGCTTCGCGACCGGCACCAGCATCTGCATCGCGCCGACCTCGTCGATCACGTCGATCGCCTTGTCGGGCAGCTTGCGGTCGTTGATGTAGCGCGCCGAGAGCTCGACCGCGGACTTGATCGCATCGGGCGTGTACTTGACCGAATGGTGGCTCTCGAAGGCCGAGCGAAGACCGGCCAGGATCTTGATCGTGTCTTCGACCGACGGCTCGTTCACATCGATCTTCTGGAACCGGCGCAGCAGCGCGCGATCCTTCTCGAAGTGATTGCGGAACTCCTTGTAGGTGGTCGATCCGATGCAGCGGATCTGGCCGCCCGAAAGCGCGGGCTTGAGCAGGTTGGACGCGTCCATCGCCCCGCCGGAGGTGGCGCCCGCGCCGATCACCGTGTGGATCTCGTCGATGAACAGGATGGCGTGGGGAAGCTTCTCAAGCTCCGAGACGACGGCCTTCAGCCGCTCCTCGAAGTCGCCGCGATAACGGGTGCCGGCAAGCAGCGTCCCCATGTCGAGCGCATAGATGACGGCCTCGGAAAGCACTTCGGGCACATCGCCCTCGATGATCTTGCGCGCCAGACCCTCGGCGATCGCCGTCTTGCCCACGCCCGGATCGCCCACATAGAGCGGGTTGTTCTTGGAGCGGCGGCACAGGATCTGGATCGTCCGGTCGACCTCTGGGCCGCGGCCGATCAGCGGATCGACCTTGCCTTCCTTCGCCTTCTCGTTGAGGTTCACGCAGAACTGCTTGAGCGCACTCTCGTTCTTCTGCTTCGGATCGGCCTTGGCCGGCTTTTCCTCCTCCGCGCCCTTCACTTCGCGCGGCTCCGCGGCAGTGCCACCCTTGCCGACGCCGTGGCTGATGAAACTGACTGCATCGAGCCGGCTCATGTCCTGCTGCTGGAGGAAATAGACAGCGTAGCTTTCGCGCTCCGAGAAGAGCGCGACCAGCACGTTCGCGCCGGTGACTTCGTCCCGGCCCGACGACTGGACGTGAAGGATCGCGCGCTGGACGACACGCTGGAAGCCGCTGGTCGGCGACGGATCGGTCTCGCCCTCGACGCGCAATGCCTCGAGCTCGGTGTCGAGATAATGCGTGACCGCGTCCTTCAGCTCGCCGAGATCGACCCCGCAGGCCGCCATGACTTTCGACGCGTCGACGTCTTCGGTGAGGGCGAGCAGCAGATGCTCGAGCGTCGCATATTCATGCCGGCGGCCGGACGCGTGGGTCAGCGCCTTGTGGAGAGTGGTTTCGAGCGCGGGGGCAAATGACGGCATTCAATATACTCCTGCGGCCCGGCGGCGGCCGGGCACCGCGTGTTCGTCAGATGTCGGCATCGGCGACGCGATCATCAAGTCCGCGCAAGAGGCGGCCGCCTGCACCGTCACCGCCGGAATAGCGCGTCAGCGCTTGCACGGTGATTAACGCTGGCCGTCATGCGGGCCCGGGTGCGGGCGATCTCGCCCTCGAGCGCGGCGATCCGCAACTGCAGCTCCTCGACGGACAGAGGATCAAGATCCTGCTTCACCAGCAGGGTCAGCGGATCGCCGGGCGTGCGTGCGAAGAACTCGTCGAGATCCATGCCGGAGAGGCTCGCGCGCTTGGCGCCCGGAGTCAACGCCCTGCCCCCGTTCGCGGCAAGATCGCCCACAGCATTTCCATCCGTCACCTGCGCGATGGGAGGCGGGCGCGCCTGTCCCTCCCGGACAATCGTCCCGGAGCGGGAGCGGAGAGGCCGCAGCAGGCGGCTGACTTGCCGCGCGTCTCCCGCTAGGGGGGAAAGCGATGGACGTACCGAAAACCATGCTGGCGATCGATCCGGACGGCCCCGGCGGACCCGAGGTGCTGAAACCGGTCGAGCGCCCCGTACCCACTCCCCGCGAAGGCGAAGTGCTGATCAAGGTCGCCGCCGCCGGCGTCAACCGGCCGGACGTGCTGCAGCGCAAGGGCGCCTATCCGCCGCCGCCCGGGGCCTCCTCGATCCTCGGCCTCGAAGTGGCCGGAGACGTGGTCGCCGCGGCCGGACTGGCCGAAGAGTCGCTGATCGGCCAGCCGGTCTGCGCGCTCCTGACCGGCGGTGGCTATGCCGAATATGCGGTGGCGCCGGCCGGGCAATGCCTGATCGTGCCGGACGGACTGAGCCTGATCGAAGCGGCGGCGATGCCGGAGACGCTGTTCACCGTCTGGATCAACCTGTTCGAACGCGCCTTCGCGCGCGACGGGGACGCCGTGCTGGTGCACGGCGGCACCAGCGGCATCGGCACGATGGCGATCGCGCTCGGCAAGCTGTTCGGGCTGACGGTGTTCGTCACCTGCGGATCGGACGAGAAATGCGCGCGCGCCCGGGCGCTCGGCGCCGATCTGGCGATCAACTACCGGACCGAAGATTTCGTCGCTGCCGTCCGGGAGCGGACCGACGGTGCCGGTGTCCAGGCGGTGATCGACATGGTGGGCGGCGATTATGTGCCGCGCAATCTCGCCTGCCTCGCGGACGAAGGCCGCCATGTGTCGATCGCGGTCCAGCGCGGCGCGACGACGGAAATCCCGCTCTTCGACATCATGCGCCGCCGCCTGACGCTGACCGGATCGACGCTGCGGCCGCGCCCCGTCGAGTTCAAGACGCTGGTCGCCGACGAGATCGCCCGCATGGTGTGGCCGCATGTCCGCGAAGGGCGGCTGCGGCCGGTGATCGATGCGACGTTCCCGCTCGTCGACGCGGCGGATGCGCATCGCCGGATGGAAGCCGGAGAGCATGTCGGCAAGATCGTCCTGACCGTTTGAGGCCAAGGCCGGCCGCGCGGCCGAAGCGATAAGCCAGGCTGATCATTGGCGCGCCCGCTTTTGTTGGCGCGAGCGGCGGCGGCCGGCGAGGATCGCCCTGGCGAGGGAGAGACGCGATGACCGCGCTGTTGCTGCATGAAGACCCCCGTTCGGGCAATTGCTACAAGATCCGGCTGACCGCCGCGCATGTCGGCGCGCGGCTCGAGCGCCGGGCCTATGACATTCTGGCCGGCGAGACCCGGACGCCGGCCTTTCTGGCCGAGGTGAACCCGGATGGCCGGATTCCGGTGCTTCAGATCGGCACGTTGCTGCTGCCCGAAAGCAATGCCGCCTGCTGGTATCTGGCGGAAGGATCACCGCTGGTGCCGGCCGATCCGTTCACGCGGGCGGACATGCTCCGCTGGATGTTCTGGGAACAATATAGCCACGAACCCAATATCGCGACGCTGCGCTTCTGGCTGCGTTTTGTCGGGGAGGCGATGCTCACAGAGAACCAGCGCGCGGCAATCCCGGGAAAGCGGGCCGCCGGCGAGGCGGCGCTCCGCCTGCTCGACCGGCATCTCGCGACGCGGGAGTGGCTGGCGGGGGACGCGCTCAGCCTCGCCGATCTGTGTCTCTTCGCCTACACCCATGTCGCCGAAGAGGGAGGCTTCCACCTCGCCCCGTTCCCCAATGTGGGCCGCTGGTTGACCGCAATCGCCGCCCATCCGGCGCACCTTGTCATGGATGCGTAACGCCTCGCGATTCGGATTGTCACATTCCCCGTTCATAGGCCGCGGGCGAGAACAGGGGTTCCCGCGCCATGAACACCATCACTCGACTGCCGTTCGACGCCGCCGATCTAGCCGATTTCGCACAGGCGCAGCCGGATCTTCCGGAACCGGTCGGCAAGGAACGCCGCCGCTTCCGGACCATCTGGATTTCGGACATCCATCTCGGCACGCGCGGCTGCAACGCGCAGATGCTGATCGATTTCCTCGACCATACCGACAGCGAGACCATGTATCTGGTCGGCGACATCATCGACGGCTGGCGGATGAAGAAGCGCTTCTATTGGCCCGCCAGCCACAATGACGTCGTCTGGCGAGTGCTGAAGCGGGCAAAGCGGGGCACACGCATCGTCTACATCCCCGGCAACCACGACGAGATGTTCCGCCAGTTCACCGGCCTGAACTTCGGCGGGGTGCAGATCCGGCGCAAGGCGATTCACGAGACGGCCGATGGCCGCAAGCTGCTTGTGCTCCATGGCGACGAGTTCGATGCGATCATGCTCGCTCATCGCTGGCTCGCCTTTGTCGGCGACGCGGCCTATGTCGCGCTGATGAAGGTCAACACGGCGGTGAACGCCGTGCGCAGCCGGCTCGGCCTGCCTTACTGGTCTTTGTCCAAGGTCGCGAAGCACAAGGTCAAGAACGCGGTCGAGTTCATCAGCCGGTTCGAGGAAGTCGTGGCCCACGAAGCCGGCGCGCGCGGCGTCGACGGCGTCGTCTGCGGCCACATCCACACGGCAGAGATCCGCGAGATCGGCGGCATCGCCTATTACAATGACGGCGACTGGGTGGAAGGCTGCACGGCGCTGGTCGAGCATTTCGACGGCACGATGGAAGTGCTGCACTGGGCGGACGAGATCGAGAAGCGCAAGGCTTCGGCCGCGCAGGCCGCGGCCGCGGCCGAGCCGGAGCGCCTCGCCGCATGAGGATCGCGCTCGTCACCGACGCCTGGCGGCCGCAGGTCAACGGCGTTGTCCGGACGCTGAGTTCGGTGCGCGGCGAGCTCGAGGCGATGGGCCATCAGGTCGCGGTGATTTCCCCGGATCTTTACGCGTCGCTGCCCTGCCCCACCTATCCTGAAATCCGGCTGGCAATGGCGACGTCCCGCTCGGTTGGCCAGCGCATCGCGGAGTTCGGCGCGGACGCGGTCCATCTCGCCACCGAAGGGCCGCTGTGCCTCGCCGCCCGGCGCTGGTGCCTTCGCCGCGGCCTGCCGTTCACGACGGCCTATCACACCCAGTTTCCGGAATATGTCGCCAAGCGCACCGGCGTGCCGGCCGAATGGGTGTGGCGCTATATCCGCTGGTTCCACGCGCCGGCCCGGGCGGTGCTGGTCTCGACGCCGTCCGTCCGCCGGACGCTCGCTGCCCATGGCGTCTCCCAGCTCCGTCACTGGGGCCGCGGCGTCGACGTCACTCTGTTCCGGCCGGGGGCGCCGGCGCCCGATCTGTTCGCCGGGCTGGCGCGCCCGATCCAGCTCTATGTCGGCCGCGTCGCCATCGAGAAGAATCTCGAGGCGTTCCTCGCGGGCAGTCATCCCGGGAGCAAGGTGGTGGTAGGCGACGGCCCTGCCCGCGCCGAACTGGAGCGGCGCTTCCCGAATGCGCACTTCCTGGGCCCGATGAGCGGCCCGCCGCTTGCCGGCGCGTTCGCCGGGGCCGATGTGTTCGTCTTCCCCAGCCGCACCGACACGTTCGGGCTGGTGATGATCGAAGCTCTCGCCTGCGGCACGCCGGTGGCCGCCTATCCGGTAAGCGGGCCGGTCGACGTGCTGACGCCCGAAGTCGGCGCGATGCGCGAGGATCTCGACGCCGCGATCGCCGAAGCGCTGACGCGGGACCGGGCCGCCTGCGCCGCCTATGGCAGCAGCTTCACCTGGCGCGCGAGCGCGACCCAGTTCCTCGACGCGCTGGTGCCGATCCCCCGCGCGCTGGCGGCGTAACGCATCAGCGCGGCAGGCGGCGTCGCGTCAGACCGCCGGCAGCGCGGCGAGCGCCGCACGCGCGGCCGTGCAGTCGGCCGCCATCTGCGCGATCAGATCCTCGATCCGCTCGAACCGGGCTTCTGGGCGCAGAAAGGCATGCAGTTCCAGCTCCAGCCGCTGGCCGTAAAGGTCGCCGGTGAAATCGAAGAAATAGGGTTCGAGCAATTCCTTCGGCGGGTCGAAGGTCGGCCGGATGCCGAGGCTTGCCGCCCCGTCCAGAACGCGCCCGTCTTCCAGCCGCCCGCGCACTGCATAGATGCCGTAGCGCGGGCGCAGGTAACGATCGAGCGACAGGTTGGCGGTCGGATAGCCGATGGTGCGGCCGCGCTTGTCGCCATGCTGGACCACGCCCTCGATCGCGAACGGCCGGGTCAGCAGCCGCGTCGCCGTCGCGCAGTCGCCCGCCTGCAGCGCCGCCCGGATGCGAGACGAGGAGACTTGCTCGCCATCCGCCGTGACCGGGGCGACGGCCTCGGCCGCGATGCCGCGCGCGGCGCCGAGCGTGCGCAGCACCGCGACATTGCCGCCGCGTCCCCTGCCGAAGGTGAAATCCTCGCCGGTTACGACGCCGGCTGCGCCGAGCAGGCCGATCAGCCGCTGATCGACAAATTCCTCCGCCGACAGACCTGCCAGCGCGGCATCGAAGCGGAACACGATCATCGCATCGGCGCCAGCAGCCGCGAACAGCCGTGCGCGCTGATCAAGGCTGGTCAACCGGAATGGCGGCGCATCCGGCCGGAAGAAGCGGACCGGGTGAGGATCGAAGGTTGCGACCAGCGCCGGCCGACCCGCCGCCCGCGCAGCCGCGATCGCGCGGCCGACCACGGCCTGATGGCCAAGATGAAATCCATCGAAATTGCCGAGCGCGACGACTCCGCCGCGCAGGGAGGCCGGAACCGCCGAGCCGCCGTCCAGCCGCTCCATGGAGCGCGGCTATAGAGGCTCGGGCGCCGGGTTCCAAGCCGCTCGGCGGCGGGCCTGATCCCAGGCCACGCCGCCTGCCCGGTCCCGGCTCAGCCGCAGACGCGGACGCGGCGCCAGCGGCCGCGCCAATCGTCCCACACCCGTTCGCGCCAGCACCGCACGCCGGGGCCCCAGCGGTCGCCGCGCCAGCCGGGGCCCCAGCGCCCACCCCAGCCCGGATGCGCAAAGCGCGGATCCCAGCGGCCGCGCCAGCCCCAGCGGCCGTCGTAGCGCGGGTGCCAGCGCCGGTCCCAGCGGTCCCAGCGGCCGCCGCGATCCCAGCGGTCCCAGCGATCCCAGCGATCGCCGCGCGCCAGGGCGACGCCGGCAGCAAGGCCGATCACGCCGGCACCGATTGCCAGGGCCGCATCGTCGCCGCGATCGTCCCAGCGGTCGCCGCGCCACTGCGCGCTTGCCGGCGCTGCCGCCCCAACCAGGGTGGCCGCGATCGCCAGGCCGATCATCCGTCGTCCAACTCTCATACCCAACCTCCTCGCTCCGAGAAGCGGGAGACCGGCCCACCTGCCGGTGTCCCGATGCCGGTGAGACTGGCCGGAAGCGGCTGAACCGAGCCATAACGGTTCGTTCAGCATAAATGTTGAGACGGTCTTCACCGTGCGGCGGCCACGTTGCGGCGATGCGCGATTTCGATCCCGAAGACGCCATTTCCCGGCTTTGCGCGACCCGCGCGCTGCTCGGCGAGATCAGCGGAGAGCCGGCGCCCCCGGTGCCGCCCGCCGGCATCGGCGAGCGCTACGGCCGGGCGCCGAGCCTTGCCCAGCAGCGCTTCGACCGAATCGCGGGAGAAACGGCGCGGGCGGCGGCCGCCGGGGTCCGCGCGCTGATGGCCCGGGCCCCGGCGGCGCGGCCACCCGCGGCCGCGCTCCTCGCCCAGGCGCTCGACCGGGAGCTCGGCCAGCTATTGCGGCTGGTCCGCTGACGGCGCGGCAGGCGGCGGGCGGATCAGCCCGTCGGGCAGCGAACGCAGATGCAGATCGCGCTGCGGAAAGGGAATCTCGATCCCGGCTTCCTTGAACAGCAGCCACAGCCGGTTCAGCACGTCCGACCGGACATTGCCGACGCCGCTTTCAGGATCGGAAATCCAGGCGAGAATCTCGAAATCGACCGAGCTGTCGCCGAAGCCGATCAGCCAGACGCTCGGTTCCGGGCTCTTCAGCACGCGGGCGCATTCGCGCGCCGCCTGCATCATCAGCGCCTGCGCCTCGCGAATGTCGCAGCCATAGGACACCCCGACCGGGATGTGCACGCGCACGTTGCGACTGGAATAGGACCAGTTCTCGACTTCCTGGGTCATCAGATTCTCGTTCGGAATCAGATGCTCCTTGCCGTCGCGCGTGACCACGGACACCGCCCGGACGCCGATCTTGCTGACCGTGCCGAAGCTGTCGCCAACGACGATCACGTCGCCGGGCTTGATCGATCGATCCATCAGCAAGATGATGCCGGCGATCAGGTTGCCGACCGTCTTCTGCAGCCCGAACCCAACGGCAAGCCCGAGGGCGCCCGAAAAGACGGCAAGCGCGGTCAGATCGATGCCGAGCAGATCGATGCCGAGCAGCACCGCGATGCCGAGCACGGCGACGCCGGCCAGCTTCTGGGCGAGCAGCTTCTGCGTCGCGTCGAAGCGGCTGGTCCGGGCGATGCTGTGGGCAATGACCCGGTTCGCGATGCGGACTCCGGCATAGAGCGCGGCGACGATGATCAAGATGGTGATTGCGGACAGGAGCGAGAGCCGCCGCGTTCCGATGTCGAAGCCGATCTGGTCGAGCGTCCCGCGGATGCGCTCATAGCCGCCGACGGCTGCGGACAGCTGGAACGCGCCGAGGATCACGGCAACCAGCAGCGCCGCCCATCGCGGCGCGCCGACGCCGCGCAGCACCGCGCGCGCCAGCAGGACCACGGCAGCAGCCAGGCCGAAGCCGAGCGCGACCGCGGCCGTGGGCGGCCAGCGCCCCACTTCCACCGCGATCGCGAGCAGCAACGCGGCCGTGGCATGGCCGGCGACTTTGGCAAGACGCGGCCCGAAGCCTTCGCCGTGCACGCCCGCCCGCGCCGCCCAAAAGGCCTCGATCCGCGGGCCGAGCTGCGTTCTCACCACCCAGGCCAGCAGATAGGCGGCCGCGACGGTGCCGACCGCGACCATCGCCATCCACCAGTCCGGATCGGCCGGAAGCTCGATGCCGGCGGACTGGAGCGTCCGTCTCACCTCTTCACTGCCTCGAACCGGGCAAGGCCGGCGGCGAGGTCCGCGATCAGGTCGGCGGGGTCCTCAAGGCCGATGTGCAGCCTGACGAGCGGCCCTTCGGCGCGCCACGGCGCGACGGTGCGCATCGGATCGGCCGGGATCGCCAGGCTTTCGAAGCCGCCCCAGCTGAAGCCGAGCCCGAAGAGCTCGAGCCCGTCGAGCAGCGCGGTGCGGCCGGCATCGTCGCCGCCCTTCAGGGCGAACGCGAACAACCCGGACGCCCCGGCGAAATCGCGGACGAACGCGGCGTGCCCGGGGCAGCCCGGAAGAGCCGGATGCAGGACGCGCGCGACCTGGGGCTGCTCGGCCAGCCAGCGGGCAACGGCCAGCGCGTTTTCGCCATGCCGCGTCAGGCGCAGCTCCATCGTCCGCAGGCCGCGGCTGCCAAGCCAGGCATCGTCCGGCGCCGCCTGCTGGCCGAGCTGATAGGTGGTGCGCCGCAGCGCCTGCCAGAGGCCCGGCGCGGCCGTCACCGATCCCAGCATCGCGTCCGAATGGCCGACGACATATTTGGTGCAGGCAAGGACCGAGAGATCGACGCCGTGGCCGATCGCCGGGAACAGCAGCGGGGTCGCCCAGGTGTTGTCGAGGATCGTCCGGATGCCGCGCGCCTGTGCCGCGGCGCAGATGGCCGGCACGTCCTGCACCTCGAACGTCAGGCTTCCCGGGCTCTCGAGGAACACGGCGCGCGTGCGATCGGTGAAGGCAGCGGCGATGTCAGCGCCCGCCAGCGGATCATAATAGCGGGTGGCGACGCCGAACCGGGCAAGCAATCCCTCGCAGAGGTTGCGCGTCGGCTCATAGACGCTGTCCACCATCAGCAGCTCGTCACCCGGCGAAAGCACGGTGAGCAGCGCGGCCGCCACCGCCGCGACTCCGGACGGGTAAAGCAGCGTGCCGGCGGCACCGGGTTCGAGTTCGGTCAGGGCCTCGGCGAGCGACCATTGCGTCGGCGTGCCGCGACGGCCGTAATAGAGCTTGTGGTGGGTGTCGTGCTGGCGGGCGCGCAGTTCGGCGACGCTGTCGTAGAGCACCGTCGAGCCGCGCCATACCGACGGGCTGACGATGCCCTGGGTCCATTCCGGACGGCGCCCGGCGGCGACCAGCCGCGTCGCCGGGCGACGATCGGGGCCGCGCGCGTCGCCGCTCACGCCGCCGCGCCGGTTTCCTTCGGCGTCGAGGGATCGGCGCCCCACTCGCTCCACGATCCGTCGTAGAGCGCCACGTCGGTCTTGCCGAGCAGATGGAGCCCGAAGGCGAGCACCGCCGCAGTCATGCCCGATCCGCAGGTGGTGACGACCGGCTGGCCAAGATCGATGCCCGCATCCTCGAACGCCGTCCGCAGCGCGTCGCCGGTCTTCCACGTCCCATCCGCGTTGAACAGCTGCTCGTAGGGCAGGTTCCGCGCGCCGGGGATATGCCCGGGCGTCACGCCCGGCCGCTCGATCGCCTGCCCGGCGAACCGGGCGGGCGAGCGCGCGTCGAGCACCTGTTCGGTGCGCGCGCCGATGTTCGCCTTCATCTGGTCGAGCGTGCGCACGCCCGCGGCGTCGGTCCAGGCGGTGAAATGGCGGTGACGGAGCGTCGGCTTGCCCTGTTCGACCGGCCGCAGTTCCGCCTTCCACTTGGCGAGGCCGCCGTCGAGCACCGCCACGTCATGGGCGCCGAACGTGCGCAGCATCCACCAGGCGCGGGCGGCGCTCTTGTAGGGCGACTGATCGTAGACGACGATCCGGCTGCCGTCGCCGAGCCCGAGCGACTGCATCCGGCTGGCGAATTTCTCGGCCGGCGGCAGCATGTTGGGAAGGCTGGTGCCGGTATCGGCCAGCTCGCGCAGATCCATGAACACCGCGCCCGGGATATGCGCCTCCTCATAGGCCCGCGCAGCGTCGCCTTCGCCGTCCATCAGCCAGGTCGCATCGACGACGCGCAGATCGAAGGCACCCAGTTCCTTCTCGAGCCAATCGGTCGTCACCAGCGCGTCCATGCGAAACTCCCTCCTCTTGGTGGCTGAGCCTTAGGACAAGCCGTAACGCTTGGGAACCGGTCTATGGCTCAGAGGCTTGCGAGAAAGCCGGCGGCTTGCGCGCGGAGCGCCGCTTGAGTGTCGGCGTCCATCCGGTCCCAGCTGCGATAGGGCATTGCGAGGCGCGGATTGCCGCCCAGCAGATCCCGATTGCGGGCAAGGAAATCCCAATAGAGGCTGTTGAACGGACAGGCATTGGGCCCGGTCCGCTGCTTCACGTCGTAGCGGCAATGGCCGCAATAGTCGGACATCCGGTCGATATAGGCGCCCGACGACACATAGGGCTTGGTGCCAACGAGGCCGCCATCGGCAAACTGGCTCATCCCGATCGTGTTGGGCAGGGTCACCCACTCATAGGCATCGAGATAGACTTCCATGTACCAGTCATGGACCGCGCGCGGATCGGCGCCGATCAGCGCCGCGAAGCTGCCGGTCACCATCAGCCGCTGGATGTGGTGGGCATAGGCGGTGCGCCAGGTCTGGCCGATCGTCTCGGCCAGGCAGAACATGTCGGTCGCGCCGGTCCAGTAAAAGGCCGGCAGCGGCCGGGTCGCGCCCAGGAAATTGCGCGCGATATAGTCGGGGCCGGCGTGCCAGTAGATGCCGCGCATGAACTCGCGCCAGCCGATGATCTGACGGATGAACCCTTCGGCGCAGTTGAGCGCCACTTTCCCCGCTCGGTAGCGCGCCTCGACGGCCCGGCAGAGCTCCAGCGGATCGAGCAACCCCGAGTTGAGGTAGGGCGAGAGATGGGCGTGCCACAGGCGGGGCTGGCCGGCCACCATCGCGTCCTGATAGTCGCCGAAGTGCGGCAGCGCCTCGTCCAGGAAGCGAGCCGCGGCCGCGCGGGCGTCGGCGCGGGTGACCGCCAGGTCCCAGTCGTCGAGCGCGCCGAGGAGATGGCCGAAGCGGCTTTCGACGAGGGCGATCACCTCGCGCGTGATCGGATCGGCCGGAAAGCGCGGCGGCGCCGGCGCGAAGAGGTCGACATTGGCGGGCTTGCGATTCTCCTTGTCGAGATTCCAGCGCCCGCCCTCCGGCTTGCCGTCCGGCGTCATCAGGAGCCCGGTCCGTCGCCGCTGCTCGCGGTAAAAGAACTCCATCACCAGCTCGCGCCGTCCCTCCGCCCAGCCGGCAAAGTCGGCATGAGACGCGATGAAGCGGTCGTCGGGACGGAGGTCGACGGGAACGCCGAACAGCGTCTCCCAGCTTGCCAGCATCGCCTGGACGCGCCACTCCCCCGCCTCGGTGACGCGGATCCGATCCGCCTGGTGCCGGGCAAGCGCGCGGGCGATTTCGCCGGTGAAGCTCTGCGGCCCGTGCGGATCGTCGAGCTTCACATACTCCACGTGCCAGCCGGCTTCGCGCAGCGCCGCGGCATGGTGGCGCATCGCCGAGAAGATGTAGGCAAGCTTGCGGCGGTGGTGGCGGACATAGGAGGCCTCGTCCGCCACTTCCATCATCAGCACGACGCTGTCGGCCGGATCCGCATCGCGCAGCGACGAGATCGAATCGGACAGCTGGTCGCCCAGGATGGGGATGAGCACGGTCACCGGCCGGCGCCGTCGCGGTTATTTGGGCGCCAGCACCATCAGCATCTGCCGGCCTTCCATGCGCGGATGCGCTTCCACCTTCGCGATCTCGCCGACATCGCCCTGCACGCGCTGGAGCAGCTGCATGCCGAGCTGGCCATGGCTGAGTTCGCGCCCGCGGAACCGCAGCGTTACCTTCACCTTGTCGCCCTCGCCGATGAATTCGTGGATCTTCTTCATCTTCGTGTCGTAATCATGGTCGTCGATGTTCGGACGCATCTTGATCTCCTTGATCTCCTGCGTCTTCTGCGACTTCCGAGCGAGGTTCGCCTTCTTCTGCGCCTCGTACTTGAACTTGCCGACATCGAGGAACTTGCAGACCGGCGGATCGGCGTTGGGCGACACTTCGACAAGGTCGAGCCCGGCTTCCTGCGCCTGCTCGATCGCCTCGCGCGTGTACATCACGCCGAGATTCTCGCCATTTTCGTCGATCACCCGCACCTTCGGCGACTGGATGAATTCATTGTACCGCGGACCGTTGATCGGCGGGGGCGCCATCGGACGCCGCATCATGGGAGGACGTATAGAGCTTCTCCTGGACGGATGAGTGGTATGGCCAATCTAGTGATTCGACGGCGGTTTTGAAAGCCGCTTTGGGGCGGCCGGGGCGATCGTTCAAGCGAGCGCGTCCAGCCGCAAGGTCTCGTCCGGGGGCGCCGCCTCACCCGCGCAGATCGGGCGGGACCGCTTCGGCGCCGAGCCGCGCCAGGGCCTGGTCGAGCGGCAGCACCTCCTGGCGCGCGTCGGCGCCGAGCGGACGGAGGGCGATCGTGCCTTCTTCCGCCTCGCGCTTGCCGACGACCAGCAGGTACGGAACCTTGGCCAGGCTGTGCTCGCGCACCTTGTAGTTGATCTTCTCGTTGCGCAGGTCGGCGTTCGCGCGCAGCCCGGCCGCCTGGAGCTTGGCCGCCACGTCCCGGGCGTAGGAATCGGCATCGGACACGATCGTCGCCACCACGGCCTGTGTCGGCGCCAGCCACAAGGGCAGCTTGCCGGCATAATGCTCGATCAGGATGCCGATGAACCGCTCATAGGAGCCGAAGATCGCGCGGTGGAGCATGATCGGCCGGTGCCGCTCGCCATCCTCGCCCACATAGGATGCGTCCAGCCGTTCGGGCAGCACGCGGTCGGACTGGATCGTGCCGACCTGCCAGGTGCGGCCGATCGCGTCGGTCAGATGCCATTCGAGCTTCGGCGCGTAGAAGGCGCCTTCGCCGGGCAGTTCCTCCCAGCCATAAGCGGGCGTCGCGAGCCCGGCCGCGTGCACCGCGGCGCGCAGCTCGGCTTCGGCCTGGTCCCACATCTGATCGGTGCCGAAGCGCTTTTCCGGGCGCAGCGCGAGCTTGATCGAATAAGTGAAGCCGAAATCCCGGTAGACGCGGTCGGCCAGTTCACAAAAGGCGCGGACCTCACCGACGATCTGGTCCTCGCGGCAGAAGATGTGCGCGTCGTCCTGGGTGAACTGGCGGACCCGCATCAGCCCGTGCAGCGCGCCGTGCGGCTCGTTCCGGTGGCAGCAGCCATTCTCGTACAGGCGCAGCGGCAGATCCCGATAGGATTTGATGCCCTGGCGGAAGATCAGCACATGCGCCGGGCAATTCATCGGCTTCAGTGCCATCCAGTCGGCATCGGCGGACACGATCGGGCCGTCGTCATCGGTGTTCGGCACTTCGTCCGGGATGACGAACATGTTTTCCCGATACTTGCCCCAGTGGCCGGACTGCTCCCATTGCCGCGCGTCCATGACCTGCGGCGTCTTCACTTCGCGGTAGCCGGCACCGTCGATCGCGCGGCGCATATAGGCTTCCAGCTCGCGCCAGACGACAAAGCCCTGCGGGTGCCAGAACACGCTGCCATGGGCTTCCTGCTGGAGATGGAACAGATCCATCTCCGCGCCGAGCTTGCGGTGGTCGCGCTTGGCCGCTTCCTCGAGCCGCGTCAAATGCTCCTGCAGCTGCTTCTTGTTCAGCCAGCCGGTGCCGTAGATCCGGCTCAGCATCGCGTTCTTCTGGTCGCCGCGCCAATAGGCGCCGGAGACACGCGTCAGCTTGAACGCCTGCGGGTCCAGCTTGCCGGTCGAGGCGAGATGCGGGCCCCGGCACATGTCGAACCAGTCGCCCGACCGATAGACCGTCAGCTCCTCGCCGTCGGGCAGCTCGGCGGCCCATTCCGCCTTGAACGTCTCGCCCTGCGCACGCCACGCCGCGATCAGCGCATCCCGCTCCCACACTTCGCGGACCAGCGGTGCGTCCTCCGCGATGATGCGCCGCATTTCCGCCTCGATCGCCGGCAGCTCCTCCTCGGTGAAGGGGCCGCGATCGGGCGCGGGCGCGAAATCGTAATAGAAGCCGTCGTCCGTTGCCGGGCCGAATGTGATCTGGGTGCCGGGGAACAGCCGCTGCACCGCTTCGGCCAGCACATGCGCATAATCGTGCCGGACCAGCTCCAGCGCCTCCGCTTCGTCGCGCGCGGTGATCAGCGCCAGCTCGGCATCGATGTCGATCGGCCGATTGAGATCCCGCACTTCGCCGTTCACCCGCGCGGCCAGCGCGGCCTTCGCCAGACCCGGGCCGATCGCGGCGGCGATCTCGGCCGCGGTGGTCCCGGGCGCAACCTCGCGCGCGGAACCGTCGGGCAGGGTGATGCGGATCATCTCGGACATGGCCGAGCCCTTAGCGGAGCCGGTGCCCCCCGCCAAGCGCGGCGGGCGCGCGACCGCCAGTCACGATCGAGCCGAAACGGATGCGATTGCCGGAACAGGCCATTGCCCCCGATCGCGCCACCGATCATGCTCTGGGGCGGGGCAGCGGGGAAGCGCACATGAACGAGCAGCATCACGACTTCGCGGCGGGGACAGCGGATGCGCCGGGGGAGGCATTCGCCTTTACCGGCACCTGGCGCGAATTCGCGCCGATCGCGTTCAGCAACCTCGCGCTGACGCTGGTCACGCTCGGCATCTACCGCTTCTGGGCGAAGGCACGCGAGCGGCGCTATCTGTGGAGCCGCACCCGCTTCATCGACGACCAGCTGGAATGGACCGGCACTGGCGGAGAGATGTTCCGGGGGTTTGTGATCGCGGCGGCGCTGTTCGTCCCGGCCCTGCTGTTCCTCCAGTTCGGCGTCGAGGCGCTTGCCGTCCGCGGCCATTTGGCTGCCGCGGCGATCGGCGCGGCCATCGTGTCGCTGCTGCTCATGCTGCTGATCGGCTCGGCCCGGTTTCTGGCGCTTCGCTATCGCCTGTCGCGCACCCTGTGGCATGGCATCCGCGGCGGCGGGAGCACGGGTGCGGTCGCCTACGGCATGGCCTACCTCTGGAAGACCGCCATCGGAATCCTCGTCCTCGGCCTCCTCGTTCCATGGTCGATGGTGACGCTGTGGAACGCGCGCTGGGACAAGATGAGCTTCGGCCCGCACCGCTTCCAGGCCTCGGCGAGCACCGACGGGCTGATGGGCCGCTGGATCCTGGTGCTGGTCAGCCCCGTCCTGGCAGCGATGCTGCTCGGCATCCTGACGGTGGCCGCGTCCGCCCTCGGCATGGTCGCGCAGTCCGATCTTGGCGGCGTGGTTCCGGCCCCCGCCATGATCATGCTCGCGCTCGGTCTCACCGTCGGGGTCTATGCGCTGATCGGTCTGCTTGGCATCGGCTATTTCGCGGCGTTCCTGCGCAACGCGATCGGCGGGCTGGAACTGGGCGAACTTCGCTTCGGCTTCTCGGCCCGCTCGCGGGACTGGCTGCTGCTGTTCCTCGGCCATGTCGGCCTGGTGATCGGCACCCTTGGCCTTGGTGCCGTGTTCATTTCCTACCGCAATTGGTCGTTCTTCGTCCGCCATCTGCAGGCAAGCGGCGACGTTGTCCTCGATGACCTCACCCAGTCAAGCGAAGCGCGCCGCGGCGATGCGGAGGGGCTGGCAGCGGCGTTCGACCTCGGCGCGATTTGATGGCCGTTCTTTACGACGGGCAAAGCGGCCTCCGGCGCGACGTGGTGCCGGCACGCGAGGCCGACACGCTCGTGCTGACCCACGGGGACGGCACGATCGAGCGGCTTCCCCTTGCTGAGCTGTTCCTGGTCGAGCGCCGCGCGGGCGCGCTGACGCTCGGCCGGACCGGCCTGGAGGGGTGGCGGCTGCGTCTGCCCGCTCCCGTCGATCCGGCGGTCGACGCGGCCTTTCCGCAGACGCAAGGATATGGCCGCTGGATCGATCGGCTGGGGCTCTGGGCGGCGCTGGCCGCCTTCGCCGCCGCCTCGGCAGCCGTGGTGGCGATCGGTTATCTCGCGCCGGCGGTTCTGGCGCCGCTGGTGCCGGATGCGGTCGAGCAGGCCTATGGCGAGGCGCTGGTCGGCGATTTCGGCGGCAACTACTGCCTCACTCCGGCGGGCGGTCGCGCGCTTGATAAGCTTGTCGCCAAGCTGGACGGCAAGCCCGGCGAGCTCAAGGTCCGCGTCGTCGATCTCGATCTCGTGAATGCCGCTGCCCTGCCCGGGAAGCATATCGTCCTGTTCGACGCGCTGCTTGAAAAGGTCAGCGGACCGGACGAGCTGGCCGGCATCCTTGCGCATGAAATCGCTCATGTGCGCGAGCGGCACGTGACTGCCGCGCTGCTCCGGCAGTTCGGAGTCGGGATCATCGCCGCAACCCTTGGCGGCAGCGTCGGCGGCAATGTCGACAGCATCGCCGCGCTGCGCTTCACCCGTGGCGCCGAACGGGAGGCGGACCGCGGCGCCATCGCCCGTTTGCAGGCGGCCCGCATCAACCCCGCGCCCACTGCCCGCTTCTTCGAGGCGCTCGCCCGGGCAGAAGGCGCCGTGCGGGTGCCCGGCCTTGCGTACCTGTCGACCCACCCGATGTCGGCCGAGCGCAAGGCTCTGTTCGACAGAGCGGCACGTGCCGACATCCGGTACCAGCCGGCGCTGTCCCCCACCGAATGGGCTGCGCTGAAGACGATGTGCGGTTCGCGGCAACGCCGCTGACCGCCGCTGCCGCTTGTGCTAAGCGCGGGACAGGTGACTTGAGACGAGGCGATCCCCGAATGTTCAACAGGCTGTTCCGCGACCATCCGAAAGACGTCGGCGAGACCTATGTCGAGCATTTCCAGGCCGCCGGCGGGTTCGGGATGAAGATGATCGGCGGCGGCATTGCCTGCGTGATCCACGCGCTCGTGCCCGGCCTGTTCGTCACCACCGGCAGCGGCACCGTCAAACGTCTGCACGACCAGATGGTCGCCAAGCGGGACGCCAAGCGCCGCGCCAACATCGAGATGCGTTCGATCGAATGGGTGATCTGATCGCGCCGGCGCGGCTGGAGCGCCCGGACGCGCCCGCGCTCGCCTACCGCCATCGGCCCGGCACCGGCCCGACGCTCGTCTTTCTCCCCGGCTATGCCTCCGACATGCAGGGGACCAAGGCGGAGGCGCTGGACCAATGGGCCGCCCGGCACGGCCGCGCGATGCTGCGGTTCGATTATCGCGGCTGCGGGGAAAGCGCCGGCGCTTTCGAGGATGGCACGATCGCCGGCTGGACCGACGATGCGGTCGCGATGTTGGACGCCGTGGCGACGGGTCCGGTCGTGCTGGTCGGCTCCTCGATGGGCGGCTGGATCGGCCTGCTGGCGGCGCGGGCCCGGCCGGACCGCGTCCGTGCATTTGTCGGCATCGCTGCCGCGCCCGACTTCACGGACTGGGGCTTCAGTCAGGACGAAAAGATGGCGATCCTGCGGGACGGCCGGCTCGTCCGCCCGTCGGGCTATGGCCCGCCGCTCGTCACCACCCGGGCCTTCTGGCAGTCCGGCGAGGCACACCGGCTGCTGCACGGCCCGATCCCCTTTGGCGGCCCGGTGCGGCTGCTTCACGGGCAGCGCGATCCGGACGTGCCCTCGCACCATTCGACCCATCTCGCCGGCCTGTTCCGTTCAGCCGACGTTCGGACCATCCTCGTCAAGGAT
>ERZ1066122.449-NODE-449-length-43640-cov-7.111323_pt1 | contig 43640 bp, 40 predicted proteins | sample MGYA00382769_ERZ1066122 | MGnify/ENA primary metagenome ERZ1066122 (study PRJEB33369, sample SAMEA5778352) | biofilm metagenome | biome: Industrial cooling water; feature: Water cooling tower basin; material: Biofilm | place: United Arab Emirates | collected... | reverse complement strand
CATTGTAACTTGCGCTTGAGCAGGCGCCGCTACAATTGCGCTACCTAATGCTGCTACGCTGCCTGCGATGATGCCTAAAATCTTCTTATTCATGTGAAAAATTTCTCCAAAAATTTGCAATTGAGTTAGTAGAGTCAGATTTTTAAGTTTGATGAACTCTCGCTTTGTACTCATCAAAGCTAATAATTTTTTTGTTAATTATTTGTTGATAGAGCTTTCCCTGGCAAGCCGGAGAGTTTGCGATGAAATACAATGTCTTAACATCAAGTAGATGTTAATGATTTATTTTCTATATATGAACTTTTGCCTATACAGCACTCCTCTTTATATAAAAAACAGTAAATACCACACAAAACACCACAACAACCTTCGCGTGTAATTTTTATTTCTTTACATCGCTCGATTACATAAAGAATTTAACTCTTTTAAACTCAAACTACCTTCAGTAAGAATATGGAATTATGAGGCATTGACGACAAAAAATACTCAGTAACAACACTGAGTATGGACAACCGCCTGAGTTATATATGATTCTAGGGTGTTGGCAGTTGGAGCCTTTAACATTTACAATTTCTGCTGTCAATGTGCTAATGAAGTGAAAAAATTGAGAATCTGGGTAGCACAACAGAAGCTTTACATACTAATATTTTTTACGTAATCGAATATTTATAAACAGGAATAAAACAAAACTAACAACCTTATGAGTCTCAATATCAAGGGCGGGCAAGGATGCCCACTCCACAAGAATTTTTGAATATTGCCCACTCCACAAGAATTTTTGAAGGATGCCTACTCCACAAGGATTTTTGAATATTGCCCACTCCACAAGAATTTTTGAATGTTTTAGTACTAAATAGCTGCTGCACAAAAATGTTTCAAGCGACTCGTCGGCGCCTAGCGCTCTGGTACACTTCAATTACAGCCGTATTACTGCTATTGTTTGCGAGCGGAGTATACTTATACGTCCGTAGTACATTAGTTGAACGTGTTGATGATACTTTGAATCATGTGGTCGAAGTCGTTGAGCGCGCGCTTGTAATTGAACAGGTAAATCGTCAAAAGAAAGAATACCGTATAAATATAGAAGCAAGTTTTCGCAATAATGCTAATTCGGTAGAAGATGACCGTATTGATATCGAATGGTTTAGTCCTACGGGAGAGTTACTTTGGACGACTTTCCCTGAACCTATAAATATTCCTATTCACTCAAACCGTAACGGTGAAACTGTTCGTGTTAGTGCTGAGTGCAAAGTGCTGAGTGCTGAGTGTGGAGGGGAAAGTAACTCAGAACTCAGAACTCAGCACTCATCACTATTATTGCGTCAAGTTACCGACCGTGTAGAAATTGGGCGCCAGGTTTTAGGATATTTACGTGTGAGTCATCCTTGGTTTGAAGTGTCAAAACCTAGTCGGCAATTAATGTTTGATTTGGCTTTGGGTACTAGTTTAATGGTGCTTTCGGTTGCTTACTGTGGTTGGTTTCTCTCTGGCAAAGCTATGGAACCTGTAAACGAGTCTTACCAACGCTTGAAACAGTTTACCGCTGATGCTTCTCATGAGTTGCGAAGTCCTATTGCCCTAATTCAAACCAATGTGCAGGTTGCGTTATCTGATTTAGATTCAAGTTTACAAGCAAATGAAACAAACGGCGCCACTAAGTCGCACTATAAGCAACAATTAAAAATTATCGAAAAACTTACGCAGCGTTTAGGCAAGCTAGTTAACGATTTATTATTCCTCGCGCGTCAAGATAGCGGTATCAGCAAAGATATATTTTCATCTTGCCCACTCGATGCTTTACTAATGGAAGTTGTAGAAGAACAGCAGTTGTTTGCAAAAGAGAAAAAAATTGCGCTTTCATTGACATTAATTGACCCACCTGAGACAGAAACCAACCCAGAAGTTCTTGATAACTGGTTTGCGCTAAATGGTGACTGGGGTCAACTAGTGCGATTATTTACAAATTTAATAGGCAACGCATTACGCTATACTCCATCTGGTGGAACAGTAGATGTAGAATTGACACGTATCGAATCTATTTATCGAGTATCTGGACTGCGTTATCTGACTCCTTTACTAAAAGTAAAAGTTAGTGACACTGGCATCGGTATTCCTACGGAAGCTTTACCAAAGTTATTTGACCGTTTTTACCGAATAGACCCAGCGCGCGCACATAACCAGAGTGAAATTACTGAAAAAGCAACTGGTTCAGGTTTAGGTTTAGCTATTGCCCAAGCTATAGTAGAACTTCATCAAGGTCAAATTCAAGTTGAAAGTACAGTGGGTAGGGGTACAACGTTTATTGTTACTTTACCTATTGTTAAGAGTCACGAGTAGGGTGCGTGAAGGCTATAAAAATCTAGAAGCAACAAAGCTCCATATCTTGCACTTCTTTGGTTAGCTTACCGATTTTATTAAAAAGCCAGCAATTAGTTTAAAGCTGGCTCGTTGACAAAAACTAGAGAAATATTAACCTTCTAAGCTAAACCTAGCTAATAAATCCTCGCGCGATAGATTAGCAAATTGAAACATAAGAGTTGAGTATTCAGAGGGAGGTAAATCAACAATAGGTTGAATAATGGCTACTAACTCTGGGTCTAAACTTCCAAACTTAGCTATCAAAAAGCTTTCAACAGTCATACGCCGCTCTTGTTGTAAACCTTGTTGTACTCCTCGCTCAGTAGCTTCCGCCAAATCTCGTTCGTAGATAGGTGATAATTGCATAATAAGTCTGTCATCCTCCTTATTTTTATCTTGTTTAACCTGGATTATTGCCTTCAAGTTACTTACTTAATAAATGCATTGCTGTATTACGCAAAGGATTGTCTTCAGGAAGTGCTTGAAGTTCCGCAATTGCCTGTTGCTGAAATTTACCTCTGCCCAACACTCTTAGCCACAAGGTTTCTTGTGTACGTGGTAGCTTGTGTATTGCGACAATAACTGTTTTCCAGTGTTCGCCACAAAAATAAACACCTTCCATCCACTCTTCTTTTAGTGTAGCTGAAAACCCTTTGAGTAGAGGTTTTGAAGCTGTAGGAGATAAAACCCATAAAAGCGGCAGTTCCGCTTCGACTACTTTAGTATTGTCGTTTTTCGCTTTTCGCTTGATATCAGCAAAAACATCAAATAACTTGTTGGCACAAACGCGAACTCCATCCGGCGTAACAGCATTGCGGTAAGGTTCAAAAATTGCTGGTGTCGTCGCAAATCTTCCTAACAACCCAAGAGTTTGTTTTTTTTGGTCATCAACAGTCTTTTGAGAGTTAAGAGTATAATAGACATCTATCTCTTTTATCTCAGTGGCAAGTTTACCGCTGGAGTCAACCTTGCCAATTGATGATAACAATTCTCTAAGGTAATTCTTGGCAAACTCATCGTAGGGAAACTTAGTCATGATTAAGATTCTTAGGTGAAAAATGTTTATTTAATCCCCCAACTCCAATGATTTAAGCGGAGTCAAGAGGGTTTTTTTAGTTAAAACAAATCGCTTTATAGTCCTTTGTAGGAAAATAAAGTTAAAAGTAGCATAGTAAGCAGATTGGAAACGAACGACCCTGATAATGATTTGACATCAATCTGATATTACTGTGCAGTGAAGGCAATAAAAAGAATATGAGATTTTGCACCCAGAGTTTTAAAAAACTAGCTTATAAAAAAACTAGTTTGTACTCTTTAATACGGTAGTGATTCTGTTCTATTTCACAAAACCGGAATTTTCCAAACATTCGTAACAAAACTTAGCAATATTCCGAACAATGTGTTTATAGCAGCCTAGGAGCGCAAGCAGAGGGGAGCAATTGTACTTAGGAATTCCCTACGAGGGGCTACATCAATAAACTGAACTAGATTTTTGGATGCTTCAGCAATAGAGATTTGCGTCATAACGTAATTTTAGCTTTTAACCCAGAGAAGGAATGAACGGCGCCTTTCTCCGTAGTATCATAGTACTTCTGCCTGTGGTTACTTCTGTAAAATGCGACACGAACCAAAACGTAAATCCTCGATGCCTTCTCTAAAACGGGTGCTGGGCATTTTAAATACTTATCGCTTACTTGTGTTAGGCGCCATCACTAGTTTATTACTACTAATTACAATCAATGCCATAACTCCACAGCTTTTTAGGTGGGGAATTGACCAAGGTATTGCCAAGGGTAATCTAGATGTTGTATACAAATGCGCGCTGTTTCTTGTTTTAGCAGCAGTTGGACGAGGATTATTTAGCTTTGGGCAGAATTTTTTCGCAGAAGCAACTTCGCAAAATGTCGCTTACAATCTTCGTAATCAAATTTTTACTCAAACTCAGTATTTGAGTCAGAACTACTATAACCGCACAACAAGCGGACAGTTACTAACGCGCGTTACTAGCGATATCGACCAAATTCGGACTTTTGTTGGTACCAGCTTACTACAAGTGTTTAGCGGGCTAATTACTTTAGTTACGAGTGCGACTATTGTACTTGCAATGAATTGGAAGTTAGCACTGATAACATTGCTTTCAATACCAGTCGCAGGATTTATTGTAGGAAGGTTCTTTAAAAATAACTCACAGTTATTTAGATTAGTCCAAACACAACTAGCAAACTTGAATGGTGTTCTTGAAGAGAATTTGCTGGGTGTGCGGGTGGTAAAAGCATTTGTACGCGAACAATCTGAAGTATCAAGATATACAAACCTTAACGGTGAGTTGTTAGAGTCGAATATGAAGACTGTAAGGGTGCTGCGAAATGTTTTCCCTGTTTTGTTTTTACTGAGTAATTTTATTACTCTAGCAGTTTTAGGATTTGGCGGCGCCGAAGTAATCAACAAACAACTATCTTTAGGTGAGTTAGTTGCATTTAATTCGTATTTAGCATTTATTATCCAACCAGTGTTACAAATAGGTTTTGCATCTGGAGTTATTGCCCAAGCATCAGCTTCAGCAGGACGTGTATACGAAGTTATCGATGCACAAGTAGATATTCATAACCGCGCAAATCCTATTACTTTAGAAACATGTGCAGGTAAAGTAGAATTTGAAGATGTAGATTTTCGTTACCCAGAAGCAAATACTAATGCGCTTTCTGAAGTTTCTTTTACAGTGGAACCAGGTGAATTTACTGCTATTGTTGGGATGACAGGAACAGGCAAAAGCACAATTGTTAATTTAATTCCCCGCTTTTATGATGTTACATCAGGCGCCGTAAGAATAGATGGCTACGATGTGCGAGATTTAACGGTTGATAGTTTGCGTTCGCATGTTGGTGTAGTCTTTCAAGATGCAACTTTATTTTCAGGAACTATTCGCGATAATATCGCATATGCTGTACCAGAGGCGCCTTTAAACAAAATAATCGAAGCGGCTAAATTTGCAGCTATTGATGACTTTATTAGTAGTTTACCCGATGGTTACGACACAATTGTTGGCGAGCGGGGTATTGGGTTATCAGGAGGACAAAAACAGCGAATAGCTATTGCACGTACTGTACTTACTGATTTTAGTATTCTCATTCTCGATGATAGTACTTCTGCTGTCGATGCGAAAACAGCAACATTAATTCAAGAGTCTTTGAATGACTTAATGCGGCGGCGCCGTTGTACAGTAATAATGGTTGCTCAAAGACTCAGTAGTATCCGCAATGCTAACCGCATTTTACTTCTTGATAAAGGTAAGTTAGTCGCACAGGGTACACACGAAGAGTTGTTAAGTAATAAATTATATGCAGCTATTTTAGCTTCGCAACAAAAACAAGGCGCCTTGGAGAATGCCAATAACGTCTCACCAATCACCAATTACAGTTATGATTAGAATAAAAGTTTACTTGCATACTTCACTATGAACTTATCCTTTATGAACTCTGTACATAAAAATTTATCGGACTTAACATACGACGTATTAATCGAACGTGGTTCAGATGACAAAGTTATTGCGACAGTTCTAAGTATGCCAGAATGCAGAGCTTCTGGTGGTACAGAAGAAGAAGCCCTAAATAATTTACGTTCTGGTATCGAAGCACGTTTTGCAAATGCTAAAATTGTTTCAATGAAAATGGAGCCTTCCAAAGAAGAAAATCCAAGGATTTTGCAAAAATTCCAAATTTGAGAATTGAAGATTGGACTGTAAATTGAAAGGACTGGGTTCAATACTACTCGGTGAAGAATAAAATCCCCCCAACCCCCCTTAATAAGGGGGGCTAAAAACCCTCTTGTTCCCCCCTTAATAAGGGGGGTCAGGGGGGATTAGTTCCAAGAAAATAGCTATCCCTTGCAGTATTGGGACTGGGCTGGCAGTGCCCACCCTACTACGCAAAAACAAGCTTTACAAGCGAATGCATTTTACTTAGGGACTTCCAAATAAAAAAATACTCAACAATTTCTTGTGGGGTGGGCATCCTTCGCTTACACCTACAGTTTGACAGGGCAAGGATGCCCATTCCACTTTTATGGAGAATTAAATTTTTGGAAGTTCCTTAATTAGGTTGGAAATAGCTTTAATTAACTCAGTTGGTTCGACAGGTTTTGTCATGTGAAGTTGAAAACCAGCATTTCGAGAGCGTTCTCTATCTTCTTGTTTTGTATAAGCTGTTAGTGCAATAGCAGGAATGTTACAGTTGTGTGTTGTTAGTTGACGTATTTTTCGTATTAGTGTGTGACCATCTTCTTCTGGCATCCCGATATCACTGATAATAATATCAGGTTGAAATTCTTCAAAAATTGCTAAGGCTTCTTTTGCACAGGATGCTGTTGTTACTATTGCTCCATATTCTTCTAAAGCGCAACTTAAATAAGTACAGTTATCGGGTTCATCATCTACAACTAAGATTTTTTTGTTGGATAAAAGAGTAGGAGATATTTCCTCTTGTCCTGTTTGTTCCTCTTGTCTCGTTGCTTCCTCTTCCAATAGTGGTAGGGTTACAGTAAACGTCGCTCCCTGTCCTTTCCCTAAACTAGAAGCTGTAATGGCGCCATTATGTAATTCTACAAGGTGACGAACAATCGCAAGCCCTAAACCTAACCCATCTTTGGCACGTGTTGTGGTGTTTTCTACTTGACGGAAGCGTTCAAATATATAAGGTAAAAAATCTGCGCTAATACCTTTACCTGTGTCGGTAACTGTTATTTGCGCTGCTGTAGAGACGTGACATGTCACGTCTTTACAATTAACAATTTCAAGACAAATCTCAACCCGTCCTAAAGAAGGTGTAAATTTAATCGCATTGGTAAGTAAATTACTAACTATCTGCTGCAACCGATTCATATCACCTAAAACTAAACACTTCGTTGCATAATTTTTTATTTGCAAGTCTATTTTTTTCGCATCTGCCGATAGACGTAGATTATTAACTGTAGTTTCAATAGTCGTAGCAAGATTAACAGGTTGTAATGTTAAACGCAAATTACCCCGAATCATCCGCGAAATATCTAGCAAATCTTCTATTAACTGTACCTGTGCAACTGTGTTACGTTCAATAACTTCCAACGCGCGTGCAGTATTCGCGCTATCGAAGTTACGAGTTTTTAATAACTTTGTCCAACCTAAAATCGCATTGAGAGGACTTCGTAACTCATGAGAAACAATAGCAAGAAATTCGTCTTTAGTGCGGTTTGCAAGTTCTGCTTCTTCACGTGCTGCTTGTGTTTCTGCTAAAAGCTGGTTCCTTTGCGCTTCTAATTCTTTTTGGTCATGAATATCTGTACAGCTACCAAACCATTTAATAACGTTACCCTGCTCATCTATAATTGGGTAGCCTCTAACTAAATTCCAACGGTAAGTGCCGTCAATATATTTTAAGCGGTATTGTATTTCGTATAATGAATTTGTATTACTCGTTGTTGATTGCCAAAAAGCTTGAACTCGCAATACATCATCTGGATGAATAAATTGTAACCACCCCATCTGTAGCGCTTGCTCAACGCCACATCCTGTATATTCAACCCAACGATGATTAACAAAGTCGCTATTACCATCTGAACAAGCTCTCCACACTATGTTTGGAACAGTTTCCACTACATAACGATAGCGTTCTGTACTCTCCCACAGTGCCTCTAACACTTGTTTCCGCTCGGTAATATCCACAGCTATAATAGTAACAATCCATGCATTTTCAGTTTTATCGAACTGAGAAGTTAAAGTATCATTAATCCATCGCAAGCTACCATCTTTATGGTAAAATTTATACTCATAACTTACTGTTTGTTCGGCGAAAATATGTTCAAACTTAGGTAAAATCACATTTTCTAAATCGGATGGCGCCACTCTTGACAACCAAAGTTTTTTATCCTGCAATAATTCTTCACTTGTGTAACCAAAAATTTTCTCACACCCAGGAGAATAATAATCAGACTTCCAATCTTGATTTGGAAATACCCAAAATCTGCTAATTGAAGCATCTACATTATTAAGCACAAAAGCTAACTTCTCCTCAGAACGTTGCAATGCTTCTTCTGCTTGTTTACGTCGAGTAATATCAACTGTGCTACCAACTATTCTCACTGCTTGACCATTCGCATCTCGTAAAATAATTCCTTGTTCTTGTACCCACAGGTAATGACCTTGCTTATGGCGAACGCGATACTCCCCAGTATAGCGGTGCTTTGATTCTAAAATAGTCGTCAACTGTTGACCATTGATGTAGTTTATATCATTAGGGTGTATAAGTTGATGCCACCATTGTGCAGTTGGTTCAGCCTCGGATAATGTATAACCCACTAATTCCATTAAACCGCGCGTTCTTTCTACAGTGTTGGTTTGTAAGTCGAAATCAAATATCAAGCAGTTAACTGCCTCTGCTGCCAGTTCAAATTGTTCAGAACTGCGAAAACGTGCTTCACTTACTTGTAATTTGTGTCGTAGCTCGTTAATCTCAATTGCACTGCGTACTGCTATGCGTAAGGTATCAGGTGAACTAGTTTTTACTAAGTACTCCCTAACTAAATGGCGAACTGAACAATTACAGGCGCCCACCATTTCGTCTCGATATTCTGTTATTCCTATTAATGGTGGTAAATATGATTTACCCATCTGAGCCTGTAAATTTGATATAAATTCAAATCCACCTGTCTTTGACTCGATAAAATCAAGCAAAACGCAATCTGGTTTAGCCTCACAACACAAAGTCAACCCCACTGTTGATTCTGCTTCTAAAATTTGATAATTATACTTTGATTCTTCGAGAAGACAGTGCCGATAAGCCACGCGGTCTTCAGCACAATCACTAATAATCAAAATAGTACGGTTTTGCTGTGTTGCCATTTTTTTCCTCAATATCCAGTTACAAGTGGTTACAGTTGCAAAACAGGATAATAATTGTGCTGACTTTTAGATTAAAGGTTTGGTGAAATCCTTAAACCCAGAATTAAAAGTACATATTATGTCACAAGCGGTAAACTTTATTTTGACCTGGCGCCCTTTGATTTGCAAGAGGTATTACAATCTCTAATTTAGGCATTGCTTATTCTATGCAGCATCTGGGCACAACACTTATACAATTTACTACTTTGGAGTGATTCACATTTCTATCTTTTGAAAGGTGTTGCTTACATTATTTACTTCTAAAGTAGCTTGACAAATGCAAACTTAAAGTGCATCAACGTACCGTACAATTATTTATCACCTATTGCTCAAACGAAACTAAAAGTTTACGAAGTAAGCTTGTAAGTGCTTGACGTTCTGACTCATCTAAAATTCCAAGAATACTATGTTCATTTTTTACATGAGCTTCTACAGCCTTTTCAATTAGATTAAACCCTTTTTCTGTAAGTTCAATTAGTGTTCCCCGACGGTCGTTAGGGTCAGATAGGCGCCTAACGAGTTCAGATTTTTCTAAGCAATCAATACGATGCGTCATTGTACCAGATGTAACCATAAGCGTATTAAACAATTGTGTAGGTGAAAGCTGATAAGGTTTACCAGAACGACGTAATGTCGCTAGCACGTCAAATTCTCCAGAATTCAATCCAAACTCAGAAAAAGTGTTTTGGATGGCTCGTTCTAAATGCTTGGATAATCGCCCCATTCGCCCAATTACACCCATTGGCGAAACATCTAAGTCAGGACGTTCACGATGCCACTGCGCCAAAATCATATCAACTGGGTCAGAATCCATTATCCCACTCGCTTATATAAATAACTTGATATTAAATATCTTGACATCAAAATAAAAGCTATAATCTTGATATAAAGTATCTTGATGTCAAGATTATATAGGAAGGTATGGGTATGAATATGGGTGGAAGAACGATTTATTTGTTGTCAGCGCTAGTTGGTGGCGCCATTTTACCAATTCAGGTTGCACTAAACACACTACTTAGGCGCCATATAGGTGAACCGATGCAAGTTACATTCGTTTCATACCTAGCTGGAACTTTGACATCACTTATTATTTGCTTGTTCGCGCGATATCCAATTCCAGCTTGGACTTCACTATCCCAAACCTCTTGGTGGATGTGGATTGGGGGTTGCTTAGGAACTTTATATGTATGGTCAACAATTTTTGCTACACCCCAAATTGGAGCAGCACTTTTTCTCGATAATTATGGCGCCATTGGTCTTACCAAATATCCCGCAAGTCCAGAAAGAATTGCAGGAGTAGTATGGTTATATTAGGAGTTTCTTTAGTTGCTTACGCAAAGCGATAAATTATCGAATAATTAATTTATGTTGAGAAACAAGAGTTTCTAACTTACTAATTCAACCAAAGCATCCCATTGAAACCGGACTACGTGTGAGACCGAGCAGCCACGGTAATTTTCAGTTGTGAATACTGCAAGGGTGACACTGGTCTGCCCAGCATCTAAAATTTGTTTCACCTTGCAGATTTGCCTTTTGTTCTTACAGTAAGCAATGATGCGGTCACCATCCTTTATATCCAACGCTTTAATTTTCAATTTATACTTAGCCTCATTAATAAAATTGGTTTAGCCAAAGATGGTGCTATGCTTACCGCGTTAACGGTTAGAATACTTATTCACTATAGCATAAAAATCGAGGAATAATATCAAAAGTTAATTGTTATGTCAAGATGCTCTATACTGGAGGTAATATTAAGCCCAGAGGTTCAATGCAAGTATGCCTTCAATTACATACAACCGTACTGACAGCAAGCAACCGCAAAGCATCGACATAAAAGGTTATGTTGTCCATCCAGGATTACATATCCTCTCGCATCAACAGATGAAGTTGCTACGTGAGCAAATATTGCTTGATGACAAGTTAGAGTCTCTGGTTAATCAAGGTATCATTAAATTGATGGGCTAATACATAATTGTCTGCTAAAGATTTGAGTAGGGTGTGTTACTGCTTGAACAATCTACTAAATACGCAAAATTCTAGTGCAGTAACGCACCATTCTAATAATTATAGTGATAGGTAATAGTAATGCCTTACAGCCAATTTGATATCGAGTCAATTCGAGACAATTTTAACATCACTATAATTGAAAGCGTTGGTACATTTGCTACTGTGCAGGAGATAAGCTATAGTGATTTTCTTGCAGAAACTTTACGTTTTAATACACCTATTGCTTTAGCTATTAATTCTGAAAAATCGCGTTCAGAAATGGTGATTACACCAATTTTGTTAGAATTAAAACGTTTATATCCTCAAAAATCAAGTTTATTTTCAGGAAGAGACTTTACAGTAGATGTTGAAAAAGGTCTTAATGGCTTTTGTGATTATTTAATTAGTAGTTCGCCAGAACAATTAGTTATTACATCACCTGTAATTACAATAGTAGAAGCGAAGAATGAAAATATAGAATCAGGTTTAGGGCAGTGTATGGCGGAAATGATAGCTGCTCAAATTTTTAATCAACGCAAAGGAAAATCTGTTAGTACAATACTTGGCGCCGTAACTACTGGAAGTAGCTGGAAGTTTATGCGACTTCAAGAGCAAACAATAGAAGTTGATTTAAACGAATACTTCATAAACCAAGTTGGTAAGATTCTGGGCATTTTGAGTTTAGGATTAAAAGATGAATAATTAATTTTGGCGCCCATCCCACAATTCATATCAAAGGCGGGCAAGGATGCCCGCTCCACAAGAGTTAAATTGAGCCATGTAATTTTTAGAATTTTTAAGTTTTGTGTTTTTAGGTTGTTTGTTCGCCTTGGTTTAAAGTGGAGGCGAAAGATAGCACTAAACTTAAGAAGACAAGATTACCTATGATGTAGCGGCGCCACATTCGGTTTGGTTCCATTGCTAGGCGCCACAACCATTCCATACCAATCACACGAATGAAGTATGGTGCGCGAGCTATACGAAGAGCGACAAAATCAAATAGACCTCCAACACCCATACAAGTAATTCCAGGCAGGAGATTTGCGTGTTGGTCAATCCAAATTTCTTGTAATGGTACGCCCATTGCTACTAACAGTAGATGTGGACGAGCTACCCTAATTGCTTCTAATATTTGTGGGGTTTCTGAGTCAGAGAAATACCCGTGCTGAGTTCCTGCAATTATTAAGCCAGGATAAGCTTTTTTTAGGTTTGCTGCTGCTATGGAAGCTACGTTCGGCTTGGCGCCAAGAAGATATATTGATAGATTTTTGGCGGCGCCGTTTTTGCACAGAGATGGAACTAAGTCGGTGCCATTGAGATTATGCACTAGCGGTGTACCCAAAAAGGCACTACCCCAGCGAACTCCACTTCCGTCTGCAAGCAATAAATCACCTTGCTCCAATGCTTGTGCGAGTGCTGGGTTTCTGGCAGCAGTTACCATAGTATGCGCGTTGCCATAATATACACGACCACCTTGCCGCTTGAGTAACCGCGCTAATAGTACTTCGATTGCTTCAGATTCGGGCATCCGATCAAAATTGATGTTCAGAAAACTAACTCTGTCTGCCATATATATATAATTTGAAGCTAATTTGAAGCTAGTGATAAACCCTGTTTATTCACGTAAGTCTTTGTATAGTTTGCTCTTTTAATAACAGTGAAAAATACTATCTAATGACTATTCACAAGCTCAGGTTTAAAGCATCCTCATGGCAAGATAAAATTGTCCATGTAGCTATCCACTTGGTAGTAGTGTGTAAATAGTTTTAACTCCATAATGTCATCATCTATAAATAGATAAATAGATGCGATTACGACGACACCACATTATTTGTAGAGACGCGATTTGTAGAGACGCGATTAATCGCGTCTCTACGATGTCATTAAAAATTATTGAATTAACTTGTAGCTGCTATGGAAAGGCATCGTATTATGGTTATTGGTAGTAATGTGACTACCGTGCAACGTGTTAGCAGCTACTGCTTGAAAAAGAATTTAGAAGTTTTTCCTTACTATGGTATTCCCGTTGTTGATGATATAACTCTGTTTGCCCCTCATGTCGTGGTATTATGTCTACCTATACCTGAGAAATTTCAACTTTGTCAGATACATCAACGTTACATTTTTTGGTCAGAACAGAAAATCTCGGAGGGGCAAGAATTAGAAGAATTGTATATTTGTGTGCAAAAAGCTCTTCAAACTTTAAATTAAACCTTCGCGCACTGCTAAAGCTGCTGCCTGAACGCGGTCATCTACGCTAAGTTTGTTGAGAACCATACGTACATAAGACTTGACGGTTCCTAGCGAAAGGTAAAGATTATCGGCAATCTGCTGGTTTGAATATCCTTTAGCAATAAGTTTAAGAATTTCGCGCTCACGATTACTAAGAACTGGTTGTTGAATTTCTGAAGAGGAAGTTTCTGTGTCAACGCTTTTGTTGAGCATTCGAGCGACTTGTTGGGCTATTTGTGGGTCTAAATAAGCACCACCCATTTGAATTAATTGAATGACAGCGATAAGTTGTTCCCATTCAATGCTTTTAAGGCAATAACCATCTGCACCTGCTGCGAGCATCCCCATCACCTGGGTATCTTTGCCAAATGCACTCAACGCTAAAATACGAGTTTCAGGGTGCCTGCTTTTTATTTGCTGGGTAGCTGTAATTCCATCCATGACTGGCATCTCAATGTCCATCAATACTACATCTGGTTCGAGTTGAGTTGCTAATTCAATAGCTTGGGCGCCGTCCGAAGCTTCTCCAACCACAGTAAAGCCAGGTTCAAGGGTAAATTGACCTTTCATTCCTCGACGAATTAAAGCATGGTCATCGACTAATAAAATCCGCAAAGTTTTCTTTTCATCTTTTACAGTGGTCATGATGCCTCCTACATTTCTTTCAGATGATGGAACCAGGCTTTACTTCTATCAACTGGGAGGGTGAACCAAAAGGTGCTACCCTCTCCAGGCGAACTTTCCACCCCAATAGTGCCAGAGTGAGATTCAATTATTTGACGACACAAGTACAACCCAAGTCCTGCTTTGCCATGCCGACCTTTTCCCTGAATAAAGCGGTGAAAAAGTCGTTCCTTCTCTTGTGGTGCAATTCCTGAACCCTTATCGCGCACGTATACCTGTACTTGTTCCCCAGAGCTTTTTGCCCCAAGTGAGATTTCCGATAATGGTAAACTAGCTCGCACAGCGTTATCAATTAGGTTTTGCACGACTCGTTGAATTTCTAACTCATCACCGTAAACGGTTGGCAGTGATTGAGATATTTCTAATGTGAACTTTAATTCACACTTTGAAGAAGCTTTAATTTGAGCTATTACTTTGACAAAAATCTTTTCCCAGTCAAGGGGGTCGTAGTTTAAATAGGCGCCACGTCCAGATTCATAGCGCGAGACATCTAAGAGGACTTCTACAAGTTTGAGAATATCCTCGTTAGCTTCGCGGTACTGTTCAAATATTTCTTTCCAAGTTTCCGAGACCGTACCAAAGGCTCCTTTAATCATTCCATCTAAGGTGGTACGAGTCGCAAGCAGTGGAGTACGCAAGTCATGAGAAAGGGCGCCAATCATATCCTCAAGCTGTTGGTTACGTACCTCAATGCGTTCCTGACGGTGACGAGTTTCATCTGCCATTCCATCTAAAACTACAGCTAATTGACCGATTTCGTCTTGTGATGAATAGTCAACCTGAACTGACATTTGACCTTGGCGCCAAAGTTTGCCTGTTTCTGTCAACTGCTGTAAAGGAATTTCTGCTCGTCGATACAAACGCTGAAGGTTTAAAACAGCTCCCGTTATAATCATCACTGTGCTGAAAATGTTTATAACAGTCTTGACGTGGTTTAATTGCTGTAAACTGTTTGTGCGTTCTATTAAAAGTATTTCCTCACGCTTAATTAAAACGTTAATTTCACTGCACAAGTAACTGAATAAAGTACCTCCTGTCATGTGGTAGCTACTGACATAATTAGAAAATATGTTCTGGTTAAACTTGAAAAGCCAGTGGTTATGTAAATGTTTAATTTTATTAAGTTCTTGGAGTTGAGTAGGGTTATCCTCCATTAAATCGTATAGTTTATTAAAGCTGTCGCGAAAGGCGAAGCTACTTTCACCATAATTTTCTATAATCAACTGTTGGTGAGTGTAATATAAAGAAATCGCTGTTTGCTCATCTATTACAGCATTTAATAGGCGTTCCCCTTCATGCTGTACTATCAAGCTATGAGTTTTCCAATCAGACGCTTGATAATTAAGGTTTTCTACCCAGATGTTAAAGCCTTGCTGCCCTAAGATTAATAACACCAACACTAAAAAGCTAGTGTACAAAGGCGCGAATAAATGACTTTTTGAGATAGTTTTGGTTAGTGAATGAAAAAGATTAATAATTAACACAACTCTACCAATCCGTAAGCTTACATAGGCGATGTCAAACAGTTGGCACACATTGCTAAATTCTTCATATCACTATTGCAAGTAAAAAATCTTTTGTCAACCTTGGTCTCAAAAGCTACACAGATTCTTGCTACCGCTTTTTATCTTGGTTTATAAGTATAAATATTTACCATTTATCTTTTTATGAAAATATTCTATTTCTTTTACTTTTCTACATTTATACTCAATATATCGAATTTATTTTATCTATAAAACGCTGTAGGCGCCTGATAAGCGAATTTATGCCAAGTTTAATGTAATATTATATACCATTATATTTGCGGATGAATAATTTATTAGTATTAAACAACACTCATAATCTATATTAATTGTTGATAAAAGTATATTCCACTAAAATGAAGCTGTACTCGTTGCCAGGGATACGTTACGGTATTTTTTAATCAAGATAAACAAAGCCTATTCATCATAATTACTTATACTAAAACAGCATTATCCTAGTTTTCGCCTATACTAAAAGCACCCTGACCACTTTTGTAAAGAGTCTAAGGCGCCGATTGGTAATGTACAATCATTAATTTAGATTGATGCAACATTTTGTGTGATTATATCTTGGGTGATGCGGCGCCTTTGGGTAGCTCCTGTTTTCTTGAGTGCAAAAGCTTCAATTGATTTGTAGAGAGACTGAGGCAGAAGAAAAATGAGGTAGGCAGCGACTAAGGTTAAAAGGGTACGACGTGGTTCGTAAACGATGATACGCCAGTTTGTAGATAAAGCTTCATTAACGAATTCTACAGCCATTGAAGCATCTTGAAGACTAACTGCTTTGCGAGCTAAATATCTTAACTGATATGCTCTGGCTAGTGTTCCCCATTTATCAACTAGTTCTGGTGCGTATGAGCTAGCTTTGGAAATCACCTTTTCCCAAGAGTCTAATTGTTCAAGTAAATTAGCTGATAAACCGCTTGAAGTTACTCGATACAATGTCAACGCTTCAGGAATTCCTTCCAAAAGCCAATTAGTCTGAACAGAAATACGTATCCAACATTCTATATCCTCTGAGCGGCGAAAATGTTCATCAAAATAAAAATCTTCTACAGTACCGTAAAGATTATCTTGAAATTTAATCGCTTCTAAAACTGATTTACGCATTACTGCTGCTGACCCATTACTAATTGGGTTTCGGCAAAGAACTAAAGATGGAGTGATATCTGTGAGTAATGGTAACTGATAGATACCCAAGTGTTGTCCATTTTCATCAATAAAAGCAGAGCGACTAAAACTAACTCCGACTTTTGGGGTATTTTCTAGATGAGTTACGTGTTTTTCTAGTTTTTCGGGCAACCACAGGTCATCAGCATCTAAAAAAGTTAAATATTCTCCAGTTGCATGTCGAATACCTGTGTTCCTTGCTCCGGGTAGTCCACGATTCTGTTGACGTATAATTTTAATTCTAGGGTCTGTGAATTGCCGACAAATTTCTATACTTCGGTCAGGAGAACCATCGTCAATAATTAGGAGTTCAAAATTTTTGTAAGTTTGCTCAAGAACCGATTGCACGGTAGCAGCTATATATTTTTCGGCTTTGTAAACTGGAACAATAATAGAAACTTTTTTCATTTAGATATATTCCTGTTAAATACAACTTTGTTGGTAATTGAGCTTGTCTTGAAGAATACGCCGTTTTTGGTTAGCTCCTGTCATTTTTAAGCCTAGAGTCTCAATTAATTTATAAATAGACTGTGGCAGAAGCCAAAGCGAATAGGCAGCAGCAAACGTTAAAAACATGCGACGCGGTTCAAGAATAAGAATTCGCCAGTTAGCACTTATTGCTTGATTAATTAATTGCACAGCTATTGAGCCAGATTGAAGACGCACTGCATTACGAGCTAAATACTGTAAGTGGTAAGCTCTTGCTTGGTGTTCCCAACGAGTAACTATTTGTGGAGCGTAGGAACGTGTCTTTTCAATCACTTGTTCCCAGCAATCTAACTGTTTAAGAATATTTGCTGAAAGTCCATCTGCATTAACTCGATATAAAGTTAGAGCTTCAGAAATGCCTTCTATTTGCCATTTGGTCTGAATGGAAATGCGTATCCAACATTCAATGTCCTCCGCACGGCTAAAGTTTTCATCAAAATAAAAGTTTTCTACGGCGCCATCAAGATTATCTTGGAATTTAATTTCTTCAAAAACTGAACTACGAACCACTGCTGCCGAACCATTGCCAACAGGATTGCGACCAAGTAAATAAGGTGTAGTGATTTCTTTAAGCTTAGGCATTAGGTATGTACTTAATTTTCCAGCTTCGTTGATAAAGCTAGAGCGGCTAAAACTAACTCCAATATCAGGCGCCTTTTCTAGGTGAGCAATATGTTTTTCTAACTTTTGTGCCAACCACAGGTCATCTCCATCGATAAAGGCTAAATATTCTCCAGTTGCATGGCGAATACCAGTATTCCTAGCTCCAGCTAGTCCTCGATTTGCTTGGTGAATGATTTTAATTCTAGGGTCTACAAATTTTTGACAAATTTCTATACTCTTATCTTGAGTTGCATCGTTAATAATTAGTAACTCAAAATTTGTATAGGTTTGAGCGAGAACAGATTGTATAGTCGCAGCTATATAATTCTCAACTCCATAAACTGGAATAATTACAGATACTTTTTTCATATTGTTAGATAATGAACGATAAGAAACCGGGTTTCTAGTTTCTAAAAATTGCTGTAACCTAAAATACACTGTCTCTGACGTAGTGATAGTTTACTAGAAAGTTCAAATAACTCATCTCTAGTCAGTACAGCTTTGTTAAAAATTGTTATAGGTCGTCTAGATGTGTATGAATAAGTGATTGAATATCTATCTACTTTTGCAGGTGGTTTAGCACGGTGAAAAATATTGCCTGTATCACTAAAAATTACTGTCCCAGCACATCCAAAGCAGGGTTTCCAATTAGATGTAGAAACAATTGTTTTAATAATTTCATCAGAGATGAAACCAGAGGTATATTGAAGAGTTTTACGTAACGATGTACTTAAAGATTTTGAAATGTATTCAAAGGGTCCACCATTCAAAGTCACATTATTTAAATAAATGATGATTCTAACCATACGATGGTCTTCTATATCTATATGCCATTGTCTAACACCAATTAGTTTTCCATTTGCAACTTCCCTACGAAAATGGGCGCCGTGATATAGTACAGGAAGACCAATGTAATTTTCAATAATATTGAGTAATCGTTCTTCGAGTCCCCACAAAAAAATTTCTGGATACTTCATTAATTTGAATAAAGGTAAACTAATTACATAATTCCCATCGTCAGATTCATAGTTAGAAACGGCTGATAATTCTGACAATAACTTTTTCGCGCTAGCATTTACTAAAGATGTTGAGGGAATTGCTAATTCTTCTAAAGAGGTAATAAAAACTCCTTCTTCATGTAAAGACTCGACTTTCTTTAAGTCTTCTAAGTCAATTTTTGGTAAGTATTTAACATATTTTTTGATTCGTCTTTGATACAAAAATTCTGAGATAACTCGAATCAATCCAAATTGTAGAATAATTCTTTTGATTTTGTTGGGAACACGTTTAATCTTTTCTGTAAATGTCATCTATCTTTACCTTTGCTTTATTTAAGTAGGGTGGGCAATGCCCACCTTACAAATTAGTTAAGTTGCAGGGTTTGGAAAAATTAGGCGAAAAATTAGGCGAAAAAATCCTGTAAAATCTTTAGTGATTTCACGTGAAAGTAGTTGCATCAATATTAATTTTGCAGCTAACTTTTGAACTTTTCTGTTTAACAAAAGCTTTGGATTTAATCGAACAGCCGTTTGTAACTCTTGACTCGCTATTTTAGCTCCATGCTGACCAGGAATATTTTCTAAACTCATGTGAGTCAAATATTCATAAATGTTTGCTAGACTTTGATTTTTAAGACCTTGTAGTTCTGGTGCAGCTTTCTTAAAAGCATTGTCATGAACTTGAATACAATTCTTTTTCATTAACTCAATCTTTGTTGATAATGAGTTTGTTGATTTCCGGTAAAAAATCTGAGTTTTTGGAACTAAAACAAAAGACCACTTAGCTGCTAAACGTAACCAATAATCCCAATCTTCAACAGGTGTTATAGAACTATCAAATGTACCAACCGATTCAATAGCTTGTTTGCGTACTAGTGGAATTGAGCCACAACCAAAAAAGTTTTTAACTAACAACTGGGAATAAACATTACCCTCAAACAAAAACTTTTCATGATGATATAAAAACTTACTTTGTTCATCTATAAAGCAAGTCCAACTATAAGCAACTCCTGCTTCTGGATGGTGTTGTAAAGCTGCAAGTTGTAATTCCAACTTGTCTGAGCTCCATAAATCATCAGAATCAAGAAATGCAATGTAGTCACCAGTTGCATGAGTAATACCACGATTACGAGCAACTGCAACTCCAGCATTTTCGTATGAAAAAATTTTAAGACGAGAGTCTTTGACTGTATTCAGTAGTTCTACAGTTCGGTCAGTAGAGCCATCATCAATTACAATTATCTCAATATTTGAGACTGTTTGTTGACGAACTGATTCAATTGTTTCTAAAATAAAACGTTCAGCATTGTAAGTAGGAATAATGACGGATATAGTTTCCATTGCAGTTTGTACTCCTTAAAAAATTTATTAGTAATTACTCATAACTTCTTTAATTGGTTTATTTTGTAGAGCATAGTTACTAGCCCAGACGGTAAATATAGGTATTGCTATTACATGAGTAATTAGTACGGTTGCAGCTACCCAAAAAATTCCCCATTTCACAGCTAGTAACAAAGAAATTGCAAAAAACACAGTAAAAATTAGGTTCCAGTAAAGATTTATATGACTTTTATCTACGGAGTTTAGTAGCATGGAGGCAGCATCACCGAATGGACGTGGCGCCGCTGAAAGGCAGATAAGTATAAGTATGGGAATTGCTGTTACCCATTTATGCCCAAAAATAATTGGTACGTAGAACGGAGCTAAAGTTGATTGTAGCAAAACAAGCGGAACTACAATTAAACAAATGGTTTTCAGACTACTAAAATAACGCTGTTTAAATAGCTTGAAGTTTTCACGAACTGCACAAAGATGGGGGTATAAAGACCAAGTTAAGGCATTAATTACATTCATACTAATTCCTAATCCTGCATTGAAAGCGAAATAATATACTCCTAAAGCATCGACACCTAAAAAACGCCCAACAAGTAAATAATCGAAATTAGCTCTTAACTTATTTAGTAACTCAACACCGAGAATATTTTTAGCAAACTTAATAATTTCTTGCCATTGGTTAAGACTGAAAGACATCTTAGGGCGCCAGGAATGATTCATATAATTTATTACAATCCATACTGGGGTTGTCAAGACAATCGGTAAGACAATAGCCCATATCCCCATACCCAATAAAGCTAAAATTATAGTAACAATATTACTTAATAACGACTGAACAGCATTGCATATCGCAGTAATTTTTAGACGGTTTTCTCGCTGAATTAATGCTGACTGTACAGAGAAAATCGGCAGCATTAAATAAACTAATGCCATTACACAGATAGGTAAAATAACTTGGTTATTCCCATAAAACCAAGCAACCGGAAATGCCAAAATGCACTGAATTAGAAAAAGTGCTATAGATAAAATCCAATTTAGCCAGTACGATGTTTCGCATATAATATCTAAATTTTTCTCCTCAGTCTGAATAATCTTAGACCCAATCCCGGCTCTTAAGGTAAAAACAGTTGTAAATTCATAAGTCGTCATCACAATGGCAACTAATCCATAATCATAAGCATTTAATAGTCTCGCTAAAGTCACTGTTGTTCCTAAACGGAAGATACGATTTGCTAATTCTGCTCCCCCTAACCAACCAACATTACGAATAAATTGTCCAGAAAATTTTTGCTTAAGTTTATTGATTAACATTAATAGTCCAAGCTGATTTGACAAAATATTTGAGAAATAAAAAAAATATTAACCTAAACTTTTTCTTTAAATGCAATACCCATTAGCACTAATCCAGGCCAATAAAGGTAGGTAAGACTTTCTATTTTTTCACCAAAAGTAAAGAGAAATATAACTAAAAGTACACTTAACCCGGCTTTAGCAGTTGTGTTTTTATGAGCTTTATAAACTAAATCTATAAAGCTCCACACCAAGGGGACTGCTAATCCAATTAAACCTACCAGCCCTTTCTCGAAAAGAATGCCGAACCAGGTGTGGTGAGTGCCAATAGGCATAAATGCTACAATTTTTGGTCCTCTTGGCTCAACAATTCCATGACCCCATATAGGCGCCTCACTCCAACGCTGTAGGGCTATGCGACCCAAAGCTGCTCTAACTCGTGAAGAGCTTGGTCGAGCATTAGAAAACTGTTCTTTAAATGTTTGAAAAAAATTGAGCAGTACCGGGGCAAACATGCTAGCAAAGAAACTTACTACCCCTGTTGTAATTTGTGTTTTGGGTCGAGTAAAATTTACTAAAAACCAAGTTATGACTGGAACAGCAATAATACTTAGTATTGCTAACCGTGAAAACGTTACTATGACCATAGCGATGGAACCAATTATGCCAATCCACCGCCACTTTTTATTAGGCTCTTGACATGCTAAGAAAAAATAAACGCAACCAACCATTCCTAAAGCGGGAGGCCAAGGAGCAAATAATTGTAGGCGATTTGCATTAGTTTCTTCTTCAAATCCATAAAGTACTATATTATAAAGACTAACATCGTTGCCACCAATTAAATATAATGGAGAAGTGTATAAATTAGGCGGTAAATGTAATATAAATGCTAAATAAGAAATAGGAATAAAAATTAAACTTTGTAAGCAGATTATACAAACAGAACGGTAGAGCAATTGTGGTCGAATATTCAGGCAACCGATAAGGGGAAGTAATGCCAGATAAGCCCATGTTCTAGCCCAATTTATTGACGAAGTAATTATTTTACCCGCTCCTAAATCGAAGTCTATATGAGCCATTATTAAAGCAACTTCCATGACCAACATAGAAATAATCCATACCCATACAGAAAAAGGAATCGTCACTTTTTCTTCAACAGGTGTATTTTCCGTTTGGTTCCAAAGTTTTTTGCCCAAGTACAGCGTTAGTGACCACGCAATTACAGACATTAAAATGTATTGCGCTCCCAAAAAATAAAAAACATAAGTTCCTATTAAATAGTACCAAACTAATTTTTCTTCTAAGTTTTGAGGTTTCATAATAAGTATTGCTAAAATTCATTGCGTTACCAAATTTTTGCGTTTACGCGCGCGCATCCAGAGCAACACCAAACCAGTTGTTGAAAAAAGCGAACCGGAGGCTGCGCCTAGGTAAACATATGATTTTTTGGGTTCGGTAGGACTATCAGGTAAGCTGGGTTCTGTAATAATTTGAATTAGTGGATAAGAACCAAAGGTATTTGACTTGCCAATATCTAATCTAGTCAAAGTAGTCGAAAATACTGCTTCAGCAACTTGCATATCTCGTTTCAGTCCATCTAATTTAGACTCCTGAAATGTTAAGTTTTTAAGTCTATTTTCAAGTAGGTTGATTTGCTGGTTTATTGCTTGAGCTTGAGTCGTAAGTCCCTTTTGGTCTACCTGAACTTTAATCAGTTCTTGGAAAAGAACCTCGCGACTGCTGCCTAAGTTCGTGTTAGTAAGGTTAAGGGTCTTTATTGTTGCTAAGTTGACCGGGCGCCCTAAAAGCAATTGACTCCGCGCTAGTAATGCAAGTTGAGCAGCATCAAGCTTTGCTTTCTCTGCAACTAATGTTGGATGGTCGGGTAAATATTTTGATTCTAAAACAACTATAGTAGCGCTAGCATCACTATAGTTTTTTAAGTTCTGCTGAAATATCTGGTCTGTTTGCAGGACAAAAGCATCTGTAGCTTGCGGCGCCGATAGTTTTAAATTAGCCGATAGTTCTCTCAAACGAGCATTAGCTTGCTGCTGACTCGCTAATACTTCTGCTCGTTGTCTACGTAGCAGTTCAATATTGGTTGTAAGGTCTTTAATTTGAACGTCAGAGTTTAAACCTGAACTTGCTTTGTAATCAGAAAGATTCTTCTGAGCTATTTGCAGTTTTTTCTGCGAGGAATCAAGACCTGTTTGGAAACCTACGTCTCGTCGAATAGCTTCTTGAGTTCTCAACTGATTAAGCCTTGTTTCAAAGGCTTTATAAAAAGCTAAAGATTTATTTTGAGCTTCGTGGGGACTGGCGCCTTTGAACTCAATGGTCATCACGGTGGTGTTATCTACTACTTTAATCCGTGGGTTGCCAAACTCTCCTAGGGACATATTCAAACTAGCTGCAGCAGCTTTTACTACAGGTTCGCTCTGTGCTATGAATTTATAATTTTCTCTTGGGTCTTGAGAAGAACTAGAAGCATAAGGAGAGGCATTTTCATAGGAAGCTTGACCAATGCCTGGTAAACTTACACTCGCATTTGAACTTGCTCCTGGCAAATTAACAGCCGAATAGCTGGTGTAAGTTGATGGTGTAACCTTTAGATAGAGAAAAGCTGAAGCCCAAAAAGCGATATTAGTAGTAAGACCTAAAAGCAAGTAACTTAGCCAACGCCTAGAAAAAGCTGATTTGCCAGAGTATCCAGCGGAAATTTGTATATAATTGGTCATTACAAAAAATCCTCTCAAGTTAAACTTTGGCGAAATTACATGCAAATCTCAGTATAGTCTCCTTGCAAAACAGTGATACTAAACACTATCTGATGGCTAAAATCACACTGAATGCAGATGGTATCCTATCGAGCAAATAAAACTATCCACTTGGATATCCACTCTCGTTCTTAAGCTTATTGAGAATAAAAAAGCTTGTAACACCTATTTTTGCGTAGGATGGGGCACTGCCCACCTTACCCAAGCCAATTTAATGGTGCAAGATGTGAAATATCAAATATTTGTCATTTCAAACATCATTCAACCGATACAAACAAAACATGAGTTTTAAGTACTTCTAAAGTATGATTTTTTGACGTGATTAACTTTGAAGTTAAATAATGATTTTATAATTATAGTGTTTTAAATAAATTTGATATAAATTAACATTGTATAGAGGTAATATATTGCGTCTCTACAACGTTAATATTTATTGAGTGAATTAAGCTTAATGATTAAAATAGCTTTAGTAAATAACATGAAAGAAATAGTTACCTTTTTATTTGGCTTAGGTTTTATATTTAATGCTAGTTTATTTGTTCCACAAGCAATTAGAGTCTATCAAACCAAAAGCTCTAGAAATATTTCGTTAATAACTTTTGCTGGCTTTAATATTATTCAATTTAACGGTATTTTATATGGTTATTACTACAACGACATGATTTTGATGTATGGTAATATAATTAGTTTTATTAGCTGTGCAATTGTCACTCTATTGGCAATATATTATAGATTTAAATAAATTAATGACGGCAAATATCAACTCTCAACCCCCGACACTGCAACGCTTTGCTCAATATCTTATTCCTTATCGTCAACAAATTCCTGTGGCGGTTTTATTTGTTTCTATCGGTGCCTTATCACAAGGTGTGGCGCCTTTTTTGATTGGTTGGTCGATAGATAATCTGATTGCCAAGGGTAATTTTTCTGGATTGATGCAAATGCTAGTTGTTGTACTAGCTGTGTATTTAATCGGATTTTCAGCGTTTCGCGGACATATTCTTCGCACCAACTGGATTACTCAGAATGTACTCGCGCAACTTCGTCAAGATATTTTTACAAAAATACAAACTTTACCTCTTTCGTTCTTTGATACGAGTTCAGCCGGTGACTTAATGAGTCGCTTGCTTAACGATGTTAGTACTGTAAACCAAGTATTTGGACTCGCTATTTCTCAAATTGTTAGCAGTTCGTTTAGCTTGGTCGGTATTGCTTTAGCTATGCTCGCTGTAAATTTACAATTAGGACTCTTAAGTAATATATTAGTTCCATTAGTAATTATTATTACTACTTTGTTTGGAGGATGGGCGCGCGCAAAATTCCGTTTGACTCGTACTAGTATAGGCGAATTATCTAGTAGATTAGAGGAAGATTTGAGTAGCGTTAGAGAAGCACAAGCTTTTAATCGCATTGAGCGCAATATAAATGATTTTCGGCGTTTAAATGCGATAAATCGAGATGCGAATATTCAAGCAACGGCAATAACGGCAGCATTTTTACCTGCTATTGATGTTTTAAATACGCTTTCGCTTGGAGGCGTATTAGCGTATGGTGGTTATCTTGCGGTGGCAGGTAAAATGACGGTGGGAACTGTAACGGCATTTCTTCTTTACGTTCAGCAGTTTTTCCAACCTATTCAAATATTGAGCCAATTTTACACGCAAGCGCAATCAGCAATTGCTGGACTTGAGCGAATTTTCTTGCTTTTAGACGAACCGTCACAGCTTAAAGATGCTCCTGATGCTAAAGAAATGCCACCAATTCAAGGTGGAGTTAGTTTTGAAAATGTTTCGTTTGGCTATAAAGCGAATCAAACGGTGCTGAAAAATGTTACTTTTTGCACTGCACCAGGACAAATGATAGCCCTTGTCGGCGCCACTGGAGCAGGTAAAAGCACAATTATTAACTTGATATTACGCTTTTACGACGTTACTAGCGGCGCCGTTAAAGTCGATGGTATAGATGTTCGCTCTGTTACACAAGCTTCTTTACGTTCTCAAATTGGGATTGTGCTTCAGGACATGATATTGTTCAGTGGTAGCATTGCCGAGAATATCGCTTTTGGGCGCCCAGATGCAACAACTACAGAAATTGAAGCTGCTGCTAAAGTAGCTAACGTTCACGAATTTATTATGACGTTGCCACAAGGTTATGATACTCTTGTTGGCGCCCGTGGTGTAACCCTAAGCCAAGGACAAAGACAACTCGTTAGTATTGCACGGGCAGTTTTGGTCAACCCAAGAATTTTAATTTTAGATGAAGCAACTAGCAGCATTGATACTCGCACCGAAGAGTTAGTACAAGACGCAATAGCCAAAATTCTCCAAAATCGTACAAGCTTTGTTATTGCCCATCGCCTTAGTACTGTAACGCAAGCCGATAAAGTAATGGTAATTCAACAAGGGCAAATTCTGGAACAGGGAACCCATACTGAACTTATTGCTTTAAATGGAGTTTATGCAAATCTTTATGCTTTGCAACTAGGAACTGAAAAATCTTAGAGTTTCTCAAACTATCGGTAGATACAACAGTGTTACTACTGATAGATGTTAATAGATGTTTTTTTTAATAATTTAATAACTTAGACAGTCATACTTGAGTATTTTAGCAATTTGCTGTTTGTGTCATAGATTTAGTATGGTGGGCAATGCCCACCCTACGGTTATGTATTAATTAAATAATTTGCGGAGGGTGGAATGCCGATTACAATTCGGAAAGATATTGCCTACACTATTCTAAAAAAAATTAGCGATAGTGGGGAAGGAATGAATGAAGTTAAATTTGAAGATGCTGACTTAGCAGGGTTAAATGTCACCGAAGCTGACCTTTTAGGACATTTAGATTATCTTAATCAAAATCACTTTATCAAAGCTAAATTTTCTGGAAATGCTTACGCAGAACCAGAAAAATTAGCTGAAGAAATTTTGCACCCAGAAAAAATAGGGTTTGAGGGAGGCGAAATTACTGAGAAAGGGCGCAAATTACTTAATAAAATTGAAACTGAGTTATCAAAGGCATCAGGGGGGGCAGAAGTTAATATCGCTTCTAAAGATTTGCCATTTTTAGAAAAAGTGTTGCTCAGAAGTGGTTTAGAAGATATTTTTGATGCTAGAGATGTAACCGAGGTTGTCTTCCGAGTCATGCGTGACTTAATGACAACCGAAGCTGCTGACCGAGTTGAAGCAGAACTGCACAAAGAGGCACTACCAGCAGAAGATAAATCGCTGCAAATGGAAATAGCGGATTTATGGCACGATACAAATCCAATTGTAGGCTTTCTGAGTCGCGTTCGTCCACCGTGGCAAGGCCCCGGAATCTTTAAAATCGATTCCGACCGTTTCTTATTCCGGGTTGCTAACGAGAGCAGTTTTTCGCACGAAGTAGACCGTGAACAAGTCGTAAAGGCTGTATTTTCTGCTACCAAGGAAGAACTTTCACAAGAACGTATTCAGGAAATAGCTAGTTGGCTACCTGACTACGTTCGTAAACTTTGGGAAGAAGCGTAATTATAATTACCATATTTCAATCACGTAGGGGCGCCGTTCAGTGCCCCTATAATTGTGTAGACCAGTAATAGTACAGACGGGTTGAGGCGCCGTCAATTAACGTGTCAAACCCTTGAATACGAAGGTTAACGTTTGCTTCAAAACCGACCACCATGCTAGAATAATCTGCTATACTGGCTATCTAAGATTTATATTCGGTTGTGAAAATCATTTTAGCTTTTAAAACGGTTTCTCCGAATCTAATTCTCTACGTGTCCCGATTTTGGAGATCCCAATGTCTATTTATGTAGGTAACTTATCCTATCAAGTTACGGAAGATGATTTGAAGCGTGTTTTTGCAGAATACGGTAAAGTCAGTAGTGTCAAGGTACCCACCGACCGTGAGACAGGTCGGATGCGCGGATTTGCATTTGTTGAGATGGAAAGCAGCTCGCAAGAAGATGCAGCAATCGAAGCTCTGGATGGAGCGGAATGGATGGGACGTGATTTAAAAGTTAATAAAGCAAGACCTCGCGAGGAAAGAAGCCCATCACGCGAAGGTTGGGGTGGCGGCAACCGAGGTGGTGGTCGTCGTTACTAAGCTTATAACACAAAGGTTTCACAAGTTTTGATTTCATTACTCCCCCAGCAGTTATAAGCTTTCATCGCTCTTCAACTGCTGGTTTTTACTGTTCACACTTGAGTTAAAATATTCACAAATATAAGGAGTTGTACTAATGACGCAAGTAGTTTTAGGCGAAAATGAAGGAATAGAGTCCGCTTTACGGAGATTTAAGCGTCAAGTTTCGCAAGCGGGTATTCTCCAAGATGTTAGAACCAAGCGTCACTTTGAGACTCCCTTGCAAAAACATAAGCGTAAAGCTGTTGCACGCAGAAAGCAAAATCGCAGAATGCGCCAGCATTTTAAGTAAGCGCATATCATCTCCAATAGAAACCGGGCTTTTACAAGAAGCCCGGTTTCTTTATGGGTGGGTTATTATGTATCTTTATTTAATGTTGCAGTGTTATAAATACAACAAACGTTCACAGCAATTAACAATCAGATACCATAACAGCGAAGGAGCAAATTTTTGCGAGTCTATCATCTATTAATCGGTCTTATTTTACTTGCGCTATCACCATTCATATTGAAATCGGTATTTAAAAATACAAGTAATGATAACAATGTACGACCGCAACCAACACCGTCTAGCATAACGCCAACTGTAACAGCTTCTCCTGCATCTGCTGTAACAACACAACCATCCCAAGCGTCTACTAACGTTTGGAACAATGTCTTGAGAACAAAAACGGCGCCTGTCGGTTGGAATGTTGCGCCATGTAAGGGGGACGCACCATTATTATGCATTTCCTCTAATGGTAAAAACTTGGGTTCCGTCAAAATGGAAATTTACCCACTTTCTCAACAACCGAAGTTTCAAAAAATGCTGATTAATGCGGGTATTCCTGCTGATGCTAAAATTGACTATCAAAATCCCAATTACAAAGGCAAAATAAAAGAAGCGCTCAATGCTTGGGTTACAGACGAATACGCAGTTAATTCTAAAGAGCGTCAAAAAAGTTACAAAAATAAAGTTAATTTTTCAGGTTATCCACCGCAACTCGTGAATATTGGACAACTCCAAGGTGTACGCTACGGTTTCACTGGTCTCAAACGCGAAGGTGGAGTTAGTGAGCAACATCTTAAATATGTAGCATTCGATGGAAATTCACTATATGTAATTAATACAGCGTATAAACCTGCTTCTGATAGCGCAAAATTTGAGAAGTACGAAAATTTGGCAGTGTTTGAGCCGTTTTTGAGCGAAATTACTTCTAATTTAAAGTTACCTTAAAAGAAACCTGGTTTCTTGAAGAAACCAGGTTTCTGGGTTTCTACATATTACAGTTCTGCAAATGCGCGTTCAATAAGGCGCCGTGCTAGAGTTTGTGTACCAGTGTGTTCATAATAATTTGTGGACACATCGATAAACGCTGCGACGTAATCTAACTTATCGTCTGCAATTTGCATGAAGCTGTTGAGGTTGTTTAAAACCTTTTGAGGTGTTAGACCACGAGAAACAACTAAGTCACTCATCCAGCCTTTTACTGAGTCAAAGCTTTGACCAATAAAATCAAGTTTACCTCCTGAACTTTGACCAGGAATAGTATCTTTGATGTTGTTGAAAGTCGAGTTTTGCTCTAAGTCTTGCGGTGTCATTGCCCCAAGACTCGATGTTACCTTCTGAATAAAGTCGGGGCCTAAAGGTAGTAAAGCATCGACGCAAACCAAAGCTGCCATGCGGATAGATGACTCACCGCTATATTCTCCTAGTGCAGCTACGAAGTCACCAATGCTATCACCAGGAATACCGTTGATTTGGCAAAATGCAACTAACTCAGTTACAAGTTTTAAAGATAAATCGATTGTTTGAGCTTTGTCGGGTTTGGGTGTGACTTTATCGAGAAAACCCAAAAACGAAAATGTTTCGCCAACTTTATTCGCTAACGCTGCGGCGCCTAGTGCTTTATCTGTACCATCAACAGTTTGATACAGCCACATCGCAGTTTGGTATCCTTGTGAACGGTCGTTATATAAATATATCGCGCGTTCGCCAATCTGCTGAACTACATCGTCGTCTGTTTCCCCTGTAACATGCTGAATTGTGTTGACAAAACCGGTTATGTTTTGCCACTGACCTGGCGCCGCAAAATCTAATGCATTTAACATTGAAATTGTCAAGCCACCAGTTGGTAACTGGTCAACTAAATCTTGAATTGGTTTACTCATTATTAATCCCGTTTAGAGTACGTTTAACTTATTGCGTCGTCAATGGAGAGGCAAATTATTACAGTTTTGACAACCTTGTAAGGTTAAATTTCTGAAGCCAAGCTTCTCTGTCGGTTTCGGTAAACGATGGGTCTTTGGATATGGCAGAAACTTGGTACTTACCAACTAAAATCGATGTTTTAGTTTTACCCAAAGTTTTTGCAGGATATCCACCAACCTGTTTTGTACTAGTCTTATAGCCAGCAGCAGTTGCGGGTGTGCTGGTAGTATCGGAAATTGCTAATTGTGCTACTACTTTACCGCCTTCTTTTAAATTCGCTTCTGCGAAACCTTTTTTCTCTTGAGTGAATACTACGTCAAAACCACCGCCATCTGAAGGGAAAAGTTTGTTAAATTCGCTACCTTGAGTCGCATTCTTCGCAACGGCTTGACCGCTACGCTTTTGACTGCTTTCTTGCTGTACGGCATCAAATCTTCCGGGCGGCTTTGTTGCACAAGCAGTTGTGGATGTTATCAATATCACAGATAGCAATAAGGCTGCTAATATTCTACGTATACGGGGAAAAGACATTGTATTATCTCCTTGAACTGCACATAAAGCGGATGTCACTAAAGCTTTACCTCGAATTTAACCTTAATAGTGGCTAATGTCATGAAAATATAAACAATAGTGCTGAGTGATGAGTGCTGAGTGATGAGTGCTGAGTGCTGAGTGCTGAGTGCTGAGTGCTGAGTGATGAGTGCTGAGTGCTGAGTGCTGAGTTTTTATTCTGAACTCCTAACTCCTAACTCCTAACTCCTAACTCCTAACCCCTAACTCCTAACTTCACTCAGCACTCAGCACTTTCTACTCAGCACTATTCTTATAAGCGACTACAGCGTAAAAGGGGTCACCACCACCGGCGCCTAACCATTGTAGTAAATTTGGAACTTGGGATTGGCGGGCGATAACTTCGGGAGAAGTAAAGCCAGGTACACTATTAAAGTAGCTTTTGACTAATTCAACTCGGCCTTTCTCGGAATTTTCACGCCAAGCTTCAATGGCTTTTTGGAAGAACATGCGGTTAGAAAAGCTAAATATTGCTACGCCACCAGGTTTTAAAATTCTGTGGATTTCTGAAAATACTGCTTCTGGATACTGTATGTATTGTACAGAGACACAGTTGATAACGGCGTCAAAATCTTGGTCAAGCAACGGTAACTTTGGGTTTTCATTCAGGTTTTGAACGAAATAGTGGTTCAACCTGGGGTTTCGTGCGAGTTCTTTTTCATTAAGTCCATGTCCCTCGACATGAGAAAATTCTATTTCTTCTGGTAGATGCGAAACCCAACTACTCATCATGTCAAGAATGCGCGTATTCGGTTTTAACAGTTGGCGATACAAATCTGTAAGCTGTTGAATAAAGCCTTCGTCTACATGGGTGACAAAGCGTGGTTCAGAATAGAACAATTTATCGTTACTGTCGTCTAGCTTAGTACGTTGATTTGGTCTAAGGAGCATAAATATCTTAGGTTTCGTTTACGTTTTCAAGATTTCTTTGGCAAAAAAGCAAAAATATGATATTGTCTTTTCTCACAATTAAATGTGTATGATACGTTTTAGTACCTCATATATTTTAAAAAACACAATTAAAAAAGACAAGCAAATAAACCTGTTAGAAACCGGGTTTGTTTGTTAATATCTTGCAATGAAACAACGATTTTGCTGAATAACCCGGTTTCTTGTGTGTCAATTCAATTTTTCGCATACAATCCTTTCATGTTGCACCTAGAAAAAAATATTCATTCCCTTTGGTTAAAATTTCAATACTCACAAGTATTTTCGCATGTGAGTTTGTTATTTTTGATACTACCTTTATTACTATTTAGTTCTGGCAATAACAGCTTGATGGCTCATGATGAAGGACTTTACGCAACTCGCGCGCGTCTCATGTACGACTCTGGCGAATGGATACATCCTTGGAATAGTCCGCATCATAAAACACCCGGCATTTACTGGATAATTGCACTTTTTTACAAGTTATTCGGTGTAAACGAGTTGAGTGTTCGTCTCCCTAGCATGATTTTAGGCACTCTCTCTATATTTATTTTATATGAAATAGGCAAAATTATATTAGACAGAAAAATAGCATGGCTGGCTGCTGCTATATTTAGCGTAGAATTCCTTTGGTTACAATATTGTCGTTTGGGAACTCCCGATGTCACGATGATTTTTTTAGTTCTTTCAGGAATCTTACTTTTATTAAAAGCAGAGCTATATCCTAAGCAATATTCTAAACGATTCTTTACATACTATAATATTTTATGCTTTTTGAGCGGATTCTGTTTTGGTTTAGGTTTACTAATCCGCAGTTTCATGATTATTTTACCTATTGTGGCTTTGTTCCCCTTTTTTATTTCCCTTCATACGCGCCATCGTTTGTTAAATAATCTATATTTCTATGTAGGCTTTATAGTTGGCTTAATTCCCACTTTTATTTGGCTTTGGCTTAGTTATTCGCATTACGGTACCGGAAGTTTTTTACAGCTATTAGATTTTGTCTTTCAAGTTGGTTCAATAGAACGACATGGAAATGGAATTATTTTCTATATATGGAATGTTCCGCTTAAATCTTTTCCTTGGTTCTTCTTTGCTCTACTTGGGTTGTTTATAATTATTCGGCGCCCGCAAGCTAAATATAAATCAATATTAGTTGGTTTCCCAGTAATTTTATTTATCGAACTCAGCGTTATTTCAACTCGCTTATCACACTATAGTCTTTGTCTTTATCCATTTATTGCCTTACTTGCTGCTGTTGGACTCGATGCACTTACCCATCGAAAAACACCAATTCTCCGTTATTTAAGTTATGGCGTTAGCGTTGTTAGTATTTTATTACTATTTGCAGGTGTAATTGCGTTATCTATAGGTAATTCAGAAATCCATAAATATACAAATGTAATTCTAGTATTAGGCGCCGGATGGTTTACTTTACCGATTCTATGGATACAGCGTCACCGTTTTAATAATAAGCAAGTATTCTTCAACTGCTGGTTAGCAGGTTGGCTAGTACCAGTTTGGCTAGGTTTAGCAGTACTGGGATATAATGGCGCCTTTAATGACTATAACCCAAAGTTCCGTAAATTTATTGAAAGCGAAAAAGTGGCGCCAATAATTAAATCATCTCCCATTCACTTAGTTGATGTTGGTGATAAAGCAGGAGTTCTCATTAATTTTTATACTAAAAGTATAGCAGCAAGAGTTGATACGCTTAAAGAAGTACCAGTGAATAATTATGCTTGGGTTGAAGAAAGTCAAATTAATGAATCTTCAAATTCACATGTACAATACCGCGTAATTGGTAAAGTAAAAGGGTATAGCTTAATACAAGTAATCAGAAACTCGCAAAACTCGTAGGTTAGGCATATTGTAAAATTTCTTGCTCTGGTTCTGTTAATTTGCTGTAAGCGCTGCTATCCATAATCGCCAACTAAACTTTGTCATGCTGAACGGAGCGCAGTGGAGTGAAGCATCTTGGAGATTCTAGCCTGCGGCAAATGCTTCGCATAACACTTCGTTCAGAATGACAGTTTCTAACCGTTTGCAGTATAGTAAGTATTTCTTCGACTGTCCAGGGTTGAAATCCCAAAGCGGGATTGTTGAGCAAATCCTGTGTCAAACCAGCAGCAAGGTAATCTTTAACACCACTTGTGTGATTCAATAATTGGCGAATGGTAATTCTATCGCTGTTAGGAACTGCAAAATCCGCCGAAATTAGTACGCAACAAAGTCAGGTGAGCAAGTTACAGCAGAAAATTTCTGAATTAGAATTCGACCGCTATTTAGCTATTCGTGATGTTTTGACTGTCGAACAACGTCGTCGGCGCTACTACTTACGCAAAGACCCGTCAAACTGGCCTAAAGAATTCAAAGAATTGAATATTGAGCCTGCTGGTTAATTCATCAGCTGCATCGTAGACATTGTGAAGAGAAATTGCGAAATCTGTTTGGTTGTTCTGATGTGATAAACACTTTTGCTGCTTTCTGCTTGCTTGATATACTCACGATATTTTGGCGCCAGATATCTTTCACATAGCCAAAGCGCGCGGTAGCTATTAAATGAACTTTCCAATATTGAACTATTTTCTGGCCAGCCTTCTGGCGGTTTGAAGTAACCTGTAACAAATCGTTTCGTTACCCACCAAAAATGTATATATATCGGTAAATCGACATAAACCAAACTATCCGCTTTATCCAATCTTACCCATAGAGTTTCCATGCAACCAAATCCGTCAATAATCCATTGGTCTTCCTCTAATATTTTCTGATGGATGCACTTGTACTCTTGCTGTGGAACCTCAATACCACCTGGTTGAAATTGAATTTTGTCTAAGATATAAAGTGGCAAACCTGTAATTTCCGATAATCTTTTACTTAAAGTTGATTTACCACCCCCTGCATTGCCAAACACTGCGACTTTTTTCATCTCCACTCTCCTTTTCCTTCTTTGAGCAAAATTTTGATGCTGCTTAACAGAATATTGTTTCTCACTTCTTGGGAGGAACGACCCGACCTTGGAAAATTTTATTTGGGTCGATAGCTAAATAGTCATTACGTTCGTTAACTAAAGCAACTGCTGCAATTTTAGCATCGGGTAAATATCCCATCAAAGATACATAGCCAGGATTTTGACCATCATGACCTATAACTCTACCATCGGTATTTATTAAAGGATACACGCCCAAACCATTCTTTTCCCTAATATCTCCCGTATCTTAGGGACTTCCAAAAAATAAATTCTTCATGTTGTGGAGCGGGCAAGGATGCCTGCCTACGTTTAGAGCAGGCAAGGATGCCTGCTCCACAAAAAAATTTTGGAGATTTTTTTATATGGAAGTCCCTTACATCTTGCACCTGAGTATTTAGTAGATTATTGGCTTCGTTCTTACCCGCATAGGGTTAAAACTAAAAGTTATCAAACGTCCTACAGTGCCTAAGTAATTGTCGCTATATCTAGCCCAATTAGTCTTCTAGCAAACTGAGGGTATTCAAAATTTCAAATACCGCTCGAGCATCCTCTTGGGCATTTGAATTAACTGGTTTATAAATATCTGTGAAAAGACAGTTTTGAGCTAGACCAAATACAGGTTTTATTTCATTCTTCACAATCCTATGGTTATTATAAGTGAGATAGCGGGCTTTGAGGATAATTCCCTCAGCCGATCCTCCTAATGCACAAGCTGATTCTTCTTCTTTTGGTTGCTGAATACTTCCTGAAAGGCTGTCATAGCTAAAACTACGTCTTAACTGATCGAGTCGTCTATAAAGTTGCTTCGGTAGCTGAATTGATTTTCCGTCGATCGTTAACGAAAAACGATCGTCAATAGATACAGAATTGGGATCGATGTCATTGCCATAAAAATGAATCTCTTTAGTCGTGGTTTTATCAGATTTGTATTGGAGGTTCAACAATAATATTTGTTCTGCCTTCGCGACATCGCATAGCATTGCAAAACTAGAAATCAAGCAAAGACCAAAACTCATAAAAAACTTCATAATTTATCTCCACATTATTCAAAATTTCCGTATTGAGAAGAGCTAAGGTCTTGGGAGTTTTTATCGGGGCTGGCAAACTGACCTCGAAAATTCAAAATTTACGAGCGGACATGAACATTCATGTCCCTACGCACGGGAAAATTAAAGTTCGATTTCATGATTGTTTCGTATAAGTTTTAAGCTTGTACTCTTACTTATGTCCGGTGTCAGGGGTTTATGCACTCCTAGGGGCAAATTCTGCTAAGATACGACCGCACTATATAAAGACGGCGCCCTAATGTATATCAACGCTCCTAGCTATTAGCTGCACGGTTTTGTATAACTGACAAAATTATAATAAGGCTGGAAAAAATATCAGAGAACTAGCAACCCAAAGACGAACCGAGCATTTAAACGTTTTGGTATAGCGGTAGGCTTTTGTTTCAAAAGTAATAGACCCAACCAAATTGACCATATCACGCTCAGAACTAAAACAAATATTCCTAACAGTGGTATCAAACTAACAATTCCTATTCCTAATCCAAGATAACTGAACAATTTGGGTAATTTCTCATTTTTGAGTGCAGACCAACTCACCAGTAAATACCATACACCATTAAAAAAAATGGCGCCTACTCCAAGTACACCAATACTAGTATTGAGTTGATTACCTAGTTCATCTGTCGCTTGAGTATAAGAAGCAGCTTGTAATATCGTATAAAAACTCAATGTTGCATTTGTGACTAAACATAGAACAGAGAGAAAGCCAAAGACATTAGCCAGAAACATTAATTTTGGACGAGAGGAATGCAAATTTTGATAAAAAACCCAAATCAACACGCAGGTGAGTGCAGCAGAAAGAAACTTTAATAAATCTTCGATAAGTATGGGGAAAGGGTTGTGAGTTGCCAAGTCGATAAACTTATTTACATCCGTAATTGCAGGGATTCCAATTATAAAAATTACGACAATAAAAGTCGCTATTTGGACAGAGGCATTGATGAATGCAGCAATGGACGGGCAATATAGGCGCCCATCCCATAAGATAGTTAACTTATTCATGCTAAAATCAAATTTTGACACCAGTCAAATATATTGATTCTGATTCACGTTCAGGAAGGTCTGACACCCTAAGCAAACCTTCTCCAAAATTAACTTCTTCAATTTGGCTAAATCCAGCTTCTGCCATTAGTAATTTCAGCAGTTCAGCATTATACATTACTTTGTGACCATAACAATAAATTACAGTGTTTATAGCTAACATATTCTTTGCTTTTTCATAAGGTGTATCTGGCGGATGTTGGTATTTTCCTAAATATGGAACACAAATACGTATACATCCATTCTTTTTTAAATACTTAAAACAATTTTTTAAAGCAACAAGTGCTAAATTTAAAGGTATATGTTCTAATACATGACTTAAAATAATTCCATCAGCGACTTCTAAAAGATTTTTATCTTCATTACAGATATTCAAAAATAAATCATATTTTATTTTCTGCTTGCCGCTTACAATTCTCCACATCTCTCCTAGTGAAGGAAATAGTTCGGCGTTAATGTAATCATTATTTATATCATCCCTACAACCAATATTAAGAATTACGGTGTCCGACTTCTTTAAATTAATAAGTTTTTTATTATAACCAATCGTCTGCATAAAATTTGTTAGTGGTAACGTAAAAACGCCACTTACATAAGTTCTTAAACCTCGTAGTCCCCAAGAATAAATACTAATCTTATGCTCAAGGAGTTGCATTTCTTCTAGCAATTTATTTCTTTCTTCTGCTGTGAAATTTAATTTTACATCCATATATACACCTATAGAACTGGTTGTTAATTATGAGTATAATTGTTTTTTTAATAATTCTGCTACAATTTAGACCTTTGTAAAGTTTTATTAAAGCAAAGTCGCGGAAAATTTCAAGTCTATCAAACACCTCAATTAATCTAGTGATATTTCGTTTTCCGCGCTATCGTTGGGTTTTGGGCTTGGTCGTAGCGGTTTCGTAGACCCAGAAAATTCATAGGTGCTGGATAGTATATCTGGAAGGTAATAAATAGGAATAATGGCTATGGTAATGGTAGCCTGATTGGTTCTAACCGCATCAAGTTTGATTTGTTTTACCCATCCCAACAGTACACCTCTTTCTGTTATTACCTCATAACCAATCCATTTTCTTTTATTATCAAAGCTATTCATCATTTTACTCTGTGTACGAGCGTGGCTCTGTGGTAAAAATATTATGTCACTGCACAGGCTAGAAGCCTGTGCTACAAGACAAATCTTCACGGATTATTGTTAAGCCTAAATCTTTATAGGAAGTTAGCACCTCTAATGGTACAACAGGCGCCGTGACTAAATAAGTTAAAGCATGTATTGACCCAACTATATAAGGCGCCGCAGTATCGAGTTTTGCAGCAGTTGCTAATCCGACTACTTCCGCAGCACTCTTTATCATCGCCCGTTTGACATGAGCTTCATTCAAATTAGTGACGCTAATGCCAATTTCTGGATGCAAACTACATACTCCTAACATGCATAAATCCGCACGTATCATCTGTAATCCTTCAACAGTCGCAGCACCGACATTGACTAAAGCTTTTTTATAAAGCTGTCCACCCAACATTACAACATCAATATGAGCATGTTCTGCCAAAGCTACAGCAATTGGTGGACTATTTGTTATAACTGTGGCTTGTAAATCTATAGGTAAATGCCGCGCTACAGTTAGCGTTGTTGTACCACCATCTAAAATTATCACTTGACCTGGACGTACTAACGAAGCTGCCGCGCGTGCTATTGCTTCCTTTTCTACTGGCGCCTGCTGTATTCTATCGGCATAACTCGCTGTTGCAGGAGAACTTAATAAGGCGCCTCCATGCACACGCTGCAATAAACCTGTTTCAGCTAATTCTCTTAAATCGCGACGTATCGTATCTTCTGAAACTTTGAGAACAGCACTGAGTTCGGAAGAAAGCACCTTTTTGTCACGACGAAGAATTTCCAAGATAAATTGTCTTCGTTCGGCAGTCAACATAATTAATTTTCGGGAAGTTGCGTTTTTTTTCTTGAAATTGCACGTTTGTGAGTTTATACTCATAGCATAAGCTCAAAAAGTTCATAGCAAACATTTTCGCGTTATTCAACCCGTTGACAAATTATGACTACAACAACTCAATTTCCAATAAATCTTGGCGCCTACAAATATTTATCGCTCAATCCGGCAAATACGACACTGACAGCAGAACAAAGAGAAGCACTGAAAGCGAATATTCAACTTTGTCGCGATGCGATAGTGTTTTTCACTGCCACTGGAGCAGCTAGAGGAGTGGGTGGTCACACGGGTGGACCCTACGATACAGTCCCAGAGGTAATGATTCTGGATGCATTTTTTCGTGGCGCCGCTGATCAGTTTGTGCCCATATTCTTTGATGAGGCTGGACATAGAGTTGGTACTCAATATTTAATGTCAGCGTTGCATGGTGATTTACCAGAACAGCAACTTCTACGTTATCGCGAAGCACATTCTAAATTACCAGGACACCCGGAGCTTGGCTTAACTCCTGGTGTAAAATTTAGTTCTGGGCGCCTGGGTCACATGTGGCCTTACGTCAACGGCGTTGCAATGGCACATCCAGGTAAAACAGTTTTTTGTCTAGGTTCTGATGGTTCACAACAAGAAGGTAACGATGCTGAAGCCGCGCGTTTAGCTGCCGCTTTACATTTGAATGTAAAATTAATCATTGATGATAATGATGTAACAATAGCTGGACACCCATCTAAATATCTACCTGGCTTTAGTGTTGCTAAAACTCTAGAAGGTCATAGTATAAAAGTATTAGAGGGAGAGGGGGAAGATATAGATGATTTATATCGTCGTTTGTGTGAAGCTGTAAATACCCCAGGACCAATAGCTGTTATTAACAAGCGTCCAATGTGTCCGGCAATTGAAGGTTTAGAAGGCTCAACTCATGGTCATGATGTAATATCTGTAGATTTAGCAATTAAATATTTAGAAGCGCGCGGACACAGTGCAGCAGTCGAATACCTCAAAAATATCGAAAAACCCAAACAAACTTATACATTCCTTGGTTCTAGCGATAAATGGGGCGCCAACCGTAACGTCTTTGGTGAAGCGGTGGTAAATATATTAAGTCGAATGAGCGAAGCAGAACGTAAGGAAAAAGTCAAAGTTATCGATAGTGACTTAGAAGGGTCATGTGGTTTGAAGAAAATTCACGATGCATATCCAGAAGTATTTGTACCATCGGGTATTATGGAGCGTGGTAACTTCTCTGCTGCTGCTGGGTTTGGTATGGAAGCTGGCAAGCAAGGAATTTTCGCCACATTCTCGGCATTTTTGGAAATGTGTATATCCGAAATTACAATGGCACGGTTGAACTACTCGAACGTGTTGTGTCACTTCTCTCATGCGGGTATCGATGACATGGCAGATAACACCTGCCACTTTGGTTTAAATAATATGTTTGCCGACAACGGTTTAGATGATGGTCATCCAACACATCTATACTTCCCAGCAGACACAAATCAAATGACAGCTTGTGTAGAAGCAATATTCTCTGACCCAGGACTACGATTTATTTTCTCAACTCGTTCTAAAGTACCGACAATTAAAGGTAACGATGGTAAAGAGTTGTTTGGAGATAGCTATAAATTCGTTCCTGGCAAAGATGAAGTAGTACGCGAAGGAACACAAGGTTATATCGTTAGCTTTGGCGATGGTTTATACCGCGCGCTAGATGCAGTCGAACGTCTCAAGCAAGAAGGAATAGATGTAGGGTTAATCAACAAACCGACTTTAAACGTTGTCGATGAAGAAATGATAGCGAAAATTGGTAAGGCGCCTTTCGTTTTGGTAGTAGAAGCATTTAACCGTCGCACAGGTTTAGGAAGTCGTTTCGGTTCTTGGTTACTAGAACGCGGTTATACTCCTAAATATAACTACCTTGCCACCCACAAAGAAGGTTGTGGTGGACTTTGGGAACAGTTCCCACATCAAGGTATTGACCCAGTAAGCATCATAAACCAGGTCAAAAACCTAATTAAATAGTACCTCTTGTGGAACAGGCATCCCTGCCTGTCTCTTGAGTGTTTAATATAAAGGGCGGGCAAGGATGCCCGCTCCACAAGACACAAGAATGTTTAAAATCCTGCAAATTTGAGCATGATGCTGAATACATTATCTGTGGCGCCTAATTTATTTCCTAGTGGGTCACTACCTAAATTATACTCATTATTATTCCAACCAAAAGAGAGTATCGGACTGTTTTGTTTATCACCCAATTTCCATCTAGCACTGGCGCCGAATCGTGAGCGGTTATTACTCTCATTGATAGGAGTATAATATCCTGAAATTAGGAAGTTATTACTCAATTTCCAACTAATATCAGCGAGTAGAGTGTTAGCAATAGAATTTGGGAGGAGGGCGCCAAAATAGTTGACTAAACCGAGTGAAACGTCACCAAGATTTGCTCTGGCGCCTAATGTTACAGAACTACCTGGAGACTTGACTATAAATCTGTCAATTTCTGCTTTACGGTCAATTGCGTAGTTAAACCCGGTTGATAAAACTAAATTGGAATTTTTGCCCAAGCTAATTTTTTTAGAAACATTACCTAATACTTGGCTATAATAATCATTGTCAGGATTGGTATATCCAATGGCGCCACCAGAAAACGTCCAACCGTCTTTTGTATATTGGGTAAAATCTGTACCTACGTAAGCATTGATTTTTTCACCACCAATCATCCCACCGTAATATTTCCAAATATTGTTTAGGGTTGTGATGTTGCCAGTAATACTAATATGAGGATAGAAATTTGTTTCTTCGATAAATTTAGTCGTGGTGTGAAAATTCGCATCATGACTAAATACTTGTAAATAAATTTGACTGTAGAAATCTTTCATCAAATAGTTTGAAAAATTTTGCCCGTTGATATTACTTGCAATATTAATATTAGAATTCAATCCACCTTCGGCGCCTGCTGCTGATAATATCTTGGCTGGACTGGTTAATTCATAACGTGATTTGGAAGAAAAGGTATATTTTTTAACAGGGGAAACACCAATCCATATACTGTCAAAGTTGGCAGCAGGTATTTGATTGACATTATTGGCATCTTTGTATGGACTCTTAGCTTTGCCAATACCTGAATGATAAAAAGTATAACTATTAGCTGGGATGCGCGTGTTGTTTGCTGCGAAAAATAAATTAACGTTAATATTTTTATTATAAGGCTTGTCACTACCTTCAATTTGGGGGTCAGCATCGGGTAATAACAAACCAGTCAACTGAAAAGCTGAATTCAGCAGCGCATTTTTATCTCCTGCAATTGCTCCAAATCCTCGAACGGTACGACCAATCACAGCTTCTTTGTGATTTGCTCTGACAATTCTTCTAACATTCGAGTAAATACCTACTAGCGTATTTTCAATATCTTCTGTTCTCGAAACCGATGTTTGATTTGATTGAGCATTACCATAAGTGCTACCTGCGTTAGGAAAATATAAATCTATTCCATATTGGTCACCGTTTGCACCCTTTTGAAAACCCGGTTGCTTCATAGCTTCAACTGACTCTGGTGATACAACATCACCAAATTTTGAGTTCTGAAGGATTTTTGAAGGAAACAATGTGCTTTCTGGAATAGTACTTTTATCAGTAACAAGACCAGGAAGATATGTACACTGACTACCAGCATTATTATTCGCATCTAAACATGAACCAATCATGCTTAATTGAATTTCTGTACCAAGCACTGTTCGTGGCTCAATTTTGTTAACTGTAATTTCTCGCTTTTTACGCGCGGTTTGAAATTGAATATAACTACTACGCTGTTCTACAGTAAAAATATTATCTTTAGTTAAGCTTTCTTCAAGTTGGCTATTAATTCTAATCAGTCCATTGACATCAAAATAAGCATTTGTTTTATCAGCAAAATTTGCACCTGTTGATAACTGCCATTTTGTTAAATGGTTAATTTGTGTACCATTTAATGACATGTTAGTAGTAAATATACTTATATCTTTCTCATTTTGTATTGACCGTGGTGGAATAGTAAAATTTTTATTGGTGTTTAAGTCAACAACATCTGGCTGAATTTTTATTTTGTCTTTACTATTATCTTGTTTACAAAACTGTTTACCACTTTGACTAAATTCGGGTTGTTCTATATTTATAGGAGAACAAGCTTGAGAAATACTGTTGTTAGCATTTATTGGTTCTAAATTAGAATTTTCTTGTATTGTAGATAATTCTGGCGCCGATGCGGTTTCAGGTTGGATAAAGGTATTGTTTAAGATTAAATCAGCGGCTTTACCTTTATGGTTAAATACTTCAACTGGCGCCAATTCTGGTTGTGAGACAGAAGGCGAAGTTTCTTGAATCGGATTAGGCTGAGTACTGAATTTAGAATCAAATGTTAGGTCTTCTTGATTACTTAATTTATCCAGTTCAGATAAATCAGTGGTAG
>ERZ1066122.445-NODE-445-length-43786-cov-9.796826_pt1 | contig 43786 bp, 41 predicted proteins | sample MGYA00382769_ERZ1066122 | MGnify/ENA primary metagenome ERZ1066122 (study PRJEB33369, sample SAMEA5778352) | biofilm metagenome | biome: Industrial cooling water; feature: Water cooling tower basin; material: Biofilm | place: United Arab Emirates | collected... | reverse complement strand
CATCGTCGACCGCAAGAAGGACATCATCATCCGCGGCGGCGAGAACATCTCCTGCCAGGCGGTCGAGGCGGCGATCTACGAACATCCGGCAGTGGCCGAGACCGCGGTGTTTGCGCTCCCGGACGCGAAATTCGGGGAAGTCCCCGGCGCGGTTCTCTATCTGCATCCCGGCAGCAGCCTCTCCGCCGACGCGCTGAGCGCCTTCCTGGCGGAGCGGATCGCCGCGTTCGAGATTCCCGCACGCTATTGGTTCGCCGCCGAACCGCTGCCGAAGCTCGGCACCGAGAAGATCGACAAGGTCGCGATCCGCACCCATTATCGCAGCCTCGCGGCAATGGGCGAGGCCGCCTGAGCCGATGCGGGCGGCGTCCCCGGTGCTGTTGCTCGCGGCGCTTGCCGGTTGCGACCGGGAAGGCGAGCCGACGGCGCCCGCCGCCGCCGGTGAGGAGGCGCAGCCGACTCTGGTCGGCACCTGGCGGACCGAGCAGCCGGCCCGCTTCGTCGGCGAAGGCCTGCGCACCGAGACGCACGAGGGCCGGACCGTCTACGCGGCGGACGGCGGCTTCGCGTATCGCGGGCGGCTGCTGATCTTCGGCGACAGGCTGCCGACCGAGGGGCTCGGTTTCGACATGCGGGGAAAGGGCGAGTGGCGCGCCGCCAACCGCATCCTGACCGAGCGCTTCACCGACATGACCATCGTGCCGGACGGCCCCAATCCGGTGCTCGAAAAGCTTGCGGCCGAAATCGCCCGGGACCTGGTCGCCCGCCCGCCGGTCCAGTCCGACATCCAGGCGCTCGACGAATGGCATCTGATGCTCCGGGACCGCAGCACCGGCACGGTCGCCACCTTCGCGCGGGACGGGGCGGTGACCGCCGGCCCCGGAGCGCCCGGCGCCGGCAGCCGCGCGCGCTGATCAGGGCTCGACGGCGGGCAGGACCACGTCGCGCAGGGTGGTCGCCTCGATCGGCGTTCCGGCTGCGATCTGGGCGCTGCGGCCGCTGATCAGCGGTGTCAGAACGACCACGCCGATCGCCGTGCCGGCGCCGGGGCGCGCCCGCTCGGCGGTGTGACCGGCCAGCCGGACATGGCGACCTCCCACCACCAGGTAGAGCGGCCGCACCACCAACCGTCCGGAGGTGCCGAAGCCGCCGCGCTCCTGGGCATCGCTGACGTCGCCGACCGCCTCTGTCCCGGCCGGGATCACCAGGCGTCCACCGACGACGAGATCGGCCGACACGCGGAGCAAGACTTTGTCCCCCTTCACATGCGTCTTGCTGGACAGCGGCAGCCTCGTCTCGAGCTGGATCGGAGTGCCGGCCGGAACCGTGACCGGCGCCCCGGCATCCGCGGTGGCGGCAAGCGCCATCAGCGCCGCCACGCCCGCCATCACGCTTGCCGTCACGGCCGTTCGGGCGCCGGTGCTGCCGCGCGGCGTGGCGTCGGGCCGGTCAGATCGAGCGCCATGTCTTCGGCCACGAAGCCGGTGATCAGCTCGCCCGCCTTGATCTTCGCATTGTTGCCGCGATGAAACAGGCCCATGAGCCCGCCGGCCAGCATCGCCACTGCCACCGATCCGGAGCCCCGTCCTCGGGCGCTGTGCTCGCCTTCGATCGGGATTTCGAGATCGCCAAGCGCGACGTGCAGCAGCTCGGCCGTCATCTGGCCGGATTTGCCGACATTGCCGGCCTTTTCGGCGGCGATGACGCGGCCGAACGCCGGCGTCCCGGCCGGCACGACGACGCGGCCGTCGATCATCACCGGCTTGTGGACGCGGAGGCGAAACCGGGCGCCCGGCACGACCCGGTCGGTCCGGACTTCGGCCACCGCCATCAGCTCGATCGGCGTGTCGCGCGGCAGCAGCACCGCGGCTGGCTGGGCGAGGTTCGGCGGGCTCTGATCGGTCGCCGCCGCGGTGGCCGGCTGCCCGAGCGCAGCCGTCGGCAGCGCGAGCAGCGCCGCCGCCAAAGTCATGCGAATCATCTTCTCTCCCCCCTCTACGGCAGCTGAACCTGCCAGCGCGAAAGCCTCTGGTGCAAGCGCGGAGACCAGGTAAATAGAACGGGCTCAGCAATGCCGCCTGGGCTAATGGAGCGATGACGGGGGGATTAGATGAAGCAGTTGTTGATTGCGCCATTCGCGGCTTTTCTTCTGGTCGCAGTTGCTGCGGACGCGAAGGACGCCAAAAAAACCTATGTGGTCGTGAACGAAGACGTGGGCGTTCCGGTGTTCCCGCATGACCTTCCCGACCGGCCGTACACCGTGCTGGGCGAAGTGAAGGCCGGCGTTCGCAAGGCCACGATCTTCAGCAAGGAAGCATCGCAGGAGAAGATCTATCGTGAGCTCTGGGAACGCGCCGAGAAGCTGGGCGCCGATGCGGTGATCAACGCGACCTATGGCGACTCGCATGTCACGGCGCTGAGCTGGGGCAAGACCAATGCATCCGGCACGGCCATCAAGTTCACGGGAGCGGCAGCGCCTGCCCCACAGCAATAAGCACGTCGGGATCCGGACCGCGGTGCGGAGGGCGGCGCCGTCTGCCGTCCGCGCCGCTACATCCGATAAACGAGGCTCGCCCGGCTGATCGAGCCGCTGCTGCTGATGCCGCGGCTCCGGTCTTCTTCGATCCGATATTCGTAGGAAAAGCGCAGGTTGAGCTTTTCCGAAACCTTGCTGTCGAGCGCGGAGGCGACGATCCCGCTCGACCGGCCTTCCTCATAGAAGATCGAGGCGCGCTGGGTGAACTCCAGCCGCGAGTTCATCTGCCAGCCGAGGTCAAGCGAGCCTCGGCCGGCAATGCGCTCCTCCATGTCGTCGGTCGTCATCACATCGGTCAGGCGCAGCGCCGGCCCGCCCTCGAGCGCCACCCGGAAGCCGTCGCCCTTGACCAGCTTCCAGCCGGCGCCGAGACCGGCCGTGTACCGGTTGTCATAGCCGAGCCCGGGATCCCGCTCATACTGGGTGAGCCCGAACACATAGGCGCGCTGGCCGAGCTGGCGCCGCGGCTGCCACGAGCCGATGATGCGCTCGACGGCGCGGACATCGTCGGTGTCCTGCACCTCGGCGCGCAGGGCCAGCTTGTGGGTCCAGTCGATCCCGGTCCGCTCGATGTCGAGCGCACCGACCAGGCCCAGGCTCGACGCCGGCCCGGTCGCCCAGGTGGCGCCGAACTCCAGCTTGCCGTCCCAGTTTTCGAGCGGCCCCGCGGTCGCGCGCCGGGTCCGGTCCGCCTCGGCCTTGGCGGCCGCCGCCGCCTCCCGCTCCGCCAGATGCGCGGTGCGCATCCGCTCGATCGCGGCCGCCCGGTCCGGCCGCGCCGTCAGGGCAAAACCGAACACGCGGTCGATGACGGCAGCGTCGCCAGCCGCGATCGCCGCCTCGATCACCGCCCGCAGGTCCGGCGGCACGGCATCATCCGCCGGCTCCTCGGCAAGAAAGGCAGGCGGCGGCAGGGTATCCAGCATCGGATCTTCTTATCGGCTGGTCCGCAGGGATCAACCGGCGCGCGCGGCGATCCGGCCCGCCGCTGCGATGGCCGGCCTCATGCCCCGGCCGCCCAGCCGACCAGATGCGCGAAGCCGTGCGCAAGCATGGCCGCTTCGATCCCCCGCCGCCAGTAGAGCCAGCCGAACACGATGCCCGGCGCGCTGTTGCCGATCAGAACGGCGGCGAGCAGCGTCGGGTTCGGGGCGCTGTCCATCAGGAACAGCGCCGGCAAATGGCCGATCGCAAAGAGCAGTGCGGCGATCACAATGCCGCCCCAATAGGCGCTGGCCGGCGGCGCTGTGCCTCGCGACAGCGTCGACAGGCCCCAGACGGCGGCTGTCATCAGCCCCCAGCGCATCATCACTTCCTCGGCGACACCGCCATAGAGAAGCCGCGTGGCGAGCGGTGGGGCCATGGCGGCGGCATTCTCGATGATCCCGCCGGACAGGCGCGCATAGCCGATCAGAACGATCCCGGCGAACGCGCCTCCCGCGGCGGCGGCGGGCAATTGCCAGCGCAGCACTCGTCCCGCCTCGCCGCCCTGAAGCTGCGCCTCGATCAGCGGCGCGCCGAGGCCGACCCGCGGCGCGAGCTTCGCGCCGGCGAAGACCGCGAGCGCCGTCAGCAGCGCCGGCTGGACCAGCGTCAGCCCGATGGCGGCGCCGGTCAGCCCGTTCGCCTCGGCGAGGGACCGCGCGAACGGCCAAAGAAGCAGCGAGAAGACGCCCGCGGCGCCCAACCCGGAAAGCACGTGCCAGACCCGAATCGTCCCTCTCCCTTGACGCCAGCCCCGCTCCGTCCCCACCCTCGCGCGTGCGTACGTAAAGGCCAGAACAGAAAAGTCATGCAGCTCGTCATCGTCGAATCGCCCGCCAAGGCGAAGACCATCGAAAAATATCTCGGACGCGATTTCCGGGTTCTCGCGTCCTACGGCCATATCCGCGATCTGCCGCCCAAGGACGGCTCGGTCGATCCGGACAATGGCTTCGCCATGGAATGGGAAACCTATGGTGACAAGGCGAAGCAGCTGAAAGCGATCACCGACGAGGCGAAGCGCGCCGATCGGCTGATCCTGGCGACCGACCCGGACCGGGAAGGGGAAGCGATCAGCTGGCACGTCCAGGAAGTGCTGCGCAAGCGCAAAGCCCTGCCGCAGCAGGTGGAGCGCGTGACGTTCAACGCGATCACCAAGGCGGCCGTGACGGAGGCGATGGCCCGTCCGCGCGCGCTCGACGAGGATCTGATCGACGCCTATCGGGCGCGGCGCGCGCTCGACTATCTGGTCGGCTTCACCCTGTCGCCGGTCCTCTGGCGGAAGCTTCCTGGCGCCAAGTCGGCCGGGCGCGTCCAGTCGGTGGCGCTGCGCCTGATCGTCGACCGGGACCGCGAGATCGAAGCATTTGTGCCGCAGGAATATTGGTCGGTCTGGGCCGAAATGGAGCAGGACGGCACAGGCTTTTCGGCGCGGCTGGTGCGCTTCAAAGGCGCGAAGATCGACCGGCTGACGATCGGCGACCAGACGATGGCCGAGGCGGCCCGGCAGGCCGTCGAGGCCGGCCGGTTCACCGTCGCCGGCGTCGAGACGAAGCCGCTCACCCGCAATCCGCCGCCGCCGTTCACCACCTCGACGCTGCAGCAGGAGGCGGCACGCAAGCTCGGTTTCTCCGCCAGCCACACCATGCGCATCGCCCAGTCGCTCTACGAGGACGGCGCGATCACCTATATGCGGACGGACGGCGTCCAGATGGACGGCAGCGCGATCTCGGCGGCGCGCGCGGCGATCGCGGCGCGCTACGACGGCAGCTATGTTCCGGAAAAGCCGCGCCAGTATCAGACGAAGGCGAAGAACGCGCAGGAAGCGCATGAGGCGATCCGGCCGACGGACTTTGCCCGCGAGCGGGCGGGATCGGGCGACCATGCCCGGCTTTACGAGCTGATCTGGAAGCGGGCCCTTGCCAGCCAGATGGCCTCGGCCAGGCTCGAGCGGACGACGGTGGAGCTGGAGGACGGCACCGGCCAGACGGCGCTCAGGGCGACCGGCCAGGTGGTGCTCTTTCCCGGCTATCTCGCGCTCTACGAGGAGGGACGGGACGATGCCGAGGACGAGGAGTCGCGCAAGCTGCCGCGCCTGAGCCGCGGCGACAGCCCGGCCAAGACGGCCGTCCATGCCGATCAGCACTTCACCCAGCCGCCGCCCCGCTATTCGGAAGCGAGCCTCGTCAAGAAGCTCGAGGAACTGGGCATCGGCCGCCCCTCCACCTACGCCTCGATCCTGCAGGTGCTGAAGGACCGCGCCTATGTGCGCGTCGAGAAGAACCGTTTCTTCGCCGAGGAAAGCGGCCGCCTGCTGACCGCGTTCCTGGAGCGCTTCTTCGAGCGCTATGTGAGCTACGATTTCACCGCCGGGCTCGAGGAAGAGCTGGACGACATCTCCGGCGGCCGCGCCGACTGGCAGGCGGTGCTGGCGGCCTTCTGGCGGGACTTCAAGCCGAAGACCGAGCAGGTGATGGAGCAGAAGCCGTCGGACATCACGGCGGTGCTCGACGCGTTCCTCGAAGACTATCTCTTCCCGCCGCGGCCGGACGGCAGCGATCCGCGGCTGTGCCCGAACTGCGGCGCCGGGCGCCTGGCGCTGCGCGGCGGGCGGTTCGGCGCGTTCGTCGCCTGCTCCAATTACCCCGAATGCAAATACACCCGCCGGTTCGCCCAGGGCGGCAGCGAGGATGCGGGCGGCGATGCCGGTCCTGAGGTGCTCGGCACCGATCCGGCAACGGGCGAGCCGGTCACCCGGCGCTCGGGCCGGTTCGGCCCCTATCTGCAGCTGGGCGAGGGCAAGGAGGCGAAGCGCGCCTCGATCCCGAAGGACGTGGCCGAAGTCGATCTCGACTGGGCGCTGAAGCTGCTGGCGCTGCCCCGGGAGATCGGGCCGCACCCGGAAACCGGCAAGCCGATCACGGCGGCGATCGGCCGCTATGGCCCCTATCTCGCCCATGACGGGCGCTATGCGCGGCTGCAATCCACGGCCGAAGTGTTCGAAACCGGCATGAACGCCGCTGTCGTGAAGCTCGCCGAAGCCGCCCAGGGCGGCGGCCGGCCGGCCCGCGGCGCACCGCGCGCGCCGCTTCGCGTCCTCGGTGCCGATCCGGACAGCGGCGCGGAGGTGAAGCTGATGGACGGCCGCTACGGGGCCTATGTGACCGATGGCGAGACGAACGCCACGCTGCCGAAAACCGTCGCTGCCGATGCCTTGACGCTCGACGAGGCCGTGGCGCTGCTGCGGGCGCGCGCGGCCGCGCAGCCGGCCAAGGGGAAGAAGGCCGCGGGCCGCACCGGCGCGAAGCGGGCGCCCGCCAAGGCCCCGGCCACCAAGGGGAAGGCGGCTGGCGCGGCAAGGAAGCCGGCCGCCAAAAAAGGCTAGGCCCTGTGCGCGGCCGGGCTGGGCGCGGCCGCGCCCGGCTCAGCCGCTCCCGCAGCCGCGACAGGCCGGGTCTTTCGGAATGGCGATCGTGCGCAGCCGCGGCGTGATCCCGTCGAACACATGCAGTTTGCCGGTCGCATCAGGGCCGAAGCCGGTCAGCGCACGGATGGCTTCCATGGCGGCCCAGCTGCCGATCAGCCCGGTCATGGCGCCCAGCACCCCCTGTTCGGCGCAGGTGTCGCAATCCTCGGCGTCGAACGCGTCGCCGACGAAGCAGCGATAGCAGGGCGCATCGGCCCGCCAGCCGCGAAAGGTGCCGAGCTGGCCCTGAAACTGGCCGATCGCCGCCGTCACCAGCGGCACCTGCGCCCGAACGCTCCAGTCCGATACCGCAAGGCGGGTCGCGAAGTTATCGCTGCCGTCGAGGACCAGATCGACCTCGCCGATCAGCCGCTCCGCCGTGGCGGCATCGATGCGCGCGCGGACGGGCTCGAACGCGACATCGGGGGTCAGGCGGGCGATCCGCTCGGCCGCGACCTCGACCTTGGCCCGGCCGATATCGGCCGTCTCGAACAGCAGCTGGCGCTGAAGGTTGGACAGCGCGACGTGATCGTCGTCAATCACCCGCAGCCGGCCGATGCCGGCGGCGGCGAGGCTTTGGATCGCCGGGCAGCCAATGCCGCCGGCACCGATCACGGCGATGCTGGCCGCGCGGAGCTTCATCTGCCCGGCGCCGCCAATCTCCCGCAGCACGATGTGCCGGGCGTAGCGCTCCAGCTGCTCGTCGGAAAGGCTCATGCCGGCGTCCGCCCTGCCAGGGTCGCCGCAGCGGCCGCGGCGCTCATCCTTTGGGCGGCTCCCGCAGGCCCGTCGAGCCGAAGCCGCCGCTGCCGCGGGCAGTTTCGTCCAGCATATCGGTCTCGGCGAAGCGGGCGCGCTGGACCGGGGCCGGCACCAGCTGGGCAATCCGGTCGCCGCGCGCGATCGGGAACGGCTCGCTGCCCAGATTGGCCAGGATCACCTTCACTTCCCCGCGATAATCGGCATCGATCGTCCCCGGCGTGTTGAGGCAGGTGATGCCGTGCTTCAGCGCGAGGCCGGAGCGGGGCCGGACCTGCACTTCATAGCCGTCCGGTATGGCGATGGCGAAACCGGTGGCGACGGCGTGCCGCGCGCCGGGTGCCAGCACCAGCGCTTCGGCCGCGACGACGTCCATTCCCGCGGCTCCGGCCGTCGCATAGCTGGGCAGCGGCAGGTCCGCGCCGTGCGGCAGGCGCTGCACGCGGATCTCGATCTCAGGCAAGCGCATCGGCAATCCGTTCGGCGAGGCGCGCGGCGACATCGGCTTTCGGCATCGCGTCCCAGTCCTCGACTCCCGCCGCCGTCACCAGGTGGACGCGGTTAAAGTCGCCGCCCATCACCTCGCCCGACACGTCGTTCGCGACGATCCAGTCGCATCCCTTGCGCAGCCTTTTGTCCCGCGCATGGGCGACCACATCGTCGGTCTCGGCCGCGAAGCCAACCAGCAGCCGGGGCCGATCGGAAGCGCGCGCCAGGCCGGCCAGAATGTCGGGATTCTCGGTGAGGGCGAGGGCAGGAGGCGCACCATGGGCCGCCTTTTTGAGCTTCGACGCGGCCGACTCCGTGCGCCAGTCCGCCACCGCGGCGACCAGCACGGCGGCATCGGCGGGCAGCGCGGCCGCCACCGCGGCCGCCATCTCGCGCGCGGTTTCGACGTCGATCCGGGTGACGCCGGCGGGAGTGGGCAGGGCGACCGGGCCGCTCACCAGCGACACGCGCGCGCCGCGCGCGGCCAGCGCTGCGGAGATCGCGAAGCCTTGTTTCCCTGACGACCGGTTGGCGATGTAGCGCACCGGGTCGATCGGCTCGTGCGTCGGCCCGGCCGTGACGATCACGTGGCGACCGGCCAGCCGTCCGTTCCGGCCGAGCCGGGCAGTGATCGCCGCCATGATGGCCTCCGGTTCGGGCAGCCGGCCGGGGCCATATTCGCCGCAGGCCATCGCGCCGTCGTCGGGCGGCAGGATGGTCACGCCGTCCGCTTCAAGCTGCGCGACGTTGCGCCGGGTTGCCGGATGCTGCCACATCCGGACGTTCATCGCGGGTGCCGCGAGCACGGGCTTGTCGGTCGCGAGCAGCAGAGTGGTCGCGAGATCGTCCGCCTGGCCGTGCGCCATCCGCGCCAGCAGGTCCGCCGTCGCCGGCGCGACGACCACCAGATCGGCCTCCCGGCTGAGGCGGATATGCCCCATTTCCGCTTCGTCCTTCAGGTCCCACAGGCTGGTGTGCACCGGCGCTTCGGAGAGGGCAGCGAGCGTCATCGGCGTCACGAACTGGGCGCCGCCCGCGGTCAGCACGCAGCGCACCGTCATCCCCGCCCCGCGGATCAGCCGGATCAGGGCGCAGGCCTTGTAGGCTGCGATGCCGCCGCCGACGATCAGCAGGATGCGCGCGCCCGCCATCCCGTCAGCCTAGCAGCAGGGTGAGGGCGGAACCAAGCGCGCCCGCGGCCAGCGCGACGGCTCCGTAGCGCCATCCGCTCGGCACGCCGACAATCTCGATGTCGAGCAGCGGCGGCGGCGGCGGGGCGGCGCCCGGCTTTGGCAGCTGGTGGTCGAGCCGGCGGATCAGCTCCGGCACCAGAGCCAGCGTCCGCCCGGCCTCGGCCAGACTGTCGGCCAGCCAGGCTTCCGGACCCAGCTCCGTCCGCAGCCACTCGCTCACATAGGGGCTCGCCGTCTCCCACATGTTGATGTCCGGATCGAGCGCGGTGGCGACGCCTTCGACCATCACCATCGTTTTCTGAAGAAGCAGCAGGTGCGGCTGGGTGGGCATGTCGAAATCGCGCGTGATGGTGAACAGGCCGTCCAGCATGTTGCCGATCGAGATGTCCTTGACCGGCAGCCCGCGGATCGGTTCGCCGACCGCGCGGAGCGCGGTCGCGAACTCGGCAATGTTGTGATGGGGCGGCACATAGCCGGCTTCGAAATGGATCTCGGCCACCCGGTGATAATTGCCGGTGATCAGTCCGTAGAGGATTTCCGCCAGCCAGCGGCGGGCCCGCCGGTCGATCCGCCCCATGATGCCGAAGTCGATCGCGACGATCGATCCGTCCGGCCGCACGAAGAGATTGCCCTGGTGCATGTCGGCGTGGAAGAAGCCTTCGGCGATCGCCTGCCGCAGAAAGGCGCGGACCAGCCGTGCCGCGATCGCCTTCACGTCATGCCCGGCCGCGATCAGCTCGTCCCGGCGGGACAGCTTGATCCCGTCGATCCATTCCAGCGTCATCACTCGCTTCGAGGTGCGCGCCCAATCGATCGAGGGAATGCAATAGCCCGGCTCGGCCTTCATTGCCTGGGCAAGCTCGGAGGCGGACGCGGCTTCGCGGCGCAGGTCGAGCTCGCGCAGGGTCCATTGGCGGAACTGGGCGACCACCAGGCGCGGGCGCAGCCGCTTCAGCTCGCCGCCGATTCCTTCGGCCTGCGCGGCTGCCCACTCATAGGTGTCGAGCGCCTTGGCGAAATCCTCCTCGACGCCGGGGCGCAGCACTTTCACGGCCACGCGCCGCCCGTCGGTGGTCACGGCCCGGTGAACCTGGGCGATCGACGCCGCGCCGACCGGTTCGGGCTCGATCGACTGGAACAGCGCGTCGATCGGCTTGCCGAACGCCTTCTCGATCGCCGCTTGGATGTCGGGGAAGGGCGCAGGCGGCAGATCGTCCTGCAGCCGCAGCAGATCGGCCGCGGCTTCCGGGCCCACCAGGTCGGGGCGGGTGGCCAGTGCCTGGCCAAATTTGATCGCGGCCGGGCCGAGCGACTGGAATGCGGTCGCATAGGCCGGCTGATCGGGGATCCGGGCGCCGAAGCGCGCCAGCCGGACCAGTCGCCGGACCGGCGCCGGCGTCAGCGGATCGCGCTCGATCCCGCGCAGCGCTCCGTGACGGGCGAGCGTCCGGCCCCAGCGCAGCAGGCGCAGCAAATGCGTCGGCGTGGCGGCCAAGTCAGACCTTCCAGCCGCTGTGGATCGCGACCAGTCCTCCCATGATCGGCTCGACGCGGGTCTGGGCAAAGCCGGCGGCGGCGATCATCCGTTCGAAGGCCGGCATGTCCGGGAAGCGGCGGATCGATTCGATCAGATAGCGGTAGCTTGCCTCGTCATTGGCGATGGCCTTGCCGATCCGCGGCACCAGATGGTGCGAATAAGCATCGTAGATCTCGGCAAAGCCCGGCCATGTGGTGGTCGAGAATTCCAGGCAGAAGAACCGGCCGCCCCGGCGCAGCACGCGGTGCGCCTCGGCCAGCGCCGCCGGCACGTCGGTCACGTTGCGGATGCCGAACGCGATCGTATAGGCATCGAAGCTGCGATCGCTGAAGGTCAGCGTTTCCGCATTCGCTTCGGTCCAGGCCAGGCCGTCCAGCCCGCGGGCGCGGGCGCGCTCCATGCCCACCGCCAGCATGTCCGGATTGATGTCGGCCACCGTCACTTGCGCGCCGGCACCGGCCAGCCGGAAGGCGATGTCGCCGGTGCCGCCCGCCATGTCGAGGATCGCTTCGCCGGCGCGGGGTTTCACGCGGCGCACGAACCGGTCCTTCCAGCGGCGGTGCAGCCCGGCCGACATCGCGTCGTTCATGATGTCATAGCGGCGGGCAACGCTGGAAAAAACCGCGCCGACCCGGGCAGTTTTCTCTTCGCGAGCGACTTCGGCATAGCCGAAAGGAACGGTGTCTGGCATCGCGGCCTCCCCTAGCGAAGGCTTGCGGCACGCGCAAACGCCGCTTAGCGCGCAGGGGTGCCCGAATTGCCCGAAGTCGAAACGACCGTGCGGGGCCTGCGCCCGGTGCTCGATGGCGCGGAACTCGCGTCGGTCACGCCGCGCCGGCCGGATCTGCGCGTCCCGTTCCCGGCCGATCTGCGCCAGCGCTTGACCGGCGCCTGGGTGACCGGGCTCGGCCGGCGCGCCAAATACGGGCTGATCGCGACGGACCGGGGCGATACGATGATCTTCCACCTCGGCATGTCCGGCCGGTGGCGGCTCGATCCGGACGCGATCGGCGCCCATGACCATCTCGTCATCGACACCGCGGCCGGGCGCCGCCTTGCGCTCCACGATCCGCGGCGCTTCGGCTTTGTCGATCTGGTCGCGACAGCGGCGCTGTCCGCCTATCCGGCCTTCGTCGCCCTCGGTCCGGAACCGCTCGGGCCCGATTTCACCGCAGCGTATCTGCGCGGTGCGCTGGCCGGCCGGGCCGCGCCGATCAAGGCGCTGCTCCTCGATCAGCGGGTCGTCGCCGGCCTCGGCAACATCTATGTCTGCGAAGCGCTGCACATGGCCGGCATCGCCCCGACGCGGGCCGGCGGGCGGATCGGTGCCGCGCGGATCGACGCGCTTGTCCTGGCGATCCGGGCCGTGCTTGCTGCGGCGATCGAGGCCGGTGGCTCGACGCTCCGGGACTATGCGCGGCCGGACGGCGAGCTTGGCTATTTCGCGCGGGACTGGCGCGTTTACGGCCGGGAAGGCGAAGCGTGCCGCGGCTGTGGCGAATCCGTCCGCCGCCGGGTCGACGGCGGCCGCTCGACATTCTTCTGTGCTGCCTGCCAGCGTTGACGCAGCGGAAACCCTGTCACCGAACCGTCATGCCAGCGTCACGCATGGATAACATTCGCGACATCAAACCATCATGACCGCTGCCTAGGGGCATGGGCGGTGGCCGCCGCGGAGTCGCTGCGGGCCCAGGGACATGTCTCAAATAGGGGATCATCTGATGTCGCGCACTCGCCTGCTCCTGATGCTGGGAGCCGCTCTCCCGCTTGCCGCCTGCGGTGGCGCCGATGACGTCGCCTCGCCCGGCGAAGGCGTGATCGTGGTCCCGGCGCCGGCGCCCGCACCGGCTCCGACCCCGACGCCGACCCCGACCCCGACGCCGACCCCCACGGGTGGCCCGGCCGCCGACTGCCCGACCGGCACGACCAATGTCGGCACGATCGGTGCGTTCCGTTCCTGCCGGATCCCGACCCTCGTCACTGGCAACCTCACGCTCCCGCGTCGCCAGGGCGTCGCCTATGAGATGAACGGCCGCGTCGATGTGGGCGTCGACATCGGTGGTGCCGGCAACGCTGCCGGCGGCGCGAGCGCCGTGCTCACGATCGAGCCGGGCGCGATCGTCTATGCGAACACCACCAACGCCGAAAACGACTTCCTGGTCGTGAACCGCGGCTCGCGGATCATCGCCGAAGGCACCGAGAACCTGCCGATCATCTTCACCGCGCAGCAGAACCTGACCGGCAACGTCACCGATGCCAGCCAGGGCCTGTGGGGCGGCGTCGTGATCGCCGGCCGCGCGCCGATCTCGAACTGCCTTGCCACCGTTCCGGGCGGCTCGGTTGACTGCGAAAACATCGTCGAAGGCACGGTCACCGCGCGCTACGGCGGCGCCTCGCCGGACGACAACAGCGGCGTGTTCCGCTTCGTCCAGATCCGCTATTCGGGCACGATCATCAGCCAGGGCAACGAGCTGCAGGGCCTGACCCTGGGCGGCGTCGGCCGCGGCACCCAGATCAGCCATGTCCACATCCACAACAGCTCGGACGACGGCGTCGAGATCTTCGGCGGCACCGTCAACATGCGCTATCTGGTGACCACCGGCGTCGACGATGACTCGATCGACACGGATGTGGGTTGGCAGGGCTTCATCCAGTTCGCGCTCGCCGCGCAGCGTCCGGGTTCGACCCAGACCGACAACTACATCATGGAGATCGACTCGAACGGCAATGAAGACGCGCTGCCGCGTCAGTTCGGCCGGATCGCGAACTTCACCTTCATTCACACGACGACCGGCACCAACGCGGCGATCCGCCTGCGTGGCGGCGCCGACTTCATCTTCGTGAACGGCATCGTGGTCAGCCCGCGCGCGTGCCTCAACACCGTCGCCGGCCTCGACTCGCAGGGCAAGTCGACGATCCGGCCGGCCAATCCGGGCCTGCAGGATGCCGGTCCGCCGGTGTTCAACTCGGTGGTGTTCGCCTGCGCCAATCCGTTCGCCGAAACGACGCAGAACAACGTGACGGTGACGAATGCGGAACAGGAAGCGTTCTTCAACGCCGGCACGAACAACACGCTGAGCGGCACCGGCGTTCTCACCAACACCTTCCTGCCGGCGGGTGTCGGGGCGACGACCACGGCTTTCAACGCCGCGACGCTGAACCCCGGCGGCACCTCGTTCTTCGTCACCACCAACTATATCGGCGCGGTGCGCGACGCGAACGACACCTGGTACCGCAACTGGACCTGCAACTCCTCGATCCTGGATCTCGGTTCGGCTCGCGGGGCCTGCACGGCCATTCCGACGTCCTGAGTGCAGCATCGGCACCGGGCGGCAGCGCGCCGCCCGGTGCCCGCATCTCCCTCATTCTGGATCGGAAGCCATGAAAAAGCCGCTCGCACTCGGTACTCTCCTCCTTGCCACCTCTTCGCTGTTCGCTCCCGCTGCCGTCGCCCAGGTGGCGGGCGCCGAGGGTGTGGAGCAACCGGCGACGCCGCCCAGCGCCGAGGATCCCAACCAGCCCGAGGATGTCGAGATCTCCGCGCCGGGTGCTGGCGACGTCAACGAAGAGATCGTCGTCCGTGGCCGCTTCGTCCCGGACGTTGTCCGGGTCACGCCGGAAGTGGTGTCGCTGCTGTCGACGGCAGACATCGCCCGCACGGGCGAGGGTGACATTGCGGGCGCGCTCGGGCGGGTGACCGGCCTCAGCCTGGTCGGCAACGGCTTTGTCTATGTCCGCGGCCTGGGCGATCGCTACTCGTCGTCGCTGCTGAACGGCTCTCCGCTGCCGTCGCCGGAGCCGCTGCGTCGCGTCGTGCCGCTCGACATCTTCCCGACCAGCATCGTCGGCAGCGCGCTCGTCCAGAAGAGCTACTCGGTGAACTATCCGGGCGAGTTCGGCGGCGGCGTGATCAACCTCACCACCCAGGCAATCCCGAGCGAGACCTTTCTCGAGCTCGGCGCCGGGATCGGCATCGATACCATCACCACCGGCAAGCTCGGCTACACCTATTACGGCTCCGATCTCGACGTCCTCGGCTATGACGATGGCGAACGGAGCGTGCCGAACTTCATCAACCAGGCCGGCCGCCAGAACCGCGACGTCACCAATCCGCTGGACCTGATCCAGCTGTCGAACGCGCGGACCACGCTGCTCCAGCGCAACACCGACATCCCGCCGGCTTTCTCTGGCTCTGTGAACTTCGGCACGTCGGCCGATGTCGGCGCGACGCGGATCGGCGCGATCGCCACGATCGGCTATGACAACAACTGGCGCACCCGCGACGCGATCCAGCAATCGACCAATGACCGCGAGGGCCTGCCGCAGCGGGACTTCCGCACGGTGCTGACCGACAACCGGGTGCTGGTGAACGGCCTGATCGGCGTCGGTGCGGAGTTCGGCCGCCACAAGGCCCGGCTGACGACGCTCTACATTCACGATACGCTGAAGCAGGGCCGGCTCGGCGCGGGTGAAGTCGCCAATCTGGACGTCTTCCAGCCTGGCACGCCGTCGTTCATCGAGCAGAACACCAACTTCTTCGAGCGCGAGCTGTTCGACTCGCAGTTCGTCGGCGAGTTCAAGTTCGGTGACCTGAACCTCGATCTGCGCGGCAGCTTCGCCCAGACGCAGCGCAACTCGCCCTATGAGCGGTTCTTCCGCTATGAGTTCGATCCGGTCGCCGGCGACTATGTGAACCGGCTGAACGCCCAGACCAGCGAAGCGAGTGTCGCCTTCAACGAGCTCGAGGAGCGGCTGTGGAGCGGCGGCATCGACCTTGCCTATGACCTGAACTGGGACCGGCCCACCAAGATCGCCGCCGGCTATGCCTATAGCGACGCGGACCGCACCTCGAGCCGCTTCACGTTCACCTATCAGCGCCCGGGCGGTGTGGCGCTCGATCCGGTTGCCGCCCAGCTGCGGCCGGATTTCCTCCTGTCCGATTCGACCATCCAGAACTTTGGCATCGTCCTGCGCAACACCTCGACCGCGCAGGGCTCGGCCGAATATGTCGCGTCGCTCCGCATCCACGGCGCCTATGTGCAGGCGGAAACCGAAATCCTGGACGGCCTGCGCGCCGTCGTCGGCGTCCGGTACGAGGACGCCGATCAGCGCGTGACGCCGACCGGTGGCTTCGGCAGCACTCGGCTCAACAATGATTACTGGCTGCCGGCCGCGACGATCACCTGGAACTTTGCCGAGGACATGCAGTTCCGCCTGCACTCGTCGAAGACCATCGCGCGACCGCAGTTCCGCGAGCTGGCGCCGCAGCTTTACCTCGACTTCGAGTCGGACCGCCAGTTCTTCGGCAATCCGGGCCTTGTCGACTCGAAGCTCTACAACGTGGAAGGCCGCTACGAATGGTTCCTTGGCCGCGACCAGCGGCTGAGCCTTGCGGGCTTCTACAAGCGGATCGAGGATCCGGTCGAAGCGGTCGCCTTCTTCACCGGATCGAGCACCACGCTGCAGACCGGCTTCACCAACGCGCCGTCGGCGACCCTCTGGGGCGGTGAGGTCGAGTTCCAGAAGTATTTCCCGCTCGACGGCGTGTTCAACAGCGAGTTCTTCGCCACCCGCCGCGCCGTGCTGGTTGCAAACTACACCTACACGAACTCGGAGATCGAAGCCGGCAGCCAGCTCGTGTCGGATCCGGTGCCCACCATCGGCAATCCGCGGCTCGTCCAGGCCAACCAGATCCTTCGCGACGGCGCGAAGCTGACCGGCCAGTCCGACCATCTGGTCAACCTCCAGCTCGGCCTCGAAGATACCGACCGGCTGTCGCAATATACGATCCTGTTCAGCTATGCGAGCAACCGCGTCACCAACCGCGGCCCGGTGGCCGAGGGCGTCCGCCTGCCCGACCTGTTCGAGCGCCCGGGCATCCGGCTCGATCTCGTCGCGCGCGAGGCGGTGAAGCTCGCCGGCCGCGAGTTCATCATCAAGGCCGAGGCGCGCAACCTGACCGGCACCGACTATCGCGAGTTCCAGACCTTCGACAGCAGCCGGCTGTTCATCAACCGCTGGGATCTCGGCCGGCTTTATTCGCTGAGCATCACCACCCGCTTCAACTGAGCGGGCAGGGACCGAGACGGGGGGCGGCGGCGCGGCGGTGCCGCCGCCCCTTGTCGTTCCGGGTCAGGCGTCGATCGCCTCTTCGTCCAGCCGCGCCGCATTCTCCTGGATGAACTGGAAGCGGTGCTCCGGATTGCGGCCCATCAGTCGGTCGACCAGCGCACGCACGCCGGCGCGCTCCTCATAATCCTGCGGCAGGGTGATGCGGATCAGCCGCCGCGTCGCCGGGTCCATCGTCGTCTCGCGCAACTGCTGCGGGTTCATCTCGCCCAGGCCCTTGAAGCGGGCGACCTCGACCTTCTTCCCCTTGAATGCCGTCGCTTCCAGCCGGGCGCGATCCTGATCGTCGCGCGCGTAGAGGCTCTTGCCGCCCGCCGTCAGCCGGTAGAGCGGCGGCTGGGCGAGATAGAGATGCCCGCGCCGGACGATGTCCGGCATCTCCTGGAAGAAGAACGTCATCAGCAGGGTCGCGATATGGGCGCCGTCCACGTCCGCATCGGTCATGATGATCACGCGTTCATATCGCAGCGCGTCGGGCTGGCATTTGTCGCGCGTGCCGCAGCCGAGCGCCTGGATCAGGTCGGCGATCTCGCTGTTCGCGCGGATCTTGTCGGCAGTGGCGGAGGCCACGTTCAGGATCTTGCCCCGGATCGGCAGGATCGCCTGGGTCTTGCGGTCCCGCGCCTGCTTGGCCGAGCCGCCGGCGGAATCGCCTTCCACGATGAACAGCTCGGTGCCCGCCGGGTCCGACGCAGCGCAGTCGGTCAGCTTCCCCGGCAGCCGCAGCTTGCGGGCGCCGGTCGCCGTCTTGCGCTTCACGTCGCGTTCGGCCTTGCGCCGCAGCCGCTCGTCCATCCGGTCCATCACAAAACCGAGCAGCGCCTTGCCCCGCTCCATCCGGTCGGCGAGGAAATGGTCGAAATGGTCGCGGATCGCCGCTTCCACCAGCCGTGCCGCCTCCGGCGAGGTCAGCCGGTCCTTGGTCTGGCTCTGGAACTGCGGATCGCGGATGAAGACGGAGAGCATCAGCTCGGCGCCGGTCACCACATCCTCGGCGGCAATGTCCTTGGCCTTTTTCTGGCCCGTCAGCTCGCCAAAGCCGCGAATGCCCTTGGTCAGCGCCGCGCGCAGCCCCTGTTCATGCGTGCCGCCATCGGGCGTGGGGATGGTGTTGCAATACCAGCTGAAGCTGCCTTCGCTCCACAGCGGCCATGCGACCGCCCACTCGACTCGGCCCTGGCCGTCGGGAAACTCCTGCGTGCCGCAGAAGAACTCGGTCGTCGCGCATTCGCGCTCGCCGATCTGCTCTTTCAGATGGTCGGCAAGGCCGCCGGGAAACTGGAACACCGCCTCCGCCGGGATGTCGGTCCCGGCGAGCAGCTGGGGCGCGCACCGCCCGGGGTTCTGGCCGCCGGCGAAGAGAGAGGCCCTGGCACGGACGGGCCGGTACAGCCGCGCCGGCTTGAAGCGCAGCTCGTGCCCGAAGATCTCGGTGTCCGGCACGAACGCGACGCTGGTGCCGCGACGGTTCGGGACGGCGCCGAGCTGCTCGAGCGGGCCAAGCGTCACTCCGCGGGCAAAGCGCTGGCGGAACAGCGCTTTGTTGCGGGCCACCTCGACGATGGTTTCGGAGGAGAGGGCGTTCACCACGCTGACCCCGACGCCATGGAGGCCGCCCGAGGTCTGGTAGGCCTTGCCGGTGAACTTGCCGCCGGAATGGAGCGTGGAGAGGATCACTTCGAGCGCCGACTTGCCCGGGTATTTCGGGTGCGGATCGACCGGTATGCCGCGGCCATTGTCGGTGATGGTCAGGCGGTTGCCGGTGCCGAGCTCGACTTCGATGCGCGTCGCGAACCCCGCCACCGCCTCGTCCATCGCGTTGTCGAGCACCTCGGCCGCCAGGTGGTGCATCGCGCGCTCGTCGGTGCCGCCGACATACATGCCCGGGCGGCGGCGAACCGGCTCGAGCCCTTCCAGCACCTCGATCGCGGAGGCGTCGTAATCGGTGGCGGCACCGGCAGCGGCGGTGGAAGCAAAGAGATCGGACATCCCGCTCGCTATAGGGCGGGTGCGCCTGGCGGCAAAGCGCTCAGGCGAGCGCGCGGCGCATGGCAAGACCATCGAGGATCATGCCACCCGCAATGAACACCGCGCCGCAGCACGCCGCGAACAGCAGCCAGCCGGGCAGGCCCGGATGCTCCGCCACGTAATGGACGCCGCGCCAGGCGGCGCCTTGAGCAAGGCCGAAAATCACCAGAAATGCCTCGAAGCGGGTCTTGATGGTGAAGAGGCTGCGCAGTTTCTCCAGCATGACCCATACCCAGCAAGTTCCGGACCAAGCGCGGTTTTTCGCGGATTATGGGGCTCGGCACCGGCGCATCTGTCAAGTCCGCCGACACGGCCGGGCTCAGAGGGCGTCCTGCAGGCCGAGCGTCTCGAGCAGCGCCGCGCGGGCGGCGGCGATCGCCGCGTGAAGGGCGGGATCGGCGAGCCGTGCGGGGCTGAGGCTTTCCGGCCAGCAGTCCGCAACCACCTGCTCGATCTGCTCGATCCGGCGGGCGTCGAGCATGAAGCGCGGATCGATCGTCGCCGGATCGGCGACGACGCGCAGGCGCAGGCAGGCCGGGCCGCCGCCGTTCGCCATCGACTGGCGGACATCGACGAAGATTGTCCGCCGGATCGGGCCGTTCCCCGCGACCAGCTCCTCAAGATAGTCGCGCACGGCCGGGACGGCCCGGGCTTCCGTGGGCAGGATCAGCGCCTGATCTCCGTCCGGCAGCGTGACCAGCTGGGCGTTGAACAGATAGGAGGCGATCGCATCGGCGAGCGACACCTTCGCCGCCGGAACTTCGACGATCCGGATGTCCGGCAGCAGGCGTTCGAGCTCGGCATAGAGCACGCCGCGGTCGGCAAAGGCCTGTTCGTGGGCGAACAGCGTGAGGCCATCGGCGACCGCGACCACATCATTGTGGAAGGCGCCGGCGGCGATCGCGTCCTCCGCCTGTTCGACGAACAGCGTCCGGCCGGGATCGAGGCCGTGGCGGTGCGCGATCGCCTGCGCGGCGACGCGGTGCTGGCGCGCGGGATAGGGTCCGCCGCCACGCCCGTAGACGAAGAGCTCGACGCCGGGTGCATCCGGCGCCGACGCCAGCCGCATATGGTTCGCCGCCCCTTCGTCGCCGAAGGGCGCCGGAACCGGGGGATGCACGGCGAACGCGTCGCTGCCGAAGGCAAGGCGGAGCTGCGCGAGGGTGTGGCGCCATTCATGGCTGCGATGCGGCATCGTGACCAGATTTGCGACCGTCAGATGGCAGCGGCCGTCGGCCGTGTCCGGCGCCGGCGAAACGGTGGCCGCGTTCGCCGCCCACATGGCGGAAGCGGACATTGCCCAGGCCGGGATCGGGGCTGCGCTTTCCATCGTCGCCCCCAGATCGGCCAGCCAGTCCCAGTCCGGCCGCGGATGGGGCGGGAACAGGCCCTGGGGCAGGCCGAGTTCCAGATTGTGGCGCATCTTCGCCAGCCCTTGCAGCGCCGCTTCGCGAGGGAAGCTCGGCTGGCCGGCGTTGGTCGCGGAGGCGAGGTTGCCGAGGCTCAGCCCCGCATAATTGTGGCTTGGCCCGACAAGGCCGTCGAAGTTGATCTCAACGAGGCTCATGCCCGCCCCACATGGCAGATTAGGTCGCCAGGGCCGGCGTTGAGCAGCGCCGCGCCTTCCGGGTCGATCACGATCGCATCGTCGGCAACCGCGGTGATCCGCGCATAAGCCGCGCGAAAGTCGATCAGCCGGCCGCACGAGGCCAGCCGCCGCTCGCCCTCATTCTCTTCGATGCGGTCAATGCGCTGGACGCTCGCGGTCTCGATCGACCGGATCCGGTCGGTATGCGCGACCATGGTCGGACCGCCGTCGAAAATGTCGATGTATTTGTCGTGCACAAAGCCTTCCGTTTCCAGCATTCGCATCGCCGCCCGGCCCGTCGGGTGCGGCACGCCGATCACCGCGCGGGCGCTTTCCGGCAGCATGGCCGTGTAGATCGGATGCTTCGGCATCAGATCGGCGATGAACTGGTTGCCGGCCAGCGCATTGAACTCGTCCGCTTCCTGGAAGCTCATGCCGAAGAATTTGCCGGCCAGGCCGTCCCAGAATGGCGAGCCGCCGGCTTCGTCGATCACGCCGCGCAGCTCGGCGATGGTCCGGTCGGCAAAGCGCGCGCGGTGCTGGCGGATGAACAGATAGCGGCTGCGGGCAAGCAGCATGCCCAGCCCCCCGGCGCGCTCGCGCGGGTGCAGGAACAGCCCGCCCACTTCGCTCGCACCTTCGAGATCGGTGGAGAGCGTCAGCATGTCGGCGCGGAACGTGCGGTCCAGCTCCTTCGAATATTGCGTGAGGGTGCCGATCCGATAGCTGTAGAAGGGCCAGGTCTGGCCCACCATCGTGAAGATCTGGCAGGTGCCGCGCACCTGGCCGGTCGCGCGGTTCTCGAGCACCATCACGAACAGATCGTCGGCATGGCTGTCGTCGGTCCGGGCAAGCGCCGCGGCCGATCGCGCAAGCTTGCGTGCCAGGGCCTCCCGGTTGGGCGGCAGGTTCGTGAAGCCACCGCCGGTCAGCTTGGCGAGCTCATAGAGCGGCTGCAGATCGGCCTCGGTCGCCGGCCGGAGGACGCAGCTCATGGCCGACCCCGCTCGGCCAGGCGCAGGATCGCGAGCGTCGACAGCATCGCCCGCTCGGGCAGGGACTCGGGGATCAGGAATTCCTCCTCGCTATGGATCGCGCCGCCCCGGGCGCCCATCGTGTCGACCACGGGCACCCCGCAGGCGGCGATGTTGTTGCCGTCGCACACGCCGCCGGTGGCGCGCCAGGTGACCGGGGGGAGGCCCAGATCGGCCCCGCAGCTCCGGACGAGGCCGAACAGCCGCTCGGCGGCCGGATCGAGCGGCTTGGGCGGGCGGCCGAAGCCGCCATGGACAGTGATCCGCACCTCGCGCTCGGCGGCGACCGCGGCGACCGCGCGCTCGATCGCCGCCTCGGCCTGCGCTTCCGCCTCGGCCGAGACCGGCCGGACATTGACGCGCAGGACGGCATGTTCCGGCACGACATTGTTCGGGCCGCCGCCGTCGATCCGCGCGGGATTGACCGAAAGTCCCGGGCCGATCGCGGCTTCCAACTGCAGCGCGAGCGCGGCGGCCGCGAGCAGCGCGTTGCGCCCGTCTTCGGGATTGCGGCCGGCATGGGCGGCGCGGCCGGCGATCACGAACGAGAAATTGCCGGATCCGGAGCGCGCGCCGGCCAGCGTCCCGTCGGGCAGCGCCGGCTCGTAGGTGAGGGCGGCCTGCTTGTCCCGGGCGACCCTTGCGATCAGCCCGGCCGACGAGGGCGAGCCCACTTCCTCGTCGCTGTCGATCAGCACCTGGTAGCCGATGCGCGGCGCCGCCGGGCTTGCCTCGACCGCCTCGAGCGCAGCGAGCAGCAGTGCAAGGCCGCCTTTCATGTCCGCGACGCCGGGACCGTTCAGCCGGCCATCGCCCTGCCAGCGGAGCGTCTGGAACGGGTGATCGGCGCCGAACACGGTGTCGTAATGGCCGGTGAACAGCAATTGCACGGCTGCGTCGGGGCGGACCGTCACCAGCAGATGATCGCCATGCGCCACGTCCTCGATGGCACCGGAGGGGGCGACTGCGGTGACCGGAGCCGGCGGCACGAGCTCCACCCGGCCGGGCAGCGCCGCAAAGGCATCGGCGAGCAGCGCGGCCATCGTCCGCAGTCCGGCGAGATTGCGCGAGCCGCTGTTGACGGCCGCCCAGCGCTCGACCTGCGCGAGCATCGGCGCGGCGGCCGCGCGTTCGCAGGCAGCCTGTTCGATGGGGTTCAGGGGCATGGGTGTGGCGTGTAGCCGCTCCTCGCCACGCCGCCAACCGGGCTCCGCCACGGTCCGGATTGAGACAACGGCCGTGGCATGGCATAGCGGGGGTGCGCTGCGGCGCCGCACACAGGGGGGAGCGGATGAACCAGCCTGTCCCGAGCAATGGCTTCGACCTCAACCGGCCGACGATCGTCGCTTTGCTCTACCTCGCCTCGTTCGTCGTCGGCATCACCGGCATCGTCGGGGTCGTCCTCGCCTTCATCTGGCGAGGGGAGCGGCCCGGCGACTGGACGGAAAGCCACTACACTTATCTGATCAACACCTTCTGGATCGGACTGGCGGGCGGCATCGTCGGCGGCATCCTCACGATCGTGCTGATTGGTTTCCTGCTGCTGGGCGCGGTTGCCATCTGGGTCATTGTGCGCTCGGTCAAGAGCCTCCTCGCCGCGCAGCAGCGCGCCCCGATGCCGGACCCCGGCAGCTGGACGGTCTGAGCCGCGCGCGCCTCAGAGGTGCGGGCCGAACTCGGCGATCAGCGCCTCGTACAGCGATCGCTTGAACGGCACGATCATCGCGGGCAGCTCGTGCGGGTCGGCCCAGCGCCAGGCGCGGAACTCGGGCTCGGCGGTGGCGAGATCGACATCGTCGTCGCCACCGAGGAAGCGCGCCAGGAACCAGGTCTGGCGCTGGCCGCGATAGCGCCCGCCCCAGACCTTGCCGACCAGCGCTTCCGGAAGATCATAGTCGAAGGTCCGCGATCCGCGCGCGATCAGCTCGACGAGGTGCGGGGCGATCCCGGTTTCCTCCTCCAGCTCCCGCAGCCCGGCAGCGAGCGGGTCCTCGCCGGGTTCGATCCCGCCCTGGGGCATCTGCCATGCGTCGAGCGTGGTATCGAGGCGCTGGCCGACGAACACCTTCCGCTCGGCGTTCAGGAGCATGATGCCGACCGCGCTGCGATAGGGAAGCGACGTCATGACATCATCGCCGCGCCGCCCGCGGCTTCCGCCATCACCCGTGCCGCCTCGGCTTCGTTCACCATGTCCTTCAGCACCCGGAAGCAGGCCGCGCAATCGCCCGTGCTGGACGGGATCGCCCGGCGCAGGGTGATCAGTCCATGGATGTTGCCGCGCGCCTCGCGATAGATGGTCGGCACGCCCGCCCGGATCAGCTCGGCTGCAAAGGCGCGGCCCTGATCGCGCAGCGGATCGAGCCCGGCAGTCAGGATCAGCGTCGGCGGCAGCCCCTCCTGGCGGTGCAGGATCGGGGTGTTGCGGACATCGCCCTCCGACGCCGCATAGTGCATCGAAAACCAGCGCATGCTGTGCTGAGTCAGCACATAGCCGTCACCGAACTCGGTGAAGGAGGGATAGCCCGGCGCATCGTCGACCACCGGATAGATCGGCCACATTGCGATCACCGGCACCGCCGCGGGCCGGTCGCGCAGTGCCTGCGCCGTCACGATGGTGAGGTTCCCGCCGGCGCTGTCCCCGGCCAGCACGAGGCTGCGGACGCCCAGGCCCAGCGCCGCCGGGCTGCCGGCGATCCAGCGCGCGGCAGCTTCGCAGTCCTCCGGTGCAGCCGGGAATCGGTGTTCCGGGGCAAGGCGGTAATCGACCGCCACCACCGGCAGATCCAGCGCGCGGGCGGCTTCCGCGCAGAAGCTGTCATGGGATTCGAGATCGCCGATCACGAAGCCGCCGCCATGGAAGAAGACGAGCACGGGGCCCGGTTCGCGCCGCTCCCGCGCATCGTAGAGGCGGAGGCGGATGTCGCCCGCCGGCCCCGGTGCCGCCAGGTCGCGATGGACAGCCAGCTCGCCGCGCGGCGCGTCGCCGACGTCCTTGAGCGCCAGATAGGCCCGGCGCGCATCCTCCGGGCTCATCTCGTGCATCCGGGGGCCGGGCAGGGCGTTCAGAAAGGCAAGAAAGCCCTGCACATCGGGGCGGACAAACGGATCGGTCATCGTCGGCAGCTCCATCCCGTTCAGTGCGATGTCTCGCTTGCCGCCGGACGGACGAGCAAGCCATGGTGCTTGCGGCCGGCGGACAGGCGTACGGGCGTATCGCCGACCTCGACCATCAAGCCTTCATCTTCGACCTTGACGCCATCGACGCGGGCGCCGCCGCCCTTGATCAGCCGCCGCGCCTCGTTCTTCGACCCAGCGAGTCCCAGCGTGACGAGCGCATCGACGATGCCGATGCGGCCGTCCGCGACCGGCCGGGTCGGCAGTGCCTCGCCGGCTGCGCCTTCCTCGAACGTGCGCCGCGCCGTTTCCGCCGCATCGTCGGCGGCAGCGCGGCCGCGGCACATCGCCGTCGCCTCATTGGCCAGCAGCTTCTTTGCTTCGTTGATCTCCGCGCCGCCCAGCGCCTCCAGCCGCGCGATCTCGTCCAGCGGCAAATCGGTGAACAGCCGCAGAAAGCGCCCGACGTCCCGATCGTCGGCGTTTCGCCAATATTGCCAGTAATCATAGGCGGACAGCTGATCCGGGTTGAGCCAGACCGCGCCCGCCATCGTCTTGCCCATCTTGCCGCCATCCGCGGTGGTGATGAGCGGCGTCGTGACGCCGAACACCTCGGTGCCGTCGACCCGCCGGGCGAGCTCGATGCCGTTCACGATGTTGCCCCACTGGTCCGATCCGCCGAGCTGCAACCGGCAGCCGAGCCGCCGGGACAGCTCCAGAAAGTCGTAAGCCTGGAGAATCATGTAGTTGAACTCGAGGAACGACAGCGACTGTTCGCGATCGAGCCGCAGCTTCACGCTGTCGAAGCTCAGCATCCGGTTCACCGAGAAATGCTGGCCGATGTCGCGCAGGAACGGGATGTAGCGCAGCGCGTCCAGCCATTCGGCATTGTCGACCAGAACGGCGTCGGTCGGGCCGTCACCGAAGACCAGAAAGCGTTCGAACACCGTCTTGATCGACGCGATGTTCGCCGCGATCACCTCTTCGCTCATCAGCTTGCGGGCTTCGTCCTTGAAGCTCGGATCGCCGACCTTGCCGGTGCCGCCGCCCATCAGCACGATCGGCTTGTGCCCGCTCTGCTGGACGCGGCGCAGCAGCATGATCTGGACGAGGCTGCCGACATGGAGCGACGGCGCGGTCGGGTCGAAGCCGATATAGGCGGGCACCACCGTCTCGGCGGCAAGCGCGTCGAGGCCGGCCGCGTCGGTCAGCTGGTGGATGTAGCCGCGCTCGTCGAGCAGCCGCAGGAGATCGGAGCGATAGGTCATGCGCGGCTCCTTAGCGCCAGCCGTGCTGTTTTGTCATTCCCGTGCTCGGGACGCGGTTGCCGAACGCGCCGGGGCCGGTTAGCCTCGCTGCCTAATCAGGGGGATGACGATCATGGGGCGGGTGCTGATTTTCTGTTTGCTGCTGCTGTGCGGCGCGTCACCGGCCTTGGCCGAGCGGGTCGCGCTTGTCGGCGGCACGCTGGTCGACGGCACGCTCCGCGAGCCGATCCGGAACAGCGTCGTCCTGATCGACGGAGAGCGCATCGTCGCCGTCGGCACTGTCGACAGCCTCCCGGTCCCCGCCGACGCGCGGCGCATTTCGACGGAAGGCATGACCGTGCTGCCGGGCCTGTGGGACATGCACGTCCATCTGATGCTGAACGGCCATGCCGATTACGCACACTGGGACCGCACCTATCTCTCGCAGCTGCGCGACGTGATCATGCCCGCTTCGGCCAAGCAATTGCTGATGGCGGGCGTCACCGGCGCCCGCGATCTCGGCGCGCCGCTCGAAGACAGCATCGCGGTCCGCGACGCGATCCGCAGCGGCCGCATTCCGGGCCCCACTCTGTTTGTGTCCGGGCCCTTCATCCAGAAAAAGCCCTATCCGGGCACCGAGGCCTTCCGCTGGGGCGTCGATTCGCCGGCGGACGGCCGTGCCAAGGTTCGCCGCATCGCGGCTGCCGGAGTCGATGTCGTGAAGCTGATCGATCAGGATCAGATGAGCGACGAGGAGATTGCGGCAATCGTCGACGAAGCGACGCGCCACAAGCTGCCCGTTGTCGCCCATGCCCATCGGCCGGAGGAGATTCGCCGCGGCCTGAAGCACGGGATCAGCTATTTCGAGCATACGGGCCTCGCCGCAGCCCCCGAATATCCGGAAGACGTGATCGCCGCGCTGCGCGAGCGTGCGGGCAACATGGCGGCCGGCCCGGTCTTCTGGACGCCGACCATCGAGGGGCTGTTCAACTTCCCGCACATGGTCCGCAACCATGAATTCGCCGACGCGACCGAGTGGCATGAGGGCCTCACGCCCGAGATCGTTGCCGACATTCGCGGCTCGATCGCGCATCCGGAGCGGATCGGCTATTTCCAGCAGACGCCGCAGCGCTGGCCGACGCTCCGGCGCAAATTCCAGCAGCTGCGTGAAAGCGGCGCCCTGCTGCTCATCGGCACGGACAGCGGCATCCCGCTCAAGTTCCACAGCTCGAGCACCTGGAACGAGCTCGATGTGTGGGTGAACCAGCTGGGCGTGTCCCCGATCGAAGCCATCCGTGCCGCGACCTACTGGCCCGCTGTCGCGATGAAGGCGGACCGGGATTACGGCACCGTCACCGAAGGCAAATATGCCGACATCATCGCGGTCAAGGGCGATGTGCTGAAGCAGGTCGCGCTGCTGCAACGCGTCGACATCGTGATCAAGCACGGTCGCCAGGTGAAGTAGCCGTTCGGGCCGGGCCGTGCGCTGTCGCGATGAGGCGGCAGATGGGCGGTCCGGCGGTGATGTGCTCGAGATGATCGCGCGCCTTTTTCCGCATCCGGCGACGCCTTCGGTCGCGGTCGAGCGCCTGACCGTCGAGCTGACCGGCCGGCTGTCGCTGCGCTATCGTCTGCGCGGCGCGCTCGATGCGCTCCGCATCCCCGCGCCGGGCGCGAGCGTCCGCACCGACGGGCTCTGGCAGCACAGCTGCTTCGAGGCGTTCGTGGCAGGGGCCGGCACGTCCTATCAGGAGTTCAACTTCTCCCCGTCGACCGCCTGGGCTGCCTATGCGTTCGCGGCGTACCGAGACGCCATGCGCCCGCTCGAAACCGTCCCGCAGATCAGCGTCGACCGCACGGCCGACGAGCTGGTCCTGACCGCGGTCATTGCGTTGCCGGACGATGCGACGGCGCTGGGGCTGACAGCGGTGATCGAGGACCTGGCCGGCGCGCGCAGCTATTGGTCCCTTGCGCATCCGCCGGGCAAGCCGGACTTCCATCATCGCGATTGCTTTGCGCTCAAACTCCCGCCAGCACGCATGTCATGATCCAGTTCGGCATCGATCGGCTGCTGGCCGACCCGGAGCTGCGCCGGCCGCTGCGCGGGCGGCGCGTGGCGCTGCTCGCCCATCCGGCCTCCGTCACCCGCGACCTGACGCATTCCCTCGACGCGCTCGCCGCGACCGGGGACCTGCGGCTGACCGCGGCGTTCGGCCCCCAGCACGGGCTGCGCGGCGACAAGCAGGACAACATGGTGGAGTCGCCGGATTTCGACGATCCGATCCACGGCATTCCGGTGTTCAGCCTCTATGGCGAAGTGCGCCGGCCGACCGGGCAGATGATGTCGACCTTCGACGTGCTGCTCGTCGATCTCCAGGATCTGGGCTGCCGCATCTACACCTTCATCACGACCCTTCTCTACGTGCTCGAGGCGGCCGCTGCCCATGGCAAGACGGTGTGGGTGCTCGACCGCCCCAACCCGGCCGGCCGGCCGGTCGAGGGGCTGGCGCTGCGCCCGGGCTGGGAGAGCTTCGTCGGCGCCGGGCCGATGCCGATGCGCCACGGCCTGACCCTTGGAGAGCTCGGCCTCTGGTTCGTCGATCACTTCGGTCTCGACGTCGACTACCGGGTGATCGAAATGGCCGGCTATGCTCCGGACGCAGGCCCCGGTTTCGGCTGGCCGGGCGAGGATCGGATCTGGATCAACCCCAGCCCCAATGCGCCCAATCTCGCCATGGCGCGCGCCTATGCCGGCACGGTGATGCTGGAAGGCACCAGCCTGTCGGAAGGGCGCGGCACCACCCGCCCGCTCGAGCTGTTCGGCGCGCCCGACCTCGATCCGCGCGCGCTGCTCGCAACGATGGCACGGCTGGCGCCGGACTGGATGCAGGGCTGTGCGCTCCGGACCTGCTGGTTCGAACCGACCTTCCACAAGCATGTCGGCCAGCTCTGTCACGGCATCCACATCCATGCCGAAGGCAGTTTCTACGATCATGCCCGCTTCCGTCCCTGGCGGCTTCAGTCGCTGGCCTTCAAGGCAATCCGCACCTTGCTGCCGGAATACCCGCTGTGGCGCGATTTCCCTTATGAGTATGAGCTCGGGAAACTGCCCATCGACGTGATCAACGGCAGCCCGGAACTGCGTGATTGGGTCGACGATGCGGGTGCCGAGCCCGCCGCTCTGGATGCCGCGGCGGTGGCGGACGAGGAGAACTGGCGCGCGGTGCGGGCTCCGTTTCTGCGTTACTGAGGCTGGCCGGCGCGCACGCGACCGGTGCTGTCCCCGACATTGACTCGAATCCCGATTCGAGAGAGGAGTTCGGCCAGCCAGAGAATCGACAAGCGCGGAATTAACCGTTTCTTTAGTGAAGCGGGGCAGCATCCGGGGGCGGGCGGCGTCATCGCCCGGACGACCGGGGAGGGGGTCGCTGTGGAATCGGATCTGCGTTACTATGCTCGCCGGGCCGCCACCGAGGCGGCTGCCGCTGCCAAGGCCGTCACGCCGGAAGCGCAGCGCCGCCGGATCGCGCTTGCTGAACTCTACAGCCGGAAAGTGCAGGAACTGAGCCTGGGCCGCGCCTGACGCGCGGTCCGTCACCGCTCCGAGGCGCTTGGCCTGATCTTGCCGACCGGCTAAGCCGCCGCGATGGCGAAGATCCGGGCCGATCAGCTGCTGGTTGAGCGCGGGCTCGCCGAAAGCCGCACTCGTGCCCAGGCCCTCATCCTTGCCGGCCTCGTCTTCTCCGAGGATCGGCGGATCGACAAGGCGGGCCAGCCGCTGGCTTCCGATGCCCCGCTCGCCGTGCGCGGACGCGATCATCCCTGGGTGTCGCGCGGCGGCATCAAGCTGGCACATGGCCTCGCGCATTTCGGCTGGGACGTCGCCGACGCCGTTGCGATCGATGTCGGGGCTTCGACCGGCGGCTTCACCGACGTGCTGCTGACCCACGGCGCCGCGCGTGTCTATGCGGTCGACAGCGGCACCAACCAGCTCGCGTGGAAGCTGCGGCAGGATCCGCGCGTCATCGTGCTCGAGCAGACCAGTGCCCGCATCCTGACGGCCGACCATGTTCCCGAGCCGGTCGATCTGATCGTCTGCGACGCGAGCTTCATCTCGCTGGCCAAGGTGCTCGAACGGCCGCTCGGCTTCGCCCGCGCCCCCGCCCGGCTGCTGGCGCTGATCAAGCCGCAGTTCGAAGCGGGCCGGGACGAGGTCGGCAAAGGCGGCGTCGTCCGCGACCCGGCCGTCCATGCCCGGGTTTGCGACGCGGTCACGGCGTGGCTGGACGCCATGGGCTGGGCGCCTGTCGGCATCGTGCAAAGCCCGATCACGGGACCCGAGGGCAATGTCGAGTTCCTGATCGGGGCGGTTCTTGCGGCAACTGGCGGCGCCTGCCGAGACGCGTGAAGGCGGACACGTTCCGCGCCGCTTGCATTCCCGCGTCCGCACTCCTAGCGAGCGCACGACCATGCGTGAATTTATGGCCCTTTCCGCGTTCGTTGCGCTGGCGGCCTGCTCGGCCGGCGCCGACGCACCGTCCCAGCGCCCCGATCCGCTCGTGACCGTCGAGCCCGTTCGGTCGGAGCAATTCGTCGAGCGGATCGACGCGATCGGCACGGCTCGGGCGAACGAGCAAGTGACGCTCGCTGCGCCGGTGACCGAACGAATCATCGAGCTCAACTTCGGCGACGGCGGCTTTGTCCGCCAGGGGCAGGTGGTCGCCGTGCTCGCGCGTGGCCAGCAGGAAGCGCAGCTCGCGGACGCGGAAGCGCGGGCGCGCGAGGCCGCCAAGCAGCTCGACCGGCTGGACGAGCTGCGCCGGCGGGGCTTTGCGACCAACAGCGCCGTCGATGCACAAACGGCAGCGGCCGAATCCGCGCGCGCCCAGGCCGCCCAGGCGCGCGCTTCGATCCGCGACCGCATCATCAGGGCGCCGTTTTCCGGCTATCTCTCGCTGCGGGTGATCTCCGAAGGCGCGATCGTCCAGGCGGGCTCCGAGATCGCGACGATCAGCGACCTGTCTCGCATCAAGCTCGATTTCACGGTGCCGGAGACGCTGCTTTCGGCGGTTCGGCCAGGCCAGGCGATCGATGCGCGCGCGGCCGCCTTTCCGGACCGGCGCTTTTCCGGGCGGATCGACAGCATCGATCCGGTGATCAACCCGCAGACGCGCGCGGCAACGGTGCGGGCGATCCTGCCGAACCCGGACCGCAAGCTGCTGCCTGGGATGCTGCTGACCGTCAGCATCGTTTCGACCTCGCGCGAGGCGTTGGCGGTGCCGGAGCTTGCCGTCGTCGGCGAAGGCGATCGCAGCTATGTCTTCACGGTCGAGGATCAGGTCGCCAAGCGCGTCCCGGTCGAGACCGGGTTGCGCGAGCGCGGCCGCATCGAGATCGTCGGCGGGCTGAAGCCGGGCCAGCCGATCGTCACCGAGGGCGTCGTCAAGCTGACCGACGGCCAGCGGGTCCGCGTCGGCGGTGCCGCGGCCCCGGAGCGAAAGGCGAAGGGCTGAGCGATGCTGCTGTCCGACCTCTCGGTCCGACGGCCGGTTTTCGCGGCAGTGCTCGCGATCCTGTTGTCGGTCGCCGGCGTGGTCGCCTTCCTCGATCTTTCGGTCCGCGAATATCCTGACACCGATCCGCCGATCGTCTCGGTCGAGACGGTCTATACCGGCGCTGCCGCGACCGTCATCGAATCCCGCATCACCCAGCCGATCGAGGAAGCGATCGCCGGGATCGAAGGCATCCAGTCGATCGTCTCGCGGTCCCGCGATGGCCGCTCGGAGATCACCATCGAGTTCCGTCCCGGCCGCGACATTGATGCGGCCGCGAACGACGTGCGCGACCGGGTGGGAAGCACCGCCGACGATTTGCCGGAAGAGGCGCTTGCGCCCGAGATCCGCAAGGTCGACGCCGATGCCTTTCCGATCCTGTTCATCGTTTTTTCGAAGCCGGACTGGACCCGGCTGCAGCTGAGCGACTGGCTCGACCGCAACGTCATCGACCGCTTCTCGACCCTGGACGGCGTCGCCCGCATCTTCGCCGGCGGCGAGGCGCGCCCGTCGATGCGCATCTGGCTCGATCCGACCAAGCTTGCTGCCTTTGCGCTGACCCCCGCGGACATCGAGGCGGCGCTCCGGACCCAGAATGTCGAGCTGCCGGCGGGCCGGTTGGAATCCGCCGATCGCAACGTGACGCTGCGCCTTGCCCGCAACTTCACCACTCCCGAGCAGTTCGCGCAGCTGATCGTCGGCCGCGGCGAGGACGGCTATCTGGTCCGCCTGGCCGATGTCGCGCGGATCGAGCAGGGGGCGGAGAATCCCTATCAGCAGTTCCGCCTGAACGGGCAGCCGGCCGTGGGCCTCGGCATCGTGCGCCAATCGGGCGCGAACACGCTGGCGGTCGCCGAATCGGCGAAGGCGCTGATGACTCAGCTGCCGCTGCCCGAGGGCATGGTGACCAGCCTCGGATCGGACGAGAGCCAGTTCATCGACCGCGCGATCGACAAGGTGTGGCAGACGCTGATCGAAGCGGCGATCCTGGTCGTGCTGGTGATCTTTCTCTTCCTCGGCTCGTGGCGGGCGACGCTGATTCCCGCCATCACGGTGCCGATTTGCCTGCTCGCAAGCTTTGCCGTGCTTTGGGTGCTCGGCTTCTCGATCAACCTGCTGACGCTGCTGGCCATGGTCCTGGCGATCGGGCTCGTCGTCGACGACGCGATCGTGGTGCTGGAGAATGTCTACCACCGCATCGAAGCAGGCGAGAGCCCGCTGGTCGCGGCATTCACCGGCACCCGCCAGGTCGGCTTCGCGGTCGTCTCGACGACGCTGGTCGTCTGTGCGGTGTTCGTGCCGATCACCTTCCTGGCCGGCCAGACCGGGCTGCTTTTCCGGGAGCTGGCTGCGGCGATGATCGCGGCGATCGCCTTTTCGGGCTTTCTGGCGCTCAGCCTTGCGCCGATGCTCTGTTCGAAGCTGCTGCGGCAGGAAGAGCGCGGCCGCCTGACCCGCTGGGTCGATGAGCGCTTCCAGCGGCTCGAGCGCGGCTATGACCGGCTGCTCGGCTGGGCGATCCGGCGGCCACTGCTGCCGCTGCTCGGCACGGCTGCCTTTCTGGCCTTTGCCGGGTTCATTTTCACCCAGATGCGCAGCGAGCTGGTGCCGTCCGAAGATGTCGGCGTCATCCAGGTCCAGACGAGCGCGCCGGAAGGGACCGGCTTCGAGACGATCGTCCAGTATCAGCAGCGGGCCGAGAGCGAGCTGCTGCCGCTTCTGAAGGACGGCCCGGTGCGGTCTGTGATCAACCGCGCGCCCGCGAGCTTCGGGCCGAGCGAAGACTTCAACAACGGCACTTTCACGGTTTTCCTGAAGCCGTGGGAAGAGCGGTCGGCGACCACTCAGGACGTGGCCGGCGAAGTCAACCGCATCCTCGCGCGCCAGCCGGCCATCCGCGGCAATGCCCAGCCCCGCTCTTCGCTTGGCGGCCGCGGCCAGCCGATCAACTTCGTGATCGCCGGGCCGACCTATGAAGGGCTGGTGCGCGCCCGCGACCGCATTCTCAGCGCCGCCGCCCAGAACCCCGGCATCGTGAACCTCGATTCCGACTATAAGGAAACCAAGCCGCAGCTGAACGTGCAGGTCGACACCGATCGCGCCGGCGATCTCGGCGTGTCGGTGGATGCCGTCAGCCAGGCGCTTCAGACCCTGCTCGGATCGCGGCGCGTGTCGACCTATGTCGATCGCGGCGAGGAGTATCGGGTGATCGTGCAGGCCGAGCGGGAAGGGCGCTCCACCCTTGCCGATCTGCAGCGCATCTATGTCCGCAGCCGCAGCGGCGACCTCATCCCGCTCTCCAACCTCGTCCGGGTGACCGACGAGGCGGGGCCGCGCGATCTCGGCCGCTTCAACAAGCTGCGCGCGATCACGCTGTCCGGCGGCATCGCGCCAGGCTACACGATGGGCGAGGCGCTCGCCTTCCTGGAGGCGGAAGCCGCCCGCGCGCCCGAGGTGACGGCAATCGGCTATCGCGGCGAAAGCCAGAGCTTCAAGGAAACCGGCGGGTCGATCGTCTTCGTGTTCGCGATGACGGTGCTGATCGTCTATCTGATCCTTGCAGCCCAGTTCGAAAGCTTTGTCCACCCGGCCGTCATCATCACCACGGTGCCGCTGGCGGTGGCCGGCGGGCTGATCGGCCTTGGCCTGACCGGCAACACCCTCAATCTCTACAGCCAGGTCGGCATCGTGATGCTCGTTGGCCTTGCCGCGAAGAACGGGATCCTGATCGTCGAATTCGCGAACCAGCTGCGGGACGAGGGGGCGACCATCCTCGATGCGATCCAGCGCGCTTCGGTGCGCCGGCTGCGGCCAATCCTGATGACGTCGATTGCAACGGTGATGGGCGCGGTGCCGCTCGCCATCTCGAGCGGGCCGGGCTCCGCCGCGCGCGGGGCGATCGGCGTCGTGATCGTCGCCGGGGTCACGCTGGCCACGCTCATCACCCTGTTCCTGATCCCGATCTTCTATTCGCGGCTGGCCCGCTTCACCGGATCGCCGGACGCGGTCAGCCGGCAGCTTGACGCCGCGCTCGCGCCCGCCGGCGATCCTGCGCCGCAGGCGGCGGAATGAAGGAGGAAGGCGTGGGTCAGATTGCCTCGCGGTCGCAGCTGAACATGGCCTTTTTCCGGAAGGCTGTGGTCACTGTCCCGCTGGTCGTCCTGCTCGGCACCGCAGCCGGGCGGCTGGCCAATTCGGGCTATGACAATCTTTGGTTCGCCGCCCTCGTCAAGCCGGCGGCGATGCCCCCCAGCTGGGCGTTCGGCGTCGTCTGGGGGCTGCTCTATGTGCTCCTCGGCATCGCCCTGGCGGTGGTGCTGAATGCGCGCGGCAACCGTGCCCGGGAGACGGCGGTCGCGCTGTTCGCCCTCCAGTTCGCGCTGAACCTCGCCTGGTCGCCGCTGTTCTTCGCGCTGCACCAGGTGACTTTCGCTTTCTATCTGATCGTCGCGATGTTCCTTGCCGCGCTCGCCACGACCTTCGCGTTCCGGCTGGTGCGGCCGGCGGCCGCCTGGCTGATGGTGCCTTATCTCGCCTGGCTGTGCTTTGCGGCGGCGCTCAACTATGACTATCACCGGCTGAACCCCGACGCGGAGCAGCTTGTGCCCGGCGCTGTCACCACCCAGATAGCCGGCTGAGGAGATTGGCCATGCAGAGCGAGAACCGCTTTTTCGATGATTTCGCGAAGATGATGAACGGCCTGGCCGGCACGATGGCGGGAATGGGCCGCGAGGCGGAAGCCTCGTTCCGCGAGAAGATGAAGGAGTGGATTGCCGGCATGGATTTTGTCGGCCGTGACGAGTTCGAGGCCGTGAAGGCAATGGCGGCTGCCGCCCGGGACGAAGCCGACGCGCTTCGCGTGCGGCTTGACGCGCTCGAGGCCCGCCAAGGCGGCACCACGCCGCCGGACCCGCTTTGAACAGCCTGTCCACTGATTATCCACAGCTTTGTGAACCCGCTCACAGGCTGCGGCTTGTTCCTGCGCCCGGTGCTTGCGATCACGCGTTGATCGGGTCGGCGATCGGGGAACGGCGATGATGACGCTTGAGGATTTCGAAGCCGCAGAAGGCGAAAACGCCGCGCCGATCGACATGCTCGAAAACTATTTCGCGGCGCATGGATGGTCTTACGACCGGTCCGGCGACGACGAGATCGTGGCAAATGTGAAAGGCAGCTGGACGGAATATGAACTTCGCGGCGTCTGGCGCGACGAAGATCATGTGCTGCAGTTCCTGGCGCTGCCGGACATCAAGGTGGCGGAAGACAAGCGCGCCGCGATTTACGAGGCGATCGGCCTGGTCAATGAACAGCTCTGGCTGGGTCATTTCGAGCTCTGGTCGTCGAGCGGAATCCTGCTTTTCCGCCATGCCGCGCTCATCGAGGGCGAGGAACCGAGCATGTCGCTCGCGCAGACCGAGACCGTGATCGAAAGCGCGATCGACGAGTGCGAGCGCTATTACCCGGTGTTCCAGTTCGTGCTGTGGGGCGGAAAGAATCCGCGCGAGGCGCTCGCTGCCGCGCTGATCGAAACCCAGGGCGAGGCCTGACCGGCGCTGGCCGGTCGGGCCCAGCTCATTCCTCCGCCAGCACCACCCGGTTGCGCCCTTCGCGCTTGGCCCGGTAAAGGGCCTGATCGGCCGCACGCAGCATCTGGCGGCCATTCTCGCCCGGCGCGAGCGCCGCCACTCCCGCCGAGAAGCTGACTTGGCCGATCGCCTCGCCGGACTGCTTCGCGATGAGCCGGCGGTCCTGCAGATCGGCGCGCACTCCGTCGACGATGCGGCTTGCCGCCTCCGCTTCGGTGTCCTGGAACAGCATCACGAATTCCTCGCCGCCATGGCGGGCGACGTAGCAATTGTTGCTGGAGACCGAGGCGAGGCGCTGGGCGACGAACTTCAGGATGCGGTCGCCGACGTCATGGCCGTGCGTGTCGTTGATCTTCTTGAAATGATCGATGTCGCAGAAGGCGAGCGACAGCGGCTTGCCGCATTCGCGGGCATGGGCAACCGCCCGGCGCAGCTTCGCTTCGAACGCGCGGCGGTTGGCAAGGCCGGTCAGCGCGTCGCTTTCGGCAACGCGCCGCGCCTCGGCGAGGCTGCCGCGCAGCTCGTTCATCTGGCGGGACGCTTCCCGCAGCTGCTGTTCGGCCGCCCGGGTCTTCTCGATCATCGAGCTGGTGAGCTTGACCAGCGTCTCGACGACTTTCTCGGATTCCCCGGTGCGCAGATCGGCGGCGTGGCTTTCGAGCGCCTGACCATAGGCCTTGGCGTCGGCGCGCGACTGTTTCGCGACGCCGGCGATGTCGCTCAGCCCGTTCTGCGCCTTGTCGATGAGGCCTGCCAGCATCTCGGCCGACATGTCGGTGCGGACCTCGGCAAGGATCAGCTCCGCCGCCTCGGCAGTGAGGCGGCTTTCCCGCGCGATCGCCCGATCGACCGCTTCGACCAGCTTGCGGTCGACCTCGGTCAGATAGCCATAGACCAGCTCGTAATGGGGTGGCGTCGGCTCAAGCGCATGAGCATCGAAGAAGGCGCCGATGCGGTCGAACAGCGCGGGTTCGGGCGCCTGTTCCACTGTCTCGACGTCCTCGGTCCGGCCGAACAGGTTCCGGACGGCGCTGGCCAGGCGGCCGGTGCGCGCGCGCGGATCGATGTTGGCGGGATTGCGTCGATCCTTCACTGAGGAGACGTCGATGGGAACCGCTTCGGCGGGATTGCGATGGTTGGCGCTCATGCCCGATGTAACGGCCGTTTCCATACCGTTTTCAATCGGTCCCGAGCGCTTTCAATCAAGCGCATGAATATGCTTGAAAGAAAGTCTGACAGGGAAGGGGATGGCGAATGCAGGACGCGGTGGCGGCGGGCGGCGAGATCTGGCTTCTGGGCTGCGGCAACATGGCCGGGGCCATGCTGTCCCGCTGGCTGGCGACCGGGCTGGAGCCCGAGCGGGTGACCGTGATCCGCCCGAGCGGACGCGCGCCTGCGCCCGGCGTCCGGACGCTCACGCAGCTGCCGGACGCGCCGCCGCCGGCCCTGCTCCTGCTGGGCGTCAAGCCGCAGCGGCTGGCGGATGTGCGGCCCGCCGTCGCCGCCGCCATCGGCGCCGGGACCGAGCTGGTCTCGATCCTCGCCGGCACGGAACTGGCCGCGCTCCGTGCGATGTTTCCGGCCGCCGGACGGATCGTCCGGGCGATGCCGAACACGCCGGTCGCGCTCGGCCGCGGCGTTGTCGCGCTCTGCGGCGATGCGGGGGGCGCGGCCGAACGGCTGATGGCGCCGCTCGGCCATGTCGAATGGATCCCCGACGAAGCCCGCTTCGATGCGGTGACAGCGCTGGCCGGCAGCGGTCCCGCCTTCGTGTTCCGCGTGATCGATGCGCTGGCCGCGGCGGCAGTGGCGCTCGGCCTCGACGACGCCCAGGCGCGGCGGCTGGCGATCGCAACCGTGGACGGTGCGGCCGGCCTTGCCGCATCGGCCGATGTCAGCCCGGCAACGCTTGCCGACCGCGTTGCGAGCCCCGGCGGCATGACCCGCGCCGGGCTCGACGTGCTTGACGAAGAAGGCCGGCTTGCGCGCCTGTTCGAAGACACTTTGGCCGCGACGGCGGCGCGCGGGCGGGCCCTGGCCGCCGCGACGCGGCCCGATTAGCCGCTCAGCCGGCCGCGTCGCCGGGATCGCCGGCCAGGCCCTCGAGCACCGCCCAGAAGCCGGCGACCGCCTCAGCTCCGGCCTTCGCATAGGCCGCGGCGAGGCGGGCCCGCATGGCTTCGAACAGCTGCGCCTCGAGAGCGGCGCCGGCCGGGGTCAACCGCAGCAGCCGCTGGCGACGGTCGTCCCGCCCGGGCCGGACCTCGACGAGCGCGCGTTCGACCAGTTCGGCAAGCACCCGGTTCAGCGATTGCTTGGTGATGCCGAGATGGCCGAGCAGCGCGCCCACCGTGCCGTCGGGATAGCGGGCAATGAAGGCCAGCGCGCGCTGATGGGCCCGGCCAAGCGCTGCGTCAGCAAGCAGCGGATCAACGGCGCGGCCAAGCTGGCCGTGGCCGCGCAGCAGCAGCTCGATGCCGCGGCGGACTTCGGCTTCGCGGAGGAAGAGGGCGGAAGCGCCGCTCGACGGGAGTGCCATGTTGACCGCCCCTGCCATCGGCCATAGGCGGCTGGCAAGCGCCTCAGCCGAGAGAGAGAAGATGACCGACCCCTCCGAACTGCCCTTCCGGCACGTCGCCCATGCGGCGCCGATGCCGGCCAACGAGCGGGCGGCGCGGCTGGCGGATCCGGGATTCGGACGGCTGTTCACCGATCATATGGTGACGATCCGCTACCGCGAAGGCGCGGGATGGCACGATGCCGAAGTCGGGCCGCGCCAGCCGCTGCTGCTCGACCCGGCGACGGCGGTCCTTCACTACGCCCAGGAGATTTTCGAAGGGCTGAAGGCCTATCGGCTGGCGGACGGCGGCACCGCGCTGTTCCGGCCCGACGCCAATGCTCGCCGTTTCCGGGACTCCGCGCGCCGGATGGCGATGGCCGAGCTGCCGGACGCGTTGTTCCTCCGCTCGATCGAGGCGCTCGTCCGCATCGATCGGGACTGGATCCCGCAGATCGAGGGCGGCGCGCTCTATCTTCGGCCGTTCATGTTCGCCTCCGAGGTGTTCCTGGGCGTGAAGCCGGCGGCCGAATATCTGTACGTCGTCATCGCCTCGCCGGTCGGCGCCTATTTCAAGGGCGGCGCGCCGAGCGTGTCGCTGTGGGTCAGCCAAGGCTATAGCCGCGCTGCCCCCGGCGGCACCGGCGCCGCCAAGTGCGGCGGCAACTACGCGGCGAGCCTTTCCGCCCAGGCCGAGGCGATCCGCGAGGGCTGCGACCAGGTGGTGTTCCTCGATGCGGTCGAGCGCCGTTACGTCGAGGAACTGGGCGGGATGAACGTGTTCTTCGTGTTCGCCGACGGCACGATGCGCACGCCGCCGCTCGGCGGGACCATCCTGCCCGGGATCACGCGCGACTCGCTGATGATCCTCGCCCGGGATGCCGGCCTGCGCGTCGAAGAAGCTCCTTACGCGTTCGAGGATTGGCGTGCCGATGCGGCGAGCGGGCGGCTGCGCGAGGCCTTTGCCTGCGGCACGGCCGCGGTGGTGACGCCGATCGGCCAGGTCGCATCGCCCGAGGGCCGTTTCGCGATCGGCAATGGCGGGCCGGGGGAAGTGACCGAGAGGCTGCGCCGCGCGCTGCTCGGCATCCAGCGGGGCGAAGCGCCCGATCCGCACGGCTGGGTCCGCCGGCTCGACTGACCCCTTTTCATGTCCTCGATCGCGGCTATAAGCCGCGACGCTGCTGGGGCGTCGCCAAGCGGTAAGGCAACGGTTTTTGGTACCGTCATACGCAGGTTCGAATCCTGCCGCCCCAGCCAGGTCTGCGGATCCTCGTCCCCGGCGACGGCGCCGTTCGGTGCCGTCGCGCGGGGATATGGTCAGGACTGGGCGGCGGGCGTCTTGCGGCCCTTGGCCGGCGCCTTGCCGGCGGCGGCGCGCTTCGCGCTCCGGGCAGCGCGGCCCTTGGAGCCGAGACCGATCTTCAGCGCCAGCTCACGCCGCTGCTTTGCATAATTCTCGGCCACCATCGGATAATCCGGCTTCAGCTTGAAGCGCTCCCGATACTGCTCGGGCGTCATGCCGTGGCGGGCAAGATGCCGCTTCAGCGACTTGTAGGGTTTTCCGTCGATCAGCGAGATGATGTAATCCTTCGACGCAAGCGATTTGCGCACGGACACGGCGGGATTGGACCCGTGTTCGCCATCGCCTTCGCTCACCTCGGCGCCGCTTGCCAGACCATTCAGCGTGCCGTGCATCTTCTGCAAAAAGGCAGGCACGTCTTCGGCGGCGGCGCGATTGTTGGGATTGCTGAGCCAAGCGATGGTCAATTCCGTCGCCAACTCGACTGTATTGGTGTCGGCCCCCGTATCAGTCATGAGATTCCTCCGTTTCGGACCTGTCTTACCTAGCTTCGGCAGGTTCCTCGTCAACCTCGGATGTTACTGAACGTACAGAAACTTGCCATGAAGCTCTGTTCTGGCGCGTCGACGCGCAGATTCGTCGGATCGATCAGCATCGGCAGCATCCCGAATCCGACGGAAACCAGTTTTCAACCGCGACTCGGTCGCAGGCCATTCAGCCGATTTGTCGCAAGCATGGCCCTCGCTCTGCGAGGCTCAGGGCCTATCCTTGGTTTTTGCAGCCGAGCGAAGGATCGTCGCCGATGCGGGTGCCGAACCCGGTCCCACGCCAGAAGGGCGCCGCGTGATCCCGCACCGGATCGCCGCCGCCTGGGGCGCTGCGTGCCTGCGCGCCTGCGGCGGCCCGGGCGAGGACAATCCTGCCGTGGCGCTGCTGCAGGGCAGCGGCCATGCCCCGCGCGACAGCCCCGCGCTGGCCGGCGTGGTCACGCTCACCCACGATCCGGCCGGCGCGATCATCGGCTGGACTGCCGCGGACGACAGCGGGACCGGCGGATCGCGGCCGCAGCTGCTGCTGGTGCCCCCCTGCGTCGAAGGCCGGCTGCACCTGCGCCGGCGCTGGCGGCTGCTCCAGATCTATCTGCCGATCGCCGGCATCCACGCCATCGCCGCGGAGATCGGCGTGCCGCTGTCCCTGTGCCGGATCCGCTTCGCGCCCGGCTTCGTCACCGATGCGGATCTGCTGGCTCGCGCCGCCGCGATGGAGCTGCGGCTGCGCGAAGGGCTGGTCTGCGGCCGGCTGGAGATTGACGAACTGGCGCTCGATCTCAGCCTGGCGCTGCTGACGCGGCACGCCCGGCTCGAGCTCGCCAACGGCGTCGTCGTCCCGGAAGCCGCCGCTTCGGCGTCCGCCCGCTGCGATCAGGGCGACAGCTGGCGCGAGGCGCTGGTCGCCGAAGCGGCCGAGCGGCTGGCGAGCGGCACCGACGGCGCGCCCGCGCTCCTCGGCCGCGTGCTGCGCATCCTGGCCGCCGTGCGGCGCGCGGAGTCGGGCCGGATCGATCAGGGCAGCTGATCCAACCGCATCAAAATTGCCGTTACAGGCATAGTTCACGCTTTGATTTTCAATATCTATTTCTGACTCTGATCATTGACTGCTAAAGATATCAATAAACCGCGCGGTCTCCGGCTCAACCTGTGTTAAGAAATCGGCTCCGGACCTGGAGGCGCCCATTCGGCGCGCTGGCGCCGGAGCCGGGGGAGGGGACAATGGCGATCCCTGACGCGATTGATGCCCATGCGACGCGGGTCCCCGTTCGCCAGTTGAACACCGGGGCTCCGGCGATGGATGCTGCCCTGTGGCATGGCGTGCTGCCGGAGATTACGAACTTCGTTCGCGGCCCCGGCCTCACCACGCTCACCATGCGGACGCCGCACGACGCGCCCGTTCGTCACGAAGTGGAAGTGCCGCAGCACCTCGAACATGCGCTGCTGATGTTCCGGCGGCCGATCCCGCACCTGGACGTCACGCTGAGCGGCACGCGGCGGACGCATGCGATCCCGCCTCGCGGCTTCGTCGCGGTGCCGACCGAAGCGGACACGGTCTGGCGCACCACCTGGCCGGAAGTGGATCTGCTGCAGCACATCCATATCGACGAGCCGCTGTTCCGCGCGGCGACCGTGGACCGGCCCCAGGCCCGCTTCCCGAGCTTCTTCGGGGTCAGCGACGCCCGGTTGCTGCAGATCGTCGAAGTCGCCGTCGCCCTCGGCGAAGCGGAGGCGATGCCCGGCCGCCTCGTCTGGGAGAGCTGCGGCGTCCTGCTGGTTCATCACCTGCTGCGCGTGGCCGGCACCGATCGCGGTCGGGTCGCGGCGCGGGGCGGGCTGGCCGGCTGGCAGATCCGGCGGACGACCGACTATGTCGCGGCGCACCTCGCCGAGAATATCGGACTGACCGAGCTCGCGGCCATTGCCGGTCTGTCGCCATTCCACTTCGCCCGCGCGTTCAAGCAGAGCGTCGGCGATCCCCCGCACCGCTACCAGACGCGTCGGCGCATCGAGCGCGCGTGCGAGCTGCTCGCCACCACCGAAATGCCGGTGATCGACGTCGCTGCGGCCGTCGGCTTCGAAGCGCCGCAGACGCTGACGCGCCTGTTCCGCCGCGAACTGGGCATGACGCCGAGCGCCTATCGCCGCGACGTGCGCCGCTGACCGCCGCGGCGCTTGCCGGCAGGCCCGGCTTTGCGCCATGAGCCGGCCATGGCGGAAATGGGGGACAAGCGGGCGACGCCTGCTGCGGCCGATCTGTTCGGCGATCTGCTCGAAGTCGAGGCGCGGGCGGCACCGGTGCGGCGCCGGCCGCCGGTGCTCGCCCTGCTCCCCGGGCTGGGCGTCACGGCCCTGGCCGCCGGCGCGGCCGCCTGGCTGGGCGAGCATTACGGCGCGCCGCTGATGCTGATGGGGCTGCTGATCGGCCTCGCCTTCAACTTCCTGAACGCCGATGCCCGGCTTCACGACGGACTGAGCTTTGCCTCGCGCACGCTGCTGCGCTGGGGGATCGTGCTGGTCGGGCTGCAAGTCACGGTGGGGGAGATCGCCGCGCTCGGCTGGCCGAGCTTCGTCGCGGTGGCGGCGATGATCCTGCTGGTGATGGCAACCGGGACAGCGATTGCCCGGGTGCTGGGCCTCGGCCTCGCCTTCGGCACGCTGGCGGGCGGCTCGGTCGCGATCTGCGGCGCGTCGGCGGCGCTCGCGCTGTCGACGGCGCTTGGCGAGCGGCGTGTGAACCAGGCGCAACTGACGCTGGTGCTGGTGACGGTCTCGGCGGCAAGTGCGGCCGCGATGTCGCTTTATCCGCTGCTCGCGACCCAGCTCGGTCTTCCGCCGCAAGCTGCCGGTTTCCTGATCGGCGCGTCGATCCACGATGTCGCCCAGGCGCTCGGTGCCGGCTATTCGCTGGGCGAAGTGCAGGGCGAGACGGCCGCGATCGTGAAGCTGACGCGCGTCGCCCTGCTGGCGCCGACGCTGCTTCTCGTGACGCTGGCGCTGCCGCGCGACGGCGCCGGGCGGGGCGGCGCGGCGCCGGTGCCATGGTTCATCCTCGCGTTTCTCGGTCTCACCGCGTTCAACTCGATGATTGCTTTGCCGGCAATGGCGGCGACGCTCGCCAAGCAGTCGACGACGGTGC
>ERZ1066122.444-NODE-444-length-43823-cov-35.918022_pt1 | contig 43823 bp, 38 predicted proteins | sample MGYA00382769_ERZ1066122 | MGnify/ENA primary metagenome ERZ1066122 (study PRJEB33369, sample SAMEA5778352) | biofilm metagenome | biome: Industrial cooling water; feature: Water cooling tower basin; material: Biofilm | place: United Arab Emirates | collected... | reverse complement strand
GCGCGGGGGGGCGCGCCGCGCCCGCCGCCGCGCCGCCCAGTGCGAAGCGTTCGTCCTCACGCGCCGCGACGGCGAAGCCGGCCGCGACGCGTGCGGCGAAGGCGCGGCAGCCGCACGGCGCCTCGCCCGCGCCCGCCGGCTCGCGCGGCGGCGTCAAGAACGTGCTGCTCACGCTCGCCGCGCTCGTCGCCGGCTGGCGCAAGCCGAAGGCGTAGGCGCGCTCACGCCGCGTGCCGGGCCGCCTCCAGCGTCTCGGCGAGGCGACGTCCGCGCAGCTCTGGCAGCAGCAGCGAGCCGGCGATGGCGAGCGCGAAGAAGCCGGCGAAGACCGCGAAGACCGCGGGCATGCCGCCGGCGCGCAGCAGCGGCGGCACGGCGAGCGGCGCCAGGATGGAGGCGATGCGCCCGAACCCCGCCGCCCAGCCGGCGCCCGTAGCGCGCACCGTCGTCGGGTAGACCTCGGGCGTCGCGGCGTAGAGCGCGCCCCAGGCGCCGAGGTTGAAGAACGAGAGCAGCGAACCGGCGGCCAGCAGGCCGGCCGCACTGCCGGCGCGCGCGAAGAGCAGCGCGGCCACGGCCGAGCCCGCCAGGAAGCTGGCGAGCGTGGGGCGGCGGCCCCAGCGCTCGATCAGGTACGCGGCGACCGCATAGCCGGGCAGTTGCGCCAGCGTGATCCACAGCGTGTACTCGAAGCTGCGCACCAGCGACAGGCCCTGCTCCACCAGCAGCGTCGGCAGCCAGGTGAACGCGCCGTAGTAGGCGAAGTTGATCCCGAACCAGACGAGCCAGAGCGCGAGCGTGCGCCGGCGCAGCGGCCGGCTCCACAGCTCGCCCAGCCGCGCGGCGGGCGTGGGCACGGCGGGCGCGGGCAGCGGCCCGCTCGGCGGCTCCACGCCGGCCGCCGCCTCGAAGCGCCGCACCACCGCCTCCGCCTCGTCGGCCCGGCCGCGCTGCTCCAGGAAGCGCACCGACTCCGGCAGCCCGCGCCGCACCACCGCCGAGTACGCCGCCGGCAGCGCGCCGATCAGGAACGCCCAGCGCCAGCCGTCCGCCGAGTGCGGCACCACCAGCGTGCCCACGAGCGCCGCCGCGATCCAGCCCACCGCCCAGAACGCCTCCAGCAGCACCACCACTCGCCCGCGCACGCGCGCCGGCGCGAACTCGCTGACCAACGTCGACGCCACCGGCAGCTCCGCGCCCAGCCCCAGCCCGATCAGGAAGCGGAACGCCAGCAGCGCGCCCACCGACCACGCCAGCGCCGCCGCGCCCGTCGCCAGGCCGTAGATCAGCAGCGTCGCGGCGAACACGGTGCGCCGGCCCAGCCGGTCGGCCAGCAGCCCGCCCGCGCTGGCGCCCAGCGCCATGCCGATGAAGCCGGCCGAGGCGATCCACGACAGCTCGCTCGCCGAGAGCGCCCAGTGCTGCGCCAGCGCGGCCATCACGAACGAGATCAGCCCCACGTCCATCGCGTCCAGCGCCCAGCCGACGCCGGCCACGCCGAGCAGCCGGCGGTGCAGGGGAGTGAAGGGCAGGCGGTCCAGGCGTTCGACGCGTGAGAGTGTGGGCATGGCGATCCTCAGAGGGAGAGCAGCGGGGCCGCCGCGCGGCTCCTTCAAGCGGCGGGCCAGCCGCGCGGCGCGCTCCGGCGCTAACATGACGGTGCCGCTTGCCGATACTCAGCGGGGGCAGCCCAGCGCGCGCCCACCGACCGCTCTACTCGTGGTGATCTCGCCTCATCGGGAGGTAGGCTTGCAGAACCCGTTTTTCGCCCCTCCCTCGCGCTCGATCTCCCCGCACCCCGCGCTCTCGCCTGCATGCTCGCGCTCCAGGGCTGGGCGCTGGACGGCCTGGCTGACATGGGCCTCCCTCGCCTACCTGCTGGTCTTCGCCGCCTGGACGCTCGCCGGGCCGGGGCCCGTGGCGCGGCGCGAGTTCTTCACCGACCTCGCGCTGCTGCCGATCGGGGGGGCCGCGGTCGTGCTGCTCTGGCTCGCCGCGCGCGCGCCGGCCGCCACGGCGCACGGCCAACGCGCCTGGCGCCTGCTCGCCCTCGCGTATGCCGCGCTGGCGCTGGGCGACCTGCTCTGGTTCCTCTACACGGCGGTGCTGAGGCTGCAGCCCTTCCCCTCCTGGGCCGACGCCGGGTTCCTCAGCTTCTACCCGCTCCTCCTCGCGGGACTGCTCAGCTTCCCGTACGTGCGCGAACGCGAGCGCCTGCCGCTGATGCTGGACGCGGCCGTGGTCCTGGTGGCGGGCGCCGCCGGTATCTGGTACTTCATCGTACGCCCCCTGGCGCCGACCGACAGCCCCTGGACGACGCTGCTCGCGCTGGCCTACCCGGCGGGGGACCTGGCCCTGCTGGTCGGCCTGACGATCATCCTGCTGCGCAGGCCGGCGCTCCCCACGCGCGGGCCGCGCCGCCTGCTGGCCCTGGCGATGATCGGGCAGCTCGTCTACGACGTGCTCTTCTCCTACCAGAACCTGGTGGGCACCTTCCAGAGCGTCAGTGCGCTGGACGTTCTCTGGATGGCCAATCGCTGGCTCGTCGTGCTGGCGGGGTACCGCCAGTTGCAGGGCGGGGCCAGCGCGCCCGGAGGGGGCGAAGCCCCTGAGGACGCGGCGCGCGGGCTGTCGCTGCTCCCCTACGCGGCGGTGGTCGGGGTCTACGGCCTGCTGCTCGCGGGGCCGGTGCTGACGGACGAGGGGCGGACGACGCCCGAGCTGGCGCTCGCGGTCGGCCTGGTCACGCTGCTGGTGCTGCTGCGGCAGTACCTGACCGCCCGCACGAACCTGCGCCTCTCGGCGGAGGAGGCGCGCGCCCGCGCGCTCACCGTGCTGCACGCCACCCTGGAGTCCAGCGCCGATGGCGTGCTGGTGATCGGGGAGCAGGGGGAGGTCATCGCCTCCAACCAGCGCTTCGCCGAGCTGTGGCGGTTGCCGCCGGAGCTGTACGCCAGCGGCGACGAACAGGCGATGCGCCGGCACGCCAGCGCTCAGGTCGTGAACCCGCAGGTCTTCACCCCCGTGGTGCTGCAGCAGATGGAGGACGCCGCCGAGGTGCGCGACGCCATCGAGCTGAAGGACGGGCGCGTCTTCGAGCGCGTTTCCACGCCCTTCCGCCTGCAGGGCCGCTACGCCGGGCGCGTGTTCCTCTTCCGCGACGTCACCCAGCGCCTGCAGTTGGAGGAGCGCCTGCGGCAGGCGCAGAAGATGGAGGCGGTGGGGCGGCTGGCGGGCGGCATCGCGCACGACTTCAACAACATCCTCACCGCCATCAAGGGCAACGCCGCCCTGGCCCTGCTGGACCTGGCGCCCGAGGAGCCGGGCGGCCGGGAGGTGCGGGAGATCGAGCGTGCCGCCGACCGCGCGGCCGCCCTGACGCGGCAACTGCTGGCCTTCAGCCGCCAGCAGGTGATGCAGCCGCAGGTGCTGCACCTCAACGCCTGCATGCGGCAGATGCAGGCGATGCTGGAACGTCTGCTGGGCGAGGACGTACGCATCGAGCTGCAGTTGGCCGGCGACCTCGCCTGCGTCCGCGCCGATCCGAGCCAGATCGAGCAGGTGCTGCTGAACCTGCTGGTCAACGCCCGCGACGCCATGCCCGGCGGCGGCACGATCCGCGTCGAGACGCGCAACCTGGAGGCGCACGACCCCCGGTTTCCGCGCCGCAGGCCGCCGGCCCTCGCCCCCGCCGTGCTGCTGGCCGTGCACGACGGCGGGCAAGGCATCGACGCCGAAACCCGGGCGCGCATCTTCGAGCCGTTCTTCACCACCAAGGAACAGGGCAAGGGCACCGGCCTGGGGCTCAGCACCGTCTACGGCATCGTCGAGCAGTCCGCTGCCGAGATCTGGGTGGAGAGCGAGCCGGGCCAGGGCACGAGCTTCCTGATCGCGTTCCCGCGCGTGGCGCCTGCCTGAGCGGCGCGGGCCCGGCGACGATCGGAACCGCCTGCGCGGGGAGCGGGGTACCAGGGCAGCGTTACGCCGTCCCTCAACGCATCGCCGAACCGAACCGCCGTGGAACGAGCGCGGGAGATCCTCCGCAGGTACTGGGGCTACGACGACTTCCGGCCCGGCCAGGAAGCCGCCGTCTCGGCGGTGCTCGCTGGCCGCGACACGCTGGTCATCATGCCCACCGGCGGCGGTAAGAGCCTCTGCTTCCAGGTGCCGGCGATGCTGCTGCCGGGCGTGACGCTGGTCGTCTCGCCGCTGATCTCGCTGATGAAGGACCAGGTCGACACGCTCGACGAGATCGGGCTGCCGGCGACGTTCATCAACTCGACGCTCGGGCTGCCCGAGATGCTGGCGCGGCTGGAGCGCGCCGAGCGCGGCGAGGTCAAGCTGATCTACGTGGCGCCGGAGCGCTTCGACAGCGAGCTGTTCCAGCAGCGCGTCGCGCGGCTGCAGGTCTCGCTGCTGGCGGTGGACGAGGCGCATTGCGTCAGCCAGTGGGGGCACGACTTCCGCCCGGCGTACCTGCGCGTCGGCGCTGTGCGCGCGCGGCTCGGCGAGCCGCCGATTGTGGCGCTGACGGCCACCGCCACCGACGAGGTGCGGCGCGACGTCGTGCGCCAGCTCGCGCTGCGCGAGCCCGAGGTGCTGGTCAGCGGCTTCGACCGCCGCAACCTGACCTGGCACGTGCTGCGCGCCCGGAACGACTCGGAGAAGGACCGCCTGCTGCTGAAGCTGCTGCGCGGGCACGAGGGCTCCTCCATCGTCTATGCCACCACGCGCAAGAACGTGGACGCGCTGACCGGGCTGCTCAACGGCGTGGGCGTGCGCGCCGTCGGCTACCACGCCGGGCTGCCGGACGCCGAGCGCAAGCGCATCCAGGACGAGTTCATGGGCGGCGCGGTGCCCATCGTGGTGGCGACGAACGCCTTCGGCATGGGCATCGACAAGCCCGACGTGCGGCTGGTGGCGCACTACAACATGCCCGGCACGCTGGAGGCCTACTACCAGGAGGCCGGCCGCGCGGGCCGCGACGGCCAGCCCGCCGACTGCGTGGTGCTGCACGCCTACGCCGACCGCTTCACGCACGAGTTCTTCATCGAGCAGACGTACCCGGCGCGCGGCGTGGTAGAGGCCGTGCTGCGCGAGCTGCGCCGCCGCGCCGACGGCAGCGGCGTGGTCTCGCTGCCGCCGGCGGAGCTGGCACGCGCGGTGAACGGCGCCAAGGGCGACCGGCAGGTCTATTCGTCACTGCGCATCCTGGAGGACTACGGGCTGGTGCGCGGCCTGGGCGGCGGCACCGTGCTGCCCGTGCGGCTGCGCCTGCTGGCGACGCCCAAGCGCATCACGCGCGAGCTGGGCGAGACCGGCCGCACGGAGGAGCTGCAGTGGCTGCGTACGCTCTGGCGGCTCGGCGGCGGCGAGGCCGTCTACCGCGGCGCGGACGTGGAGATGCGCACGCTCGCCGAGCTGGCCGGCAGCCGCGCCCGCGCCGTCGAGCTGCTGGACGCGCTGCAGGCGGAGAGCTTCCTGGAGTGGCAGGGCGGCGGCCCGGCCGACGGAGTGCAGGTGCTGGACACCCAGACCCCGCTGCCGCGCCTGCCGGTGGACTGGCGGCACCTGGAGGCGCGCAAGGAGCGCGAGCTGAAGAAGCTGCAGCGCATGCAGGGCTACGCCTACCATGAGCGCTGCCGCCGCGGCTACGTGCTGCGCTACTTCGGCGACCCTGCCGCGATGGACGAGTGCGGCGCCTGCGACAACTGCCTCGGCGAGGCGGGTACGCCGCATGCCTTCCGCGGCCTGAACGTGGACGCGCCCGCCGGCGCCGCGCGCGCGCCCCGCGCGACTCCGCGCGGCCGTGGCGCCGCGCTCGACGAGGAGCCGCTCGACGGCGAGGCCGCGGCGCTCTTCCAGCGGCTGCGCACCCTGCGCGGCCAGCTCGCGCGCGAGGCCGGGCTGCCGGCGTACTGCGTCTTCGCCGATCGCACGCTCGCCGAGCTGGCGCGCCAGCAGCCCACCAGCGAGCAGGCGCTGCTCGCCGTGCCGGGCGTCGGGCCGGCCAAGCTGGCAAAGTTCGGGGAGCCGTTCCTGCGCCTGCTGCGCGACACCGGCTGAGGGCACGCCTTCCCCGCATCGGCGTACCCATCTACATTGCACCGTCTTTGGGCGGGCGGTTCGTCCCCGTGCGTGGAGCCTCCATGGAACGCTACTTCGACGAGAACCACCTCATGATCCGCGACCTGGTGCGCGACTTCGCGCAGAACGAGGTCGCGCCGGTGGCCGCGAGCCTGGACCAGAGCGGCGAGTTCCCCTGGGAGAACGTCCAGAAGATGGGCGAGCTGGGGCTGCTCGGCGTGCCCTGGCCGGAGGAGCTGGGCGGCGCGGGGATGGACTACCTCAGCTACATCGTCGCCATCCACGAGCTGGCGAAGGTCGACGCCTCGCACGCGATCACCGTCTCGGCGCACACCACGCTCGGCACCTCGCCGATCGTCGCCTTCGGCGACGACGCGCAGAGGGAACGCTACGTGCCGCTGCTCGCCAGCGGCCGCGTGCTCGGCGGCTTCGGGCTCACCGAGCCGGGCGCCGGCAGCGACGCGGGCGGCACCCAGACCACGGCGCAGCGCGCCGACGGCGGCTGGGTGCTCAACGGCACCAAGGTCTTCATCACGCACGCCGGCGTCGGCGAGGTCTTCGTCGTCACCGCGCAGACCGACCGCGCGAAGGGCACCAAGGGCATCACCTCGTTCATCGTCACCAAGCCGACGACCGACCTGGCGCGCGCGCGCGAGCTGGGCGTCGGCCACGCCGACGAGCTGGAGTTCACGCCCGGTGTGCGCGCGGGCAAGAAGGAGGACAAGATGGGCTGGCGCGCCTCCGACACCCGCGAGCTGGTGCTGGAGGAGGCGTTCGTCCCCGAGGAGAACGTGCTCGGCGAGGTCGGGCAGGGCTTCGTCAACTTCATGCGCACGCTCGACTCCGGGCGCATCGGCATCGCCGCGCTCTCGCTCGGCATCGCCGAGGGCGCCTTCGAGCAGGCGATGCGCTACGCCGACGAGCGCCGGCAGTTCAACCAGAAGATCAACGAGTTCCAGGGCATCCAGTTCATGCTCGCCGACCTCGGCACGCAGATCGAGGCCGCGGGGCACCTGGTCTACCATGCCGCCTGGCTCAAGCAGCACGAGCGGCCGTACGCCAAGCAGGCGGCGATGGCCAAGCTCTTCGCCTCGGAGCTGGCGATGCGCGCCACCACGCAGGCCGTCCAGATTCATGGCGGCTACGGCTACACCAAGGACTATCCCGTCGAGCGCATGATGCGCGACGCGAAGATCTGTGAAATCGGGGAAGGCACCAGCGAGATCCAGCGGCTGGTGATCGCCCGTCATCTGATTCGGGAGCTGAATGGGTAAGCGGAGGATTCAGGATTCGGGATTCGGGATTCAGGGGGAACCCCGCGCCTCTACCAGGGCAGCAGCGCAGGGCGGAGGCCTGGGGGGCGCAGTTCCCCTGAATCCCGAATCCCGAATGCCGAATGCCGGGGCGGGGTCGGGACGGGGAGGCCGCGCATGAAGCGCGAGATCCTGATGTCCACCACGGCCTCGGAGACGCGGGTGGCCATCCTGGAAGACGAGCAGCTCGTGGAGCTGATGGTCGACCGGCCGGACTCGGCGCGCATCGTCGGCGACATCTACCTGGGGCGCGTGGAGGCCGTGCTGCCCGGCATCCAGGCGGCGTTCGTCGACATCGGCACCGAGAAGGCGGCGTTCCTGCACGTCTCGGACGTGGCGCGCGAGGAGGAGGCCGGCGGCGCGGACGAGGCGGAGGAGGACGACGCCGCCGGCGAGCCCGCCTCCGACGCGGAGGCGGCGAACGCGGCGCCGGAGCGCGGCAACGGTGGGCGCCGCGGCGCCCGCCGCTACCCGCCGATCCAGGAGCTGATCCGCAAGGGCGAAACGCTGACGGTGCAGGTCTCCAAGGAGCCGATTGGCACCAAGGGGCCGCGCGTCACCGCGCACATCTCGCTGCCTGGCCGCTTCCTCGTCTACATGCCGACCTCCAGCCACGTCGGCGTCTCGCGCAAGATCGAGGACAAGGAGGAGCGCGCGCGGCTGCGCGCGCTGGCGCAGGGCATCCTGCCGGCGAACAGCGGCGGCATCATCGTGCGCACCGTAGGCGAGGAGCTGACGCGCGAGACGTTCGAGCGCGAGCTGCACTCGCTGCTCGGCACCTGGAAGCAGATCCAGAAGAAGGCCGCTCGCGCCCGCGCGCCCTCGGTCGTCTATCGCGAGGCCAAGCTCACCAAGGGCATCATCCGCGATCTCTTCTCCGAGAAGGTCGACTCGCTCACCATCGACAGCCGCGTCGTCTACGACGAGGTCAACCAGTATCTCGACTCGGTGGACCCGTCGCTCAAGGAGCGCGTGCACCTCTACGAGGAGCCGCGCCCGCTCTTCGACGCCTACGAGCTGGAGAGCGAGATCCAGGACGCCTTCCAGCGCAAGGTCACGCTGCCCTCCGGCGGCTACATCATCATCGAGCCGACGGAGGCGCTCGTCTCCATCGACGTCAACACCGGGCGCTACACGGGCAAGAAGGACCCGGAGAAGACGATCCTGAAGACGAACCTCGACGCGGCGCGCGAGATCGCCCGCCAGCTGCGGCTGCGCGACGTCGGCGGCATCGTCGTCTGCGACTTCATCGACATGGAGTCGAAGCAGAACCGCGAGCGCGTGCTGCAGGAGCTGCGCACCTACCTGGCGCGCGACCGCGCGCGCACCAAGGCGTTCCAGGTCTCGGAGCTGGGCCTGATCGAGATGACGCGCCAGCGCGTGCGCTCCTCGCTCTACCAGAAGCTGACGGAGCCCTGCCCCTGCTGCGCCGGCTCCGGCCGCATCTTCACGCCCGAGACGATGGTGCACCGCATCGAGCGCGCGCTGCGCCGCGTCAGCGCCGAGGGCACGCACCGCAACCTGCAGGTGCGGGTGCACCCGGAAGTCGCGCTCTACGTCATCGAGGACGAGCCGACGTTCCTGCGCCGCGTGGAGAAGGAGCACAAGCTGCAGGTCAGCCTGCGCGACGACCCGCTCATGCAGCAGGACGAGTTCCGGCTGCTCGCGCTGCCCGCCGGGCAGGACGTCAGCTCGCGCTACGCGCTGGGCTGAGCGCACCGGGCCGCGGGTTGACAGCTTTCCCGGGCCCGGGCATATTTACCGCTTGTTTTGCCGCCCGTTCAGGGCCGCGATGCGGGTTGAACCTTGAGGAGACGTCATGTACGCCATCATCCGTACGGGTGGCAAGCAGTTTCGGGTGGAGCCGGGGCAGACGCTGCGCATCCCCTCGCTCGCGGTGGAGCCGGGGCAGGAGATCACCTTCGGTGAGGTGCTGCTCGGCTCCAGCGGCGAGGATGTGCGCGTGGGCGCGCCGCTGCTCGATGGCGCAGCCGTCACCGGTGAGGTGGTGCGTCACGGGCGCGGCGAGAAGATCATCATCTTCAAGCACAAGCGCCGCAAGAACTACCGCCGCAAGCAGGGCCACCGGCAGGGCTTCACCGAGGTCCGCATCAACGAAGTACGTCTAGCCTGAGGAGTAGCGGTCATGGCTCACAAGAAAGGCGGCGGCTCGACGCGCAACGGCCGGGACTCGAACGCGCAGCGACTGGGTGTGAAGAAGTTCGGCGGCGAGGTCGTGCGCGCCGGCAACATCATCGTGCGGCAGCGCGGCACCAAGGTGCACCCCGGTGCGAACGTCGGGCGCGGCAGCGACGACACGCTCTTCGCGCTCATCGACGGCGTGGTGCAGTTCCGCCACAAGGACAAGCGGCGCAAGCTGGTCTCCGTCCTGCCCCGCGAGGAGCAGGTCGCGGCCGACTGAGCGCGCGTCGGCTCGCGTGTGGCGGCGCCCGGTGGTCATCGCCGGGCGCCGCTTCCCTTAGGTGGCGTACTGCCACGACCGGAGTTCCGCCCCCCGCGTTCGCCCCGACCACGTCCGACCCTGCCCGAGGATGAACCCATCCCACCCGGCGGCGAGCTGGCCGCCGCGCAGCAGCAGCGCCTTCGCCCGCATCGCCCAGCTCCCCACCTACGTCTTCGCGCAGATCAACGCCGAGAAGCTCGTGCGGATCGAGGCCGGCGCCGACGTGATCGACCTGGGCATGGGCAACCCGGACCTGCCCACCCCGGAGCACGTCGTCGCCGAGCTGGTGGCGCACGCGACGCAGGGGCAGCACCACCGCTACAGTGCTTCGCGCGGCATCCCGGCGCTGCGCCAGGCCATCGCCGAGCACTACGGCCGGCGCTACGACGTCGCGCTCGATGCGGAGACGGAGGCGGTGGTGACGATCGGCGCCAAGGAGGGCTTCGCGCACCTGATGCTCGCCATCCTCGCGCCCGGCGACACGGTGCTGGTGCCGGCGCCGGCCTACCCGATCCACACGCACGGCGTCGAGTTCGCCGGCGGCGTGGTGCGCACGCTGCCGATGCGCGGCGACGGCCACGGTCGCCTGGACGGCGACGCGCTGCTCGCCGAGATCGAGGCGGCGCTGCACGCCAGCACGCCGCGCCCGTCGGTGCTGGTCCTCTCCTTCCCCAACAACCCCACCGCCCTCGTCGCGGACCGGCCGTTCTTCGAGCGCGCCGTCGAGCTCTGCCACCGCGAGCGGCTGCTGCTGGTGCACGACTTCGCCTATGCAGACAGCGGCTTCGAGGAAGAGCCGCCCAGTCTGCTGCAGATCGCCGGCGCGCGGGAGATCGGGGTGGAGTTCTTCTCCATGTCCAAGTCGTACAGCATGGCGGGCTGGCGGGTAGGCTTCTGCGTGGGCAGCGCCGCGATGGTGGGCGCGCTGACCCGGGTGAAGAGCTACCTCGACTACGGCATCTTCGAGCCGATCCAGCTCGCGGCGGCGCACGCGCTGCGCAGCGACCAGGCCTGCGTGGCGCAGACGCGCGAGACCTACCGCCGGCGTCGCGATGCGCTGGTCGGCGCGCTGCACGAGGCGGGCTGGCCCGTGGCCACGCCGCGCGCGTCGATGTTCGTCTGGGCGGCGATCCCGGAGCGCTTCCGGCCGCTCGGCTCGGTGGAGTTCGCGCGGCGGCTGCTGCACGAGGCGGGCGTGGTCGTCTCGCCCGGGGTGGGCTTCGGCGCAGCGGGCGAGGGCTACGTGCGCTTCGCGCTCATCGAGCCGGAGCCGCGGCTGAGCGAGGCGGCGCGGCGCATCGGCGAGATGTTGGGATGAACGCGGAAGGCATTCCCCTTCATCCGCCCAGCCACATGCCCAGCGCGAAGCCGACGGCGCCGGAGACGGCGGCGAGCAGGAGGGAGAGCAGCAGATGCCGGAGCGTGGTGGCGCGCGTCGACATGGTCAGTTCCAGGGCTCGGGTTCGGTCCTCCGCCCCGCGTTGTGAAACTCTCGACGACGGAACGGGGTGGCCGTTCCCTGAATCCTGTCGTTCAACGGCCGCGGAAGACGGGCGGCCGCTTCTCCAGGAAGGCAGCGACGCCCTCGCGGCCGTCCTCGCTGGCGAACGCGTCGAGGAACAGCTCGCGTTCCGTGGCGAGGCCGGCGTCGAGCGGCAGCTCGGCGGCCGCGCGCACCGCGCGCTTGGCCAGCCGCAGCGCCACGGGCGACTTCTCCGCCAGCCGCTGCGCGATCTCCAGCGTGCGCTCGCGCAGCTCGGCGGCGGGGAAGACGTAGTCCACCAGCCCGATCCTCAGCGCCTCCGCCGCGTCCACCGGCTCGCCGGTCAGCACCAGGCGCATGGCGCGGCCGGCGCCGACCAGCCGCGTCAGCCGCTGCGTGCCGCCGCCGCCGGGGATCAGCCCCAGGTGGATCTCCGGCTGGCCGAGCCGCGCCGTCTCCGCCGCGAGGCGCAGGTCGCAGGCGAGCGCCAGCTCGCAGCCGCCGCCGAGCGCCACGCCGTTGAGCATCGCGAGCACCGGCTTGCCGTACTCCGCGACCGCGTCGAAGATGCGCCGGCCGCTCATCGCCTCGCGCTGCTCCACCAGGCCGCGGGCGCGCAGCTCGCCCAGGTCCGCGCCCACGGCGAACGCCCGCTCGCCCGCGCCGGTCAGCACCAGCACGCGCACGCCGTCGTCGTCGGCGCAGGCATCCAGCACGCTCAGCAGCTCGGCGCGGACCTGCGCGTTCAGCGCGTTGCGCTGCGCCGGCCGGTCGATGCTGGCCACGACGACGGCGCCCTCGCGCGCCAGCCGCACCGTCTGCAGGTTCATCGCTCGTCCCAGCGGTAGAAGCCCTCACCGCTCTTCCTGCCCAGCTTGCCCTCGGCCACCAGCCGGCGCAGGATCTCGGGCGCGCGGTACTGCTCGCCGCCCAGCTCGCGGTGCAGGTGCTCGGCGATGGCGAGCCGTACGTCCAGCCCGATCAGGTCGCTGAGCCGCAGCGGGCCGACGGGGTGGTGGTAGCCCAGCTCCATCGCACGGTCGATCTCCGCCGGCTCGGCGACGCCCTGCTCCAGCATGCGCATCGCCTCCAGCCCCAGCACCACGCCCAGCCGCGAGGAGGCGAAGCCGGGCGTGTCGCTGACCACGATCGGCTGCTTGCCCAGCGCGCGCACGAACGCGATCGCCGCCGAGAGCGTCGCGTCGCTGGTCGCGTCCGCGCGCACCACCTCCACCAGCCGCATGCGGGGCACGGGGTTGAAGAAGTGCAGCCCCAGCACGCGTTCCGGCCGGCGGGTCACCGCGGCGAGCCGCGAGACGCTGAGCGCCGAGGTGTTGCTGGCGAGGATCGCCTCGTCCGGCGCGTGGAGCCCCAGCCTCGCGAACAGCTCCGTCTTCAGCGCGAGCTGCTCGGGCACCGCCTCGATCACCACCTCCGCCGCGTGCACGGCGTCGCGCAGCGCCGGCGCGGCGTAGAGCGAGCCAAGCGCCAGGTCGCGCACCTCGGCGTCGAGCTTCCCGCGCTCGACGCCGGCCTCCAGGTCGGCGCGCACGCGCGCCAGCGCCGCGTCCACCGCGCCGGGCGCATTGTCGTAAAGGTGCGTCACGAAGCCCGCCATCGCCGCGGCCTGCGCGATGCCGTGGCCCATGGTGCCCGCGCCGACGACGGCGACCGTGCGTGGTTGGAGGGGCATGGTGCGTCAGTGGCCGTGGAAGACGGCGGCGCGCCGCTCGCGGAAGGCGGCGACGCCCTCGCGCACGTCGGTCGTGGCGAAGCAGCGCAGTTGCGCGGCGGCCTCGGCGGCGAGCGCGTCGTCCAGCGTGTCGGTGAACGCGCGTTGCAGCGTGCGCTTGACCGCGGCGAGCGCGAGCGGCGGCTGCGCGGCGAGCGCGCCAGCGAACGCGCCTGCGGCCTCCGCGAAGTCCGCGTCCGGCACCACGCGCTCGACCAAGCCGATGCGCTCGGCCTCGGCGGCGCCAACGACGCGGCCGGAGAAGAACAGCTCCGCCGCGCGCCCGGCCCCGATCAGCCGCGGCAGGAAGAACGTCGCGCCCCAGTCCGGGTGCAGGCCGATGCGCGTGAAGCCGAAGCCGAGGCCGGCGCTCTCCGCCGCGATGCGCAGGTCGCAGGCGACGGCGAGCGAGGCGCCCGCGCCGGCGGCCACGCCGTTGAGCGCGGCGACCACGGGGCAGGGCAGCGCGCGCAGCGCGCGCACCACCCGTGCGCCGGCGCGGAGGAAGGCGGCGATCGTCGCGCGGTCGGCGGCGGCGAGCACCTGCGCCATCGCGTCGAGGTCCGCGCCGGCGCAGAAGGCGCGGCCGGCGCCGGTCAGCACCAGCACGCGCGTCTGCGGCCGCTCGGCCACGGCGGCGAGCGCCTCGCCCAGCTCGTCGCGCATGCGGCCGGCGAGCGCGTTCAGCCGCTCCGGCCGGTCGAGCGTGATCCAGGCGACGTCGCCCTCCCACGCCAGCCGCACCTGCGGCCGGTCCTCCGCGCCGGGCGTGCCGGCCTGCGGCGAGACGTTGCTCATGTCGCTTCGTTCTCCACGACCAGGGCGATGCCCTGGCCGACGCCGATGCACATCGTCGCCAGGCCGTAGCGCACGCCGCGGCGGCGCAGCGCGTGCACGAGCGTGGTGAGGATGCGCGCGCCCGAGGCGCCGAGCGGGTGGCCGAGCGCGATGGCGCCGCCGCAGACGTTGACGGTGTCGGGGTCGATCCCCAGCGCGCGCACACAGGCGAGCGCCTGCGCGGCGAACGCCTCGTTGATCTCCACCAGGCCGAGGTCGCCGACGCCGAGCCCGGCGCGCTGCAGTGCCTTGCGCGTGGCGGGCACCGGCCCCAGCCCCATGCGCTGCGGCTCCACGCCGGCGACCGCGCTCGCGACCACGCGCGCCAGCGGCCTCCGCGCCCAGCGCTCCGCGGCCTCGCGCGAGCCGAGCAGCAGCGCGGCGGCGCCGTCGTTCAGCCCCGAGGCGTTGCCGGCGGTGACGGTGCCGCCCTCGCCGCGGAACGCCGGCGCCAGCGCCGCCAGCGCGGCGGCGGTGGTGTCCGGGCGGGGCGCCTCGTCGGCCTCCACGCGCCGGGGCGGGCCGCGGCGCTGCGGCACCTCGACGGCGACCAGCTCGGCGGCGAAGCTGCCGTCGGCCGCGGCGGCGGCCGCGCGCTGCTGGCTGCGCAGCGCGAACGCGTCCTGCTCGACGCGCGAGACCCCGGCTTCCTCCGCCACGAGCTCCGCCGTCTCGCCCAGGCCGCACGCCCACTCCGCCGGCAGGCTCGGGTTGGGGAAGCGCCAGCCGAGCACGCTGTCGGCCACCTCCGGCGCACCGCGCGGGAAGCCCTGCTCCGGCCGGCGCATCACCCACGGCGCGCGCGACATGCTCTCTACCCCGCCCGCGATGAGCAGCTCGGCCTCGCCCGCGCGGATCGCCTGCGCCGCGCTGGCGACCGCCTGCAGCCCCGAGCCGCAGAGCCGGTTGACCGTCTGGCCCGGCACCGAGACGGGCAGGCCCGCGAGCAGCGCCGCCGTCCGCGCGACGTTGCGGCTGTCCTCGCCCGCCTGGTTCGCGCAGCCGAGCACCACGTCGTCGATCGCGGCGCCCGGCACGCCGCCGCGCGCGAGGAGCGCGCGGATCACGACCGCCGCCAGGTCGTCGGGCCGCACGCCGCTCAGCGCGCCGCCGTAGCGACCCACCGGCGTACGGCAGGCGTCCAGGATGTAGGCAGAGGTCATCAGGGGCTGGCTGGGAGGATCGCGTCTCGGCCCCGCCATCCTCGATCACGCAGCGCGGGGCGGCCGGCTCTCGACTTTCAACTCGCAACTCTCAACTCAGGTTCACCCACACCGTCTTGACCTGCGTGTACAGCTCCAGCGCGTGCTTGCCCAGCTCGCGGCCGTAGCCGCTCTGGCGATAGCCGCCGAAGGGCGCGCCCGTGTCGAGCGTGTGGTACATGTTGACCCACACGGTGCCGGCCCTCAGCGCGTGCGCCACGCGGTGCGCCTTCGTCACGTCACGCGTCCAGACGGCGGCGGCGAGGCCGTACTCCGTCTGGTGCGCGAGGTGGAGGGCCTCGTCCAGGTCGTGGAACGGCAGCACGCCGAGCACAGGGCCGAAGATCTCCTCGCGCGCGATCGTCATCTCCGGGCGCACGCCCGCGAAGATGGTGGGGTTGAGGAAGTAGCCGCGGCGGCCGTTGACCTCCGGCTGGTCGCCGCCGGTGAGCAGCTCCGCGCCTTCGTCCTTGCCCGCCTGCACGTAGCCGAGCACGCGCTCCAACTGCTCCTGTGAGACGAGCGGGCCCATGCGCGTCTTGGGGTCCAGCGGGTCGCCGGGGCGCATGCCGGCGGCGCGCGCCACCAGCTTCTCCACCAACTCGTCGTGGACCTTGCGCTGCACCAGCAGCCGCGAGCCGGCGGTGCAGGCCTGCCCCGTGTTGTAGAAGATGGCGGCGGTCGCGCCGCGCGCCGCGGCATCGAGGTCGGCGTCGGCGAGCACGATGTTCGGGCTCTTGCCGCCCAGCTCCAGCGACACGCGCTTCAGCGTGGCGGCGGCCTCGCGCTGGATCGTCTTGCCCACGGCGGTGGAGCCGGTGAAGGCGATCTTGTCCACGTCGGGGTGCCGTACCAGCGCGGCGCCCGCGGTCTCGCCGAAGCCGGTGACCACGTTGAGCACCCCGTCGGGCAGCCCGGCCTCCTGCGCGAGGCGCGCCAGCTCCAGCGCGGTCAGCGGGGTCTGCTCCGCGGGCTTGAGCACCACCGTGTTCCCGCAGGCCAGCGCCGGCGCCACCTTCCAGGCCGCCATCTGCAGCGGGAAGTTCCAGGGGATGATCTGCCCGCAGACGCCGAGCGGCTCGCGCCGGGTGTAGGTGAAGTAGGGGCCGGGCACGGCGAGCACCTCGCCGTCGAGCTTGTCGGCCCAGCCGGCGTAGTAGCGGAAGCACTCGACGGTGCCGGCGAGGTCGAAGGCGCGCGCCTCGCGCAGCGGCTTGCCGTTGTTCAGCGTCTCCAGCCGCGCGAGCGCGTCGGCGTTGGCTTCGAGCGCGTCGGCGATGCGGTAGAGCAGCCGCCCGCGCTCGCGCGCGGAGAGCCGGGGCCAGGCGCCGTCCTCGAACGCGGCGCGTGCGGCGCGCACCGCGCGCTCCACGTCGTCCGTGTCGCCGGCGGCGACCTCGGCGAGCACCTCGCCGGTGGCGGGGGTGTAGGTCGGGAACGTCTCTCCGCTTGCGGCCGGCTGCCACGCGCCGCCGATAAAGTGCCGCCGGGCGGTGGCCGAGACTTCTGCGGTGGGGAGGTGCGCGTCCGCCATGCGGCTCTCCGGGCAGGGGTGCGGCCCGGCCGCACGGCGGCCGGGCGTCGGGCGCTACTTGCCGGCGAAGCTGGGCGCGCGCTTCTCGACGTACGCCGTCAGCCCCTCGCGCGCGTCGTCGGACTGGAAGAGCTGCGCCTGCAGCTCGCGCTCCAGCGCCAGCCCCTGCTCCAGCGGGAGCTGGCCGCCGGTCTGGCAGCAGCGCTTGATGTTGCCCACCGCCAGCGCGGCCTTGCCCGGGCGCGTGAACTGCGCCGCGTAGGCGAGCACCTGCTCGAGGAACTCCTGGCGCGAGGCGGCGTCGACGGCGCGGTTGACGATGCCCATCTGCACCGCGGCGTCGACGTCCAGGTTGCGGCCCTCGGCCATCAGCTCGATGGCGCGCGAGTGGCCGACCAGCCGCGTCAGCCGCTGGGTGCCGCCGGTGCCGGGCAGCACGCCGAGCGAGACCTCGGGCAGCCCGATCTTGCCCGCGCCGCGGCGCGCGACGCGCAGGTCCGCCGCCAGCGCGATCTCCAGCCCGCCGCCCACGGTGTGGCCGTTGAGCGCGGCGATCACCAGCTTGGGCGTGTGCTCCAGGCGCAGCAGCGTCTCGTTGGCGTGCAGGCAGAAGTAGTACTTCCAGGTCGGGTCCGCCTGCTGCAGCATGTTGATGTTGGCGCCGGCGCAGAAGAACTTCTCGCCGGCGCCGGTGAGCACGATGACGTCGATGGCCTCGTCGAAGCGGGCGCGTAGGATCGCCGCGTCGAGCTGGCGCATCATCTCGTGCGTGTAGGTGTTGGCGGGCGGGTCGTCGAGCGTGAAGAGCGCGACGCGCTCGCGGGCCTCGTAATGCACGAGCGGGGCGGCGGCCGTCTCCGGCGGGGTGAGCATCGTCTCGGGCATGGTGGTGCGCGGTGGGGGTGGGGAAGGAAGCCGGGCCTATGCCTCGCCGGCCGGCGAGGTCCAGATCGTGGGCGGCAGCTCGTCGAGCGTGCTGAGCCGCGCCGGCTCCGGCAGGTGCTCCGAGTGGAGGATCCCGGCCAGGAAGATGCGCGTCATGTTCTCCGCCAACTGCTCCACCGGCACGTCGCGCTCCGGGCGGTACCAGTTGTAGATCCAGTTCATCATGCCGAAGAGGCTGAACGTCGCCACCCGCAGGTCGATGCCGGGCGCCGGCCCCAGCTCCTGGACGATCTCCATGGCGATCTTCGTCAGCCGCAGCTTCATGGCGTTGGCGCTCTTGCGGTACTCGCCGCTGAGCGAGTCGGCCTCGTGCGAGAGCAGTTTCATCTCCGCCATGTTGTTGACGAAGAAGCCCAGATGGTTCTCGACGAGCAGGCGCAGCTTGCGGTGCGGGTCGTCCACCCCGTCCAGCACTTCGTCCAGGCGGCGCAGCAGCGTGCCGAAGGCGTGATCCTGGATGAGGAACAGCAGCTCTTCCTTGCTCTTGAAATAGTAGTACAGGCCCGATAGACTGACGCGCGTGGCCCGCGCGATGTCGCGGATGCTGGCCTGGTGATACCCCTTCTCGGCGAAGATCTGCGCCGAGGCACGCAGAATGCTTTCGAGCTTCTCGTCGTACGCGGTCCGTTCCGGCTGCATGGCAGTGCGAGGGTGAAAGAGAACGCCCTATCGAACGTCCGACACAACGTATCGCGTGCCGGCGAAGTGTGTCAAGGAATCCTCCGGATTGACGGGCGCCTGCGCGGCCGGTACAATCCTGTGTCTCCGTCCCTTCCGCGGCCTGAGGGCCGCGCCGAGCCAGCCACCCGAGCATAGATGAGCCGAGCCGTCTCCTGGCCCCGCGGCGTGCGCCTGCTGGCGTTCGTGCTCTGCGCGCTGCTGTGCGGCTGCAGCGACGCAGTCACGGGCCCGGCGGTGCTGCAGCAGAACGCCGGCGGCGGCGTGTGGACGGCGGTGGCGGTGCCGCCCTCGGTGCCGACGCTCAAGACGTGGGTGGCGCTGCTGCGCCCGCGCACCGAGGCGGAGCGCGCGCGGCTGGCCGAGGTGCAGGAGCTGCGCGCGCAGGCCCAGCGCAGCCGCCGAGCCGGCGAGCACGCGGCGGCGCTCGCCGCCGAGGCCGCGGCGACGCGGCTGGCGGTGCAGTCGCTGACTTCGCCGCCGGACGCACAGGTGCTCTTCGAGATGCGCGCCGGGCTGCGTGCCTGGCAACTGCATGTGGAAGCGCTGCCCGACCTGCGCGCGCTCGCGCCGGTCGACAGCGCGCACTCCCGCGTGCAGCGTGCGCTGGCGCAGGTGGAGCAGGTGCTGCAGCTCGGCGACACGCTGGCGGCCATCACCCCCCTCGCGGAGGCCGCGCAGGCCGTGCGTTCGCTCTCGCCAGAGGTGGTCGGGGTCGCGGCGCTGGCGCAGGTGGAGGCGCGGCTGCGCGCCGCGGGCGCCGCCGAGAACCCGCGTGCCCAGCATCTGCTGGGCAGCGCCCGCGAGGCGCTGCGCGACGGCGACTATGCGCGGGCCTTCCGGCGCGCGCTCTACGCGCTGCAGCTCGCCGAACCGGGCGCCGCGCGCGCCGCCGCCGCGGGCGAGATGGAGGAGGCGGACGCGGCCGAGCGCAGAACGCCTTGAGGGGCGCGGGGCGCGGGGTTATCTTTCGCGCTCGGCTCCACCCGGCCCGGGTGGCGGAACGGTAGACGCACCTGACTCAAAATCAGGCGCCGCGAGGCGTGCGAGTTCGAGTCTCGCCCCGGGCACTGCAGGCGAAGCGGCCCCCGCCGGGTTCTCCCGGCGGGGGCCGCCGCTTCCGGAGCGGCCTCCCCTCATGAACGGCGCGCCCGCAGTCCCCATCAGCCGCCCTGCTCGGCGGCGGGGAGGATCGCCTCGTCGAGCAGCGCGTGCACGGCGCGCAGGTGCGCGCCCTCGCGCTGCACGTCGGCCTGCGAGGTGGCCACGACCGTCAGCTCCAGCTCCGGCACCACGAAGATGAACTGCCCGCCGTAGCCCCAGGCGAAGTACGCGGTGTAGCGGCCCGCCGGGCGCGACCACCAGCCGTAGCCGTAGCGGTGGCCGTTGTACGGCGAGCGGGTGCGCGGCGTCCACGAGTCGCGGATCCACTCCGCCGGCAGCACGCGCCGGCCCTCGTGCACGCCGCCGTTGCGGTACAGCTCGCCGAAGCGCAGCATCGCGCGCGGCGTCAGGCTCATCTCGTTGCCGCCGAAGTAGATGCCCTGGGGGTCGCGCGTCCAGCGCGGCAGCCGCACGCCCAGCGGCTCGAAGAGGCGCGACTGCGCGTAGGCGTGCGTGCTCATGCCGGTCGCCTGCGTCAGGATCGCCGAGAGCAGGTGCGTGCTGCCGGTGCTGTAGAGCATGCGGCCGCCGGGCTCGTCCACGAACGGGCGGGTGAGCACGTAGCGTACCCAGTCGCGGCTGCTCACCCAGGCGCCGTAGTTGCCGAACGACGTGGGCTCCAGCCCCGCCTGCATGGAGAGCAGGTGCCCGACGGTGATCGCCCGCGCGCGCGGGTCGGGCTGCTGCGCGAGGTAGCGCGCGAAGAACGGGGCGATCGGCTGGTCCACGCCCGTGAGCGCGCCCTCGGCGAGGGCGATGCCGACCAGCGCGGCCAGCACGCTCTTCGAGGCCGATTTCACGTTCGTCGGGCGCTCGCGGCCGCCGCCGCGGTAGTAGCGCTCCAGGTAGAGCTCGCCGTGCCGCGCGACGAGCAGGCTGTGCAGGCGCGGCAGCGCGGCGGCCCGCTCGTCGGCGCGGGCGAGCAGCGAGCTGTCCACGCCGCGGCTCGGCGCCCCGGCGGCCGGCACCGCGACGGCCGTCCCCGAGGTGGTGCCGGGCGCGTCGGCGCGGCCGTCACTGCAGCCGACGACGGCGAGGAGCAGCAGGAGAATTGGTCGCACGTGCATCTCCGTGGTAAACGCGGGGCTCAGCCGAGACGGCGAGCCCCGCGAGGTGCGTACGGCGTCTTCCGGCAACGAGGGCGCCGGCGCTGGGGCGCTACGCCGGCTGCGCGGGCTGCACGGTGCGGCTCAGCACGCGCAGCGGCGCGCGGCGCTGTTGCTCGGTGACCTCGGCGCGCAGTTGGCCGCAGGCGGCGGCGATGTCGCGGCCGCGCGGGGTGCGCACTTCCACCGGAATGCCGCGCGCCTCCAGCCGCTGCTGGAAGGCGCGCAGCCGCGCGGGCGGCGACGGCTTCCAGTCGCTGCCCGGGATCGGGTTGAACGGGATCAGGTTGACGAACGCCTTGAACTCGCGCACCAGCGCGGCCAGCCGGTCGGCCAGCTCGGGCGCGTCGTTGACGCCGTCGATCATCACGTACTCGAAGGTGATGCGCTTGCCGCCGGCCGCGTCGAACGCCCGCAGCGCGTCCAGCAGCTCGGGCAGCGGCCAGCGCTTCTCGCCGGGGATCAACTGCTGGCGCAGCTCGTGGGTCGGCGCGTGCAGCGAGACGGCGAGCCGGTACTGCTCCGGCAGCGCCGCCAGCTCGCGGATGCCCGGCACGATGCCGACCGTGGAGACGGTGATGCGGCGCGCGCCGACCCCGTAGGCGTGGTTGAGCAGGTGCAGCGCCGGCAGCACCGCCTTGCGGTTGGCCAGCGGCTCGCCCATGCCCATGAACACGACGTTGGTGAGCTCGCCATAGCCGTTCGCCCGGGCCCAAGCGCGCGCACCGCGGAACTGCGCCAGGATCTCGCCCGTGCTGAGCTGCCGGCGGAAACCGGCCCAGCCGGTGGCGCAGAAGGCGCACGCCATCGCGCAGCCCGCCTGCGACGAGAGGCACAGCGTCAGCCGCTCGGGCGCGGGGATCAGCACCGACTCCAGCAGCTCGCCGTCGCGCAGCGACCAGAGGTGCTTGGCGGTGCCGTCGCCGGAGCGCGAGAGCTTCGCCACGCCGGGTGCCGTGAGGTCGAAGCGCTCGGCCAGCGCTTCGCGCTCGGTGTGCGGCAGGTTGCTCATCTCCGCGAAGGAGAACGCGTCCTTGGCGTAAACCCAGTCCAGCACCTGCCCGGCGCGGTACACCGGCTGGCCGCGCGCGGCGAAGTGGCCCCGCAACTGCTCGCGCGCCGTATCCGCCGGCAAAGACAGGAGATCCAGGCGCGTGGCGAGGTCGTTCATGTTCGTCGAATCCCTCGAAGGGAAGTATAAGTGGCGCAATGCCAGAAATTTATCCCAGTTTCGCCGGATCGCGCAAGGTGGGCGCCTCCGGGGCTGGCGTGCTTGATGCCGCACTCGGCGCGCGTTAGCTTTGCTCGCTTCATGCGTCGCGTACCCTCGCGCCCCGAACCGGACGTGCTGCTCAGCCAGTTGCTTACCCCCGAGCGGATCAAGATCCCCCTTGTATCGCGGACCAAAGACGAGCTGCTGCGGGAGCTCGTCGAGCTGGTGGGCCGGAGCGGCGCCGTCAGCGACCTCGACGACGTGCTGCGCGCGGTGCGTGAGCGCGAGGAGGTGCTCTCGACCGGCATCGGCAGCGGCATCGCGATCCCGCACGGCCGCTCGGCGAGCGTGCCGGAGCTGGTGCTGGTCGCCGGCGTCGCGCAGCAGCCGGTGGACTTCGACGCGCTCGACGGGCAGCCGGTCTGGCTCTTCTTCCTGCTGGTGGGCCCGGAGGCCGCGGCGGGGCAGCACGTGAAGGTGCTGAGCCGCATCGCGCGCCTGGTGCGGCGCGACGCCTTCCGCGAGCAACTGCTGCAGGCCGCGGGGCCGGCGGAGTTCTACGCGCGGCTGCAGGAGGCCGAGCTGCCGTGAGCCGCCGCCCCCCGGCGACGGGTGGGCGCGGGCTTCGCCTGCTGCGGGCCTGGGCTCCGGCGCTGCTCTGGGCGGGCGGGATCTTCTGGTTCAGCTCACGGCCTACCGTCCCTCTCCCCTCCGTCGCCTACTCGGACAAGCTGGCGCACTTCGCCGCCTACGCCGGCTTCGGCCTGGTGCTCGCGCGCGGCGAGGCCGCGCTGCGCGGGCGCGCCGGCGCGCTCACCCTGGCGCTCGGCCTGCTCTACGCCGCCTCCGACGAATACCATCAGAGCTTCGTGCCCGGCCGCTCCGTGGAGCTGGCGGACTGGGGGGCCGATGCGCTCGGCGTGGCCGCCGGGCTCGGCGCGTGGCACCTGCTCCACCGGCGCGCGCGCCGTGCGCCGCCGCTCCGTTCCGCCTCGGATTCCGCGACTGCATGAATCGCTCGTTCTCGACCGCCTTCCGCAGTGGCCCCGCCGGCTCGCTGCGTCGCGACAGCATCGGCCAGGAGGTGCGGCTCGTCGGCTGGGTGCATCGCCGGCGCGACCTCGGCCACCTCGTCTTCGTGGACCTGCGCGACCGCGACGGCCTGCTGCAGCTCTCCTTCGACCCCGCCTGGACGCCGCCCGACGCGCTCGCCGAGGCCCGCCGGCTCGGGCCGGAGGACGTGGTGCAGGTGCAGGGCCGTGTGGAGGCGCGCCTGAAGCCGAATCCCGAGCTGCCGAGCGGCGAGGTGGAGGTGCGCTGCAGCGCGCTGAGCGTGCTCGCGCGCGCCGAGCCACTGCCGATCCCCGTCTATCGCACGCCCGACGAGGCGCTGCCCGCCGAGGAGCTGCGCCTGCGCTACCGCTACCTGGACCTGCGCCGGCCCGAGCTGCAGCGCAACTTCGTCATCCGCCACCGGCTGGCGCAGACGACGCGGCGCTTCCTCTCCGAGCACGGCTTCCTGGAGGTGGAGACGCCGATGCTCTCGCGCCGCACGCCCGAGGGGGCGCGCGACTACCTGGTGCCCAGCCGCGTCTGGCCCGGCGAGTTCTACGCGCTGCCGCAGTCGCCGCAGCTCTACAAGCAGTTGCTGATGGTGAGCGGCTACGACCGCTACTTCCAGATCGCGCGCTGCCTGCGCGACGAGGACCTGCGCGCCGACCGCCAGCCGGAGTTCACGCAGATCGACGCCGAGCTGGCGTTCGTCGACGAGGAGGACGTCTTCCGCGTGGGCGAGGGGCTGATGGCCGCGCTGTGGCACGAGGTCCTGGGCGTGGAGCTGCCGCTGCCGTTCCCGCGACTGACCTACCGCGACGCGCTGCTGCGCTACGGCACCGACAAGCCGGACCTGCGCTTCGGGCTGGAGATCGCGGACCTCACCGACCTCGCGCAGGCGCTCGACTTCCGGCTCTTCCAGGCGACGCAGGGCACGGCGCAGCGCGTGCGCGGCCTGCGCGTGCCGGGCGGCGCGCAGCTCTCGCGCAAGGAGCTGGACGAGCTGCAGGCCGTGGGCAAGCGCGGCGGCGCGCCGGGCGTGGTGTGGGTGAAGCGCACCGACGACGGCTGGCAGGGCCAGCTCGCGAAGGCGCTGGAGGGCGGTGCGGGCGAGCGCTTCGCCGCCGCCGCCGGCCTGGAGCCCGGCGACCTGTTCGTCGGCGTGGTCGGCGCGTTCCGTACGGGCGCGCCGGGCACGGAGGCCGGCGCCGCGAGCGATGACGGCGTGGCGGCGGGGCTGGAGCCCGCGCTCGACGAGCTGCGCCGCCACCTGGCGCGGCGGCTCGGCCTGGTGGAGCCGGGCACGCATGCCTGGGCGTGGGTCACCGAGTTCCCGCTCTTCGACTGGGACGCCGACGCCGGACGGCTCGTCGCCGCGCACCACCCGTTCACCATGCCGCACGCCGACGACCTCGCGGCGCTCTTCGCCGCCACGGAGCCCGACGGCCCGATCGCGCTCGACGCCGCGCGCGCGCTCTACCGCCTGCCCGTGCGATCCCGTGCCTACGATGCGGTGTACAACGGCCACGAGCTGGCGAGCGGCTCGGTGCGCATCCACGTGAGCGAGCTGCAGCAGCGGGTCTTCCGCGCGCTGGGCATCGGCCCGGCGGAGGCGCGCGAGAAGTTCGGCTTCCTGCTGGAGGCGTTCCGCTACGGCGCGCCGCCGCACGCCGGCTTCGCTTTCGGCTTCGACCGCATCGCCATGCTGCTGGCGGGCGCCGCCAGCCTGCGCGACGTGATCGCGTTTCCGAAGACCACCACGGCGCGCGCGCTCTTCGAGGGCGCGCCGTCGGCCGTGTCGAGCGACGAACTGACGGAGCTGCACCTGCGGCTGAAGGAGCCGTGAGGTCGTCTGTCGTGGCGCCTCCGCCGTGCCCTGGCGCGGCGAGGCCTTGCCCGAGCGTGAATGCCTGACATCCAGAACACCGGCCTGCAGCATCGCCTCTCCGCCGAGGGCGCGGACCCGCTCATCCTGGCCGGCATCAACGACAGCAACCTGCAGGCGCTCACGCGCGTCAGCGGCGCGGGCGTCGTCCTGCGCGGCGAGCACCTGGTGCTCTCCGGCTCGGTGGACGAGGTGGAGCGCGCGGCGCCGGTCGCGCGGCACATGATCGACCTGGCGCGCGCCGGCGAGGCGTTCGGCGTCGACGACGTGGAGCGCTTCACCGAGCAGGTGGCGGCGCAGCCGCAGGGCGCGCTGTCGCGGCTCGCCGAGACCGGCCGCGTGGTGGTGCCCGGCCCGAAGCGGGTGATCGTCGCCAAGTCCGAGGGGCAGCGGCGGTACCTGCAGGCGATCGAGCAGAACGACATCGTCGTCGGCATCGGGCCGGCGGGCACCGGCAAGACGTACCTGGCGGTGGCGATGGCGGTCGACGCGCTGCTGAAGAAGCGCGTCAAGCGCATCATCCTGGCGCGCCCGGCGGTGGAGGCCGGCGAGAACCTCGGCTTCCTGCCCGGCGACCTGCGCGAGAAGGTCGATCCCTACCTGCGCCCGCTCTACGACGCGCTGGAAGACATGCTGCCCGGCGAGCGCGTGGAGCGCGCGCTGGAGAGCCGCCAGATCGAGATCGCGCCGCTGGCCTACATGCGCGGCCGCACGCTGCACGACGCGTTCGTGATCCTCGACGAGGCGCAGAACGCGACGAACCTGCAGATGAAGATGTTCCTGACGCGCCTGGGGCTGAACAGCAAGGCCGTCGTCACGGGCGACACGACGCAGATCGACCTGCCCCGCCGGGAGGACTCGGGGCTGATCCAGATCGAGAGCGTGCTGAAAGGCATCGACGGGATCGCCTTCGTCTACCTGCAGCCGACAGACGTGATCCGGCACCGGCTGGTCCGCGAGATCGTGCGGGCCTACGCCGCGGCGTCCGGCAACGAGGCGGAGGACGCGGAGGGCAGATGAAGCGAGCGGCCCCCGGGGGGCGCGGCGGAGTCGGGAAGACCGCGGCGCGACCGCGGGGCTGGCAGACGTGGGCCGTGCACCACGGGCTGCGGCTGCTGGTGCTGATGGTGGTCGCGGTCGCGGTCTACCTGCTGTTCCCGGCGCCGCGCGTGCCGGACACCGCGGTGCTGGAGCGCGGTGTGGTCGCGCCGCAGGACGTGATCGCGGAGTTCGGCTTCGAGGTGCCGAAGCGCGACGACGAGCTGCAGCGCGAACGCGACGAGGCCGCGGCGGCCGTGCCGGCCGTCTACGACTACGCGCCCGGAGCGCCCGACAGCGTGCTGGCGAGCGTGCGCACGCTCTTCAGCCGGCTGGACTCGGTGGCGCGCGCCACGCCGCCGGCGCAGCGGGCGGACGTGCTGCGCGCCGTGCTGGAGCGCCAGCGGTTGGCCGCCTCGGAGGGCGCGCTCGCGGTGCTGCAGGACGACGAGCGGCGCCTGGCGCTCTGGCGCGCCACCGAGGCGGTGTTGCGCGAGCAGTTGCCGCGCGGCGTGATCGCCGCCGCCCGGCTGCGCGAGCCCAGCGCCACCCTGCAGGTGCGCCACGACGGCAGGCTGCAGGCGCTCCCGATGGATTCGGTGCTCAGCGCCGACCGCCTCTACCAGCTCGCCGCCGAGCGGCTGCCCGCCAGCGTCGCGCCAGACGCCACCGAGCTGCAACGCCTGCTGCTGATCCGCTACGTGCGCCCCACGCTGGTGCGCAACGACTCGGCGACGGCCGCGGCGCGCGCCCGCGCCCGCGCCGCGGTCGACACCATCGCCGCGAGCGTGCTGCCGGGCGAGCGCGTCGTCGGCGCGCACGAACAGATCGGCGAGCGCGAGGAGGTGCGGCTGCGCGCCTATCAGGCGGCGCTCGCCGAACGCGGGCTGCAGCCGGGCAGCGAGGCAACGCTGACGCGCGCGCTCGGCGCCGTGCTCTTCAACACGATGGTGCTCGGCGTCTTCGGCCTGCTGCTGCTCTACTTCCGCAGGCCGCAGTACGATGATCTGCGCGGGGTGCTCGTCTTCGCGGCGCTCACGCTCAGCGTCGCCGCGGCGGCCGCGCTGATCGCGCGCTTCGAGCTGCCGCCCGAGCTGATCCCGGTGCCGTTCGCCGCGCTGCTGGTGGCGGTGCTCTGGGAGGGCCGCCTCGCGCTCGCGTTCTCGCTGGTGCTCGCGCTGCTGCTTGCCGGCCAGAGCCCGTTCCTGGGCATCAGCGCGCCGTTCGCGGCCGCCATGGGCGGCGCGGCGGCGGCGATCGCCGCGCACGTCATCGAGCGCCGCTCGCGCACCTGGCTCTTCATCTCCGTCGTCGCGCTGACCTACGCCGCCGCCGCGCTGGCGATGGGCCTGATGCGCACCCGCGGCGCCGACGAGATCCTGGCCTCCATCGGCTGGGGCGCGGTCAACGCCGTGGTCGCCTCCATCCTGGCGATCGGCTTCCTGCCGCTGCTGGAGGGCTTCACCCGCATCACCACCGGGCAGACGCTGCTGGAGCTGTCGGACCTGAACCGCACGCTGCTGAAGCGGCTCTCGCTGGAGGCGCCGGGCACCTACGCGCACACGATCAGCGTCGCGAACCTCGCCGAGGCCGCCTGCCACGCCATCGGTGCCAACGGCCTGCTCGCGCGCGTCGGCACCTACTACCACGACATCGGCAAGCTCGCCAAGCCGCAGTACTTCGTGGAGAACCAGCCGCGCGGCCGCAACCCGCACGACAAGCTGAAGCCGGGCACCAGCGCGTCGATCATCCGCAGTCACGTCGCCGACGGGCTGCGCCTGGCCGAGGAGGCGCGCCTGCCGGCGGTGGTGAAGCGCTTCATCGTCGAGCACCACGGCACCCAGTCGATCTCCTTCTTCCTGGACCGCGCCCGCGAGGCCGACCCGAACGCCGCGGTCAACCCGGCCGAGTTTGCTTATCCCGGCCCGCGCCCGCAGACGAAGGAGACGGCGATCCTGATGCTGGCCGACTCCGTCGAATCCGCGGCGCGCGTGCTGCCGGAGCCGACGCCCTCGCGCATCCGCGAGCTGGTCGAGCGCATCGTCAACGCCAAGATCGCCGCGGGCCAGCTCGACGAGTGCCCGCTGACGCTGCGCGAGCTGGACCTCATCAAGGAGCAGCTCGCCAAGGTGCTCGGCGGGATGTACCACCACCGCATCGACTACCCGCCGTCGACGGCGCCGGCGACGCACGCCGCTGCCGGCGGCGGCCACGGCGGCGCCAGCCGCGCGGGCGACGCGGAGAGCGCGGCGACGGCGGCGCGCTCGCCGTCCAGCGCGCGATGAGAGCGATGGCGCACGAGCCGCTGCACGTGCAGGTCCATCCGCAGGCCGCCGGCGAGCTGCCGCTCGCGCCCGCCGCGCTGGAGGCGCTGGCGCGCGCGGTGCTCCGGGCCGAGCGCGTCGACGAGGCGGAGCTGTCGTTCGCGCTCGTCGGCGACGCCGAGATCGAGCGCCTCAACCGCGAGTTCCTGGGGCACGACGGGCCCACCGACATCCTCAGCTTTCCGCTGCAGTTGCCGGGGCAACCGCCGCTGGGCGACGTCTACATCGGCGTGGAGCAGGCGCGGCGCCAGGCCGAGGCGCTGGGCGTCGGCTGGGCGGAGGAGCTGCAGCGGCTGGTGGTGCACGGCACGCTGCACGTACTCGGCTACACGCACCCGGAGGGCGAGGGCCGGGAAGCGTCGGAGATGTACCGACGGCAGGAGCAGTTGCTCGCCGAGTGGTTGCGCCGCGGCGCCACCTGAGCCCATCCCCCCGCGCGCCGCCGTGATGCCGACCGCCGATTTCGCCGCCTCGTCGGGCCCCGCCGACCGCGAGCCGATCACCCTGCTGCGCGAGCTGCTCGGCGCCGGCGACGAGGCGGCGCTGCGCGCGTTCCTCACGCCCTACCACCCCAGCGACCTCGCCGATCTGCTCGAAGAGCTCGACGAGGGCGAGCGCATGCAGGTACTGCGCGCGCTCGCTGGCGAGCCCGCGCTCGCCGCCGAGGCGCTCGCCGAGATGGAGTGGGAGGAGCACCCCGAGGACTCGCTCGCCGCGCTCGACCCGGAGCACATCGCCTCGCTCGTCGCCGAGCTCTCCGACGACGACGCCGCCGACATCATCGGCGAGCTGGACCCCGAGCAGCAGGACCGCGTGCTCTCCGCGCTGCCGCTCGCCGACGCGGGTGACATCCGCGAGCTGCTGCACTACCACGAGGAGTCCGCCGGCGGCATCATGACCGCCGAGCTGGTCGCCGTCCCGCAGCACATCAGTGCGGCCGAGGCGATCGCGGAGGTGCGGCGGCAGGCGCGCGAGCTGGACGAGTTCTACAGCATCTTCGTCGTCGACGAGCAGCACCGGCTCTGCGGCACGCTCTCGCTGCAGGCGCTGATCACCGCGGACCCGGCGCAGCCCGTCGGCAGCCTGGTGGAGCCGGTGGTGGCGACCGCCGACCTGGCGATGGACCAGGAGGAGGTCAGCCGCGTGCTCACGCGCTACAACCTGGTCACCGTTCCCGTCGTCGACGCCGCCGGCCGTCTGCTCGGGCAGATCACCTTCGACGACGTGATCGACGTCATCGAGGCGGAGACGACGGAGGACATCCTCAAGCTCGGCGGCGTCAGCGAGGAGGAGGAGATCCGCGGCGGCTGGTTCGACGCCGTGCGCTCGCGCCTGCCCTGGCTGACGGTGAACCTCGCGCTGGCGTCGGTCTCCGCGACCGTCGTCTTCCTCTTCTCGCCCACCATCGAGCGCATGACGCTGCTGGCGGCGCTGATGCCGGTTGTCGCCGGCATGGGCGGCAACACGGGCACGCAGGCGCTGGCGGTGACCGTGCGGCGCCTGGCGCTCTCGCGCGAGAGTACGCGCCGGCGCTGGCAGATCGTGCTCAAGGAGCTGCTGGTGGGGATGAGCAACGGCCTGGTGATGGGCCTGCTCGCCGCCGGGCTGGCGACGCTCATGGCCTACGCGCTCGGCGAGACGCTCATGCTCGGGCTGGTGGTGCTGCTGGCGATGTGGCTGAACCTGGTGCTCGCCGGCTTCGCCGGCTCCTTCGTGCCGATCCTGCTGGAGCACCTCGGCGTCGACCCGGCCGTCGCCTCCTCGATCTTCGTGACGCCGTTCACCGACATGGCCGGCTTCCTCCTGCTGCTCGGCCTGGCCACGCACCTGTTGTTGTAGGGGTCGGGGGAGGAGGCTGCCGGCTACCGGCTGCCCGCTACCGGCAACACCGGGGTTCGCCGGCAGCCGGAAGCCGGTAGCCGGCAGCCTCCTCCCCCGACCCCTGACCCCCGAATCCTGATCCATGCTTACCGAACTGCGCATTCGCAACTTCGCGCTGATCGACCAGCTCGCGGTGCGGCTGGGCCCGGGGCTGAACGTGCTCACCGGCGAGACCGGCGCGGGCAAGTCGATCATCGTGGGCGCGCTCTCGCTGCTGCTGGGCGAGCGCGCGTCTGCCGAGGTGGTGCGCGCGGGTGCGGCGCGCGCCTCGGTGGAGGGCGTCTTCGACGTGAGCGGCCAGCCCGAGGTGGCGCGCTGGCTGGACGAGCGCGGGCTGGAGGCGGAGGACGGGCTGGTGGTGCTCAAGCGCGAGGTCGCCGTCGAGGGCCGCAACCGCGCCTGGATCAACGGCTCGCCCGCGACCGCCGGCCTGCTCGGCGAGCTGGGCCGTGCGCTGGTGGACCTGCACGGCCAGCACGAGCACCAGACGCTGTTGCGCCGCGAGGAGCAGCGCGCCATTCTCGACGCCTTCACCGGCGCGCAGCCGCTGGTCGGCCAGGTGGAGGGCGCGTACCGCGCGCTGCGCGCCGTGCGCCGCGAGATCGACGACCTCGAGCGCCGCCGCCGCGAGGCCGCCCAGCGCGCCGACTTCCTGCGCTTCCAGGTGGACGAGATCGAGGCCGCCAGGCTGCGGCCCGACGAAGAGGAGCGGCTGGAAGAGGACGAGCGCCGGCTCTCGCACTCCGAGGAGTTGACCGCTCTCTCCGCCACGCTCGCCGCGGCGGTCTCCGGCGGCGAGCGCGCGCTGCTGGAGCGCCTGGGCGGCCTGCGCCGCACGCTCGACCAGCTCCTGCGCATCGACCCCGCGCAGCAGCCGCTGGAGGAGCTGTACGATGCCGCCTACTACGCGCTCGAAGAGCTGGGCGGCCGGCTGGAGACCTACGGCGCCGGCATCGAGCACGACCCGGCGCGGTTGGAAGAGGTCCGCCGGCGCCAGGACCTGCTCTACCGGCTCAAGACGAAGTACGGCCCATCGCTGCCGGAGGTGCTGGAGACGGGCCGCGCCGCGCGCGCCGAGCTGGACCTGCTCGACGGCGCCGGCTGGGAGATCGGCGAGCTGCGCAAGCGCGAGGCGGCGGCCGAGGCGGAGCTGGCCGCGCTGGCCGCCGAGCTGAGCGAACGGCGCCGCACCGGCGCCGCGGAGCTGGCGCGCGAGGTCGGCGCCATGCTGCCGGGGCTGGGCATGGCCGCCGGCCGCTTCGAGGTCGCCATGCTGCCGCTGCCGAACGTGGGTGCCGCCGGCGCGGAAGACGTGGAGTTCCGCGTCACGCTCAACAAGGGCTTCGAGCCGAAGCCGCTGCTGCAGGTGGCGTCGGGCGGCGAGCTCTCGCGCGTGATGCTGGCGTTGAAGACGATCCTCGCGCGGCAGGACGCCGTGCCGACGCTGGTCTTCGACGAGGTCGATACCGGCATCGGCGGGCGCGTCGCGCTGCAGGTCGGCGACCGCCTGAGGGAGGTCGCGGAGAGCCACCAGGTCTTCGCGATCACGCACCTGCCGCAGATCGCCTCGCGCGCGCACACGCACCTGCTGGTGCAGAAGGGCGAGCGCGCCGGCGCTACGGCGACGGAGGTCTCGCCGCTGGAAGACGAGGCGCGCGAGCGCGAAATCGCGCGCATGCTGGGCGGCGACCCCGACAGCGCGGTGTCGCTGCAGCACGCGCGCGAGCTGCTGGAGCGCGGCGCCGCGCGGGCCTGAGCCCGCGCCGGAAAGGAAGGAGACGGTTCGGGGCGGCTAGCGCCGTCCCCAGAGCCGCGGGAAGACGGACACGCCGATCTGCGCGATGCGGGCCGCCGGCGCGCCGCCGCTGCCGGCCAACGTGGCCAGGTACTCGAAGCTGACCTCCAGCGGAAGCACGCGCTGCCGTTCCGCCGCGGCCGGCAGCGTGCTGTAGCGCAGCTCCACGCCCGCCACCTGCGCCGTGCGCGCCGCGGTGTTCAGTACCGACGCAGGGATCTCGCCCGCCGCGCCCACGTCGTTGAAGACGCCTTCGCCGCGGCTGAGGTACGCGAAGCGCCCGCCGAGCGAGAGCGCCTCGCCGAAGCGCAGGCGCGGCGCCAGCTCGATGACCAGCTCGTCGCCGGGATCGTAGTCCACGATGCGCACGGCGGCCGCGCTGTCGAAGGGCGCGGCCGGCGAGACCACCCAGCGCGCCAGCTCGGCCGCCGCGACGGCGCGGTACTCCGCCACCACGCTCGCCCAGAAGTGACGGCCGAGGAACAGGTCGTTGTCGAGGCGCGCGGAGAAGCCGCCGTGCCCCGCGTCGCGCGGCGTGCTGAAGAGGTTGCCGGCACCGCCGGCGTCGCCGGTCGGCAGGCGCAGCGCACCGCTGACGGTGCTGCGCAGCGCGAGGCCGGGGCCAGTGGGGTAGGCGGCCGGGCCGGCGGTGTTGAGCAGTTGCGCGCGCGCGAACAGCTCCAGGTCGCCCAGCCACCAGGTCGGCGCGCCGGCGTCGAGGCTGTCCGGCCCGAAGGCGGCGGCGGCGAGCCCGAGGCTGTCGAGCCCCTCGACGCCCGCGCCCAGCGTGGCGGCCGGGAGCCGCAGCGTGTCGGCGGCGCCGAAGCGCCGGCGGAAGCGCGCCTGCAGCTCGCGTCCGAGCACGGAGCCGCGCGTCGGCAGGAGGCGGCCGGCGCCGAGCGCGGCGTATTCGGCGCCGGCGCGCGCGAAGCGTACGCGGTTCCACACGGTGTCCGGGTTGAGCCCGAGCGTGCCGCCGTCGAGGCCCAGCCCGGCGATGCGGGTGCGGGAGCCTCGATACAGCGGCAGCGCCGCCCCGACGCTGATGCGCGGCAGCACCGTCAGGCCCAGGCTCAGCGGCAGCGTGGCGCGCTCGCTCTGCAGGCGCACATGGGCGCCGCCGAGGCGGAAGTTATCCGGCGTGACGCGCAGCCCCGGCGTCGGCGCGGCGGTGTCGGCCGTCGCCTGCAGCAGGCCGTCCAGCGGGGCCCGCAGCTCCTCAATCGAGGGCAGCCGCAGGCGCTGCTGGATCGCCGCCTCGAACTCGCTGCCCCACAGGGTGCGCGCGCTGCCGGCCCGGCCCACGCCGGTACTGCCGAAGCGCGCGTCGAAGCGGGTGTCGATGCCGCCGACCTGCACCACCAGCGTGCCCGGCGGGGGCAGGTACGCGCTCCGGGGCTGGCCGACGAGCGGCGCGGCCAGAACGCCGAGCAGGCTGGCGCCGCCGAGCAGGGCACGAAACGGTCTCATGGCGAGCTGGATCGGGTTTGAACGCAGGCGCGCAGCGCGGGGGCGCCCGCGGCGCTGGACGGTAGCGCCGCGCCGTAGACGTGTCAACCGGACGCCGGAGCGGATCTTGACTGGTCCTGCCGGCCCCGCCATATTGTCGTTCCCCCTTGAACAGGGGTTTGCGGGCGTAGCTCAGTTGGTAGAGCGCAACCTTGCCAAGGTTGAGGTCGCCGGTTCGAGACCGGTCGCCCGCTCTGTGGTGCCGTAGCCAAGTGGTAAGGCAGAGGTCTGCAAAACCTCCATTCGGCGGTTCGAATCCGCCCGGCACCTCTGCTGAAGACCCGGGCGAACGCACAGGAAACCCGCTCCCGTGCAGGGCTTGCCGGAGCGGGCTTCTTCGTTCCTCGGTCGTTCCGCACCACCGGACCAATCGTCGCTAATCGGCAGCAACGACCAGACGCGGCGAGGGCGGCATATCCCCTTCCCGCACGCCGAGCCGACCCTCCGGCCCTCGCGCTGTATACCGTCCGGGGTTATCCTGTTCCCGTCGGGCGCCACCCGTCGCACCGGCTACGATGATCGTCAGCTTTCGAGATCCGGGGAGCGAGGATGTCTTCAACGGCGTCAACAGCAGGGCGGCGCGGCAAGCGTGCCCCGAGACGATCTGGAGGGTTGCGCAGCGCAAGCTGACCTACGTGAATGCCGCGGTACAGCTCTCGGACCTGCGGATGCCGCCGAGCCAACAGGCTGCACCCGCTCCAGCGGGACAGGGAAGGGCAGCACGCCATCCGGATCAACGACCGATACCGGGTGTGCTTTCGCTGGACTGACCGCGGCGCAGAGGACGTCGAGATCACGGATTACCACTGAGGGAGGGTCGCATGTTTCGTCTTCCCACGAACCGGCCACCGGAGCACCCCGGGGAACTGCTGCGGGAGGAGTACCTGCCGGAGCTGGGGCTGACACAGCAGCAGTTGGCGGACCGGCTGCACATCTCCTTCCGGCGAGTCAACGAGATCGTGAACGGCAAGCGCCCGGTGACGCTGGACACGGCGCTGCGCCTGGGGCGCCTCTTCGGCCAGTCGCCGGCGTTCTGGATGAACCTGCAGCTCGCGTACGACCTCTGGCACGCCGAGCACGGGGGTGCCCCTGCGGACTCGGCGACATCCAGCCGCTGCAGTCGGCCCTCGGCTGAGCGGCTCTTCTCTGCCCGGCACCTCTGCCGCGCTCGCGTCCGCGCGAGCGCGGTTGACGCGACGGCAAACGGCTGGTAGATTCGTCGCTCACGCGGGGCACCACCCCGCGCGGAGCCGCAGGATCTGGAAGGCAAAGGGTCAGGGCCCCGCAGGCAGCAGCCCACCTTCTGGCGCGGGTGCGGATACTCTCCGGCCCGCGATACATGGTCGATTAGCTCAGTTGGTTAGAGCGCTCGCCTCACATGCGAGAGGTCCGGGGTTCGAGTCCCTGATCGACCATTGAACGGCGTCCCGGTCGCTGCGGCCGGGGCGCCGTTTTCGCGCGTCCGGGCCGGGCACACGGCTTGCCTCACCATCGCGCGAACCCATACGCATGTTGTTATCGCCATGAGACTTCGGCTTCTCCTTCGCGCCCTCGGTCTGCTGCTCACGCTCTGGCTGGGCGCCGTTGGGCCCGCCGCTGCCCAGGCGGCGGACGGGCTGCGGCTGGACCTCAACATCCCGGCGCAGCGGCTCGTCGTCTACGATGGCGAGCGCGTGCTGCGCACCTACCCCGTCTCCGTCGGGAAGCCGGGGCACGACACGCCCACGGGCGAGTACACCATCGACCACGCGGAGTGGAACCCGTGGTGGCGGCCGCCGGCGCGCGAGTGGGCGAAGGACAAGAAGATCACGCCGCCGGGCCCCGACAACCCGATGGGGCGGGTGAAGCTGTTCTTCGCGCCGCTGTACTTCCTCCACGGCACGCCGGAGCAGGGCAGCATCGGCACGCCGGCCTCGCACGGGTGCGTGCGGCTGCTGAACCGCGACGCCGTCGCGCTCGCGCGGCTGCTGCACGAGCGGGCGCAGCCGACGCTGGCGCCGGCGCAGATCGACGCGCTGCTGAAGTCGGGCCGCACGCGGCAGTCGCGCTTCGGCGCGCCGGCGCGGCTGGTGATCCGCTACCAGCCGGTGGTGGTGCGCGGCGACACGCTGACGATCTACCCGGACGTGTACCGCTACCGGGCGGTACACGGCGAGGCCGTCTACCAGGCGCTGCTGCAGGCGGGCTACGACGCGGCGACGATCCGCCCGACGGAGGTGAAACGGGTGCTGGAGCGCGCGCGCGCGGCGAAGGGGACCTGGAGCGTGGCGCTGCGCGAGGCGTTCGGCGCGGACCTGGCCCAGGCGCCACCGCCGCGGTAGGTGCGCCCGCAGGCGAGCGGGTTCGGGCGGCTGCGGCCGTACGAGGCGCGCGCCGCGGGCGAGCTGGTGCACCGGGTGCGCCGCCAGGTGCCCGCCGCGCTGCAGCGCGTGGCGCTCTTCGGCTCGCGCGCGCGCGGCGACGCACGGCCGGACTCGGACGTGGACCTGCTCTTCGTCTTCCGCCGCCTGCCGCCCGACCGCGAGCCGCACGCCAGCCTCACCGAAGCGCTCGCGGACGCGGTCGCCGCCGAGCGCGGCGTGCCGCTGACCGCCTGGTCGGTGGCGACGGTGGACCTGGAGCGCGGCAACCGCACGCCCATGCTGGTGGACGCGCTGGCCGACGGCGTCACCCTCTGGCCCGCGGCCGCGCCGCCGCTGCGCCTCGCCTTCACCCCCGCGGACGCACGCTTCTGCGCCGACGCGCTGCTGCGGCGGGTGGAGGAGGGCGGGGTAGAGGTGGCCGACCGCCTCGCACGTGGCGAACCCACGCTCGCACTGCGGCGCGTGCGTGACGACCTGCTCCGCCTCTGCACCGCACAGCTCCTGCTCGACGGCGTGACCCGCCCGCGCTTCGGCGGCGTGATGCGCGCCTTCGTCGCGCGCGGGCACCTGCGCGGCTTGCCGCGCTGGGCGCCGCCGGCGCTGCGCTGGGTGGAGCGCTCCTACGGTGCGAGCGGAAAGGACGACGAGTGCTGTCCCCCGCCCCCGCCGCTCCCGCCCGCTCGCCTCGTGGCGCTGGTGCGCCTGCTGCGAGACCGCGTCGCCGCGCGCACCGCGGCGCTGGACGCCGCGCGCGACCGCCTGCCACCCGGCTGAACGGGGCATCCTCCTTGCCTGCGCAGGGTATCAGGTGCGTGGCTCTCGTACCGACGCCCATTCAGCCGCAGGCCCGCTCATGCAGCTCTTCCAGTACGATACGCGCCAGCGCCGTGCGCTGGGCGCGGTCTTCGTCATCACCTTCGTGGTCGCGACGCTGCTGACCGCGTTCTTCCACACGCAGGTCGTCAGCGGCAGCCAGTACGCGCTGCGCGCCGAGGAGAACCGGCTGCGGCCGATCCCGATCCCCGCGCCGCGCGGCACCATGTACGACCGCTACGACAAGGTGGTCGCCACCAGCATCACCGGCTATGCCGTGATGTTGCTGCCGACCGACTCGGCGACGATGCGCGCCACGCTACGCGACCTGGCGCCGTTCGTCGGGCTCTCCGGGCAGGCGATCGAACGCCTGATGCAGCAGCGGCACCGCCGCCCCAACGACCTGCTGGAGGTCACCGACGACGCGTCGTACTCGCAGATCGCCGCGCTGGAGGAGCGCCGCGCCGCGTTCCCCAACCTGCTGGTGGTGGAGCGGCCCAAGCGCTACTACCCGGCGGGCGCGGCGCTCGGCCACCTCGTCGGCTACGTCAGCGAGGTCACGCGCGAGCAACTGCAGTTGCCGCGCTACCGGCAGGCGGGCTACCAGCAGGGCCGCTGGATCGGGCAGGCCGGCATCGAGCGCGAGTACGAGTTCACGCTGAGCGGCGAGGACGGCGCGCGCTTCGTGGAGGTCGACGCGCGCGGCCGCATCGTCGACCCGCGCAGCACGGTCGGCGCGCTCGCGCCCACGCCGGGCAAGAACGTCAAGCTCACGCTGGACCTCGAGCTGCAGCAGTACATCCACGAGATCTTCCCGGACACCATGAAGGGCGCCATCGTGCTGATGGTCCCCTCGACGGGCGAGATCCTGGCGCTCTACAGCAACCCGTCGTTCGACCCGAACGACTTCGTCGGCGGCATCCAGCCCTCGCTCTGGCAGGCGCTGAGCACCGACCCGATGAAGCCGCAGCTCAACCGCGCCATCACCGCGCTCTATCCGCCGGCCTCCACCTTCAAGCTGGCGACCGCGGCGATGGGCCTGCAGAAGGGTATCGTCAAGGCCGACACGCGCATGCCGATCTCCTGCACCGGCGGGATGTACTACGCCGGCCGCTACGCGCGCTGCTGGTGGAAGCCGGGGCATGGCTCACTGGACCTGGTGGGCGCCATCGAGAAGTCGTGCAATGTCTACTTCTACCAGCTCGGCATCCGGCTGGGCGTGCAGGAGTTCATCGAACGCGGCACGCGCATGGGCTTCAGCGAGAAGACCGGGCTGGACCTGCCGGGCGAGGTCTCTCCGATCTTCCCGACCGGGCTGGACTGGTGGCGGCAGCGCTTCGGCCACCGGCCGATGCCCTCGGAGGTGATGAGCCTCGCCATCGGCCAGGGCCCGAACTCGCAAACGGTGCTGCGCATGGCGCTCTTCTACTCGGCGCTGGCAGGCAACGGCACGGCGCCCGAGCCCCACCTGGTCACCGGCGAGCAGCCGCAGCCGCAGGCGCTGGACCTGCAACTGGACACGGCGGGGCTGCAGGCGGTGTGGGCGGGGCTGAAGCGCGTGGTCAACCCGGGCGGCACGGCGTGGCTCTCCTCGCTGGAGCGCTGGCAGGTCTACGGCAAGACGGGCACGGCGCAGAACCCGCAGGGCGGCGACCACGGGTGGTTCACCGGCTTCGCCGGCCCGCCGGGCGCGCCGCCGGAGGTCGCCTTCGCCGTCATCGTGGAGCACGGCCTGCACGGCAGCGACGTGGCGCCGCTGGCGACGATGGCGGCCAACTTCTACCTGAACAAGAAGCACGGGCTGCCGTTCGACCCCAAGCCGATCCTGCGCGACCGCTGGGGCACGCCGCGCTGCCCGTACTACACCACCTGCACCGTGGCGACGCGGGCGGCGGCGCTCTCGCCCGTGCAGCCGAGGTTCAACTCCGCCGGCGTGCAGACGAACGCGCCGGGAGGCGCGGCGGCCCCCACCGCCGACCGCGCCACGCCGGGCGCGCAGCCGTAGGGTGGATGCGCAGGGCGCCGGGGCTGCGGGCGCCCCGCGCATCCACACGGCGGTCTCGGCACCTGGCGTGGTGCCGGCGAGGCGGCGTGCCGCGCTTGTCCGCGGGCTGTGGGGCGGCTAAGCTCCCGGCGCTCGTGCGTCGGACCTGGCGCCCCCACTCCGCACCCCCGGCCGTCCGTGGACTACCAGCGCATCCTCGAGCAGATCTACGCGGAGATCCGCCCCTTCCTCTCGCTCGGCCAGGTAGCCACCTACATTCCGCAACTCGCGCTGGTGCCGCGCGAGCGCTTCGGGATGGCGGTGCACACGCCCGACGGGCACCTGTACGCCGTCGGCGACGCACACCAGCGCTTCTCCGCGCAGAGCATCTCCAAGGTCTTCACGCTGACGCTGGCGATGAAGCTGGTGGGCGAGCGGCTCTGGGAGCGCGTGGGGCGCGAGCCCTCGGGCACGGCGTTCAACTCGCTGGTGCAGTTGGAGTACGAGCGCGGCATTCCGCGCAACCCCTTCATCAACGCGGGCGCGCTGGTGGTCACCGACGTGATCCTGGGCGAGCTGGCCGACGCCGACGGCGCCGTCCTGGACTTCGTTCGGCGGCTGGCCGGCAACCCCAGCGTGGAGTACGATCTGGCGGTCGCGCGCTCGGAGCGCGCCACCGGCCACCGCAACGCCGCGCTCGCGCACCTGCTCAAGAGCTTCGGCAACCTGCACAACGACGCCGACCGCGTGCTCGACGCCTACGTGCACGACTGCTCGCTCGCCATGAGCTGCGTAGACGTCTCGCGCGCCTGCCTCTACCTGGTCAACGGCGGGCGCTCGCCGCACACCGGCGAGCAGGTGGTCAGCCGCAGCCAGGCCAAGTACATCAAGTCGCTGATGCTCACCTGCGGCACCTACGACGCCGTCGGCGACTTCGCCTACCGCGTGGGGCTGCCGGGCAAGAGCGGGGTCGGCGGCGGCATCGTCGCCGTGATGCCGGGCGAGTTCAGCGTCTGCGTCTGGTCGCCGGGGCTGAACGCCAGCGGCAACTCGCTGGCCGGCACGCAGGCGCTGGAGTGGTTCACCACCGAGACCGGGATCTCGATCTTCTGAGCGGCGGCGCGTGCGCGGCTGCCTGGCGGGCGCGCAGGACTCCTCTTCAGTCCCCGCGCGGTCGCGGTGCCGTCACGCCGTCGGCGGCCTCGGCCACGTGGTCGTGCACCACACGCCGCAGCGCCTGGATGCGGTTGCGGCCCTGCGGCTGATAGGTGCGGTTGGTCAGCAGCACCGTCCAGGTGCCGCGCTCGGAGTCGATCCAGAGCGAGGTGCCGGTGAAGCCGGTGTGCCCGAACGCGCGCGGCGAGCTCCGCGCTCCGGCCGCGCCGCGCCCGCGCGGGTTGCGCGTGTCCCAGCCCAGCGCGCGGGTGTCTGCTCCGGGCTGTCGGCGGATGAACTCGCGCACCGTCTCCTCGCGGAGCACGCGCACGCCGCCGAGCTCGCCGCCACCGGCCAGCATCGCCGCGAACCGCCCGACGTCGGTCGCCGTGGAGAAGAGGCCGGCGTTGCCCGTCACGCCGCCGAGCCGAGAGGCGATGGGATCGTGAACGCGGCCCCGGATGGTGGGCGCCGTCGGGGCGCAGGCCGAACACGGCAACGGCGGGCGGAAGCGCGTGGAGGCCATCCCCAGCGGCTCGAAGACGCGGCTCCGCAACAGCGCTTCGAGCGGCTCCGTGGCCGCACGCTCGGCCGCCGCCCACAGCACGACGGGCCCGAGGTCGGAGTAGATCACTCGCTGCCCCGGTCGGGCACGCAGCGGCGCGCGGATCACCTGGCGCAGCCGCTCCTCCGGGGTGTTCCCACTCACCGCCATTCCCGCGGCGAGACCGGAAGTGTGCGTGAGCAGGTGGCGCACGGTCACCGAGCGCTTGGCGCCGCCCGAGAACTCCGGCAGGTAGCGGGAGACCGGGTCGTCCAGCGCCATCGTGCCGTCTTCCAGCCGCCTCCGCCTCCGCCAGCCGCAGGGGATCGAGGCCCACCTGCGCCGGGTCCTGCGGATCGAATGCTGGGGCGCTCGCCGCCGGCGCGGCGCTCGCCTCGCGGACGAACGCAGCGGCCGCGGCCGGCGGCGTGCTCGGTGGGATCGTCGTGCCCGGCGGCTCGGTAGTCGCTGTCCCCGGCCCCAGCGCCACGACGACGCCGAGCGCCAGCGCCATGCCACCGGCCACCGCCTTCTGCGGCCAGGTGCGCTTCATCATCGTTCCTCACGGGCCACGAGCGGCGACTGCCGCGCGCCGCGCCCTGCCGATCGGCGAGTCTCGTGCTGCATGATCGTTCCGTTCATCCTCTGCCAGGCTGGAGGCGCGACGGGGCGCGTCCCGCGCTCGGGCGCGCGCGCCAGGAGGCGGACCGCGGAGCTGCGCGGCCGGCGGTCGGCACCGCAGCGCCCGCGCAGAGGCCGACGTTCGCCGCCGCGCGGGGTTGAAGGAGGCGTTCCAGGGGAATGCGCGGTCAAACCCCCGCGCGTAAACCGAAGTTCCACGCGCGCCGCCGGGATTAGGAGATCCTAACCGACGAGGGAGACGGAGGCCGCGGCGCGTCGCCCCCGACGCGCCGCGAGGCGCCGGAATGCTTCCTGCACCCGTCACAGGCCGAACCCCGGACAGCGGAGCGTCGAGATGAACTGGCTACTGATCCTGGCGATCGTGCTGGTGGTGGTGTGGGTGGCGGCGGGGGCGCTCGGCTGGGTGATCGGCGCTGCGCTGCACCTGCTCGGGGTCGTCGCGCTGGTGCTGTTCGCCCTCTGGCTCGTCCAGAAGGTGAGGACGCGCGTGTAGCGGCCGCGGCGGCGGCGATGAGCCGGGCCCGAAGGCTCCACAGGCGCTGGCGGAGCGCGGGGGCGGCGCTCGCCGCACTGGCCGCGCTGGCCGCGGCGCTGCCGGCGCAAGCGCAGGAAGATGGCCGCGTGACGGTGCGGGTGGATGGCCGCGCCGTCTTCCGGGTCGGCGAGGCGGGCGGGAGCAGCGCCGCCGAACGTGCCCGCCAGATCGAGCGCAGGCTGAACACGCTGCTGGAGACGCCGGCCGCGCTGGTGCCCGCGCGCAGCGAGCGCTCCGGCGACACGGCGCGCGTGGTGAGCGTGGCCGGGGTGCCCGTGGTCACCGTCACGCCGACAGACGCCGCCGACAACCTGCTGAGCCCGGAGGTGCTCGCCGCGCAGTGGGCGCGCTCGCTGGACCGCGTGCTGCTGCGCGCGCGCGACCGGCGCACCACGGCCTGGGGGCGCTTCACCGCCGAAGTGCAGGCGTCGGTGCAGGCGGCGTTCGCGCGGCTGATCGAATCGGCGATCCGCATCATCCCGCGCGTGTTGGCCGCGCTGCTGGTCGTCGGGCTCTTCTGGGCGCTCGCGGCGGGCGTGCGCCTGCTGATGCGCGCGCTCTTCCGGCGGGTCGTCGACGACCTCACGGTCGAGAACCTCATCAAGCAGTTCACCTACTACGCCGTCTGGACGCTGGGGCTGATCGTCGCGGTCGACGCGCTCGGCTTCGACCCGCAGACGGTGGTCACCGGGCTGGGCCTCACCGGCCTCGCGCTCGGCTTCGCGCTCAAGGACATCATCTCCAACTTCGTGAGCGGCATCCTCATCCTCACGCTGCGCCCGTTCCGGCTCGGGGACCAGATCATCGTGGGCGAGACGGAGGGCGCCGTCGAGCGGATCGAGCTGCGCGCGACGGAGATCCGCACCTACGACGGCCGGCTGGTGCTGGTCCCCAACGCGGAGGTCTTCACCTCGCGCGTCACCAACAACACCGCCTCGCCCGTGCGGCGCGGCGACGTGCAGGTGTTCCTCGGCTACGAGGTCGACCTGCGCGCCGTGTCCGCCCTCGTGCAGGCGGCCGCGCAGGGTGCCGACGGCGTGCTGGCGGAGCCGCCGGCGTCGGTTCGCGTCCGCGAGCTGGGCCAGGATGACATCGTCCTGGAGGCGCGCTACTGGGCCGACTCGAGGCGCTCCGACTACCTCGACACCGCGTCGGCTGTGCGCGCGGCGGTGGTCGACGCGCTGCGCGGCGCGGGCGTGGGCCTGCCGGAGCCGGACGTGCGCTTCCTCGCCCCGCGCCACCCGGCGGCGTGGCGCGCGGCGCCGAGCGCCGCGCGCCCGCCCGACGACGACCGGGGCCGCGGCGCGCCCGAGCGCCCGCCGCCGCGCTGACGCCAACGGTAGCGGGCCGGCCCCGCGGAGGGGCCGGCCCGCTCGCGCTCGCTGGCCGTCATCAGGAGTCGGCGGAAGTCCGCCTCCCCGCCGCTGAGGGAACCCGCGAGGAGGTTTTCCTCGACGCGCTTGGCGAGCAGCGGCGCCTGAAGTGAGCTCAAGGCGCGCGAGGCGAGAACCAGAACGGGTATAGAGCGAGGGCCGGACGGCAGTGCGCCGTGTACCTGTGCCAGCAACAGGCAGCGAGTCGGCGAGCGTGCCGATCAGGTGAATGACGGACGTCAGGGCGAGGATCAGGGGCAGCTCGGAATCCACGACTGTGTGCCTGCGATGACACGATCCAGCCACGAGCTGACAACCCGCCAGACCCGCGCACCAGGTCAAGAGCGGGAACAGCCGAACGACCAGGTTCAGCGGTGGGGGGGCCGGCAGCGCCGCACTCCTGGACTGGATCGGAAGTATGGCCGGCCCCCGTGTCCGCTGCAACCACGGGTTCGGCCCGGCGCTATGCACGGTAGTGGTAGCGTGCCTGCAGGAAGTCGATCCGGTCCTGGCTGACGAGGTAGACCAGCCGATGCTCTTGGGTCAGCCGCCGAGACCAGGTGTCCGGCGCGAGATACCGCAACGGCTCTGGCTTGCCGATGCCCCCGAAGGGGTCACGCAGCACCGCCTCCACCAGTGTGAGCACGCGCAGCGCCACCTTCCGGTCCGTCTCCACCCAGTAGAGCAGATCATCGCGGAATTCGGGATGGAAGACGGCGTCACGATCTGCGTTAGCGCTCCGGATCAAGTCCGGCCTCACGATGAAGCTCCGCCACGCTCTGCGGCTCCAAGGTGCGCGAGCGGGCGCGGTTCAGGGCCGCAAGCAGCCGCTCGGCGTTGGCCGGAGAGCGCAGCAGGTGCGCCGTCTCCATGAGGCTGGAGAGTTCGTCGGCCGCGATGAGCGCAACGTCCTCCGCATTGCGTCGACGGATGATGACCACCTCACGATCCTCGGCGGCGGTGTCGCAGAGCTTGGCGAAGTTCGCGCGCGCGGCGGTGTAGGTCGTCTCGATAGACACAGCAGCCTCCGGCGTAGATGTACAGCAGGACAGTACAGGAGGTGTGCGCGAGTGTCAAGCCGCGAGGAGTCATACGAAGTTCGGGTGTTCCGTTCCCGATTAGACCTTTTGCACAATAGGCGCTGGCACGGCATGGATGCAGTGCGGCTGGG